>CXWK01000108.1_pt1 | contig 10133 bp, 6 predicted proteins | sample 590851 | NCBI WGS metagenome assembly CXWK01 (sample SAMEA3498364, study PRJEB10139) | wastewater metagenome | biome: wastewater treatment plant; material: activated sludge | place: Denmark | collected 2014-08-01
ACGCGGCGGTTCGTCCAGGGCGATCCTGCCGAAAAGAAGTACCACCTCAGGGCGTCGGCGCCTTGATGGTCGAAAACGTCGTAGGGATTGACGACGTTGCCCTTTGATTTGGACATTTTCACGCCGTCTTTGTCGACTACGTGCGCGAGGCAAACGACGTTGCGGTACGGCGACTGGTCAAAGACCAAGGTGTTTGTTGCGAGCAGCGAATAGAACCATCCGCGGGTTTGGTCAATCGCTTCGCAGACGAAGTCGGCAGGAAAGCGGGGTGCTAGGTCGGATCCTGGCGGGGGCGGTGCCGCTGGGCCGTGGTCATCGACTGCGGTCAAGGAATCGGGGGTGAAGGGATAGTGATGCTGCGCTGCAGGCATCGCACCGGAATCGAACCACGCGTCAAGCACGGGGGCGACCCGAACCGCCGTTGAGTCGCATCCGTCGATTGGACAGCCGAAAGTTACGTCGTCGACGTAGGGTCGGTGCAGGTCGACGTCACCGGAAGGCGCCGTCGGCAGGGCCCCGGCTAGGGCGTTCAGTTCGGCCATCGAACCAACGCAAGTGTCGTGGTCGGTGGAGCATCGCCACACGGGGATCGGGGTACCCCAGTAGCGGTCGCGAGACAGGGCCCAGTCGATGTTGTTGGCCAGCCAATCGCCGAAGCGCCCGTCCTTGATATGTGCAGGATGCCAACCAACCTTCTGGTTCTCCTCCTGCATGAGCGCCTTGCGCTCCGAGGTGCGAGCAAACCATGAGGTCTTTGCGTAATAGACCAGCGGCGTCTGACACCGCCAACAATGCGGATAGGAGTGGGTGTAGTCAGGTGCCGCGACGAGAAGTCCGGCCGCCGCGAGATCTTGGATGATCTGGTCGTCGGCATCCTTGACGAACATGCCGGCATACGGCGGCACCGTCTCATCGAACGTTGCCTGCCCAGTCACTGGGTTGAAGACGGGTAGGCCGTTGCGAAGGCTCACCTCACGGTCGATCTCGCCAAACGCCGCGGCCAAGTGAACGATGCCCGTACCGTCCTCCACGGTCACGAAATCGTCGACGACGACCCGCCACGGCGCCGGCGATGTATCCGATCCGGTTGGGAGGTCAAGAAAGTTGAATGGACGTTGATAGGTGCGACCGACAAGGTCGGACGCGGTCAGTCGTTCAACGACGGAGATGTCCGGTCCGAGCAGTCCGTCGACCCCTAGCACGGCCTCAAGTCGCGCTTCTGCGAGGATCAGATCTCGCTCTGAGCCGTCGATGTGGACACGGACATAGGCGATGTCGGGTCCGATGGCCGCGCCACCGTTCGAAATCAGAGTCCACGGAGTGGTCGTCCAGACCACCAGGTCTGCGTCGGTGTCGTTCAGGGGAAACCTGACATAGGCGGACGCTTCAGTCACATCCTGGTATCCCTGTGCGACCTCATGGCTCGACAGCGCGGTGCCGCATCGCCCGCAGTAGGGGACGACCTTGAAACCTTCGTAGATCAAGCCCTGGTCCCACATGCGGCGGAACTGCCACCACACCGACTCGATGTAATCGTTCGACATGGTCCAGTAGGCATCGTCCATGTCGAGCCACATGCCCATGCGGTCGGTGAGTTCTTGCCATTCCGCAACATATTTAGTAACCGATTCGCGGCATTTGGCGTTGAACCGTTCGATGCCATAGGCCTCAATATCGGCCTTACCGGTGAAGCCCAGTTCCTTTTCGATCTCAAGTTCGACGGGGAGGCCGTGACAGTCCCAGCCGGCTTTGCGTTCGACGTAGCGACCCCGCATCGTGTGGAACCGGGGATACAAATCTTTGAATGCCCGGGCCCAGACATGGTGCAGCCCAGGTCGGCCGTTGGCGGTGGGGGGACCGTCGTAGAACACCCACGGGTCGCCGCCCGATCGGGATGTGAGGCTTTGGTCAAGCAAGGAGTTGCCCGTGCTCGCTGTCGCACGCCAACGTGCCAGAACGCGCTCTTCGAGTTCTGGAAGGTTCAGCTGGGCGTCTACCGGTTCGAAAGCCATGGTCGCGTAGATTAATGGTCTGGCAAGTTGGGCAAGCATCCGCCCTTTCAAAGCATGTGACCGGTCGGGAATACCAGGTCCGCGTCAGCGGTTCCGCCCCGACCTGGCAGCAAACCTGCGATTTCGCCACTTCGTCCTCGTCGTTCCGAGCCCCGTTGATGGGGTGTTGGAAGCCGAGTCGGTCACTTCATGATTTGACCAAAAAGGATGATTTGAACAGTTGGAGGGGCTAACCTCCGGCCCGGTTTGCTTGAGAGCACCCTGGAGGGACCGTGGGCACCACCGATTCAACCCCCACTTCGACACACCCCGACTTGAGTTCGGCACAGCTTGCCGGTCTCCGGGAGGCGCTGCTGTCAGAGCGCGCGGTGTATGAACGACAAGCGCAAGATCTGGCCGCCGAAGCCGATGCGCTGATGCAAGAGCGCGAACAGGGCGACGTGCAGTTCGACGAGGAATCCGGCGAGGGCGACACGCTCAGCGCCGAGCGGGAACGTGACCTGATGCTGTCGGCAACGGCCCAGCGGTCGGTCGACGCGATCGACGCTGCGCTGGAGCGGATGGACGTGGGCACCTATGGAGTCTGCACGCGCTGCACTAACCCCATTCCCTTTGAGAGACTAGAAGCCATTCCAGAAGCCTCGATGTGCATTCCCTGCAAGTCTCGACTGGAGCGGCGCAGGTAAGAGACGAAGGTAGATGTGAAAGCTCGATCTCGCCCGGCGACAGCCGCCGTCATCGCAATCACGGTACTGGTCCTCGACCAGCTGTCAAAAGCTTGGGCGCTGCGCGCCCTTGCCGACGGACCGATCAACGTTGTGGGCGATTGGGCCGAGTTTCACCTCGCGTGGAACTCGGGGTCTGCATTTTCGATGCTGAGCGGATCTACCTGGCTGCTCACTGGGTTGGGCGTCGTGTTGTTGGGGGTCCTGGCCGTCGCAGTCATTCGGGCAACCGACAACATCAACCGCGTCGCCCTCGCATTGCTGTTGGGTGGAGCGCTCGGAAACCTGACCGACCGGTTCTTCCGTGCTCCGGGCATCGGCGAAGGTCATGTCGTGGACTTCATAAGCGTCGGGTCCTGGCCGGTGTTCAACATCGCTGACTCGGCGATCACCGTTGGCGTAATCGTCTTGATGTGGCGGACCTGGCAACTCGATGGCGCCGCGAAGCGGGCCGACCAGGGCGACCACGCTCAGGTCTCCACCGGTCCTGCCGAACGTATGCCGACCGGCGACGTCTCCGTACCGGATTCGGTCGCCCCTTAATGGTCGAATCATTCACCGTCCCCGACGGCCTCGACGGTGTTCGGGTTGACCGGGCGATCAGCACACTCATCGCCATGTCGCGAGCTGACGTGCAGCGCCTGATAGCCGCTGGTTTTGTCGAAGTAGACGGCGAGCCGGTCGGCAAAAGCACCAAGCTGACCGCTGGGCAACAGGTTCGCCTGACCGGAAGCCCTGAACAGGTCGGTCCTCCCGAAGCGCAAGACATTGCCCTCGATGTGCGTTACGAAGACGACGACGTCTTGGTCGTGCACAAGCCATTTGGTTTGGTTGTGCACCCCGGCGCGGGTCACGAGGATGGGACCCTCGTCAACGCGCTCCTACATTTCGATCCCGCCATTTCTGCCGTGGGCCAACCCGACCGTCCAGGTATCGTGCATCGGCTGGATCGCGACACGACCGGGCTGATGATGGTCGCTCGGAGCCAACCCGCCTACGAGGCGCTGGTCGCTCAGTTGCGCGAGCGCCGCGTTACCCGGGGGTACCGCAGTCTTGTCTGGGGCGAACTCGTCGAAGCCCGCGGGGTCATCGAGGGGCCGATCGGTCGAGATCCGGCCAGACGGACGCGCATGGCAATCGTGCAGGACGGCCGACCTGCACGCACCCATTACCGGGTCGATGCAACGTCGGCAGACGGGCGCGCGTCGGAACTGGCACTGCGTCTAGAGACTGGACGAACACACCAGATCCGTGTGCACCTCGCATCGATCGGGCATCCGGTGGTGGGCGACGTGATGTACGGCGGAAAGCGTGGCGGCGACGTTGGCGACCGCCTGCGCCTCCACTCAGAGTTCTTGAGCTTTGCGCATCCCATCACGGGTGAGACCGTTCAACGCCATGCGGATCCGCCCATTGAGTTCACCGAAGATCGCGTGACGTTGGGCCTGCCAGCTCGCTAAGTCGCGCCAGTCAAATGGCGCCTAACCAGATCGCCCCGGTGGGGCGGCTAACCAAGAGGGTCGATTGATCGTGGTTCGTCGGAGTGGACCCCGACGTGGCCGACGGTGGCTCGATCGACGAGGTCGGCGAGGGTCACGGCGTTGAGGTACTCCCGCATCCGTTCAAAGACCTCGACCCAAATGTCCTGGATCACGCAACGCCCTTCGCTGTGCTCGATCTCATCGAAATCCGAAGCGATCGGTCCATCGACGGCAGCTAAAACGTCGGCAACCGAAATGTCTCTTGCGGGGCGAGCAAGTACGTAACCGCCGCCGACTCCTCGTTTGGAGCGAACCAACCCGGCACCCTTGATCGCGAGCAAGATCTGTTCGAGGTACGGCTGGGGAAGTCCGGTGCGTTCGGCGATCTCTTTGACCGAGGTCGGCACCTGTGGGTCGTGCAGCGCCATCGAGACCAGGGCCCGAGTGGCGTAGTCGCCGCGTGTGGATACTTTCAAAAGGGCTTCCTCTTGCTGGCGAGCACTGACGAGGCGCGCCCAAGGCTACACCGCCGCTCAGCGCCCGCCGGGTTGGGCTCAAGGGCTCGTCGCGACGTGAGCGGCCCTGTACTCGTGTCCCCGGAAACGGTTGTGGCGTCCGACGGGCCGAGCTAGGGGAAGCTCCGGTTGTTAGGGTGCGACATGGCCGTACAAGAACGTTGCGCAACCGCCGAGCACGGAGTTCCCGCGACGCTGCGTTCCCTGTTGGCCTGGTCAGGGCTCATCGATGAGTCGGGTTCGGAAAGCATGCGACTGGCGTCTGCCGAAGGCGGCCAGCGGTCAGTACTGATCGTCGTTGACGGACTGGGATGGGACCAATGGCAGCTCATGCCAACCTCGTTGAAGGAACGCTTCATAGGCGCGGCCATCCCGACGGTCTCCGCATCGACAACGACCGCCGCGCTCACCTCGTGTACCACCGGCGTGGTCCCGGGCGTTCACGGCATTGTCGCTGGCGACATGCTGGTGGCGGGGCGGCGTCTTAACTCCATCCGATGGACGGTGGGAGGTCGTGGCACCCCGCCGGATCCGTTGAAGGTCCAATCGGTGGCACCGTTCCGCGGTGTTCAGGTTCCTGTCGTATCACCGCAGTTGTATGAAGGGTCCGGGCTGACCAAGGCCCACCTGCGCGGTGGGCGGTACCTCGGGTGGGAGTCGCCGTACGGTCTCGTCGAACGGGCAAGAGCTTCGCTCGAGCAAGGCGCATCGGTCGTGTACTGCTACTACCCGTACCTGGACCGGACGTGCCATGGCTTCGGCGTTGACTCGCCGCAGGCCGCCGCAGAACGCGACCAAGTCGCGGCGCTCCTGGAACGGTCGCTCGACCAGTTTCCGCCACGTACAGCGGTCTATGTGACCGCCGACCACGGGATGGTCGACATCCCGCCGGCCGGCTGGTTGCGGTGTGACGACCTAGCCCGTTCGATCTTGCACTGGACAGGCGAAGGGCGCATGCGCATGCTCCACGTCGTGCCCGGGTCCGCACGGGACATGTTGGCCGAACTCGAACGACGATTTGGCGCAACAGCCTGGATCTGGAGTCGAGACGACTATGTCGATGGAGGGTGGCTTGGAACGAGCTCTCCCAGCGCCGAAGCCGTCGCCCGGCTGGGCGACATCATTCTGGGCGCACATCTTGGGTACGCGTTCGAGTCACCTGATTCGCCTTATGAGCCGCGAATGGTGGCACACCATGGGTCGGTGACCCCTGAAGAGATGTTGGTCCCCTGGGTGGCCGGGCTCACCTAGCGCCCTTGTTCGCCGGTTACGCCGTCCGTTCTAAGGCGTCCGCAGATGCAGGCGAGCTCTGTCCCACGGTGCCCACGCACCCTCGCCTGTCAGCTGGGTTGATGCCCAGACGTGCAGCACCTCGCGGCAGTGCCCAGGAAAGGAGATGTCGTCGTAGGGCAGTTCTTCCGGGCCGAACCAGCGGTAATCGTCAACCTCGTCTACATCGAGCATCGGCTCGTCGTCGCCGCGGGTCTCTGCTGCGTAATACGTGTTGAGGCAGGTGATCTCGTCGGCGGTTCCCAAGGGATCTGCAGGTGCGACGGGCGACGAAATGGCATAAGAATCTATCCACTGGCCGAGGTAGCCAGTAAGGTGCACCTCTAGCCCCGTTTCTTCGCGGGCTTCGCGGACTGCACAGTCCGCCGGATGCTCGGATGCATCGCAATAACCGCCAGGGATGTCCCAGCGGCCCAGCCACGGCTCGATCGCTCGGCGAAGCAACAGCAGCTTGCCGTTTCGGGAGATCAGCGTACCGGCGCACGGTTTGGCGTTTCGCCAGAACATTTGAGCGCACCCGGGGCATGCCGCAGGGAGCCGTTGGTCGAAACGCGTTCCACAGTTAGGACAAAAGCGCATACCCGGCACCGTACTAGAGCCGTTGTCCTGCACCGGTTCGACTGTGTGGACGGCCAGACCGCACGCAGTGTGTCAGGAGCGCGCGGTGCGCACCCGCGGATCAATGTTGAGGACGCCCGTTTGAAATTGCGGCCATACGGTCTGACAGAAGCGAGAAACCTATGCGTTGCCTAGTTCAATTGGGAGCTGACGGCGATCGCCACTTAGTCGTGGTCGACCTTGTTTTCGGGCGAGATTGTACGAGCGCCGACGTGTTGGACGGGCTCGAGGACACCCTTCGGGCGCATCACCTCGCCCCTTCCGGGCACTGGTGGGTCCGAGGCAGGCCGATCGTTGCCTGCGAGCCCGCGAGCCGCGTGTTTCGTCCGGGGGTCGTGATCGCTGACGTGGTGGCGCCCCCTGTCGCGATGATCTCCGACGACGGTTATGACGCTGGCGAGTTGGTGTCGCTCGGAACGGGTAGGCACCGCATCCCAACCGCGTCGGACTTTGTCGATGTCGTTTCATTGCCCAAAGGTGACGTGTCGGTAACGACGGCGGACGGGGTGGTTCAGACGGAGCTCCCCATTCGGATCCGCAGCACAGACGGCGCGCTCGTCGTGTCGACGGTTCCCAGGGCGCCGGCGCCCCGAGTCGAGCTTCGGTTACCCCCGAAGCTGCCGCTGAACGTCGAACCACTCGTCGCTCCCAAACCAGCCGATGCGGCACACCGGCCTGCCTTCTTCTCGGCCGCCAGCTTGGTTATGCCGCTGGTCGCTGGCGGCGCCATGGCGTACTTCTTTCGCAGTCCCATGTATCTCGTGTTTACGATCCTTTCTCCCCTCATGATGTTGGGAAACTTGGTTGAAGGGCGTTTTAGGCGGCGTACGTCTGCCCGCCAGGTGGCACAGGAGAAGGCCAACCAACTACGGGGTCTCGTCGAAGAGCTCACGGCCCGCCACGAGGCGGTCTGGAACACTCTGACCGCCTCGCTTCCAGGACCGGCGCTTTTGGAAGAAGCAGCGCACCGAGACGAACCAGGATCGGTTTGGACCCGCCACAATGACGACCAGGACGCGTGGCTGGTCTCGCTTGGCACTCACCTCTGGCGCTGGGATCCCCCCATCACCGGCGAGCTTGTGGGAGACGACCTTGACGAGTTCCAACGATGGCTAGGCGTGCCCGAGACACCGCTTCCGTTCGCTCTGGGGGAAAGTGCGGCGCTCGGCATCATCGGCGAGCGCACCAGTGCACAGGCTTTGGCTCGCTCTTTGCTCACCCAACTCGCCGTTCATCACCGTCCAGCCGATCTAGCACTCGCAGTTGTGACCGATCAGTCCTCGACGCAGGGCTATGGGTGGAGCAAACTCCTCCCTCACGCTGCGAGTGACGGCCTTGCAGTAGCCAGCGATACCGAAGCGATCGACGACCTCATTCAATGGCTCGACGCTCGAGAGACCGAAGGTCGGCACGGGGTTCTGGTCGTAGACGATCAGGCAGCATGTACCGGCCACGAAGGGCTTCGCTCAAGTATCGGAGCCCGGAAGTGGGCGGCGGTAGTGATAGTCGGCGACCACCGCGAACTTCCCCCCGGCATCTCCGACATCGCGGATCTGGAGGCGGCGAAGTTCTTCCGCCGGGCGGGCCGTGCCGAGCGCGCGGCAGACCGGGTCGCGCCGTTTGGCCACCCACCGGTCAAGCCGCCGTGGCACTCCAAAGTCGAACAGGATGCCGAACAAACAGGGGAGAGCTTCCAGCCGGTGGGCCTGTGCCAAGCAAGCGCTCACCGGATTGGTTCGGCCATTGCGACGCGCACCGATGCAGTGAGCTTGCCCGGCGGTGGTGCCTTGGGCAAGCGAGTGCTCCTCGGCGATTTACTCGCCCCGGTTACAGAAGCCCAACGGTCGACGCGAACCGGCCTTGCATCGCCCCTTGGGGTCTGCGCTGACGGCGTTCTGTCGGTTGACCTGGTCGCCGACGGGCCTCACGCGCTGGTGGCCGGAACGACTGGGGCAGGCAAGAGCGAATTGCTGAGGGCGTGGGTCCTCGGCCTCGCCCATAACTATTCGCCACACGAAGTCCAGTTCATGTTGGTGGACTACAAGGGCGGCTCGGCGTTCGACATCTGTGCCACGTTGCCTCACACGGTCGGAGTCATCACCGACCTCGACGGTCACCTCGGCGAACGCGCGCTCATAAGTCTGGATTCAGAACTTCGCCGACGCGAGCATCTGTTGCGCCAAGCGGGCGTGGATCGAATCGAGGATTGTCCCCGCAACGCCGATCTTGCACGGCTTGTGATCGTTATCGACGAGTTCGCCACAATGGCCTCGGAACTGCCCGACGTGATGGACCGTATCGTTGGAGTAGCTCAGCGCGGGCGGTCGCTCGGAGTGCATCTGATCCTGGCGACGCAGCGTCCCGCGGGGGTCGTCAACGACAAGATCCGAGCAAACACCAACCTTCGGGTCGCGTTGCGGGTGCAGGATCAGACCGACTCAGCCGACGTCCTCGGTGTGGCAGATGCAGCCCATCTGCCCAGAACCGCCCCTGGCCGAGCGATCGTCCGGGTCGGTTCGGACCAACCCGTAACCTTCCAGGGTGCGTTGCCGGAAGCGAGTGTCGACGCCGACTCTGCCCCTGAATGTTTCCTGGTGTCCGTGGTTTCGGAAAGGCGAACGACCCGCCACGGAGTCGAAGGCGCATCGAGCACTCATGTCGATCCCGTTACCCCAACGGCCGTGCCGGGCGTGGGGGCGCGTGCCCGACAGAACGCTCAGGAACGAGGACTGGGAGCGCTCGCAGCGTCCGTGAGCGACAAGTGGAGCGGCGTCGCCGAACCGCGTCCCGTTTGGCTGCCGCCCCTTCCGAACGTCTTGGCAGGTCCGCAAGCAACCGCAGGCAACCCGATTCCGTTGGCGGCGACCGATGACCCCGAAGCGGTGCGTCACGACACCTTCGACTGGGACTTTGCCGCCGGACCGCTCCTGATGTGCGGTACCCGCACCTCAGGAGTCGCAACGGCCGTAGAGGTCGTCGTCGATGCCGTGCAGACTGCGCTTCCAGAGGCCTGGTGCTACATCGTCGACGACGAGTTCGGATGGCAGGACCGACCGAAACCCGACCACGTAGGCGAGATCATACGAACCGAGGATGAAGAAAGGGTTAGGTCCCTGCTGTCATTGGCCGAACGATCAGCAACCCCCGACCATCCAATCCTGATGATCATTACTAACTGGGATTCGCTGGCGTCGAGGCTCCAGTTCGACGTGGGGCCAACGGCGCTGTGGGACCGCTTGGCGCGCCTGATCGGCGAAGGTTCCACCAAAGGCGTGTACTCGGTCATCGTCGGTCGCCGTCCGGGGAGTTTTCCGGCGGTGGTCTCGGCGACGGCCACACAGCGTCTGTGGTTCGCGACGGCCGATCCGTCCGACCTGCTTGGTCACGTGCCGTCACGGCTGACAAGCCAACTTGCGGCGCCGGGAAGGTGTGTCGCGCTGCCCGACGGTTTGCTCGGTCAGTGTTACCAGGCGGCGTCGAACAGCGCTGTTC
>CXWK01011046.1_pt2 | contig 10131 bp, 7 predicted proteins | sample 590851 | NCBI WGS metagenome assembly CXWK01 (sample SAMEA3498364, study PRJEB10139) | wastewater metagenome | biome: wastewater treatment plant; material: activated sludge | place: Denmark | collected 2014-08-01
GTAGTAGTCGCCCTCGCTGATAAGGATTTCGCCCGTCGCCGGGTCGGTGATCGTCTCGGCGGCCACGCGGCCGATGAGACGTTCGGCCAGCGTCTGCTTGCCGAAGTTGTCGACACGCCGGACCCAGATGCCCTTGTTCGTGCCGCAATCCTCTTCCATAATGATGATGTCCTGGGCCACGTCGACCAGACGACGGGTCAGGTAGCCGGCGTCGGCCGTGCGCAACGCGGTGTCGGCCAGACCCTTGCGCGCACCGTGGGTGGAGATGAAGTACTCCAACGCCTCCAGACCTTGCCGGAAGTTCGATTGGATGGGTACAGGAATGATGCGCCCTTGCGGATCGGCCATCAGACCGCGCATGCCGGCCAACTGGGTGATGGGACCAAAGCCGCCCTTGCCCGCGCCCGACAGGGCCATGATCGCCAGCGGCCCGGTGGGGTCCATCGCCTTCTTCACGGCGTCGGCCACCTGGTCCTTGGCCTCGTTCCACTGCTCGATGGTGCGCTGGTACTGCTCCTCTTCGGTCAGCAGACCGCGGCGGAACTGGCGGTCGATCTCGTCGACGCGCTTGCGGGCGGTGTCCAGAATCTGCTCGCGCGCCTCCGGGATGGTCAGATCGGCCACGGCCACGGTCGTGCCCGACACGGTGGCGAAGCGGAAGCCGATGTCCTTGATGGCGTCGACCATGCCGATCGTCGCCTCGTCGCCGAGCACTTGATGGACGCGGTTGATGAGCGCGTTCACGCCACCCTTATCGAGCGGGCGGTTGATGAACCGCGCCCGTTCAGGCAGCGACAGGTTGAACAGCACGCGGCCGGGCGACGTCTCGATGATGCGCGTGATGGCCTCACCGTCGTTGTAGCGATTGTGGCCGTCGTCCTTCCAGTACGTCGGCGTGAGGACCTTGATCTTGGCGTGGATGTCCACGTAGCCCAGCTCGTAGGCCGTCTCGACCTCTTCCAGGCTGCTGAACGTGCGCCCTTCGCCCTTCAGGCCGTCGCGCATGATGGTAATGTAGTAGACGCCGAGCACCATGTCCTTTGACGGACCGACGATCGGCTGGCCGTCGGCCGGCTTCAGCAGGTTGCGCGTGGCCATCATCAGGCCCTTGGCTTCGGCCACGGCCTTGTCCGACAGCGGCACGTGGACAGCCATCTGGTCGCCGTCAAAGTCGGCGTTGAAGGCGGCGCAGACCAGCGGGTGGAGCTGGATCGCCTTGCCCTCAACCAGCTTGGGCATGAACGCCTGGATGCCCAGACGGTGCAGCGTCGGCGCGCGGTTGAGCAGGATGGGCCGGCCCTGGATGACCTCTTCCAGCACCTCCCACACCTCCGGCGGCTGGCGTTCCATGAAGCGCTTGGCGCCCTTCACATTGCTGGCATAGCCATATTGCACCAGCTTGCTGATGACGAACGGCCGGAACAGCTCCAGAGCCATCGTCTTGGGCAGGCCGCATTCGCCCATCTTCAGCTTGGGGCCGACGACGATGACCGAACGGCCGGAGTAGTCCACGCGCTTACCGAGCAAGTTGCGGCGGAAGCGCCCCTTCTTCCCCTTCAGCATGTCCGAAAGCGACTTGAGTTCACGACGGCCGCGGCGGCTCAGCGCCTTGCCGCGCTGGCTGTTGTCGATCAGGCTATCGACCGCTTCCTGCAACATGCGCTTCTCGTTGCGGACGATGACGTCCGGCGCGCCCAGTTCAAGCAGGCGCTTCAGGCGGTTGTTGCGGTTGATGACACGGCGATAGAGGTCGTTCAGGTCGGAAGTGGCGAAACGGCCGCCATCCAACTGCACCATCGGGCGCAGGTCGGGCGGGATGACCGGCAGCACAGTAAGGATCATCCATTCCGGTCGATTGCCGCTGGCGCGCAGGGCCTCGACGACTTGCAGGCGCTTGGTGGCGCGCTTGGCCGCCTGCTTCGAGCGGCTGGTGCGCACTTCCCGCCACAAGTCGCGGGACAGCTTGTCCAGATCCATGCTCTTCAGAATTTCGTGAAACGCCTCCGCGCCCATGCCGGCGCGAAAGACGTTGCCGAACTTGATCTTCAGTTCACGGTAATCGTTCTCATTCAGGAACGTCATCTGCGACAGCGCTTCGAGCTGGTCGCGGTTAGTCTGGGCCTGCTGGCGCAGCCGGATGAGCTTCTGGTCCATGCGCTCGCGCAGACCCTCGCCGGCATAGTCGATTTCGCCGCGCAGTTCCTCGATCTCACGGCCCAGCCCTTCCAGTTCGCGCGCCTGCTCTTCATCGGCCGTGCGCTGGATCGTCTCCAGTCGCTCCTGGGTGATCTCCTGGACGAGGACGCTATGCTCCTTGCCGACCGTCTCACCCTTCTGTACGATCAGCTCGCCGGCCAGGATGATGTCCTCAGATGCCGCCGACCCCTTCAAGTTGTTGAGCCGCGTCTCTACGGCGCGCGCTTCCTGCACCAACTCATCGCTGCGCGCGCTAAGGCGGTCGTCGAAGGTGCGGTGGAGTTCGTTGCGGGTGGCCTCCCGCTCGCTCAGAAGGACGGCGGCATCGGCCGTCGTCTCGTCCAACTGCTCACGCAGCTTGGTCTCCAGTTGGCTCTCCGCCTCCTGCAACTCTTCGTCCAGCCGCTTCAGGGCGCGCTGGCGCGACTCCTCATCGACGTGAGTGATGACGTACTGGGCGAAATAGAGGACGCGGTCAAGATTGCGGCGCGANNGCCCATGTAGCTGGGCACGCGCCGGGTATACCAGACGTGGGCCACGGGTGCGGCCAGTTCGATATGGCCCAGACGCTCGCGGCGTACGGCCGAGCGCGTGATCTCCACACCGCACTTATCGCAAACAATACCCTTGTAGCGAACGTTCTTATACTTGCCGCAATAACATTGCCAGTCGCGCGTGGGGCCGAAGATGGCCTCGCAGAAAAGGCCGTCTTTCTCCGGGCGCAAGCGGCGGTAGTTGATGGTCTCCGGCTTGGTGACCTCGCCATATGACCAGGAGCGAATCTGCTCCGGGGACGCCAGGCTGACGCGTAGCGAGCGGAAATCCGTTGTCTCCACTAATGACCTCCCAAAATCACTAAGGCTCCGACCCTCGCGGATGAAGTCAGAGAAAAATCGATTGTCGTATCGCGGCCCATTCGGGTAGCTGGAACGCGCAAAAGAGCGCCTGGCCCATCAGGCCAGCGCTCTCGGTCACGGTTCGCTCATTGAATGACAAGCGTGATTATATCGGCAATCGTCAATATGTCAACCGCCAGACCGTTAGAAATGCGTTAATCGCGATCCGTAATTATAGCATACGAGAGGACGGACGCAAGACCCTGACGCGAGTTGCGGCTAGATATCCATGTCGTCGCTGACGATTACCGGTTCCCCTTCGCCCACGCGCTGGCGCAGATACGCTTCCATGAAATCATCTAACCGGCCGTCGAGCACGGCCTGCGTGTTGCCCACTTCGTGCCCCGTGCGGTGATCCTTGATCATCTTGTAGGGTTGCAGGACGTAGGAGCGAATCTGGCTGCCCCAGGCGGCATCCACGTCTTCACCCTTCAGCGCGGCGATTTCCGCGTTCTGCTTACGCCGGGCCAGGTCAAACAACTGCACCTTCAGCACGTTCATCGCCACCTGGGTGTTCTGCGTCAGCGAACGCTGGTTCTGGCAAGAGACGACCAGGCCGGTCGGCACGTGGGTGATACGCACGGCCGTCTCGTTCTTCTGCACGTGCTGGCCGCCCGCGCCGCTGGCCCGGAAGCGGTCGATGCGCAGGTCTTTCTCGTCGATCTCGATCTCGATGTCCTCGGCCACGTCAGGCCAGACCTCGACTTTAGCGAAGGACGTGTGGCGGCGGCTGCTGGCGTCGTAGGGCGAGATACGCACCAGGCGGTGGACGCCGCGCTCCGACTTCAGCCAGCCATAGGCGTAGCGCCCGGCAATCGACACGGTGCAACTCTTGATGCCCGCCTCATCGCCGCTGCTTTCGTCGATGATCTCGGCCTTCATGTGGTGCTGCTCGGCCCAGCGCAGGAACATGCGTTGCAGCATGTGTGCCCAGTCCTGCGCCTCGGTGCCGCCCGCCCCGGCGTGGATGGCCAGGATGGCGTTCTCGTCGTCGTAGTCGCCGGCCATGAGCGTCTGGAACTCCAGCTCGGCGACCTCGCGTGAGAGGCGCTCAACTTCGACCGACAGCTCCTCGCCCAGCTCTTCATCGCCCAGTTCGGCCAGTTCGGTGGCGTCGGCCAGGCCGCGGCCGATGGTCTGCCACACACTGACCTGCTCCCGCAGCCGGTTCAGCTCGCGCATGACGCCCTGACCGGCTGTGGGGTTGCTCCAGAAGTCAGCCTCGGCGATCAGCCCTTCCAGTTCGGCTATTCGTGCTTCCTTGCCGGCGACGTCAAAGACGCCCCCGAAGGTGCATCACGATGTCGGTCATCTCGGTCAGGCGGTCGGTTAGGTCTTGCATGATGGGTCCAGTTGTCAGTGATCAGTAAGTCAGTAGGTCAGTAGGTCAGTAGATCGTCTGTGGTCTGTGGTCGGCAGTCAAATTTTCATTCGTAATTCGTAATTACTCAAACAGTCCAGCCACAAACTGATCCGCATCGAACGGAGCCAGGTCTTGCAGGCGCTCGCCGGTGCCGATGAAGCGCACGGGCAAGCCCAGTTCGCGGTAGATGGCGAAGACCATGCCGCCTTTGGCCGTGCTGTCCAGCTTGGTCAGGATGACGCCGGTGACGTGCACCGACTCCTTAAACTTCTCGGCCTGGGTCAGGGCGTTCTGGCCGGTCGGCGCGTCGAGCACCAGCAGCACGTCATGTGGCGCGGCATGGACGCTCTTGCGGCAGACGCCATAGACCTTCTCCAGTTCCTTCATCAGATTGAACTTGGTGTGCAGCCGGCCGGCGGTGTCGACAAACAGCAGGTCATAGCCGCGGGCACGGGCGGCGCGGATGCCGTCGTAAGCCACGGCCGCCGGGTCGCCGCCGGGCTCACCGGCAATGATCGGCACGTTGGCCCGTTCGCCCCAGACGCGCAATTGGTCGATGGCCGCGGCGCGAAAGGTATCGGCCGCAGCGAGCATCACCTTGCGCCCCCGGTCGCGGTAGCGTTCGGCCAGCTTGCCGATGGTCGTCGTCTTGCCGGAGCCGTTGACGCCGACGATCATGACTACCGTCAGCAGGCGATCCTCTTCCATCTCGAAGACCGGCGGATCGACGAGGATGGCGCGCAATTCCGTGCGCAGGGCTGTCAGCAGTTGCTCGGCACGATAGAGACCTTCGCGCCGCACCCGCTCGCGCAGCGCATCCACCAGATACATCGTCGTGGGCACGCCCACGTCGGCCTGGATCAGCAACGCTTCCAGGTCTTCCCAGGTCTCGTCGGTGATGTCGCCCGCGCCCAGAACGCCGGCAATCTGGCCGAACACCGACTGCCGGGTTCGGCTCAACAATTCTCTTATACTCTTGAACATCGTTTAGTGGGGGGGAGAAAGGGTGATGATCTCGCCGTCGTCGGTCAGTTGCTCAACGCGCAATTGGGCCTTGTCGAGCAGATGGCCACAATGGGCGGCGAGGCGTCGGCCGCGTTCAAATAGCGCCAGCGACTCTTCCAGCGACAGGTTGCCGGATTCCAGTTGCGACACCGTTTGCTCCAGGTCGAGCAGCGCCTCTTCAAACGACAGATCGACTAGTTCGTCCATAGTGGCGCGAATTGTATGGTAAAACAGCGCGAGTTGCGAATGTAGGGAGGGTTTCTTAACCCGCCTTCCTTCCAGCGTCCTAGCCAACCGAGGGGCGGGTNNCGGGCGGGTTTCTTAACCCGCCCCTCCATAAGCCTTACCCTGATACTTAAAGAAAGGCGGTTAAGAAACCCGCCCCATGCAGTGTTAGGGCGTCTGCGGCGCGCCAATCGGCTCGGCGGCGCGCTTGGAGCGCGTGACGGCCCAGCCTAGCAGGGCGATCAGCGCCACCGCGATGAGGATAACGGGCAGGTTGCGCTCGTCGAAGCGAACGATGATCGGCGCGATGATCAGACTGACCAGGTTCACAACCTTGATCATCGGGTTCAGCGCCGGGCCGGCGGTGTCTTTCAGCGGGTCGCCGACGGTATCGCCGACGACAGCCGCCTTGTGGCGTTCCGATCCCTTGCCGGTGTTGGCGGCAACGTTCTTCTCTTCGTCCTCGATGAGTTTCTTGCCGTTGTCCCACGCGCCGCCGGTGTTGGACATGAACACCGCCAATAACATGCCGGAGACGATGATGCCCGCCTGGAAGCCGCCGAGCGCCTCCACCTGGAGCAGCAAGCCCACGGCGATGGGTGTGATGACGGCTAACACGGCCAGGTTGATCAGGTCGCGTTGCGCGGCCACGGTCGAGATGGTCACGGCGCGGGCGTAGTCAGGTTTGACCGTGCCCTCGATGATGCCCGGAATGCGGAACTGCCGCCGCACTTCGTCAACCATCTGGCCCGCGGCCCGGCTGACGGCGCGAATGGCCAGCGACGAGAACATCCACGGCAGCGCCGCGCCCAGCAGGACGCCGACAAAGACCATCGGCTCAGAGACGCGAATGCCGTTGGCCAGCGCTAAGGGATCGACCAGATTTACGTCGGTGATGAACGATCCGAAGAGCGACACGGCGGCGATGACCGCCGAGCCGATGGCGATGCCCTTGGTGATGGCCTTTGTCGTGTTGCCAACGGCGTCCAGGTCAGCCATGATCTTGCGCGCCTTCGGCTCCAGGTCGGCCATTTCGCCGATGCCATTGGCGTTGTCGGAGATGGGGCCGAAGGAGTCCATGGCCACGTTGTTGCCCGTCAGCGTCAACATGCCGATGCCGGTCAGGGCGATGCCATAGAGGACGAACGTGAACTGGATGAAGCCGGCCGAGAAGCGCTCATTGACGAACGCGCTGACATCGACGGAGTTGTAGATCAGGATCGCCGCGACAATGGTGCCAGCGATGACGATGGTTGACCAGACGGCCGACTCATAGCCATTGGCCAGACCGGAGAGAATCGTCGTCGCCGGGCCGCCGGAGGTGCTGTCACGGATCTCCTTGACCGGCCGGTAATGCGTTCCAGTGAAGTAATCGGTCAGGCGGTCGATCAGAATCGCCAGCCCCACGCCGGCGGCCGTCGACAGGAACGGTCGCCAGAACCCGCCAGGCACCTCATCCATGTAGAACACAGCGACGATGCCGAACAGTACGACGGAGATGGCCGCCGAGGTCAGGAAGCCCCGGAAGATGGCCCGCATCGCGTTGCCGCTGTCGTCCGATTCGCCGCGCACCAGGTAGGTGCCGACGATCGACGCCAGCACGCCGATGCCGCGCACCAGCAGCGGATAGATGATCCACGGGCTATGGCCGGTGATGAGCGTGAGGGTGACGCCCAGGATTAGGGCCGAGACGATCGTGACTTCATACGACTCAAAGATGTCGGCGGCCATACCGGCGCAGTCGCCGACGTTGTCGCCCACCAGGTCGGCGATGACGGCCGCGTTGCGCGGGTCGTCTTCGGGCATGTCTTGCTCGATCTTGCCCACCAGGTCGGCGCCGACGTCAGCCGCCTTGGTAAAGATACCGCCGCCGACGCGCATGAACAAGGCGATGAGCGTGCCGCCAAAGCCGAAGCCCAGTAGCGCATCTGGCGCGGCCTTGCCGAAGAACATGAAGATCAACGTGCCGCCCAGCAAGCCCAGGCCGTCGGTCAACATGCCGGTGATCGTGCCGGTGCGATAGGCGATGCGCAGCGCGTCCTTGAAGCTCGTCCGCGCCGCGTTGGCAACGCGCACATTGCCCTCAACGGCCATGCGCATGCCGATCTGGCCCACGGCCAGCGAAAAGCCGGCGCCCATCACGAAGGCGATGGCCCGACCAAAACCGACGATGAGCCGGATGGTGTCGTCGCTATAGCCCTCGAATACCTCTTGCGAGAATTCCGTGGGCGGGACGATATAAACGCTCAGAAACAAGGCAACAGTCAATATGGCGATGAAGGGCAGGATAGTGCGCAACTGTCGGCCGAGATAGGCATTCGCGCCCTGGCGAATGGCTTCCCATACCTCTTGCATGCGCGCCGTGCCCTTGTCTTCGGCCAGGATTTGGCGGCGCAGGTAAATGGCATAGAGTAAACCGATCACCGCGATGCCTAACACAGCCCAGATGGCAATAGCCTCGAAGCTGGTCAGGTCCATCTCCAGAAATCTGAATATCTGACTCATAGCGCGTTGTTAAACCTCCTCTCATGAATGGACAGTCTGTTGCTGAATGTTAGTGCATTCTTTCTCAATCGCACAACTAATGTCATCGGTCGTCGGGCTGCATAAGCGCGCCGCTGAATAGTCAGTATAATGGTGCGGAACGCGGCTCATCACACACCATGACGACAGTCCTGACCTATGCGCCCGCTTACGGGCACACCCGTTACCAGCACCCCGAAAGCGCCCAGCGCATGACGGCGCTGGGCCGTGCTCTGGAGCGTTCTGGCTTGTTGACGGAGGTGCGCCAACTTACCCCACAGACGGCCAGCGGCGAACAACTGCGGCGCGTCCACACCCAGGAGCTGATTGACTACGTGCGCCAGGTTTCGCTGCGTGGTGGCGGGCTGCTGGACCAGGGGGATACCTATGCCACCGCGGAGAGCTTTGAGCTGGCGTTGCTGGCCGCGGGGGGCTGCTGCGCGGCCGTCGATGAGATCATGGCCGGCGCGGCCGATAACGGCTTCGCCCTCATTCGCCCTCCCGGGCATCACGCTGAAACCGACCGTGTCAGCGGCTTCTGCCTGTTCAACAACGTCGCCGTTGCCGCCCGCCAGGCCCAGGTTGTCCACGGCGCGGCGCGCGTCGCCATCGTCGATTACGACGTGCACCACGGCAATGGCACGCAGGACATCTTCTACGAAGACGACACCGTGCTATTCATCTCCGTTCACCTCTACACGCCCTTCTTCTACCCTGGCATCGGCGGGATGCACGAGATCGGCGTGGGCCGCGGCAAGAACTACACCCTCAACGTGCCGCTGCCGCCCTACGTTGGCGACCACGGCTACGGGCGGGCCTTCGACGAGTTGATCGGCCCCCGCCTGCACGCTTTCCGCCCGGACTTGCTTCTTGTCTCGGCCGGTTTTGACGCCCACTGGCAAGACCCTCTGGCTACGGCCGGCCTGAGCCTGACCGGCTATGCCGCCATCACCCGCCGCCTGATCGACTACGCTACGACGCTTTGTGCCGGGCGCATCCTTTTTGTGCTCGAAGGCGGCTACCAACTTGACGTACTGTCTACCGGCGTGCGCAATGTGATCCATGCACTGCTCGGCCAGGACATCGTGCACGATCCGTTTGGCCCCATGCCCCAGGCCGAGCATGACATCACCGACTTGCTGGCACGTCTGCGTTTGCATTACTTGTCAAAATGAGCCAATGGGTCGATAATAGCGGATGGCAGTTGACCATAACTGCCGGCGTCTGAACCACGACCGGGCTTACCATTGGCCCAGAAGCGCGCCGGCCCGTTGGCGCGGGGGCGGCCGGCGAAGGATGTAGTATGGACACGAATGCCGACGACCAGGAACCCGATATGCCGCCGTCCGTCTCGCCGCGCGAGCTGGAGGAGGCGCTAAAGTGGCTAGAGGAGCTGACAGCCAGGCCGGGCGCTGCCGACGGGCTTACGCCCGCCCCGTCCGTCGAAGAGTCCCCCTTCCACGGACTGATCGAGGGTGAGCAGGGCGATCTGCCCGACTGGTTGCGCGAGACGCCCGGCGCGGCGGCCGTGGCCGCCGGCATCGAAGAGGGCGAGCTTGAAAGCCGCCTGGACTGGCTGGCGAAGATGGCCGAACGCGAGTCCATCGAGGAACTGCCCACCCTCGAATGGCGACACCTCTCCGAGCCGATGCAGGAGGCGGTGCTGACCTCTCTCGGGTCCTCGCCGGCGCTGGAGCCGGACATTTTAGCGCCGCCCGAACGCACCGACGAAGATGATTTCCTCGTCGTCGCCGCTGAAGAGGTCGTCACGTTGACCGCCGGCGAGAATACTCTCGCCGCGGCCGACGGGGATGTGCCTGCCAATATGGACATCCCTGCCGATGTGGACATCCCTGCCGATGTGGACATGGCTGTCGATGTTACTGCCGGCACGGACGATCTCACCGATCTGGATGTGGTTGC
>CXWK01096577.1_pt6 | contig 10131 bp, 32 predicted proteins | sample 590851 | NCBI WGS metagenome assembly CXWK01 (sample SAMEA3498364, study PRJEB10139) | wastewater metagenome | biome: wastewater treatment plant; material: activated sludge | place: Denmark | collected 2014-08-01
TGGGAGCTTACAACCGTGTCACTGGTCACGAGCTTTCCTATGACTCGCTTGATGAGTTGTGTGGAAAGGTTGGAATGCGAATTGCAGAGCGTTACAACTACACCACTTTTGAGCAGATCGTTGATGTGTTGAAGGTTCTTCCTGGGACTGAGGAGGGTTTTGTTATTCGTTTTCGTGAGACTGGTGATCGTGTGAAGATGAAGGGTGAGGAATATTGTGTTCTTCACCGCTTGATTTCCAACATCACTCCTTTGTCGATCTGGAACCTTTTGGTTCTTGGTCATGACATGGATTCTTACAAGGCTTCGATGCCTGAAGAGTTCTGGGGTGACATCGACAACATGCTCTCTTTCTTCATGCGGAAGCGGGATGAGATTTTCCAGGCCGTTCTCGTCACTGCAAAGTCTGTTGAACATCTCTCGGACAAGGAATTGGGTTTGGCCCTGAAGGCTGATTCCAGCCGCAAGGAAATTCCTTGGAGCCTTGTTTTCCCACTGAGGAAGAAGGGCGAAGAGGTTGTGAAGCAGACCATCCTCCAGCATATCCGTCCCACAGGAAATGTCTGTGCTTGAAAAATACTACGAGGCACCCGAAAGCCTAGTTGGCAAACTGTTTCGTTTTAATTGGAATTACGACTTTGACGCACTCGACAGTTTCATTGAGTTTTACACAGCAAAACCGATTGACCGTCTTCCTTACACTTGGGAAGATAGTTTCAGGACTATCAATCCGTGTAGTTTCTTGGTTGTTGGCTTCGAGTATACGGATTTCAAGGAAGAGGCAAATCTCTTACTTTTTCATGTCTTGTTGGAAGATGGCAGGGAAGGTTGGTTTAGTGATTTTTGGCTGGATGCGTGGATTGAACTCAAGGAGGAATCCGAATGACAACAGAGAAGAAGTTGCGTCCTGGAATGCTTGTTCGATATGCGAACGGGGTTACTCTTCTCCTGCTAATTCAGGAACTGCCACGCCGTACCCAAATTGGTCATGAAAGGGTTGAATGGCGGTTTCTTGCTGCTGGACGTGTGGAGATCGAACAGTATCCGTTTCTTGTGTCGTTGTTTAAGATCATCTCCACATCAGACACCTTGAAGGGAGAGTAAAAGTGGCAACAGAGAAGTTACGACCTGGAATGCTCATTCGGTATGACTATAACCACATGAATACTTTGTTTCTTGTTTTAGTCCGACGTTTGGTTGAGCATGAAAAGCGTTTTTCATTCCCGGATGAAGAGTGCTGGGAGTATATTGATTCAAATGGGAGAGTTAAGTTCTATTTCTTCCGCTTGGATAGGGTCCAAGTTGTAGAAACTGAGTCGGTGGAAGATTTGGACAATGCCGAAAAAGACGAAGAACCCAAGACCTCCTGCTAAAATAGAAAACCTCGTTGGTAAGCTGATGTGTTCCACACGGCTTTTGACAGTGTATTTCGGTTACAAAGGTTCAGGAAGTGGTTACACACCGGGCGTTCTGAACTCGGATCAACTCTTTGTTGTTTTGCGTGTGATCCCAAGGCGCGAAGTGCAACTTCGAAAATCGAAAAACAAGCGTGTTGTGGTCTTGTGCTACGATTTGGAAATCATCATTGCGGGTGAAGTTTGTTCGGCCATGCTGATCAATATGAACATCAACACCAAAACCCTCAAGGAAGTTATGGTGAGTGCCAATGACGAGTAGTAACAAACAGGAAGAGGTAATCCAACACCCTTTGGTTGGAAAACTGGTCAGAGGAAAGAAACTCTACACCTTTGTTGTGAAAGACGACAAGTTGTCGGTGGTGTTAGGCGACAGCCCGGTAAACCATGTTGTTTCCAGGGGAAAAAACTTGCTGCACTGTGCTTCTTTTATTGTGTTGCGGGTGGAGGAATTACACGAAACAACACTTTTCAAATCAAACTTTCCAAACGCTTTCATGTTGAAAGTCTTGACGGTGCCAGAAGGCGTTGTTGGTTGGATTGAGTGTTGTGACCCGGCTTGGTTGGAAGAAATCACAGAAGAGGATGAGGAAACATGAAAGACAATAGAGATCCGATTGCTGAAAAGATTGCAGAGATGGAAGCCGAGTATCTGGCAAAGAGGCCAGCAGAGCCACCACCAAAAGTTGGAAAACTGTACCAAGTCTCTTCTTCCCAATCAAGGAGGACTTATGATATTTGGCTGAGTCGCGCATTCATTCTTCGCTCAGTTGAACCACAAAAAAGTTCGTTTGTCCAAAAAGACATTGTTGATGAAATACCCCTGGGTGAAGGCAGTTGCGTTCACATTCTTGATTTTGTGCCCCCAAATCCCATTTTAAGTCGTTATGGTATGGTCAAAATTATCACGCCTTGTGGAAAGATCGCCTGGATGTCCTCGGCACTCCTTGAAACAAAACCACTGGAAACAGAATGACAACAAACAGGGTTAAGAAGGGAAAACGATTGAAGGAGAAGTTTGTCGGGAGGTTGGTTCGGTATAATTTCCAATATGACAGTTATGGTCGTTGGATACAAACACCGGGAGCTTTGTTTGCTTCCGATACAACATACATCTATAACGATTGGTATAAACCCGTCTTGGTTTTGGGTGTCTACCCAACACATCTGTGCCATTTTCGGTTGCACGTTCTCAACAGCGAGGGACGCCACGGCTGGGTTAATTCTACCCTTGAAAATGATTGGATTTTTGTTTCCGAAATCAACGGAGGGAAAGAAGAACCATGCCCCATGCAAAAGTAAAGCTTTATGCTGCTGGAACTTTGTTGGTCACAAGAATTGTCCCGCGGGAATATGACGTTATTCGGATTTATTTCGAGCGGTTCACCAATGTTGGGGATTTAGGTGGTGGTTGGAATTCGGAAATTAAGGAGTTTCAGTATCATCTCAGAAGCCTTTTGGTGCTTGAAGATTGCTTTGTTGAGTTGACCGATGAGAAAGATACTTTCTCCTGGACCGATTCCCAGACAAATGTTAGAGTCTTGACAGGAGACGGAAGAGAAGGATTTGCCTTTTTACACTTTTGGCAAAGAATTTTGACACCCGTTGTTTAGAGAAACCGGGAGGAATGATTGGATGATCTATCAAAAAGGGGACTTGATGCTGATAAAATCGCGGGACCGGAACCAACTTGCGTATCCGGTCCTTAATTTGTGGACGGATGTTTATGGCGTACACGAAGCCATCATGCTGAATTTACCAGCTACAATCATTCTTTTGGAAAGTATAGACACCAGCCAACTTGTGTCATCACCGCGATCCGTGTATGTTAAAGTCTTAACCCTCGCGGGGCCGGGTTCAATTGGTTGCGGTTGGCTAGAAGACAAAATGATAACCCTCCTGTGCCCGGCTAACAACGAACAATGACATTCTCTGAACCACTCATCCCTGGTAAACTCTATTACCTCACAACCCACTCCGAGTATTCCTGCGAGGTTTACGAATACCCAGACCATCCAGACAAGGATCACGAAGAAAGTCTTGTTGGGGAGATTGGTTTGCTGGACAAATTTGTTTATCTCGGCAAGAGCCCGGAAGGGGTTGAGTTGGTTTTGCTGGCTGATGGAACAACTGGTTGGATGGATGTTTGGTGGGAGTATCACCATTTCGGGGAAGTAGTCACAGAGGAATAAGGAAAATGTGGATTGTTCGTGGACTGTATGAAAATTGCTGCAAACCGCATACGATCAGCCGCGGTTTAATCCAAACGGACGAAACAACCTGGGAGAATTCTCAGCATCTTGAAAATTTGAGGAAGGGTGAGAAGTTCATGTTGCTTGATTGGCAACACGCTCGTCTGGGCGGAGTTATCCCCCAGCGATCCAAGTATGACGTTTTGTTGTTGCGAGTGATGACGATGAATGGTACAGTCGGCTGGATCAGGACGAGTGATTGTTTCTTCCACACTAACTTTGAACTACTGGCAAGGCCATTTGAAAATGAAGAAAATCCCAGTCTCGAAAAAACTTGAAGCCATAGTCGGGGGGTTGCTGAATTATCAGGGTCCGTGGCGACCACTTTTTCTACCCGATCCCGAATCCGGTCGGCGCTCTTGTGCATTTCACTCAAACATCGTTTTGAACCGAAATGACTTGGTTGTGATTTTGTCTCTGGAAGATGCTTTCTGGGACAAAGACTACGATCGCGTATGTGGAGTAAAAATCCTTCATCCAAGAGTGGGCGTTGCTTGGATTGATTATGTTTTCGAGGACTTGGACTTGAACGATCTAATCATCATTAAAAATGAAGAGGAAGAATGAACGACAAGAATCCATTTGAAAAGTTCACAGGGAAGCTTGTGAGATGCGCTTACGCTGTTCGTTTGGAGGTGGATTATTCTGTTGAACACGACAGAATCCCGGCTCAATCCATCTTTTATGTTCTCAATACGAGTGACGTTGGCATTTGGTCCGAGGAAAATCCTGATGCTCCAACAACTTGGGGGTTTGGTTTGAAGGTTTTGACTGCTGAAGGAGTTTTTGAAACCCAAGAAATCATTGCTGAGTCACTTACCATTGTCGGAACAGAAGACGAGGAATCAAATACCAATGATTGCTGAAACCAAGGCGGGTAAGGAGATTTTGTAATGATAACTTTGAGTGATGATGACATTGGTGGGTTGTTTCTGTTTACCCCCATGTATCATGGTACTATCCTGTTCCCCTACCTCCAACGTGGAAATGAGGGAACACATACCAGCAGATTCGGTCCTTCTCTGGCAGAATACTATCCACCCTTTTCTTGCAACGTTGTTTTGATAGAATATGTGTATATGTTCGATTTCCAACACAGAAAAACAGGAGAATTTTTTGCACGACTGCTGGTCCCAGACGGCTTGGTTGGTTGGATCCACTGCAACCCCAAATCAAAAATATCTGCCAAACTGGTGCTTTTAACGAGAACAGAAGAGTGAAACGATGACTGCAACCCGATCAAGGACAAGACAGCTTCCCAGCATCAGAAGGTTTTCATACAGCAAGGTCGAGAAAAGAACTCTTCGCTCCAGAACACAAGGACAATTGTTACTTGCGTCCACATTCAGTCCAACAGACGACTTTGGGAATCTACGAAAAGACTTGTCAGAAGACCGCTACCCGGAAATTTTATGCTACCATAGGAATTTCAACAACAACAACAAAATACCCAATGGTTCTCTTGTTGTTTCTTTGGGCGAGATCATCTTTCTCACAAACATAAATCAGTATCTCTTACAAGTTGTTTCCCCGCTTGGGTTTGTTGGCTTCGTGAACGTGAAATTCCTCTATGAGATCGACCAAACCATTTTGGAAAGCTTCTCCAGTCAATGAAGTTCGTTGCTCATCTTTGTTTGCTTCGTCGTTATAGCGACTCAATCCAATTCATTTACTCGCTAGGGCCACCCAGAGTTTTTGTTGGCGAACTGAAAGAAGATCAACCATTCGTTGCATTCTTTGATTTGGAAGAAAGCAGGAAGCCTTTGCATTATTACTTCTTTCCAATCCTGACTTCGGATGGCATTTCGGGAGCCATCCTCTGTATGGAAGAAGAAATCAAGATCATTCAGAGAGGAGATACAAACGATCAATGCTGTGCAGAGTAATCCGTGGTTCCAGCAACGGGGGGATGGATAGCCTTTATCTTCCCTACGCCGCCGTAAACAACACTGAGTTTTTGGACATCAAACTTCTTCGTGTGGGCTCAATCATCACTTTCGTGGTTCCCAAGTTTGATTTGGAAGAAGCTCACGGAACGTGCAACTGGCCGAATTTCATCACCGAAGATGGAATACTCGGAACGATTGAATACCACAAACACAACGTCCATCCATCGCAGCCCATCTGGGTTGAAGAACTCACAGAAGAGAATTGTTGATATGCCCGTTGGTTATACCACAACCCCCAGATTCCACAAAACCGCTGAAATTTTCAACATTCTTGATCCGAATTGTGAATTCGCAAAATATGATGGCTGGGGCGTTGGCCCCGTGATTCGAATTATCACCCCAAAAATCTATCTTGAAATTTGGACTTCCCCAGACAATCCAGATCATTGGGAATGGTATATCAATCCAGACAGAAGTAGTATGACTCCAGGTTTCCAAGGTGTTGGTCCATCAGTCCCTGGCATTGCATTTGACATCTTCCGAGACTTTGGTCTCATCCCACCCAAATCAACGTAAAGGCACCCAGAAGCCTTTTCTGTGCCACCGAACTCTTTTGACACCCTCTCACCCATTCCAATAATCCTCGGGCACTGCTGGGCTTCCTGGAGCGATTTGGGTTTTGACCGGAAGGGTGTTGACAGGGTTTTGTGGTTATGGTAAGGTGTATGTTATGAAAAAAATCGTCAAGGGTAACAAGGTTCGAGTCAACAAGGACATTCATCGGGTTGCTTCCTCCCAGGAAGCAACCAAGGAAATTCTTCCTGGTATTGTTGTTCCTGTTCAGGTTCCAACCCATATTCTTTACGCTGAGAAGGGTGAAGAGGGTGAGGTCATTGAGACTTTTCGGAGCACTTGTGCAGGAGGTTTTGCTCGTGGTCNNATTGACTTCTCTGGAGAGGGTTGATGGATGATCACGTCTTTCGAACCAGGGGTGGTAGATTGTGGAGAAAAGGAGATTTGTGTCACTTCTCCTCCATTTCCGAAATAAACGAAAGCTGGACTGTTTGCGCAATTAAAGAGGAGGCAAAGAATACTTTTTCTTATCCAGACTTCCGATCCACCGATTTCTGGATCCTTCTTTCTGTGAAAGTTAACAATTTCGACACCGACCATTCCGAGGAGGATATTGTCGTCCTTCATCCCAACCTCGGAAAACTAACAGTGCCAATTGAAAGCAGTCGAATTGTTTTAGTTTGTCCCGCAAAGCCCTGTCAAGAGAAAGTGGGTGGCAACAATGAATAGGTTGGCTGGGGAGCTGTGCCACGATTGCAACGGTAAAAAGTTGGAACCTGGGGATTTGGCTTGTTTCGCCAGCGAAACTGATTATGCGTGGGAAGTTTTGGCCAGAAAAGGAGATGAGCCTGTCTATTTTCTTTCGACTGACCCTTGGATTTTTTTGGACAATCCACACGAGGGATTCGTTATCATCCTTCATCCGATTCATGGACTGTTGGATGTCCCGATTAATCCTGTGGAAATGCGTTTTATCTCATCTGGTTCGGTGAAAAGTGATGAGTGAGAAGCAACGAAAGATTCGTGTTGGCGATCTGGTTCAGTATCTCCCAGACCTGAGAGACGAAGAGAATTTCGGGTTTGTGGAGAACTTCATTTATGGGTGTTGTGATGCAGTTTGCACTTGTGAGAAGTTCATGCAATGTGATAACTGCATCAGGTGCTTGGACGCTGGAGTCCCTGTTCTCGTGGTTGGCATTGCCTCTTCCAGAATAAAAAGCGGTGGCGATTTTTCTTACTTGATTGTTCTCATGCCGAACGGTGAGGAGGTTTCTTTTGGATACGACGAAGAATATGATGAAGAAGTTGGCGGCGGAAGGTTCGTACTTGTTCAAGGGACAACCCCTCAGAGCGGGAACTCTGCTGAAAATCATTAGCCCCATTGCCCGGCTATACGATGGCTTTGTTTGCTTTGTCTCGATTAAAACCTTCTATCAAGGAGATCATCCATACACACTTCTACTCGCAACCCAGCCAGAAATTGGCATGGTACGAATTCCAATTAGTTCCACTTTGTTTTCCACTTGGCTTGCCCAAACGTTTGATATTGTCGAGGTAAACACAGATGAGTGATTTCGAATCAATTTTGGCCCAACATCAACCCGGAACCTTGTTGGAAGTCTTGAGGGATTGTGGTTGGTTTAGTTGTGAACAATCCTTGGTTAGGGAGCAGTTGAATCTTGGTGAAATGGTTGTTGTTTACAAGTGTGAATCTCCTGCGGGTTTTGGTGATTCTCTGATCAGATTTCACCTTATCCACCCGGCTCATGGAAAAATCCTTCTTAGGTTTCATCCAAAAGAGGTGGCACTGTTCCTCAAGTCGGTTCCAGTAACGGATGTGAATGGTGAAAAACGATGAATGATGATCAAAAAACATCCCTACAACCAGGAACAATGTTGAGAGTGACCAACAGAAAAGGTCTCATAGGATATCAATATTCACCAGATCCCTGGGAGCCGATTGATGAGTCGGATGATCAAACAAAAGAATTCCATGTCTTTTTTGGCGATCTTGTTATGTTGTGCAAACCTCCTTTCGAAAATTTGTTTGGTTTGACAACTTTGGCGGCACTTCACCCGGCTCATGGAAAAATCTGTTTGAATTTTTCAGTCGAGGAGATTAAGAAAAACTTGGAAATTGTGGGTGTTGATGAAGATGACAAGTGACAACATTCAATTCAAACCCAGAGACTTGCTTGAGGTTTTAATTCATACCGCTGCAATAATCAACCATTCTGACCCCTGGGATTTCACTTACAGTGCCGGATCTGAGTGGATCTCTTTGTCTCCAGGAGATTTGGTTCTCTTGTGCGAGGTGAAACAAGATAAAGAATTGCTGTGCGTTCACCCGGTTCGTGGAAAGATGTTGATTTCTTTTGTTTACAACGCAAGTGTCACAAAACATCTCAGAGTTGCAACATCAGCAGGGGAAGAGTAATCATGACAGATAACAACTTGACCGAAGTGAATGAATACGAGTCTTGGGGTGCTGGGACTCTCCTTGTGACAAAAAAAGATCTAATGTTCATTGTTAATACGCCGGACCCGTGGGATTTTCAATCCGACAATTATGATGAAGTCGATATTGGAGAGTCAGAGAATTTCATTCTCATGCTTCCTGCCACAAGAGAGGTGTTTCAATACAGGCATTATGTTGTTTTCAGGATTCTTCATCCGGTTTTCGGCAAAACGATGGCGGTTTTTGTTGTAAACGGCCTCAGTAGTTCTGTCGCTGAAAGGATTCAAAAATCCTTCAAAAGAGTTGTGACTGATGAAGCATGACACACCAGACTTTCCGATCTTTCCAGTTGGGACTCTTCTTCGATTTGCAACCAAAGCAGAGCAAAATCCCAAAAAGGATGATGGATTTCCTGAAGTGAATTCTGATTTCACTTTCTTCTTTGATGTTGGGACTCACCGCGCCATCGCGGAAAGCAGGAAGCCGTTCTACTATTTTTCTTCCGACTACGACAAGGATGTGGTAGTGTACTTGGGACAGGGCTGCACGTCTGACGGCTATTTCCATCGTCATTACATTGAAGTTCTTCACCCGAGGCTGGGAATTTTGTGCTGGCACGCACATTACGTCTATCGGCTTGAATCCATCAAAACCTTCCTGGACACTTTCGAGCGAATAAACACAGAAAGCGACGAACCCGACCAATGAACGCCAACACATTCCCAGAGATCGGAACGTTACTTGTTTGCACCCAGAAAGTGTCTGTGTATTATGGTTGGGAATTTGACGAATCACGCAGGATGGATTGTTACGAATCCGTTGCGGGGTGTAATGTTGTTTTTATGGGACTTGGTGTCGATTTGGATTCCGATGACAAACGCCCCATGTATTACCGAATTTACTTTCTTGATCCAATCCACGGAAAAACTTCACTCACCTCCTTGTATTCCAACAAGGAAGGGCTGGAGGAGGTCTTTTCATACAGCTTCGTTCCAGTAGTGAGTTGTGGTGATGATGACTGACTACTTCGTTCCAGGAGGTTTGTATCGCCTCAACGAAGATTTTTACTGGGTTGGTGATGGCATTGATTGGGACGATGCCACAGATGAGCAACTTTTAGGAAAAATTGCCAAAGCAGGTGACATTCTTGTTTTTGTTGGCTTCAAGTCATGTGTGTCTTGGAACCTTGAATTCAATGTTCTGTCATTTGTTTCGGCGGAACAAGGCGGTTTGGTTCACATGGCATTGGGTTCGAGATTTTATGAAAGATTCCTCAAAAGGATGCTGGATGATGATGAGCAATGGGGAACAGTTGCAAATTCAATTGATGAACAGTGACAATCAAGTCGATGTTCTAAGTCCTGGAGATTTGTGTAAGTGGGAGAAGGTTGTTGATCGTTATTGGGTAACGAGAATTTCTTGTCTTCGCTTTGATCACTTTGCGGCCTACATTGAGAAATTCAGTGTCAGTCGTGTTGCATTTTCCAAAAACTTTGTGGTGACGAGGATTGACATGTTGGACAACGGGGTGGTAGAGTTAGCTCT
>CXWK01002307.1_pt1 | contig 10129 bp, 7 predicted proteins | sample 590851 | NCBI WGS metagenome assembly CXWK01 (sample SAMEA3498364, study PRJEB10139) | wastewater metagenome | biome: wastewater treatment plant; material: activated sludge | place: Denmark | collected 2014-08-01
GTTGAAGATGGGCCAGATGATGCTGATGCCCAGGAAACCGAAGCCGATGATGAACGTCTTGCTATAGGAGAAGCGCCGCAGCGCCGCGAGGTCTGTCACCGTTGCCTCCCTGTGGGTTGTGTCGTTGAAGTCAACGGTAGTATAGGGGAGGGTGCGAAGAATGGCACGCTGATGACGCTGAATTGGAAGCAATCACGGGTAGGGGCGGGACAATCGGCGCCATACACCTCGTCTAATCACCGGAACGTTGATCGCCGATTGTCTCGCCCCTACCGGCGCGTCCCGTGGTCAGAGGGGCGAGACAATGCGGCATCCACAACGTTTAGACAGGTAGCGCCGGCGGCATTGTCCCGCCCCTACCGGCGCGTCCCGTGGTCAGAGGGGCGAGACAATGCGGTACCCACAACGTTTTGCAAGACAGGTAGCGTCGGCCGCATTGTCCCACCCCCACCCGTGATTTAATTACAAATATCCACAAAGGTCTACCAGTCTAGCGCAGCGCCGCCCACTGCGTCTGCCCGTCGGCCCGCCACTCGGCCAGCGTGGCCAGGCTCTCGGGGTCGAGCAGGCTCAACGTCGTGCCGCCGTTGACGTATTGTTCCCCCACCAGGCGCAATTGACCGGTCGCGTCGGGGGCCAGGCGCACGGTCGGGCCGTCCAATTCGGCCAGCGGGGCCAGCGTCGCCGCGTCCAGCACGCGCGTCACCGGCCAGCGCACGCCCCACTCGGCCACGAAGACGCGCTGGCCGTCGGCCGACAGACGCAGGGTGTGGCCCGTGACCTTACTCTCGGCCACGACAGCCCCGGTCGCCACGTCGATGAGTTGCAAGGGCAGGCGCGTCTCGGTCACGCTGTAGTTGCCATTCTCGCCCATCTCCGTCTCCAGCCGGGTGCCGATGGTGAAGAGGCGCGCGCCATCGGGCGAGAGAAGCACCTGTCGGGTCAGGCCGTTCATCGGCCCTTTGGCCTGGGCCACGCCGGCCGTGGCGTCCAGCAGCCAGGTCAGCAGCCGGCCCAGCCGCGTTTGCCGGCCGCCGACGGCCCGGCTGGCCGTCGTCCGCGCCACCAGGTCAACCGTCGTCAGGCGCTCCTCGTCGGCGTGGAGGATGACCAGCGTCCGGCCATCGGCCGAGAGGGCCACGCCCGGCCACCACATCTCCGTCACCAGTGTGCCGTGCCCGGCGTCGCACTGGTCACTGCACCAATGGCCGCTGGTCAGCCCGTCGAGCGTCGTTTGCCACAGGACAGCCAGCGTCGCGCCATCGCGCAGTTGGACGCGCGGCGCGCCCGGCCGCGTCTTGCCCGGCTGCTCCGTCTCCGGCTGGCCATAGACGACGACCGTCCCCTCCGGGCCGAAACCCACGTAGGACGACTTCAGGTTGAGGGTAGTCTGGGCCACGGTTTCGCCCGTCGCGGCGTCGAGCAGCATGAGGCTATGGCCCTCGGCCGTCTGCAAGCTGAACGCCAGCCGCCGGCCGCCGCCGTCGAACAGCGGAGTGCCCACCCAGCCGAACGCGCCGAGGGGGATCGTCCGGTGCTGCCACGTCGTTGTGTCCAGCAGCACCAGGACTTCCGAGCGCGGCCCGCAGGCCGAGCCGCCGGCGAAGTCGTAGCAGGTGTCGCCGCGCGCGTCGAAGGCGGCCAGGCGACGGCCGTCGGGCGCGACGGCCAACGGCGCGGCATAGGCCGCGTCCCGGTCGGCACCGAGGGCGACAGGCGCGCGGCCGGGCACGTCCTGGCCCGTGGCCGGGTCAACGGCGCGAATGACCGAACCCAGTTCGTCGTCCCAGCCCACGATCACCATCGGCGACTGCGGCGGCAGGGTCGGCGTGGGCGGGATGGTAGACGGAATCGGGGCGGCCTGTGACGGCGCGGAAGCCGGCGGCCGCGCGGCGGGCATCTCGGCCGCCGGCGCGGCGCAGGCGGCCAGGAGCAGGAGGAGCCAGCCAATCAGGCCGGCCTTTGTCATTCTGGCGTTGCCAATTGGGTTCATGTGAGGATATACACCGCTGGTTGGCTGATGGTTCCCCTCAAGGCGCTCCAATTGGCCGAAGCGCCGCCTTTCCACCTATAATGACCTACGTCCAAACGAAGTCTAAAGAAGAGGAGACTACCATGCGCCCCCAACCCATCCCACCCCAACCCGGCCAGGAATCCGTCTGGGACTACCCCCGTCCCCCCCGCCTCGAACCGACCACCAAACACATCCGCATCGTCTTCAACGGCGTGGTTATCGCCGACACGCGCCGCGCCTGGCGGGTGCTGGAGACGAGCCACCCACCGGTCTACTACATCCCGCCAGAGGACATCCGTATGGAGTACTTGCAGCCGGGCGCGGGGCGGTCGTTCTGCGAGTGGAAGGGGGCGGCGGGCTACTACACACTGGAGGTCAACGGCCGCCGCGCGGAGAACGTTGCCTGGTATTATCCTAAGCCGACGCCCACCTTCGCCGCCATCCGCGACCACGTAGCCTTCTACGCCGCGCCCATGGACGCCTGCACCGTGGACGGCGAGCGCGTCACGCCACAGCCGGGCGGCTTCTACGGCGGCTGGATCACCACCGACATCGTGGGGCCGTTCAAGGGCGAGCCGGGAACGACGGGCTGGTAGCGCGTCAGTCGGCCAATCTTAGGACGCGTCGCCGGCGGCATCGCCCGCGGCCCCATCGGGCTGTCCGGCGATGGCGAAGCTATGAGTGATGGTCGCCACGCCGCGCAGGGTAGCGGCCACGGAGCAGTACTTGTCAATCGACAGGGCAATGGCCCGTCCGGCTTTGTCTGGATCAAGCCTCTCCCCTTCCAGGGTGAAGTGCAGGTGGATGTCGGTGAAGGCGTAGGGTGGGTCGGGTAACTGGTTGCCGTTGACCTCGATACGCAGCCCGGTCAGCTTCTGCCGCTGCCGCTCCAGAATGGCCACCACATCATGGGCGGCGCACGAGGCCAGGCTCATCAGCAGCAGGTCCGACGGCTTGGCCGCCTTCCACTCCTGCCAGCCCGGCTCCTCGCGCGGCCAGGAGCCGGACAGAACCATGTTGCCAAACGAATCACGACAGGCGAAGAGGCGGCTCCCCTCTTCCAACCACTTGACGGCGATGTTGCTCAATGATGCCTCCTCGAAAAAGTGCGACTCTCAGGGGGTCTGGCAGGCGGGGGGAACGTCGGCGATGGTCGCCCCGTTGGCCGGGTCAGTGCATTGGCAGTAGCGCGCGTCCTGCCCCTCGCCGGCCCACAGCCAGTAGGCAACCGACGTTTGCAGGCAGACGGCCGCCGGCGCGCTCAGTGGCGGGGCGACCAAGCGCGTACGCTCCAGCCCCAACCCTTCAAAGTCCGGCTCTTGCAGCAGGAACAGCCGCCAGTGGCGGCCGTCGCTGTCACCCATCTGTAGCTGCCCGTTGCGCGCCAGCACGACGGCCAGCGTCGGAAACAGCATCACCGCCAGCCAGAGCAGGACGAAAACCAGCATCAACACACGCCGCGGCCACCCCTTCATAGTTGCCCTTGTCACTGTCCGGCTAGACCAGTTCCACCGCCTCGACCATGGCCCGCAAGTACATCTCGGTCGTGTACTGCTTGACCATGCGCCGCGTGCTGAAGCGGGGGGCGTTGGAGCGAATGGCCTCGCGCATCACCTCAACCCAGCCACGCGGGATGTTGTCGCGGTCGCGGTTGTAGTAGAGCGGCGCGACCTCCTCTTCCAGCAGGCGATAGACCATCTCGGCGTCGTGGGCGTCCTGCTCGTCGGGGTTGTCGAACTGGCGATCCTCGACCGCCCAGCCGTTGGCCCCGTTGTACCCCTCCACCCACCAGCCATCGAGGATGCTCAGGTTGGGGATGCCGTTGAGCGACGCCTTCATGCCGCTGGTGCCGCTGGCCTCGCGCGGGCGGCGCGGCGTGTTGAGCCACACGTCGACGCCCTGCTTGAAGTAGCGCGCCGAGTGCAGATCGTAGTTCTCCACAAACGCCACGCGACCGCCCAGGTAGTTGGACTTGGCGAAGTTGTAGACCTGCTGGATGAGGTGCTTGCCCGGCTCGTCGGCCGGGTGAGCCTTGCCGGCGAAGATGATCTGCACCGGCCGGTGCATGTTCAGCAGGAGGCGCTGCAAGCGCGGCATGTCCTCGAACAGCAGCGTTGCCCGCTTGTAGGTGGCGAAGCGGCGGGCGAAGCCGATGGTCAGCGCGTTGGGGTCCAGCAGTGTGCCGCCGACGAGCACTTCCGTCGGGTCGCACTGCCCGGCCACCCAGGCGTGCCGCGCCCGCATCCGCAGGTAGTCCATCAGCTTCGTTTTCAGGGCCACGTGGGCGCGCCACAGCACCTCGTCGGGCACATCGGCCAGCCGCTCCCAGAGCACGGGATCGTCGTGGTGATCTTCCCAGTCGGCCCCCAGATACTCCTTGAACACCTGGCGCAACTCGCCCGCCGTCCAGCCGGGGACGTGGATGCCGTTGGTGACGGCGCGGATGGGCACGTCGTCCACGGCCCGGTCAGGCCAGACGGGCTGCCACATCTGGCGCGAGACCTCGGCGTGGAGCTGGCTGACGGCGTTGCGCTGGCCCGACAGGCGCAGGGCCAGGACGGTCATGTTGAAGGCGTCGCCCCACGGCTCGGCGTGGTGGCCCAGGCTCAGGAACTGCTCGCGGTCGATGCCCAACTCATCCCAGTAGCCGGGAAAGTACTTGTCCATCAGCGAGAAGCTGAAGGCGTCGTGGCCGGCCGGCACGGGGGTGTGGGTGGTGAAGACGGTGCGCGACTTGACCAGCTCGCAGGCCGACTCGAAGTCCAGCCCGCGGGCCACCTCTTCGCGCACGCTCTCCAGCAGCAGGAAGGCCGAGTGCCCCTCGTTCATGTGCAGCACCGACGGCCGATAGCCCAGCTTGTGCAGCAGCCGCACGCCGCCGATGCCCAACATGATCTCCTGCCGGATGCGCACTTCGCTGTCGCCGGAGTAGAGGCGGGCCGACAGCTCGCGATCCCACGGCTCGTTCTCCGGCACGTCGGTATCCATCAGGTAGAGCGGCACGCGGCCGACCTGCACCCGCCAGACGCGGGCCTGGACGGTGCGCCCGCCCATCCACACGGCGATGCGCAACTCATCCCCGTTCGGTTCGTTGACCGGATGGATGGGCACGTCGCCGACGTCGACCGGCTCATAGACCGCCTCCTGCCAGCCGTGCGACGGCAGGCGTTGGCGGAAGTAGCCCTGTGGGTAGAAGAAGCCCACGCCGACAAACGGCAGCCCCAGGTCGCTGGCCTCCTTGGCGTGGTCGCCGGCCAGAATGCCCAGACCGCCGGAGTAGATAGGCAGCGAACTGTGCAAGCCGAACTCGAAGGAGAAGTAAGCGATGGTCTTGTTCGTCAGGTGGGGATAGGTGCGGTGGAACCAGCTATGGCCGTTGGCCATCGCCCGGTCGAAGTCGATCAGCACCTTGTTATAGCGGCGCAAATAGGCCGGGTCGGCGGCGCGAGCGGTCAGCGTCGCGTCGCTGACCAGCCGCAGCACCTTGACCGGGTTGTGCTGGGTGCGCCGCCAGAGCGGGAAGTCGAGCCGGCGAAACAAGTCGCGCGCTTCGGCATTCCAACTCCACCAGACGTTAAAGGCCAGTTCCGGCAACCGCTGGAGTTTCACGGGCATGCGATCGGCGAGGTCGTTCATGAGTTCTCCACATGCGTTCTGGGCGTGATTGGGGTCACAGGGAGGATGGTTCGTTAGGCATCGTTGCAGAGTCAATGAGTTCCAGCCGCGGATTATAGCAGAAGCCGCCGGGGAGGCATGTGAATTTATCCCCAACTACGGGGCTTTTCCCTTGTCACTCCTAGGGCGTTGACCTGACAGGTCAATGGTCACTGAAGGACTATGAAAAGACCCTGTCCCTAACCAGGAGGCCAGGGCAAGACACATTGATAGAGGGCGAACCAGGCCAGCCGGTGCATCTAGAGGCCGGTCAGGTGAACCGGCAACTCCATCGGCTTGGCCTCGTTGGCGCGGCGCACGGCCAGGGCGGCGATTTCGGCGCAGGCCCAATCGAACTGCTCCTGCGTCATCAGGTCATGGGCGATCAGCGGCGACGGGTTAGTGGCGTTAATGAGATAGATCTCGTCGCCGTCAAGCACGAACTCCGACATGTTGATGTCGTAGCCGTAGACGCGACTGAGCTGGCAGGCCATGTCGGTCATGCGCTGCACGAGACTATCGGAGAGAGTGCGATCCGAGGCGACGTAGCGGGCCTCGTCAAACGCGTAGGGCAACAACAACGTCTGCTCGCCGCCGATGACCAGGCAATGGTAGTGATGGTTGGACTCGATGACCTGCTGCAAAATCATCGTCCGCGTGCCCCTCTCGTCGTAACGGTGGATGAGTTCGTCCACGTTGTTGACGCGATGGGCGAAGCGACGGCCGCCGCTGCGCACGTCCTTGAAGATGGCCGGGCTGCCGATGTAGTCGATGATCGCCTGCCAGTTCATTGGGTAGACTAGATTGCGGAAGCTGTCGGGCACGGTGTCGGCGGCGATGTCCTTGTTGGGCAACACCATCGTGCGCGGCGTCTTCACGTCCAGCTTGCGCAGCACGGCGGCGGCCAGGAACTTGGTGTCGTTGGCCCAGACAAACGGGTCGTTGATGATGTAGCAGCCGTTGACGGCGGCGAACTTGACGAAGGTGCGATAGTAGGGGATCTCGTGCGACATGCGGTCGATGATCACGTCGTACTCGACCACGTCATCCAGGAATGTGCCGCCCAGTTTCACCAACTCGGCGCGCATCCCCGCCTGTTCGTTGATGATGCGCATCACCTCATCGGGCATCTCGTGCTCGCGCCCGATAATGAAACCGATTAACTTCACTCCGTCTCGGCTCATGGTCCTCTCCCGTCGTTGTCGCTGCTCAACTCATCCGGCTTCCCGTGGGCGGCCGACCAAAGCGCAACGTTAGTCTATCACGCCCGGCCACCGCTACTGTTCCAGTGCGTCAACTATAGCCAATTCGCGGCCGATGCCCAACTGTAACGCGATTCTCCTGAATCGCGTCCTTGCGCTCCCTTGTAGCGCGGGATGGTATCCCGCGTCCCGCACGGCCTGAGACGCGGGATACCATCCCGCGCTACGACTCAGCCAGCAGGCTCTCGATGGCTTGCTGGAAAACGCTATAAGGCTGCGCGCCGGAGATGAAGTTGCCGTTTAGGAAGAAGGCCGGCGTGCCGTTGATGCCCAGGCCAATGCCCTGATCCAGGTCGGCCTGGACGGCAGCGGTGTACTGTCCGCTCGCCAGACATTCGCTAAAGCCGGCCTCATCCAGCCCTAGCTCGCCGGCAAAGCCGGCAAAGACCTGGTCGGCGTCGGCCCGCCCGCTCCACTCCCCCTGCCGGTCGAACAGTGCGTGGTGCATCTCCAGGAAAGCGTCCTGGTCGCCGGCGCAACGAGCCGCCTCGGCCGCCAGCGGCGCGTCGGGGTGGATGCTCGTCAGAGGGAAGTCCATGAACACGTAGCGCACCTGGCCCGTGTCGATGTAGTCGGCCCTAATCTGGGGGAAAGTCTCGACAAAGTGGCGGCTGCAATAGGGGCACTGGAAGTCGGTGAACTCGACCATCACCACCGGCGCGTCGGCCGCGCCGATGCTGAAGGCGGCGCTGGTATCGATCTCCACTGGCCCCGACGGCACGGGCGTGGCCGCGGCCTCGGCCGACTGGACGTAGGCATCGGCCAGCGTGCCCGCCTCGGCCAACCCCACGGCGTAGTCGAACAGGTCAAACGGCTGCGCGCCGCTGATGGGGAAGCCGTCGATGAAGAAGGCCGGCGTGCCGTTGACGCCCAGGGCGAAGCCCTCGTCCTGATTGGCCTGAATGGCGGCGTCGAAGCGGCCGTCGGCCAGACAGGCGGCGAAGGCGTCGCCGTCGAGGTTCAGGCCGGCGGCCATGTCGGCGAAGATGTCATTGAGCGTCGCCGGCTGGCCGCTCCACTCCGCCTGGCGGACGAAGAGGGCGTCGTGCATCCCCCAGTAGGCATCCTGCTCCCCAGCGCAACGAGCGGCCACGGACGCGGCCCGCGCCTCGGGGTGGATGCTGTCCAGCGGGAAATCCTTGATGACGTAGCGCACCCGCCCCGTCTCGATCATCTCCGTCAGCAGCCGGGGGAAGGTCTCGGCGTTGTGGCGAGAGCAGTAGGGGCACTGATAGTCGGTGTACTCGACAATGGTCACGCCGGCCGTGTCGTCACCCAACGTGGCGGCGACGTTGTCCATGACAATGGTCGCCGGCGTGGGGGCCACGGCCGGGGCCTGCGGCGCGGCCGGCTCGGCGGCGGCGACTGTCTCGCCGGCCTGCACCGCGGCGAACGCCTGGTTGAACGTCTCCAGCGGGTAGGCCCCGGCGATTAGCTGGCCGTTGACGAAGAAGCTGGGCGTGCTGTCCACGCCGCGGCTCAGGCCCAGCTCCTGGTCGGCAGCGATCTCCGCGGCGTAACGCTCCTCATCGAGGCACGCGCCGAAAGCCGTCTCGTCCAGCCCCATCTCGGCGGCGTAGGCGCGGAAGACGCCGGTCGCGCCGTCGTTGGCCCAGGCGTCGATGTCGGCGAAGAGCCGGTCGTGCATGGCCCAGTAGGCCACCGCGCCCTCTTCCCCGGCGCAGCGGGCGGCGTTGGCCGCCGCCGTCGCCTGGGGGTGGATGCTGCTCAGCGGGAAGTCATAGAAGACGAAGACGACCTCGCCGGCGGCCACCTGACCGGCCAGTAGTTCGGATAGCGTCTCCTCGCTGAACTGGCCGCAGTAGGGACACTGGAAGTCGGAGAACGCTTCCATCGTCACCGGCGCGTCGAGCCGGCCGCGGTAGGGGCGGCCCTCGGCGGTGAAGCCGACGGGGATGCCGTTGGCGTCGGTTTCGGTGGCGGCGCTCTCGGTGGCGCCGGGGGCGGTGGCCGTGACTTCCGTCGCCGTGCCGGCCGCCGTCGTCCCGCCCAGATAGGGGATGGGCTGGGGCGCGCCGGAATCTGTGGCGCTCGGCCCGGCGCAGGCCATTAGCCCGGCCAGCAGCAGCGACAAAATGAGTAAGACAAAGATGCGAGCTTTCGGTTGGATCATCGGTGTCGTCCATAACGACTGCGACGGCGCGTAACGCCGGGCAGCGGGTTGATAAGATGAGGATAAATGAAGTATATCCTGTGTCTCTGGCTAAGCGGCCGGGCAGTGATGACTCTTAGCAAATCATCATCGGTCGCCTTCATAACTGAACTGTGCTAGACTAACCTATTGAGTATCTCACGGCAACGATTCATCGCCGGCAAACCTAGATTACTGAAAAGGAACCACTTTGCTGATGCGTAAGCTGCTCATCTTACTCCTGCTGGCCGGCCTTCTGGCCGGCTGCCAACAGGACAACGACAACCCTTCCGGCGCGACCCCGGCCACCGCGGGCACGCCCGCCACGGGTGACGCAACCCCGCCCACCGACGCCGTCGCCGAGGCCACAGCCGCCCCGACCGGCACTCCCGCGCCGACCCTGCCCCCCACCGCCACGCCCCGCCCGCCCAAAGACCTCGTCGTCTGCGTCGGCGCGGAGCCGGCCGACCTCTACCTCTACGGTGACGACTCCATCGCCGCCACGGCCGTCCGCCATGCGCTGTATGAGTCACCCGTCACTTCGCTGGGCTACGAATATCAAGCGTTGGCGCTGGAGAAGCTACCCAGCCTGGCCGACGGCGACGCGCTGGTGCAAACGGTCGAAGTGGCCGAGGGCGACCCGGTCATCACCGCCGCCGGCGAACTGGCCCCGCTGGGCCAGGGCACGACTGTCGTTGATGCCGCCGGGCAGACGGTCATCTACGACGGTCAGCCTATCGCCATGTCGCAACTGGTGGTGGACTACACCTTCCACCCCCTCATCTGGTCGGACGGCACGCCGGTGACGGCCGATGACTCCGTCTTCAGCTTCGAAGTAGCCCGCGACCGCACCACACCGCGCCACGACACCCAGGCGCGCTACACCGCCGCTTACGAGGCCACCGGCGAGCGCAGCGTGCGCTGGACGGGCCTGCCCGGCTACCTCGACCCGGCCTTCATGACCCACGTCTGGCCCCCCCTGCCGCGCCACCAGTTGGGCGACTTCGCCCCGGCCGAACTGCCGGCGCTGGACGAGGCCGCCCGCGC
>CXWK01001087.1_pt1 | contig 10121 bp, 10 predicted proteins | sample 590851 | NCBI WGS metagenome assembly CXWK01 (sample SAMEA3498364, study PRJEB10139) | wastewater metagenome | biome: wastewater treatment plant; material: activated sludge | place: Denmark | collected 2014-08-01
GACGAAGCGGATCAGCTGTTCCGGGTCACGCTGGACGCGCCACGCCGAACACAGCCGAAGGTTGCCCTCCGACTGTTCGGCATCCGTCCGATCCGGTGATCGCTGACGTCCCAACTCTGTTTCCGCTCCCGGCCCATGATCGGGCCTTAAACCTTACTGTCGCCGGCGTCGTCCGCCGGCGTTTCGGTGTCTGCGTCTGCGTCGGCGTCGGCGTCACCCTCGCCCTCGGCTGCGGCGTTGGCTGCGGCGAGGTCCTCGGCGGTGATCCAGCCGGCGACGACGCGCGCCGACATGATGATGTCCTCGGCGTCCGTGCGGCTGATTTCGAAGCCGTCGAGCACGCCCTTGTGGCGCTGTGCCTCGGCGCCCTTTTCCTTGCCGCGTTCGGTCCAGCCGACCAGATCGTCGGTGGCGCAATCGGCGATGTCCTCGACCGTCTTCAGGCCGTTCTCGCCGAACGCCACCATCATCGCGGTGGTGACGCCTTCGATGCCGGCCACCTCGTCGGCGACGCCCAGCTCGCGGCGGCGTGCGTCACGCTCGGCTTCGAGCTTGTCGAGCGCTTCGCGGGCGCGGTTCTGAATCTCGGCGGCGGTGTTCTCGTCGAAGCCCTCGATCTGCGCGATCTCGTCGGCATCGACGAAGGCGACCTCCTCGACGGAAGCGAAGCCCTCGGTGACCAGCAGCTGCGCGATGACCTCGTCGACGTCGAGCGCCTCCATGAACATCTGCGTGCGCTCGGTGAACTCCTTCTGGCGCCGCTCGCTCTCTTCAGCCTCGGTCAGGATGTCGATGTCCCAGCCGGTCAACTGCGAGGCGAGGCGCACGTTCTGGCCGCGGCGGCCGATGGCGAGCGACAGCTGCGTTTCGGGAACGACGACCTCGATGCGGTTGCTATCCTCATCGAGCACCACCTTGGTGACCTCGGCGGGCGCCAGCGCGTTGACGATGAACTCGGCCGCCTCCGGCTTCCACTGGATGATGTCGATCTTCTCGTTCTGCAGCTCGTTGACGACCGCCTGCACGCGGGCGCCGCGCATGCCGACGCAGGCGCCGACCGGATCGATCGAGGAATCTTTCGAAATCACGGCGATCTTGGCGCGGGAGCCGGGATCGCGCGCCACCGACTTGATCTCGACGACGCCGTCGTAGATTTCCGGCACCTCCTGCGCGAACAGCTTGGCCATGAACTCGGACCGCGTGCGCGACAGGAAAATCTGCGGTCCGCGCTGCGTGCGCTCGACGCTGTAGATGTAGGCGCGGACACGGTCGCCGAAGCGCACGTTCTCGCGCGGGATCATCTCGTCGCGGCGGATGATGCCTTCGGCCTTGCCGAGATCGATGATGACGTTGCCGTACTCGACGCGCTTGACGGTGCCGCTGGAAATGTCGCCGACGCGGTCCTTGTACTCGGCGAACTGGCGATCGCGCTCGGCCTCGCGGACCTTCTGCACGATCACCTGCTTGGCGTTCTGCGCGGCGACGCGGCCGTATTCCAGGGGCGGCAGCGCCTCGGCGATGAGATCGCCGATCTTGGCTTCGGGGTTGCGCTTCTGCGCGTCCGCCAGATTGACCTGGGTGGCGTCGTTCTCGACCACCTCGACCACCGCCAGCACGCGCGACAGGCGCGTCTCGCCGGTCTTGGGGTCGATGTTGCAGCGGATGTCGTTCTCGCTGCCGTAGCGGGTTTTCGCCGCCTTCTGGATCGCGTCCTCCATCGACTGCAGCACGATCTTGCGGTCGATCGATTTCTCGCGCGCGACCGCGTCGGCGATCTGCAGAAGCTCGAGCCTGTTGGCGCTGATACCAGCCATCGCCATGAGTCTATTCCTCCAGCGGGTCGAGATCGGCGCCGTCATGGGCCGCCGAGCCCGGTTGTGCCTGTTTCTTCGCGCGCGTCAGCGCTTCACGGATCAGCTCGTCGGTGAGTACCAGCTTGGCATCGGAGACGAGTTCGACCGGGAAGCCGAGCACCGTCTTGCCGATCTCCTCGAGTTCGACCTCGAGACGAACCTCGCCGTCCTCGAAGCCCTCGATGATGCCGCGATAGCGTTTGCGGCCACTGACCGGCTGCCTCAAATCAATCTTGGCCTCGTTGCCGGCCCAGGCCTCGAAGTCCGACGGGCGCACCAGCGGCCGGTCGATGCCGGGCGAGGAGACTTCCAGCCGATAGGCACCGGAGACCACGTCATGCACATCGAGCAGCGGCGATACCTGCCGCGAGATCGCTTCGCAGTCGTCGATGTTGATCGTGCCGTCCGGGCGCTCGGCCATGATCTGCACGGTCTTGCCGTCGCGACCCGAGATCTGAATGCGCACGAGACGGAACCCGAGATCCACGAGGGCAGGCTCGACAATGCGCGCCACCTCGGCCTCGAGGCCGGATTCGGTCAAAAATCGTTCGTTGCCAGCGCCAGCGAGGCCTGTCTGCATCCGCGTTCAAGCATCTGATTGAGTTTCACCGTACATGACCCCCACTGCAAAACAAAAAGAGCGGATCTTGTGGATCCACTCTCAGAGTTGAGATGATCATGAGCAACTTCAAAATACGTGATGGCGTTGCCGCTTGCAAGCGCAATCTGGCCGTTTTTTGCTCGGCCCGATTCGATTGTTCGCTGGCCTCTCGGCGGGTGGCCGCCGGAGGTGGCGTCACGGCATGCGGCGGAAGCGGAGATAATAGCGCCGCCGGCCCTCGCGCTCGGCCTTCGCCTCGTAGCGGGTCTGTGGCCAATCGTCGGGGCGGATGCGCCAATCCGCCGGTGAGACTGCCTGCCACTCGAACCTCGGCTCGCTCTGAAACGCCATCAGCATGGTGCGGGCATAATCGCCGATGTCGGTGCCGATGCGCAGCTCCGCGCCGGGCTTCATGACGCGCGCCAGCAGTCCGAGCAGGTGCGGCGAGACCAGGCGGCGCTTGACGTGGCGGCGCTTCGGCCACGGGTCCGGAAACAGGATGAATGCGCGGCCGATCGAAGCCTCGGGCAATGCGCGCAGCAGCGGGCGCACGTCGTCGGCGAGCACGCGGATGTTGGTGAGGTTGCCGGCGTCGATCTGGTCCAGCACCTTGACGACGCCGTCCTCGAACGGCTCGGCGCCGACGATGCCGACATCCGGATTGGCGCGCGCCTGCCAGACGAGATGCTCGCCGCCGCCGAAGCCGATCTCCAGCCACAGCTCGCGTGGGAGCGTGGGGAACAGCGCGGCGAGCCCCTGCTCCGGCGCGGCGGCGATGCGTGCGGGATCGACGGCGACGCGCGGCAGCAGCGTTTCCATCAGCGTCCGCTGGCGATCGCTGGCTTTGCGCCCACGCCGCCGCCCGAACGAGCGCAGCTCGGCCGACGAGGGTTCGTCGTTCGCAACCGAATTCTTCTCGTCCGACATCTGGGCCCGGTCCGTTCTTGGCTTGCCGCTGCTCGGCGTGCGGCGGCACCGTATAGTCCGGACGGGCTAGACTTGGCCACAATTTTGGATTAGCAAACCCGCCGTTCAGGGTATCCGACCGAAGGAGACGAGACACATGACAGCCATCCAGCCGACGCTTTTCGAAGCCGTCCGCGGTGGTGTCATCGCGGGCCACGCCTGCCTCTCTCTCCAAGGTTCACATGGGCAATTCGTCCTCGACGCCGCAACAGCCGGTGTCATTCTCGGCGCCTGACGCGACAACAGCGCACGCGCCGCACGTTCAACTTTTTACCTCCGACAAGTCCTGGATCGAGGGCGCCGCTCTCGAACAACTGAACACGACCGCGCGGCTGCCCGGCATGGTGCATGCCGCCGGCTTTCCCGATCTGCATCCCGGCAAGGGCATCGCCGTCGGCGCCACGTTCGTCTCGCGCGGGCGCTTCTATCCGACGCTGGCCGGCAACGACATCGGCTGCGGCATGAGCTTCTGGGCAACCGATCTCGACGCCCGCAAGCTGAAACTCGACCGCTGGGAGAAAAAGGTCGCCGGCTTGGAGACGCCGTGGGATGGCGACCTCGCGCCCTGGCGCGATCGCTTCGATTTGCCCGTGTCGCTGTCGGACGCGGGGCTCGGCACCATCGGCGGCGGCAACCACTTCGCCGAACTGCAGGTGGCAGACGAGGTGCGCGATGCCGAAACCTTCGCCGCGCTCGGCCTCGACAAATCGCGCGCGGCGCTACTGATCCACTCCGGCAGCCGCGGCCTCGGCCAGGCTGTGTTCCACGAGTTGATTGGCGTGCACGAGAGCCGTCCGCTGATCGAGGAGAGCGAGGCCGCCGCACGCTATCTCGCTCGCCACGATCACGCCATGCGCTTTGCGCGAGCAAACCGTGCGCTGATCGCGTGGCGGTTCGCCGAGCAGCTCGGAGCGGAAGCTCGCCTCGTCTCGGATGTCGCACACAACATGGTGACTCGCGAGCAGTTCGAAGGCGCGCCGGCGTGGTTCCATCGCAAGGGCGCGGCCTCGACGCGCGAAGCGCTTGCGAGCGGCTGCGTGATGATCCCCGGATCGCGCGGCACGCCGAGCTATCTGGTGCAGCCGCTCCTACCCGACGCCGAGCGTGCGGCGTGGTCGCTGGCGCATGGTGCCGGGCGGCGCTGGCAGCGGGGTTACGCCAAGGCGCGCTTGTCGCACAAGTATCGCGTCGACGACCTCGTGCGCACCGAACTCGGCGGGCGCGTGATCTGCGGGAATCGCGAATTGCTCTACGACGAGGCGCCACAAGCTTACAAAGACATCGCCCAGGTGATCGCCGATCTCGAAGCTGCGGGCCTCGTTGCGACCATCGCCGTCTATCGCCCAGTCCTCACCTACAAGGCGCGGAGGGCGGACGATGAGTGATCATATCTGGCTGCAGATCACGTCGGGGCGCGGTCCCGGCGAATGCCAGCTCGGCGTTGCGCATCTCGCGCGGGTCGTGCTGGCGGAGGGGCGCACTGCTGGTTTCACGGCCGAGCTGATCGACAGCACCGAGGGCAACGTCGGCGGCGGCCTGCTTTCGGCGTTGCTCTCGATCGCGGGCGAGGGTGCAGATCGCTTTGCGCGCCGCAACACCGGCAGCGTGCAGTGGGTGTGCCCTTCGCCGCTCAGGCCGGGACACAAGCGCAAGAACTGGTTCGTCGCCGTCGATGCGCTGACGCCGCCCGCGAGCGACGTGCCGGACGCAATCAGGGCTGCCGACGTCACGTTCGAAGCCATGCGCGCGTCCGGCCCCGGCGGCCAGCACGTCAACAAGACCGAGAGCGCGGTGCGCGCGACGCATCGCCCGTCGGGCCTCGTTGCAACCGCACGCGAGGAACGCTCGCAGGCAATGAACAAGCGACTGGCGTTGGCGCGGCTGGCGCAGATGCTGGCGAGCGAGGCGGCGGGAAAGCGCGCGGATGCCGACCGCGAGCGCTGGTCGCGTCATGACGCCATCGAGCGCGGCCAACCTGCGCGCGTGTTCAAGGGGCCGGAGTTCCGCGAGGCGAAGTGAGGCGAACGCCAAGGGACTGGTCCCCGGTATTCAGGGGCAGCCCTCGAAGCTGGGCAGCGTCAAAAAAAACGGCGGCCCGAGTGGACCGCCGCCGCAGTGAAATTCGAGGTCGGATCGAGTTAGATGACGTCGATCTCGGCCGGCAGGTAGCTCGTGACCTCGAGGCCAACTTCCTGCTCGCTGACCTGCGGCTTGGTCCAGATCTTCATGGCGGTTCTCCTTGTTGGTGTTGATCGTGCTGTCGGTGCCAGTAGTGCACCTGTGATCTCTACATAGTGTGGCCGCGTGATAAGTGCAAATACGAATAAATAGTACCTATCATCAGCTCTTCTTATCTATATCAGGAAACCGCGTTGCGGCCGCTCGTGCGCACCTTCAGCATCAGCGCCATGCCGACGATCAGGAACAGCGCGATGGCCCCCATGCCGGCGCGCTGGTTGCCGGTGGCGGCCGTCACCGTGGCGATCAGGAACGGCGCCATGAACGCCGTCACCTTGCCCGAGAACGCGAACAGGCCGAAGAACTGGGTCATCTTGTCGGGAGGAGCCAACCGCGCCAGCATCGAGCGGCTGGCCGCCTGCACCGGCGCCGCGACGATGCCGACGACCATCGCGAACGCCAGGAACACCCGCTCGCCGGGGGATGAGAACGCCGACGATCCGGCCGCTTTTGGCGCCACCTCGACGCCGAACAGAACGTGCGTCTTGTCCACGGACAGGATGCCGAGTGCGCCGACCAGCAGGATGAGCAGTGCGCCAAGGATCACCGCCTTGGCGCCGACGCGATCGTCGAGGAACCCGCCGACCAGTGCGCCGAGGATGCCGGTGATGGTGAGGATGATGCCGAACTGGCCGAGCTCCATCGCCTGCCAACCGAACACCGCCGCGCCGTAGATGCCACCGAACGCGAAAATGGCGCTGAGACCGTCGGTATAGAGCATGCGCGCCAGCAGGAAATACAGCATGTCGGGATGCGCGGGCAGGCCGCGGATGGTGTCCCACAACTCGGCGAGCGCGGTGCGGCGAGGCGCATCGGCGGCGCGTACCACCGGGCGCACGTCCGGCACGAACAGGAAGAACGGGATCATGAACACGGCGTACCAGATCGCCGCCAGCGGCCCGACCAGCCGATCACTCTCGCGGCTCGCGGAATCGAGCTTCAGCAGCGGTTCGAAGCCGAGGATGGATTTGCCGGTGGCGGGATCGGTGACGATCAGGCCGGCGACCAGCGCCAAACTGACGAGGCCGCCGGCATAACCGACCGCCCAGCCGATGCCGGACAGGCGGCCGAGCTTCTCCGCCGGCACCAGCCCCGGCATGATGGCGTTGGTGAACACCTGCGTGAACTCGGCCGCGAGCGTTGCGACGATGAATCCGCCGAGAACCAGTGCGATGGTCTGGCCGGATGCTCCGGGCTTCGCCAGCCACAGCAGCAAGAGACCGGCGACCAGCAGCAGCGAGAACAGCGCGACCCACGGTTTGCGCCGCCCGCGCCCATCGGCGAGTGCGCCGAGCAGCGGGCTGCCGATGGCGATCAGCACGCCGGCAGCAGCGGCCGCATAGCCCCACAGCGTCTGCCCGCGCGCCGCGTCCCCCACCACGACGGTGGCGAAGTAGGGCGCAAACAGGAACGTCAGCACCAGCGTATAGTAAGGCTGCGCCGACCAGTCGAACAGCACCCAGGAGACCAGCGCCCGCATCGGCGCCTGCTTCACCGGGCCCGCGGCCGGTGGCGCCGTGGCGGCGGGCGCGTGTGCGGTTGCCATGTCGATATCCCCCAGATGTGACCGGGCGCACGAAGCACCCATTCGGCGGATACTTCTGCAGGATTTGGGCTTTGCTGGGAAGCGGTTGCACGACCTGCAGCCATCTCGCGGCACGGCCTGCAGCGAGCGAGCCGGATCAGACGGCTACTGCAACGCTGTCGCCATCGTCGAGTTCGGTGGCGGTCGCCTCGATGTCCTCGATCTCGCGGGCGACGTGATCTGCCTCGACCTCGTTCTCGAACGCCAGATAAAGCTCCTGCGCGCGCTTCTTGGCCGCGACCGCCGCGGCGAGCCGGCGAGGCGCGCGCAGCTCGACCGCCAGCAGGGCCTCGATGGTGCCGCGGGCACGGTGCGCGGCGGCACGCTCCAGCGCCGTCAGATGCGCAACCGGCGCTTCGAGCGCCCGCTCGACGAGGCGCAGCGCTTCGCCCAGCACTCCGACCTGGTCGCTTGTCGGATCGCCGGCGTCGAGATCGGTCAGCAGCAGCATGGCGCGGCCGAGGGCGAGATCGACCATGGTGCGGGTGGCACCCGCCGAGAACTGGTCGGCGCCATCGCGCGACTGCATCAACAGCTCGAGTGCCTCTTCCAGCATGTCCCGGTTGCCGGTTTCCTCGGCCATGCGCACCAGCGTTTCGCCGAGTGCGGCACGCGCGTACAACCACAGCTCGGGCGTCATGCCACGGGTCAGTATGCCGAGTGCCGCGCGGTAAGCAAAAGCTGCATCGCCGAGCGTCACCACGTCACCCTGGAACGCACCCTGACCGCGCAGCGCGTCGGCGAGGCCGACCTGCCCGCGCGCCCAGCCGTCGAGTGCGCGCTCCCGCGTCATCACCTCGACCGCCGGCTTGAAGTGCAGCGCGGCAGCCAGATAACGCTCCGGCTTGCATTCGCGGTTGCCGAGCCGCAGCAGCAGCGCACCGACTTCGATGCTGGCCTCGGCCCATTCGAGCGGGCAATCGCGCTCCGAAACGATGCCGCCGGCCTCGGCGTAAATGTGTATGGCTTCCGCCAGCACGCTGCTGCGGACGCCCGCCATGCCGCCGAGCTCCGTCAGCATGCGCGCCTGCGCCAGTCGCAAGCGCCAGCGGCCGACACGATCTTCGAGCAGCCAGGCGCGGGCGGCGCGTTGGAACATGCCGGCGCCCTCCCGCAGCTTGCGCGCCAGCCGGCAGACGCGGCCACGCGCGGCCAAGGTTTCGGTATACCGCGCGGCCTCTCGCGAGCCGGGCGCAGCGGTGCGGGCGGTCTGCTCGAGCGCCGGCAGCAGGCCGGCGAGCCCGGCGTCGGCGGCGGCGAGGCGGCCAGCGCGAATGTGTGCCACGGCCTCTGTAACGACGGTTTCGAATGTCTCGTCGTTGCCGGCGTTGTCGGCCAGCCGGCGCAGCTCGTCGATGGTCTCGATGGCATCGACGATGGTGGTGTCGAGGGGGGCGGCGAAGGCCGCGTCCGACGAGCAGAACCGTCGCTGTGCCGCGATCAGCCCATCGATCATGGCTTGTGGCAGGCCGAGGTCGGCGGCGAGGCGCGATGCGTGCTCGGCGGTGGCGTCGTCGCGCCAGCGCTCGATCTCGCCGCAGCTGGTGCGGGCGTCGAGCGAGGCGCGGATCGCGTCGCGGATGGCCGGCGCGATTTCGGCGATGCGGCCGGCATTCGACAGCACGGCGGCGAAGATGTCGGAAAGGATCGCGCGGGTGCCGGCGATCGAAAGGCCGGCGTGATCGAGGCTGCCGTCGAGCAGCGCCGGCGACAAGATCGAATCGACCAGCCGTGCGGTTACCGCGGCCTTGGCGTAGCAGCGGCCGCTCTGCTCGCATGTCTCGGAGCGGGCAGCGGCGAGCGCGGTCGGCGACGGCGCGTGACGCTGCATCAGCCGAGCTATCGCAGTCAGCTGCCCGGCCTCGCAACAGCCTCCGCGTGTGTCGGCGGAGCGTCCGGTCCAGAACGCGGCGACGACGCTCTCGACGACGCTGCCCAGACCCGGCACCGGCGCCTCGATGCAACGCCGCACCAGTTCTCGCCCACAGGCGGCGGCATAGAGTGGTGGCTCGCTGCCGTCCTCTTCGGCCAGCAGCATGATGGCGACGCCAGCGATGTTGAGCAGTTCCGATTCCATGCGTCCGCCCGAGCCGGCCACCAGTGCGCGCGAGCGGCGAGCAAGGTCCGATTCACCACTGTGAACAACACCTGTTAACGCGTTCACGGTTCACAAACCGTTAGCAACCGTGTCGGGAAGCGCGCGGCGGTCGTGGTGTGGGACCGGTGTGCGTCCCGGCGGCAACGGCAATGGCGATATTCGACGGCGCGGCTTTCCAGCGGCCCGCCATTGCACCATGATGCCTTGCTCAGGCGGCTGATGGACATGCAACTCGTGCGTGGTTCGCGGTGCCGGTCGCTGGAACTGTAGTGGGGGGACGAGACGTGTCGCGCCTGTCGATGTGGAGGGCTGCAACCAGCGTGCTCGCTGCCGGGCTGGCGCTCGGCGGTTGCGGCACGGTGCAGCAGATCGCCGGCATTCCGCTGGCAGGTCCGCAGCCGGGCGGCGGCTATATCCTCACCTCCACCGAGAGCAGCATGGACTGCCGCAACCTCGCCGAGCGCATCGAGATCGCGCTGGCGGAGATGAGCAAAGCGGCAGCACGCATACCGGAGGAGAAAAAGGAACTGCCGCCGACCATGGTCGGCGTGTTCGAGCGCGCGTTCGGCGCGGCGGACGGTGGTTCCAGCAACGCCCGCAAGTACCGCGAGGGCGAGCAGCACGTGCGCGCACTCGCCGCCGAGCAATCGCGCAAAGGTTGCGCTTCCGCCGACCTCGAAGCGCGCATCGCCGCCACACGCCCGCAGCCGATTTGACGAATTCGGGTCTCGGCAGACCCGCAGCAAGGGAAGGCGAGGGGACTGGTCCTCTCGACCCCGG
>CXWK01035748.1_pt1 | contig 10121 bp, 23 predicted proteins | sample 590851 | NCBI WGS metagenome assembly CXWK01 (sample SAMEA3498364, study PRJEB10139) | wastewater metagenome | biome: wastewater treatment plant; material: activated sludge | place: Denmark | collected 2014-08-01
GTGATGCTATCGTTGCATTTATGAAGCGCGTAAAGTATCGCTATCTGTCAACCGCAACGCCTTCCCCTAATGACTTTATAGAGCTTGGGAATAGCTCGGAGGCGCTTGGATACATGGGATATATGGATATGCTGACTAAGTTCTTTAAGTCGAACCAGAACAGCGTAGACAGCAATAATAGAAACATCGGTGAGAAGTTTTACCTAAAGCCACACGCGGAAAAAGATTTTTTTGCATGGGTAAATCAATGGTCTATCATGGTAAAGATGCCGTCTGATATAGGCTTCGACAGCTCTCGTTATGTATTGCCAGAACTGAAAACAAACCAGCATAAAGTAATCAATCGCCAGCTATTTAATGTTGGCGGCCAATCCTCTCTTTTTGTTATGCCAGCTAAAACAATGACAGAAGTACGGCAAGAGCAAAAACATACAACGCTAGAACGGTGCGAGCAAGCCGTAGAATTAGCGGCCAATAAAACGTCTGTTTTCTGGTGTAATACCAATGATGAAAGTAAGGAGCTTGCTAGGCTGGATACAAACGCTGTGGAAATTATCGGGTCAATGAGCATAGAAAAAAAGGAGGATATATTGATAAACTTTGCAGAAGGAAACATTGACAGACTTATAACAAAAGCGTCTATGACTTCAATGGGATTGAACTGGCAGCATTGCAATCATACTGTATACTTCCCGACTTGGAGCTATGAGCAATACTATCAGGCTATCCGTAGGTTTTGGCGCTTTGGTCAAAAGCAGGAGGTAACTGTTGATCTTGTAATAAGCGAGGGGCAGGAGAGAGTCATGGAAGCTCTACAGCAGAAAACACAGAAAGCAATAGAGCTATACGAAAACCTTGTGAAAAACGCCAATAGGGATTTTTCAGAAACTAAAAAAGAGTTTAACAAGACAATTCAATTACCGGAGTTTTTAACATGAATGCAATCAAGGATCAGGAAATAACAAGCAAATACGCAATATATAACGGCGACTGTATGGATGTTTTGCAGTCAATACCAGATGAGTCTATCGATCTGTCAATTTATAGCCCGCCATTTGCCGGTCTGTATAACTACAGCTCAAGCGAGAGAGACTTTTCAAACTGTGAAAACAAAGAGCAGTTTTTAGAGCAATACGATTACCTGATAGCGCAAATGGCGAGGGTTACAAAGCCCGGCAGAATTACAGCGGTTCATTGTACGGATGTATTCGATAACGCTTGCAGACTGTGGGACTTTCCGCACGAGATTATCCGCATACATGAAAAATATGGATTCCAGTATCGAAACAGAATCACAATATGGAAGGAGCCGCTTAAGGTTAGAATGCGGACAATGGTTAAGAGCTTGATGCACAAATTGATCGTAGAGGACTCTACGCAATGCTTTACGGCAATGCCTGACTATGTGTTGATACTGACAAAGAAAGGCGATAACGCCGTTCCTGTTACGCATACATGCGGGCTTAAGCGATATGCTGGCGATACTCCTATACTGCCAAACATTTTGCAGGCGTGGAACAATGCTAACGAGTCAAAGCTGACAGCAGAGGAGTTGTGGGATAGGCTAAACGAAATGTATTACGACCACGATGACCCTAAATCTAATAAGCTAAGTCATTATATCTGGCAGCGTTATGCGTCTAGTGTATGGGATGATATTCGGATTGATAATGTTTTGCCATACCGTGACAGCCGAGAAGAAGATGACGAGAAACACGTCCACCCGTTACAGCTCGACGTTATTGATCGACTGGTAGACCTGTATTCAAATGTTGGGGAGACTATACTGACCCCTTTCATGGGTGTAGGTAGCGAGGTTTATAGCCCTGTATCGCTTGGCAGAAAAGCAATCGGTATAGAGCTAAAAGACTCATATTTTAAGCAGGCAAAAATAAATCTATCGCTGGCTGAAAATCGTTTCACTGATGAAATAAAAATAACCGGCGATCTATTTGCATGACTAAATGCTCCCGTTGCGGTAAGAAGCTAACACGTGCTTTTTACCACGGCGGGAAGGTTTACGGTTCGGAGTGCATACGGCTATTTATAGCTATGGCATACGGACAGAAAGTAAAGGTTAAGCGGGCAGACGAATATGACACTCAAGACGACATGTTTACCGATACTACAAGACAGCATAAGCATAGACCGTGACACGCTACAGTCATTCGTAGACATGCGTACAGAGAAGGGTAAGCCGATAACACAGAGGGGGCTGGATACGCTGATTAAAAAACTATGCCGTCTGGAGATGGAAGGCCACTGTCCGAACCTGTTGCTAGAGCGTTCGATAATCAACGGGAATAAAGGCTGGAGCGATGTATACCCCGACGCTACTACGCTGAAGGCTCGGGAGTCTTTTATCCAGACGCATACAGACAAGAGCTGGCGGGATATGTCATTCAGCGAGAAGTACAGTGACAGGTCATGGGCTGAAGGGTTGACATTGGTTAAATAGGTACAATCCGAACTATACATCACAGGGTATATGGGGATAATGGATAGACACATAGGAGAGCAGTATGAAATCACATACAGATGATGTTTCAGGACAGATTGTAGGTGGAAATTATGGCATGGCTTGGATTACCTATGACGGGCGAAAACAAGGCAAAACTGTATACCCGAAAAATCTTTCTGAAGGAGACAGTCTTCTATCTGAAATGCTTGATGAAATGAAAAAAGATCATGGGGATAATTTTAAGACAATTTGGCCTGAGCAAAAATGGAAGTTTCATTTTGAAGGTCTTTAATATATTTTTTATTTAGGAGGTAGCAGTATGAACAAGTCCAAGTACGATCCGGCCATCGGATTCTTCAACGAGGGAACATTCTACCCGCACAAACGTTTCTGCATTAACGGCGTGGATATAACAGCGCCAGCAAAGATAGACTACAGCGGAGACAGGGCAAGACATGCACAGAGGCATGGTGAGTATCTGTACGCACTGCCTTCGGGTGGAGCTGTGACTGAAAGCGGGCGAGTGGTATAACCCTGCAATAACCGGCTAGTCCGCTTGATTGCGTTGTTATATGACACATAGGAGAGAATAATGATTAACTTAATGCTAGGCGATTGCCTAGAGCGAATGAAAGAGATACCGGATGGTTCGGTTGATATGATATTAACTGATCCGCCTTATGGTACTACGGCTTGTAAGTGGGATTCTGTTATTCCGCTAGAGCCAATGTGGGAACAGTTGAAGCGGATTATTAAGCCGAATGGCGCTATTGTACTATTTGCCTCACAGCCTTTCACTAGCATTTTAATTACGAGTAACATTAAAATGTTCAAGTATTCTTGGGTATGGGATAAGAAAAAGCCTGGAGGAATAGGATTTGCAAAATATCAGCCAATGAGAGTTACAGAAGATGTGATTGTTTTCTCTATCGGGTCAGCAAGGTATTTTCCTCAGATGATTGACAGGGTCACACCGAAAAAAAGCAGGAATTATAAGCACTCAGAAATGAACAATGAATCGCTAGCTGCACAGTCAGAAAACACAATTTACACAAAGAAATATCCAAAAAACATAATAGAATCAAGCAATGCAAACCAAAAAGGAAAGTCACACCCTACCCAAAAACCTGTAGCTTTGATGGAATACCTAATTAAAACTTACACCTTAGAAGGGGAAGCGGTATTAGATTTTACAATGGGAAGTGGTACTACTGGTGTTGCCTGCAAGAACTTAAACCGCAATTTCATAGGTATAGAGAAAGACGAAACATACTTTAAAATTGCACAAGAGCGGATTGGTGTCATATAACACTGTATTAAACGAACGCAGCCGCAGTTTTTCCTATACACGCGAACAGGTACGCAATAAGTGACTGACATCTACCTAATCAAGCGGCATGGTATACTAATGCCGTCAAGCGAATCAGACGAGGAGATTATTCTATCCTTGGCTAATGGCGAGACGATCAAGTGCGCGCTTTCAAAGCCACGTAACGTCCAGTTCCACCGCCTGTATTTTGCACTTCTAGATGTGCTTTACAATATATTTGACCCTGAAGTACCAGAGGATAAGTGGTATAATGGCGTTAAGCCTGTAAAGAATAGAACGCGATTCAGAAAGGATATAGCTATAGCGACTGGGCATTATGAGCTAGTAGTAAATGTAAAGGGAGAGGTAAGAGCAGAGGCAAAATCTATCAGCTTTGCGTCTATGGATGATCTAGAGTTTTCACAACTGTACAGCAATACCATAGACTACGGACTAGCAAAGATAGCGGTAGGGTATGATAGGAAACAGATAGACAACTGGGTTGCACAGATCATGGATTTTACGTAATGGCAGCAATTAAGCGCGACAAGTATGACGTGACATTCTCGCAGCTAATCCGTGAACGGGCTGACTTTACCTGTGAGCGATGCGGTAAGAGCTATCGGGAGTCTACGCAAGGTCTCCACTGCTCCCACTTCTACACGCGCGGGAATAAGGCTGTGCGCTGGTGTACGCTTAACGCTGCTGCACACTGTCACGGATGCCATCAGTATCTAGGGTCTAACCCGATGGAGTTTACAGCGTGGGTCAGGGGATACTTAGGCGATGAGCTATTCGAGACATTGAACGAGCGCAGACAGGCAATAGTAAGATGGAAGCCGTGGATGAAGGATGAGATGCTGGCGCACTATAAAAGCGAGCTGGCAAGGTTGCAGGGAATGCGTAAGGATGGAGTGGTAGGGTATATCGAAGTGGTGGATTATTTATGAGTCTTGACAAAGCAATAAAATCAGGAAAGGAAAAGCGCACGCCATATCGTGGATCAAAAGCGGTTGACCATTCATGCCGCAATAATGGCGGCTGCCCGTGGTGCGAATCTAACCGTAAATATCAAGAGCGCAGACTAGAGGCGCTGAATGAGCTAACTGCTTTGGCTCAGAAATACGGTGAATACGACTAAGTAATATCCACAGTTCACAAATAGCAGATGTTCATTAATAATGAACGCACACAGAGGAGATACACATGAACGATTACCCCTATAACCGGATCATCCTTGATATTGTCGAGCTATCGCAAGAGCTACGCCAGCAGGGTAAGCCGTCACTAATCGGCATACATTCATCAGGTAGCCTATCGGTTGACCTGTTCGACAGTGTAGCGAATAAGGACGATTGGCTGAATAACCACTGCAAGCCGTTAATCAGCGAGTGGGTACACGAGGGAGACTGTGAAGCGGCGTTGAACGTATGGAATCAGATGATGATGCACGTAGACCGTGAAGACGATTTATGGGCAGTATTGGATAAACGAGCTGGAGAGTTGCAATGAGCTATTCTGAAATATGGAACACACTGAGCGCAATCGACGTATCGGCGCACGTAGAGAAAAAGCAGAACCTTTCGTACCTGTCATGGGCGTGGGCATGGGGTGTGCTAATGAGCAAATACCCGCAGGCTACCTATGAGTTTCATCCGGTAGCGATTGAAGGCGATGGGAGCGCCACTGTATCGGTCACTGTGACGATTGACGAGTGCAGCCGTAGTATGTGGCTGCCTGTGATGGATCACCGCAATAACGCCATTGTGAAGCCTGATAGCCGCAAGATAAGCGACAGCAAGATGCGCTGCCTTGTCAAGTGTCTAGCCATGTTCGGGCTTGGTCACTATATCTATGCCGGTGAGGATGTGCCAGACAAGGAGCAAGAAGAAAAGCAGGAGGCTGCAAAAAAGCAGTCTGAAGATAGCGCATATAAAGAACTGTGCAATACGCATCGTCTAACGATAGACGCTATTAATGATGCCCTAACTTACTACGAGAAGGCGTTAGCCATGTCAGATCAGGAATCTGCTGATAGCTTTCTAAGTCTTGCTGCTGAATCATGGTTTGAGCTTACAGAAGATCAGCAGGTGTCATTATGGCGCGCTTATTCTAAGGGTGGCTGCTTTACTACGGCTCACCAGAAAATCATCAAGTCAACAGAGTTCAGGCAAGCCAACAATTGGGAGAAACAACAATGAGCGATCCGGCAATAGTCGCGCATTTTAAAAGCCTTGGGTGTAAGCCAATAGGATGCGACAAGCACGGGTTAAAGTGGAGTCCTTTAGACGCTGCTAGGCTAATAAAGCCTGCAATAAACAGTGGTTTATATTTTGAGACAAGGGTAAAAAACATGACACAAGATGCGGAAAATGCAATAGCAATTACTGAGGAAGTTGAATCTAGACTTTCAAAAACAATCGACAGTTTTATTAAAACAGAAGCGGCTTTTTCAGAAAGGTCTAAGCGGATAAGCGGAAGCGTTCGTGATTCTGCGGCAAAAATGGCAGACGGATTGGCGAAGATGCAAAAAGTGGCAAACTTTGACGCTCTTGAGCGTCAGGTTGAATTATTAGAAAGGGCTGCAAAAGCTATGCAGGTTTTATCGGAACTGGACGCATCAGGAAAGCTAACCAAAATCACACAAGCGCTGAGGTAATGACAATGAGAGTAGTCGTAGAGAAAAGCAAGTCAGGTAAGACATTCGGTATATGCTTGATGGATGCCAACGAGAAGCCGTACCTTGTGGTGAAAAACTGCAAGATAGCCACGAAAGCAGACGGCGCAAAGTTTATCTCACCGCCTAGCGTTAAGATGGATGACGGCAAGTGGCTGAATCATGCGTACATATCGCCATCCCTGCATGATCAGGTATTGGCTACGCTTGAGTCAATGGAGCAAGCGCACAGTGCGGCTAATCCTAGCCAGCCACAGCAGAACGATCCAGACTTCGAGGATGATGTGCCTTGGTAGTACGCACATTCCACAGTACCCTATAGCGGGGTATTGTGGATAATGGTTAAAACAGTGAGGACAAAGCAATGAACGACCATTACCGAAACATGGCGATGCGCAGCATCATGGAAAGGCAAGACCCGAAATTGTGGGTAGCCGACCTGACAGATACCAACCAGTTTGCGCTATTGGACATCCTTGTACGGCTTATTGAAGGCTTGCCGGTAGAGGATAGCGGGCTATTCATGCTGGCTTGGTATTTGTACCACTGCGACTATCAGAGGCCGTAGGATGAACACAGAAGGCCATCGCCAAGGCAGGCAGCCATGAGTGACCGGGGCCGGAGTGATGTTGAGCGCGTTGTTAGCCGTAATAACTGGAGGATTTATGAGAACGGTTTACCAGCCAAAAGGCGGCATGTGTATGCACTGCAAGACAGGAAGGCAAAACATTTGCCACACATACAACTTTGCGGAAATGCCGGAAATATCGAAGCACCAGCGATCAGAGGCAAGCGGAGAGATGGTTAATGTGGTGGTGGTTAAATGCTCACACTTTGAGCGAACTGCATATTCACCTGTTGACGCATAACACCGGAATTAACGCGAGAGCGTAGCGAGTCGCGTTCAATGACTTGTTATGCACAAGCACAACATACAATACTTAAAATAGGCAAATTAGCATGAAACAAAGATATGCTGTTCATTGTACGGATTTAGGTCACGAGAGCCATGAGGACGGAAAGGTATTCGGCGCTGTTGATTATGCTGATGCCGCTTCACAGTGGGCGCGGCACGAAGATTGTAATAGTGCGGATTACTGGATTGTTGGTGGGCAGCACGCGCATGTAGTTGTTACGCCTGTTGATGCTGATTACAAGCCGAACGGCGAACCAAAGAAAATGATTGTTACCGGCGAGAGCGTGCCATGTTACTCGGCACGGCTTGTTGTGGCTGGTGTATAACCCTGCAATAAGCGGCCAGTCCGCTTGATTGCGTTGTTATGCGTAAACAATACTGATACACAATACTTAAACAGAGGAAATAAGCATGGCTATTACACTAGATGAAACTAAAAAACAGATGATTATTTGTGCCGATGAATTCTTTAAGCGGTGGGGTTACGCTCCAACACAACAGGAATTGCAGACAATGGTAAAAGCCAGCAAGCAAAAGATTACGCCTATTGGGTGGGAGCATGACATTATTTATCTGACTGAATGTGTCGGCCTGCTAAAAAAAGAAAGCGGGAAGGTGTATGTTGAAAGCCACGCAATGAAGTCAATCACGGAATTTGATGACATTGACGCATAACCCAGAGCTATGGGGCGAGCGTAGCGAGTCCAACGAACGGAGTGAGTGACCATGAGCGAATTGTTAGGCGAATTTCTACCAGAGGCTGGTACTTTTGTGCATGGAAAGTGCCGTGAAATGCAAGAAGGCTTATCAAAGCTAGAAATAGGTGAAAAGATAACTATTGACTACAAAATAGCAAAAGACAGTAAATCCGCAATTTCAAAAAGACTTGGAATAACTGTGCGAATCAGGAAAGTTGGCGAAATGGCTGATGTATACAGAGTCGCCTAACCCCAAGCTAACCGGCGCGAAGCGTCCGAGTTGAGCGCGTTGTTATATGAATTATTTTTAGGAGTTAAGTTTATGAGTAGCAGTTTAGTTTGGAGGGCTGTTAAAGCCCCTAATGGAAGTTTTAATACGCAGCTTAAACGCGCACTAGGAGCTTGGAAATTTGGAGGCGATGGAAGCATTTGGGAGTCAAGCATTGTCTTAACTGCAAAAGATATTGAGCAGATAGAAGTGATGAAAGCATTAGGGGTAAGCGAGGCCGGTGACTTGATAGACGCGATATACAAGCATGGCGCTATTGAGCTTTGGCTGGAATACTGATTCATATAACACTGACTTAAACGAACGTGGCCGCAGTTTTTCCTATACATGCGGCATATGGGGGCGAAGCAATGAACATGCGGGAGAGCTTTGAAGCGTGGATGCAGTCTCGCTATCCAGAATACCCGCTTGATGTTGAGCTTGGCAATTGTGGCAGGCCAGATAGCTACACATGGACGGTAGTGCATCAAATGTGGCAAGCATGGCAAGCATCACGCGCTGCGATAGTGCTGCCTGAATCCACAGGAGGCTACATAGCAGGCGAATACGGTAACGGGTATGCAGATGCGCTGCATGAAGTCAAGCAGGCTATAGGGGTTGATGTTCCGTAATGGAACGTGTGCTACAACTGCGCAGACACCCTGTTGCGCAGCCATCCGTATGCAAACGCCTCATTCTTAGGCGATGTCTGCGACAGCTCGATATACCTTGCACCCTGTAGACAATTAAGCGCGACTAGCAAAGTCCGTTCACCATCGTCATTCTTGCGGGCTGATAGATAGGCTGCGAGCGCTTCGATAGTCACCGTGCCGATTTTCCCGTCAACCTGTAAATCAGTGTACAGCTTCCCGCCGTTGTTAAACGCATTCAGGCACGTCTGTAGCCACTTTGCAGGCCATGCTATGCCGAGGTTTACCCCTGAGTCTACAAGCTCTGAGGCGATGACAGGGGACAGTGGAATCACTTTATCAAATCGGGGGAGGATAACGTATTGCTTGTAGTAGATAGACCGCGCCAAGTCTTTGGGAAGGTCGCGCATGTCTCCAGTGTATCCGGCAGACCGTGCTACCGCTTCAGTGATACCCCAACACGTTTTACCGCCTGAGTCGTTGGGATTGTCAACGTAGCCGCCCTCGGCGCGGATAATATCGTCTATGATAATGTCGATTGACTTAGCCACTGAATAATCCTCCGAACTGTCGAACGGCAGACAATACCGCATTCGCGCGTATATCATCCATTCCATCATCCTTGCACCAGCGGTATAGATCGAAGTCAGCGTTAAACCGCTTCGCCTCTGGTATTGCACCGAGTCCTATCAACTGGTATAGAGCGTCATGCCCAGCACTGCCCCGCATGATAGACGGCACATCAGGACAGCAGGTTGCGCCATCCCACGCATAGCCCTTGTACAGAATCAGGCGGCCATCATCCCATAACATGATGTACTCAGTTTTACAAGAGTGGCCGAACACTGAGGTAGTGAGGTGCAAGTCCTCTGTAAGCCTGTACTTCCACTTACAAAGCGACTCGTATTTCACTGCTTCCAGACCTGCTTGGCATCAGCTATTAGCACGTCCAGCCCTTTGGTTTTACGGGCTTCACTCCACACGAAAGCAGCGCGGACAAATACCCAGCCCGGCAGACCACACACGAAGAACAAGCCGCCAACCTGAGCTAACGCAACGTACATGTGCAAAGGGGTCTGGGCTTGGATAACAGCCGAAAGCATGTCGAAATACTGGACGGCATACGCACCCCCAGCGATAGA
>CXWK01004991.1_pt1 | contig 10120 bp, 4 predicted proteins | sample 590851 | NCBI WGS metagenome assembly CXWK01 (sample SAMEA3498364, study PRJEB10139) | wastewater metagenome | biome: wastewater treatment plant; material: activated sludge | place: Denmark | collected 2014-08-01
GTCCAGCTCAAGGCCGCCCGCATGGAAGCGCACGAAGTCGATCCCGCTCAGGTCCCGCGCGGTGCCCAAGGGCAGACTGATGGTGGTGCCCGGGGCGGTGCGACCGGTGAAGACCACCTCCAGGTTGTCCTCGTACCCGCTCACCTGCAGGTCGCCCGTGCCGTAGGCCTTGCCATAGAAGAGCTCGTTGTCGTTCACCGTGGTGTTCAGGCACAGGAAACGGTCGAGCTCGAGCATCACATCGTAGTCCCAGTTGGCAAAGCCCTTGTGGTTGATGGTGCCCACCGCCTTGGCCGTGCGCCCCTCCTGGTCCTTCACCCGCACCAGGTCCAGCCAGAAGCCGTCCGGCAGGATCCGCACCCGGTCGCTCAGGCTGTAGAAGGTGTTGAGGTAGTCGATGCGAAGGCCGGCCTCGTCCAACAGGGCGGTGCCCTCCACCCGCGGTTCCGCGAAGGTGCCGCCCACCCGGATGTCGCCCGTCACCCGGCCCTGGATGTCGCTCACCCCTTCGGGCAGGTACGGGTCGATGAAGGCGAGGTCGAAGGAGTCGAGCTCGAGCACGAGATCGAGCTGCTCCACTTCCGAAGCGGGGGCGATGCGCCCGTTGAACTCCAACGCCTTCAACCGTCCGCGCTGCATGGTGCCGCCCACCTCCATCTCGCGGCGTGCGTCCTTCCAGGTGGCGGCGAAGGTGATGTCCCCCACCGGATGCTTGTCCACCTTCAGGGAGTCGATGCACAGGTAGCTGATCAGGCTGGGGACGCCGAGCAGGTCGAAGACCCGCCCTTCACCGCTCACGGATCCGAACAGCATGGGGCCCTTGTAGAAGGGACGAAGGTGCCGCAGCCGCACGCCGTTGACATCGAAGGCCAGGGGGCGCTCCGGGTCCGCGGAGAGCCATCCGTCCAGGGTGATCCGCTCATCGTCGTTCCACACCTCCAACTGCCGGACCTCGAGGCCGCCCTCATGGTAGTGCAGCCGCACCGGTTCGGGATTCCTCCAGGCGCCCAGGCCGAGGTGCAGGCGACTGGGGAGCAGGTCCAGCTCCACGTCGGTCCAGCCGTTCACCAGGCCGGCCAGATGCAGGTCGCCCCGCGTGTCGTGGGTGCTGCCGTCCCACACCATGCGCACCTCCAGCTCGTCCTGATAGGCCTTGCCCGACAGGTCGATCCCTTCCAGGAAGGTGCTGTCGGTCAATTGCTGGCGCTCGCTCCGCAGGCTGAAGACCAGCAGGTCCAGCGTCTTGTCCAGGATCACATGCACCGAATCGCCACCCACGGAGCCGTATGCGATCCGCGGCAGATCGGCCGTGAGCGCCATGTCGAAGGTGCGCGTGTCGAACATGCCGCTGAACCGCGCCCCCGGATCCAGATCCAAGCGCGGCACCACGCGCATGAGCAGCGGCTTGGCCTCCTTCACGTGCACATCGAACACGAAGCGCTGCTCCTCCTGGTCGTATCGTGCGCGGTCCGCCAACGCGGGGAACACGCTGTACACCACGCTCAGGAAGGCATCGGACAGGCGTGTCGGCAGGAATCGGCCCTGCACGTCCGCGTCGACGAGGTCGGAGCGGAGGGACAGCACCGGCTCCCCGTCCCGGCGTGCGCTCGCGAGCTCGACATCGCCCAGCTCCAGCGCGCCCTGGTCGTCGCAATAGGTGAGGCCCTCGATCGCCAGCCGCCCTTTGAGGCTGTCCGGGGCCAGCTCACCCTCCGCGCGCACGATGCCGCTCACCTCGCCCAGGTGCAGCTCCGGTGCGATGTTCAGTTCGAAGAGGTCGGCGCGCTCCAGCTCGGCGGTGAAGTCCACCTTCGGCCACTTTCCGCGCAGGTCGGCGAGGCCGTCGAAGCGGAGCTTCACGTTGGGGTCGTCGCAGGTGAGGCGTCCATTGAACAAGCGGCGCTGCAGGCGGCCGGAGGTGGTGATCCCCGTGAGCGGCCGGTCGTTGATGGTGATCAGGGGCACGCGCCCGTCGAGGTCCGCCTGCATGGTGGCCAGATCGCGCCCCTTGGCGTTCACCTTCACATCGAAGGCGATGGGCCCCACGGTGGGGTCGCCGGCCAGCGGCGCCAGGTCGAAACCGGTGGTGGCCAACGCACCGTGGAACCCGAACACGTCGCTCACGGTATCCCGCTCGTAGGACAGGTCGGTGGACAGCACGCCCAACGCCGTGCTCGCAGTGCCGTACGCCGTGAAGGCGGATGCGAAGCCCGTGAAGTTGCCGCGGAACGCCATCGGCCCTAGCGCGGCAAGCTCACGGGGCACCTCCAGCGCACGACCCTCCGGGAAGGGAGGAACAGGAACCGTGGCCAGGTCGGTGGCGTCGGTGCGCAAGGTGCGTGCGTCCACCACCACGAAGGTGGCGGCCAGGTCGGGCAGGCCGCTCATCTCCACGGAGCCCTCGAAGTGGGTGTGCCGGCCGTAGTCCAACTTCAGGTCCCGGGCCTTGAGCTCGCGCACGGTGCCGCGCGCCCGGCCGCTCACACCGACCCGGGCGGAAAGCCCTTCGAGGTCAGGAGCGAACCACGCGATGTCGCGCAGGTCCACCACCGAGCTGTCCAGCTCGGCCAGCATCTCCACCCGGTCGATGTAATCGGTGTAGTCCTTCCAGGAAGCGGAGCGCATCTCATACCGGCCCCGCAGCGTGCTGAACGGCGTGCGCAGTTCCAGGTGCTCCACCGCGATGCCCCGCCCGCTGACGGTGGCCCGGCCCTGCAGGCCTGTGCAGGTGAATCCGCTCTTCTCGCGGAACGAGATGTGGTCGAGCACCGCCTGGATGCTGTCCTCGATCACCAGCAGGTCATGGCCGAGCACATCGCCCGATACGTCCACATGGTCGAAGTCGACCCCGAAAGGACGCACGGGCGAGCTGTCCTTGTGGTGCGTGAACCGCAGGTCGCGGATGGTGAAGGCGTCGGCCTGGATGGCCCACGGTGCGCCAGGCGCCGTGGTGTCCCCGGAGGACAGGGCGGCGATCCACTGGGTGAAGTTGCTCGTGGGGTCGTCCACACCCTGCCGCAGGTGCCACCACACCCCTTCCACGATGACGCCGCGCAGGTGCACCTGCCGCCGCTCGGTGCTCACGCGCCAGCGGCGCAGGTTCAGGCGTCGCACCGCGAACAGCGTGTCGCCCTTCAGGACGCACACCAGCACACCGCGCAGTTCGGCCGGACCGGTGAAGGTGAGGTGCACGCGGTCCACCTGGACACAGCTGCCCAAGGCTTCGGAAGCGTATGCCCCGAGCCGGCCGGCCAGCCAGGTCTGCACCGAGGGCAGCCGCAGGGCGAACACGCCCAGCATGCCCGCCACCACCAGCGCGAGCAGCACCCAGGCGATCGCGCGGACCACGCGGCCGGACCACTTCAAGAAAGGCGAGCTGCTCAGGAGCGGGTAGTTTTGGGCGCGAACACGCAGATCGCGGGCCCGGATGGCGAAAATAGCGGAGCAACAGCCGGTGACCGGTCCCTCGCGCATCCTGGGCATCGAGAGCTCGTGCGACGAGACCGCCGCGGCCGTGCTGGAGGATGGCCGCGTGCTGAGCAACGTCGTGGCCGGGCAGGAGGTGCATGCCGCCTGGGGCGGCGTGGTGCCCGAACTGGCCAGCCGGGCCCACCAGGAGCACATTGTGCCCGTGGTGGAGGCCGCCCTTCGCGAAGCCGGCCTGGCGCCTGACGCGCTCACCGCGGTCGCCTTCACCCAGGGTCCCGGCCTGATCGGAGCCCTCCACGTGGGCTCCGCCTACGCCAAGTCCTTCGCCCAGGCCCTGGGACTTCCGTTGCTGGCCGTGGACCACATGCGGGCGCATGTGCTGGCCCATTTCATCCGCGACGACCAGCCGCGTCCCGTGCCGGAATTCCCCTTCCTGAACCTGACGGTGAGCGGAGGCCACACCCTGATCGTGCTGGTGCGCTCCGCCCTGGACATGGTGGCCATCGGCAGCACGCTCGACGATGCCGCTGGCGAAGCCTTCGACAAAGGGGCGAAGTTGTTGGGCCTGCCCTACCCCGGCGGCCCGCAGGTGGATGCGCTCGCCGCACAGGGCGACCCGGGACGTTTTCGGCTCCCCCGCCCCGCTGTGCCCGACCTGGACCTCAGCTTCAGCGGCACCAAGAGCGCTTTCCGCAACCTGCTGCTTCCGCTGCGCGATGGCGACGGTCAGCTTCCCCCCGCCCTGGTGCCCGACCTCTGTGCCACCTTGCAGCAGGCGATCCTGGACCAGCTTTTCGCCAAGCTGACGCTGGCGGTGGAGCGCACGGGCATCACGCGCATCGGCATCGCGGGCGGCGTTTCCGCCAACCGGGGCCTGCGTGGCCGGCTGATGGAGCTGGCGGACCGGCACGGGTGGACGGTGCACATGCCACCCTTCGCGTACTGCACGGACAACGCGGCGATGGTGGCCATGGCCGGCGACCTGCTGCTGCGCGCGGGGCGCACGGCGGGTTTGGAGGTGGTGCCCCTGGCGCGCATCCCCCAGCGTTGAAGGCCTTGGGGCCAGAACCTACCTTTGCCGTTCATGGCCCGCTTCCTCCTGGTCCCCTCCGCGGTCGTTCTGCTGGCCTGCACGGCCGCATCGGCCCAGTCGGTGGAGCAGTTGATGGCCGAAGGGGATAGTCTGGTGGCCCAGGAGCGCTACTCCAAAGCCATCGACGCCTATTCGCGGGCCATCGCAGCACGGCCGTCCGCCGACACCTATGCCGCCCGTGCCCGCGCCTGGTACGCCATGGACCGCGCCGACCGCTTCCTACTGGATGTGGACCAGGCCCTGAAGGCGGACAGCACCCATCCGGAGGCCAACTACCAGCGCGGCCTGTACGCCCTCCGCGGTGAGGACTACCGCACCGCGGAGCGGTACAGCGACCGCGGCATCCGGCACGGTGCGCAGGGCCGTCTCCGCGCCCAGCTGTTGCTCGCCCGCGGTGAGGCCCTGGCCGAACTTCGCCGACCCGAGATGGCGATCGCCGACCTGCGCGACGGCCTCGCCGTGATCCCCGATGACCTGGAGGCCAACCGGACACTGGCCCGCATGCTGGACGAGACCGGCGATCATGAAGGGGCCCTGGTGGTGCTGGAACGCCTGTGCACCCTGGGTCCCCGGAACCCGGGGCACTGGACGAACCGCGGCTTCGAGCTCTCGCGCCTGGGCCGCTGGAACGACGCGCTCGCCATGTTCGAGCAGGCCCTTTCCATCGACCGCGACGAGCCCGTGGCGCTCAGCAACCGGGCCTACGCCCTCCTGAACCTGGGACGCAACGAGGAGGCGTGGAAGGATGTGGAACGGAGCCTCCGGTTCTACCCGGCCAACTCGTTCGCCCTTCGCACACGAGCGCTTCTGCGCCTGCGGAAAGGCGACCTGGAGAAGGCCTGCGCCGACCTCTCCCTGGCCCGCATCCTTGGCGGGGTCAGCGATGTGGACGCGCTGATCCAGGAGCACTGCGGTGCCGTGCCCAACCGGCGCTGATCACCGCACGAGCAAGGTGGAGGTGGCCGACCGGCCGTCCGTCGTTCGCACCGTCACCGCATACGCACCCGGGGCCCAGGCGGCCTCCACCGTGGTGCGCTCGCCGGCCGACCGCTGCACGTGCACCGCCCGTCCTTGCGCATCGCGCACCTCCACGGCCTCCAGCCCCGCACCCGGAACTCGCACCTCGAAGGCGCGCTCCGCCGGGTTGGGCCACATCAGGAAAACAGGGCGGCCCTGTTCGGCGATGGCATCGAAGGAGGTCTCCACCACCTCGAACACGTCGATGCCCGCCTCCACCAGGTGGCCGGGCTGGTCGTCGGCCGCGCGGAACAGCACCTGCATCGTGGCCGAGGGCGCCAGGTGATCGGCGATCGCCCACTGGGCCGGCTGCCAGCTGCCCATGCCGGGGCTGCTCGCCGTCACCGTTTCCACCGTTACGGTGTCCGTGCCATCGGTGAGCAGCACCAGCAGCTCATCGTTGGGCGCGCCACCGGTGCCACCATCGTTGAAGAACCACCGGTCATAGCGCACCGCAGGCACGTTGAGCCCGGTGGCATCGAACACCGGCGAGCTCAGCAGCACTGAGCCATCGTCCACGTCGTCATCACCCGCATTGCCGCCCGCGTTGCCGGTGACCATGGCCGCACCGTGGCAGTCGTTCGGATCGTCGGCACCGGGGGCACAGGGATCCCCTTGGTACGCCGTGCCGATGGGGTTGTCGCGCTCCCAGGCCCCGCTGGAGGCCGCGTTCACCGTGCTCCAGCCGAGGTCCAGCGCGAAGTCGTCCGCATATCCGGGGTCGAGCGTGATGGTGAGGGCCGGCGTGTTGGCATCGATGGCCTGGGCGGGGAGGCATGCCGTATGCCAGCCCCAGCGGCCGGCGGTCACCGCGTAGGAGTCGGCGAAGACCGAGGGGATCGTGAACTGACCGTTGGCATCCGCCACCGTCTGCGCATCGGCCATGAGCCCGTCGAACGCCACGATGGCACCGGGCACCGGATCACCTGTGCCGGCCTCCACCACCTGGCCGATCACGCTGAAGGGCACCATCGGCTGTAGGGCGATGTCCAGGAAGGTCACCTGCCCGGTCACCAGCACCACCGCGGTCACCGTGGTGGGGAAGTAGCCCGGAGCGGTCACCAACACATCGTAGGTGCCCGCGGCCAAGGTGCCCGTGGCATACTCGCCGTCGAAGGCGGTGGTGTCCGTCGCCGGAAGGCCCGTGATCGTTACCGCGGCGAGGTTCACCGGGTCCGTGGTGATGGCATCGGTCACCGTGCCCTCCAACCAACAGGCGCGCACGTAGGTGGGTTCCAGGATGAACAGCCCCTGCTGGATGTCGGAGATGATCAGCCGCCCGGACGGGAAGAAGGGATAGACGCCCCAGGCCCCGTTGAAGCCACCACCCGTGAACGGCGAGGTGTCGAAACTGCCTGTCTCCACCAGGTTCCAGGGCCGCGTGGCATCGTAGATGGCCACCCCGTAGGTGTAATAGCTCGTCACCACGTAGTCGTTCAACCAGTAGGTGTTGTGGGGGATGGTGTTGCTGCCCGGGTCGCTCTGCAGCTTGTCCACGAACTGGATGTCGGCCGGATCGCTCACATCATAGGCCCCCACGTAGGAGTCCTCCCGCTCATCGGTGGTGAAGAGGTACTGTCCGCTGTCGTCCAGCCACGTGTTGTGCGTGAAGGTGTTGGGCGTGGGCTGGGTGCCCAGCAGCACGGGGTTCGCCGGGTCGCTCACGTCCACGATGCTGAAGAACCCGTCGTTGATGTGAGCCGAGTACAAGGTGTCGCCCCGGGCGAAACTGTCGTGACAATACCAGTTGTCGAACACGCCCACCTCCACGGGCGCCATGGGGTCCTGCGTCAGGTCGTACATGATCACGCCGCCGTTGCCGCGGTTGGCCCCGTGCAGGTAGAGCCTCCCGTTCTCGTCGATGAAGAGCGAATGCGAGGTGTCCCAGTTGTCGCCTTGGAACAGGGTCACCGGAAGCGCTGTGCTCTGCGGAAGCGGGCTGAGGTCCACGATCAGCAGGCCTGCGGACGCCTCCGTGGTGATGTACGCATGGTCCCCCCAGGTCTTGATCTCGCGCCAGATGCTGTTCGGGCCGGGGGTGAAGAACACCTCCACGGGGTTCGCCGGATCGGTGACGTCCACTACCGAGAAGCCCCCTGAGTTCTGCACGTTGTCATCGCCGTTCACCCCCATAAGGGCGTATTCGTTGCCGAACTCGTCGGTGTAACCCCAGAGATTGCTGAGGTCGCTGTTGCGGGCGGCCTGGTAGTCGTACTGGCCGAGGAGGCTGATGTTCACCTGGGCCGTGGTGGCCGCAACGCTGAAGCCGAGGGCCAGAAGAGTGAACGCACGGTATGCACGTATGGTCATGCGGACAAGATAGGGGTTCGACCACACCGGTCCCCGACCCTGGCGCGGAAAGGCCGGAGCGATCGTTGGAAGGGCATCCAACACCGACGGATGGTCGTCCGTGCGCACCCGTGGATCGCTTCTATCTTGCCGCCCCATCCGGTAACCATGCGCGACCTGCTCTGCCCCGTGGACATGTCCGAACTGGGCGCCACCGCCCTGGCCCATGCCGTGCGGCTCGCCAAGGCTTCGGAGTCATCGGTCACCCTGCTGCATGTGCGCGACAAGCATGAGCGGGCAGGCCCGGTGGGCGACCAGGTGCGCGCCGAGCTGGACGCGCTGGTGCAGCGGACCGCCGGAGGTGCCCCGGTGCGGGTGATCTATCGCGATGGCAATTTCATGAAGGAGATCGCCGCCGAGGCCGCCGCAGGACATGCGCTCATGGTGGCCGGCACCCATGGGCCCCGCGGCCTGCGCCAAAACCTCTTCGGCGCCGACATCCTCAAGCTGGTGCGGCATGTGGGGCTGCCCAGCTGGATCATGCAGCGCGACAGTCCGGCGCACCGCGTGGAACGACTCGTGATGCCCGTGTCCGGCCATGAGGAGATCGGGCGCCTGCTCGACACCGTCACCTGGCTGGCGAAGCTCGACGGCACCGAAGTGCACGTCTACCAAGTGATGCGCCCCAACGAAGAGCCTTCCGAACAACTGCGCACCAACAAACGGCGCATGCTTCACCATCTGGAACAGGCCGGGGTGCGCACCGTGGAAGTGAACGAACCGCTCACCGTGTTCTCCGTCGGCTTCGCCGAACAGACCATCCGCTACGCGCACAGTGTGGACGCCCACGGGTTCGCCATCATCGCCGACGCCTCCGACGAGTACCGCTACCTCGCCGATGCCGAAAAGGAGCGCCTGCTCGTCAACGAGCATGCGATCCCGGTGCTCTGCGCGCACTGACCCTTTTCGCGGGGCTACCTTTGTGGAGCCCGATGCGGTTCCTCCGTGACCTGGTCGTTCCTGTGGTGTTCATCAGCACCGGATCGGCCGTGGCCCAGTTCGGGGGCTACGAGCCAGTGGATGGCTGTGCCGTCCGGCACGTACAGGCCTGCGACCTGGATGGCGATGCGGACCTGGACCTGCTCGTCACCAAGGATGACGGGCTGCAATGGTACCGCAACCTGGATGGGCAGGGCGGCTTCGGTCCGCATCACGTCATCCTTCCACAGCCGCCGAACGTGCGGCTGATGGCCCGCCCCGGCGATGTGGACGGCGACGGCGATGCCGACCTCGTGATCGCGCGGGACAACGACAGCACCCTCTACCTGCTGGCGAACCTCAACGGTCTGGGCTCCTTCGGCCCACCACAGGCCATCGCCACCATGCCCGCCCGCCTTTTGCCCAGGGGCTTCACCGCCCTCCACCTCGCGGACCTCACCGGCGATGGTCTTCCCGAGGTGCTCGCGCTCTTCGGCGGGCACAACACCGTGTTCCGCTGCACCAACACCGGCGGCGCTTTCAGCCCGCTGGAGTCCCTGCCTGACGTGCTGCCCGGCATCGGTTCCGGGCTATTCGTCGTAGGCGATATGGACAGCGATGGCGATGCGGACCTGCTGCTGCATGACCTCCAAGGCCACTACGTGGTGGCGGAGAACAGCGCTGGTGATGGCACGGTCTGGATGGCGGTCCCGGCCTTCACGACCTTCGCTGACATTGAACACGAAGCGGAAGTGCTCGACATCGACGGGGACGGCGACCTCGACATCGGCCTGCACGGACCGGTGCTGCAATGGGCGCGCAACGACGGCCCATGGCCGGCCTTCGCCGTGCTGCCGTTCGCATCGGGGAGCGAAGGCGGCGAAGCGGCGTACGGTCGTCCGGGATGCGGTGCTTCGGCCTCGGTGGTCCACTTCCCTACCGACCCGGGTGCACCGACGCGCTGGCGGCAGCTGCGCAGCGGCCTCATCGGATCCACAGCGGCCGTCGACCTCAACGACGTGCTGAAGGGCGACCTCGCGCTCTGGGCCGACCTCGACGGGGATGGGCTCGACGACCTCCTGGTCATCTATCCCAATGCGTTCGGGTGGTACCGGAGCGAGCTGCCGGCCACAACGCCATCTTGGTCCTTGAGCATGCCCGCGCTCGACACCCTGTGCTGGTATGGTGGCAGCTACACGCTTCCTCCGCCGCTGCCGGCGACCGGGCTCTGGTCCGGCCCGCTGGTGGACCAGGGCCAGTTCAAAGCGTTCATGGCAGCACCGGGCACCTATGTCCTGCAGCATCTCGTGATCG
>CXWK01009484.1_pt4 | contig 10115 bp, 9 predicted proteins | sample 590851 | NCBI WGS metagenome assembly CXWK01 (sample SAMEA3498364, study PRJEB10139) | wastewater metagenome | biome: wastewater treatment plant; material: activated sludge | place: Denmark | collected 2014-08-01
AGCGAACCAGGCTAGTGCCGGATGCTTATGACACGCTCCATCCTGATCGTCGACGATAACTTGCCCTTAGCCAATCTCTACCAGATTGTATTCGAGCGCAGCCATTGGCAGGTTGAACGCGTGGCGAGTGGGCAGGAAGCCCTCGACAAGCTGGCCGCCGCGACATCTGACGTCATCCTGCTTGATTTGATGATGCCCGATATGGATGGATTGGAAGTATGCCGTCGAATCCGCGAACAACTGCCGCAAGCGCCGCCATACATCGCGGTTTACACGGCCGTCAATCGCCCCGAGACGCAACAAGACTGCTTGTTGGCCGGGGCCAACCTGTTCTTCAGCAAGAACCTGTCGATCTTCGAATTGCCGGAGAAGATCGCCGCGCACCTTCAGCCGCCGACCGCCCAATAGCCCGCGGCTAGAGCTTGGAGAGGAACGTCTGCGCCACCCCGCCGTGCCGCCCCAGATAGCGGACCAGGAAATCCACCACGCCGGGATAATTCAGCAGCACTCGCTGGTAGAGGAAGGATTTGCGCATGTCGTCCCACATCTCTTCATCGCACCGCGTCTCGTAAATTTTTAGCCGCTCGCGGGAATAATCGCCCGCTCGCAATGCCTCTTCTATCGTGTCGGCCGCCAGGACACCGGAAATCAGCGCGTTGTGGATACCGCCGCCGGTCAGCGGGTTGATGAAACCGGCCGCGTCGCCCACGAGCAGCGCGCCATCGTAGGCATGTTGCAGCTTCTTTTGCGAGCCGAAGCTTAGTTGCCAGATAGCCACATCGCGCAGTTCCGTCCCGTTGGGCGCCCTCTCGCAAATGGCCGGCATCTCCAGAAATTCCTTCAACATCTTCTTCAGGTTCCCCTTTTGCTTGCGAAACCGGTCCAGCCGCATACCAAGCCCGATATTGGCTTCGTCGTCGGCCACGGGGAATATCCACGCATAGCCAGGGAGAATCTCGTCGTAGAGGAAGAACTCGACCTCATGCGGATAAATCTCCAGCCCCTTGATGTAGGCTCGCAGCGCCACCGCGCGATGCTTATCGACGTGCTGCTTGGGTTCCGGCCGCAGGGAGCGCATGATGGCCGACGTGACCCCGCCCGCATCGACGACGACCGACGCGCGATAGGCTTTCGTCTCGCCATTCTGCCGCGCCGTCACACCTACGACCCGCCCTTCCTCGATGAGCGGCTCCTTTACCTCGGCCTGTAGAAAGGTCGCGCCGCTGTCTACGGCTTGCCGCTGGATGATGGCGTCGAAGTAAATGCGCGGCGCGACATAGGACTTTTCGCCGTTCTCGCCGTGGGAAAAATGAGATTGCAAGGTGTGGCCGCTGGGGCCGATGAGCCGCATCCCGTCCAGGTGGTACAATTCGCCGCGGGCCACAGCCGCCTCGATCTTTGGCGCCATCCCTAAATCGTTCATGATGCGAATGCAGCCCTGCGAAATGGCATCACCGCAAACCTTGTCGCGGGGGAAAGTCTGGCGGTCGATCAACAGGACATCATGCCCTTGTTGCGCGAGCGCGGTAGCGGTCGTCGCTCCGGCCGGCCCAGCCCCTACAACGATGACATCATGTTCACTCGCAATGTGCATGCTCGATCTCTCTCCTGATGAGTTACGGATCAATTCCGTGTATGGCTGATGAAGTCGCAATCAAACGCAATGGTGGGGATGGACGGCGGCGAAGCGGTGGCGCTATAGTCCCTCTTTTTCGCGAATCGCTTCCAGTAGCCCGCGGCAACCGTCGTCGACGAGGCGATAAACGTAATCGAAATTATCGCTGTAGTAGGGATCGGGAACGTCATGAACTTGCGTCTGCGTGGCGAAATCAAGCAATCGGTGAAGGTTAGCCACGTCGCCAAATCTTCGCCGCAATTCTTCAAGGTTCTCACTATCCATGACGATGATGTAGTCCGCGCCATCGCCCACGTCCTGGAGCTTGATCTGTCGCGCGCGGCCGTCGTATTGGATGCCGTGGCCGGCCAACACGCGCCGCGTACCCGGATGGGCGATCTCGCCGACATGGTAAGGGCTTGTACCGGCCGAGTCGACCGCGATATGCTCCGATAGCCCGGCATCGTCCACGCATCTCCGAAATACGGCCTCGGCCATGGGAGAGCGACAAATATTGCCTAAACAAACGAAAAGGACGCGAACCGACATGAAACCTCCAGCGTTGCACGAAGACAAATATCTTCGCAAATGGCAAGCCGGCCTATAAGCCGCATTCTGTGCGCGACGCACGACGAATCGCGCGACGCCGGCGATCATCTATCTAGGACCGTCGTTACCAACGGCCTCAAGCAGCCTACCCGGACGTCAGACGAGGCGAGCAACCTCGTAGGCGGTCCGAAGACCCCCTTTCGCCCTGCTTGGCCTTGCTCCTGGTGGGGTTTGCCTGGCCGGCGACATCACTGCCGCCGCCGGTGGTCTCTTACACCACCGTTTCACCCTCGCCGGAAGAGTCGCCCCTTCCGGCAATATGCCTCTCTGTTGCACTTGCCGTCGAGTCATCCCGCCCGGCTGTTAGCCGGCACCTTGCTCTGTGGAGTGCGGACTTTCCTCAGCTTCGGCGAACCGAAGCCGCGATCACCCAGCCAGCTTGCCATCTATAATGGTACCGGGAAATTGATTCCGGGGCAATAATTCTAAAGCGGCATGAAGCTATCGGCTTCCTGTTGCCGCTATCGAGGAACCGCATTATAAAGACGCAAATCGATTGTATATGAGGTGTGAATTGCATCTGCAAATCCCGACGGATTCCCCTTTCACGCTCCACGCCCTGCCTTACGGCGTATTTCGTCCTGCCGCGGCCGAGCCGGCCCGCGTGGGCGTGGCCGTGGGCGACTGGGTGCTCGATCTGGCTGCGCTGGAAGCTGCGGGCACCTTCGACGGGCCTGCGCTGCGCGGGCAAAGCATCTTTGCCCAACCGGCTCTGAACGCCTTCATGGCGCTCGGCCGCCCCGCGTGGGATGAGGCGCGCGCCCGGCTTATGGCGCTGCTGAGTCCCATCGCCAAGGGGGAGCCTCTCGCGCCGGAAGTGGCCCACGCCCTACGGCCGAGGGGGGCGGTCGAATTGCTCCTGCCCGCCAACATCGGCGACTACACCGATTTCTACTCCTCGCGGGAGCATGCCACCAATGTCGGCACCATGTTTCGCGGGCCTGAGCAAGCGTTGATGCCCAACTGGTTGCACATGCCCATTGCCTATCACGGCCGCGCCGGCACCATCATCGCCGGAGATACGGGGCTGCGACGGCCGCGCGGTCAGATGCTGCCACCCAGAGCGACCGTGCCTGTTTTCGGGCCGACGGCCGAGCTGGATTTCGAGCTGGAAGTCGGCTTCTTCATCGGCCCCGGTAACCGGCTGGGCGAACCGGTGGCAACCGGCGACGCGGCCGATCACATCTTCGGCCTCGTGCTGGTTAACGACTGGAGCGCGCGCGACATCCAGCGTTGGGAATACCGGCCGCTGGGCCCCTTCCTGGGCAAGAACTTCACCACGTCTATCTCCCCTTGGGTGGTGCCCCTGGCAGCGCTGGAGCCATTCCGCTGCTCCGGCCCGCAGCAAGACCCCGCCCCTCTGCCCCATCTGCGCGGGCCGAAGAATTGGGCGTTCGATATCCGGTTGCGAGCAACCCTGCAGAGCGCGGCCATGCGCGCCGCCGGGCTGCCGCCGCTGATCATCTCGCGCACGAACTTTCGCCATCTCTACTGGAGCATACCCCAGCAACTGGCTCACCACACGTCCAACGGTTGCGCCCTGCGACCGGGCGACCTGCTGGCCTCCGGCACTATCAGCGGCCCCACGCCCGATTCGTATGGATCGTTGCTGGAGCTATCCTGGGGCGGCGAGCGTCCGCTGCAACTGCCGACGGGGGAGACCCGCCGCTTCCTGGAAGACGGTGATCGACTGGCGCTGGCCGGGTGGTGCGAGCAGGGTGATTATCGTGTGGGCTTTGGTGAAATCGCGGCGGAGATTCTCCCGGCCGGGGGCTGAGATGACCGGGAAAACGGACGCGACGACAAAAGAGAGCCACCGCCGGGCGCTCCGCGTTGCGGCCCTCACCTTGCTTGTCATCGCCGTTATTGCCGTCACCCTTATCGCCGCGGGCGCGTTCGACCCCCAACCCTTCGGCGCGCCGGCGTTGGTCGAGCAACCCGGCCCGCGAACCCTGACCGATGCGGGAGAGGCCGTCGCCCCTCTGACTGCGCCGTGGGCCACACCGCCCAATCGCTTCTCCATCCGCCTCAGGGCCGCCCACACGGCCGGGGAGCCGGACAGCGGCTATGGATTGGCGCTCGGCGACGACGCCGGGCGACTGATCGTGGCTCTGTCGCCTCTCGGCTACGCGACGGTGCGCGAAGAGCAGGCCGGCGCGGAACCCGTCGTTCATTTGCCGTGGCAGACGTGGCCCCACGTGCGACCGGGCACGGCCGCAAACGAAATTTGGCTGGACGTGGAAAACGGTGATGGCCGCACGGCCGTCGCCGTTTGGATCAATCACGAGCTTCTATGGCGGGGGGCCATCGGCGTCGCGCCGCGGCAAATCGGCCTCTACCAGACCACCTTCAGCGAGCCGGCGACCGTGGATTTCAGCCGCGTGGAATGGTTCGCCGAACCGTGAGGCCAAGCGTCCATCCCCATATCGTCATTCCTTCAATTCCAGCCAGTTCGCGCCCGTCTCCGCCTCCACCTTCAATGGCACGTCGAGCGTGAACGCGTTGCTCATCGTCTCGACCACCAGATCGCGCACCGCTTCCAGTTCTTCCACGGGCACCTCCAGCAATAACTCGTCGTGTACCTGGAGCAGCAGCCGGGCGCGATAGCGAGCCTGCAACTCGGCGTGCAGGCGGATCATGGCGACCTTGATGATGTCGGCCGCCGTGCCCTGGATAGGATGGTTCACCGCCTCCCGGTCGGCACGCTGCGTCGCCTGGCGGTTGGCGCTGCCCATGCTCGTCTTGAACACCGGGAAGTAGCGGCGGCGGCCGAAGAGCGTCTCCACGTAGCCGTCGGCGCGCGCCTTCTGGCGAGTGGCGTCTAGATAGCGCTCGATGCCCGGGAACTGGCCGAAATACTTTTTGACGTAATTCTCCGCCTCGCCCAGCGTCAGCCCCGTCTCTCGCGCCAACCGGAATGCCCCCATCCCGTAGATGAGGCCGAAATTGATCGTCTTGGCGAACCGGCGCTGGTTCTTGGTCACGTTCTCGACAGGGATGCCATAGATAGCCGCGGCCGTGGCGCTATGGATGTCCTGATCCTCGCGGAAGGCGCGCAGCAGCGTCTCGTCCTGGCTGATGTGGGCCAGGATGCGCAACTCCACCTGCGAGTAGTCGGCCGACAGGAACGTCCAGCCCGGTTCGGTGACGAAGCCGCGCCGAATGAGCTGGCCCACCTCGCTGCGAATGGGGATGTTCTGCAGGTTGGGGCTGCTGCTGGCCAACCGGCCGGTGATTGCGCCTGTCTGGCTGAAGCTGGTGTGGATGCGGCCCGTGTCGGGATTGATCATCTGCGGCAGCGCGTCGACGTAAGTGCCCTTCAGCTTGCCCAATTCGCGATACTCGATGATGGCGTCGATGATGCCGGACTTGTCGGCCGCCTTCAGCCCTTCCAGCACGTCGGCCGCCGTGGAGTAATGGCCGCTGGCGATCTTCTTCAATCCCTCGCGCGGCAGTTGCAGCTTCTTGAAGAGGATGTCACTCAACTGCTGGGTCGAATTGACATTGAACGGCTCCCCGGCGATCTCGTAGATGGTCTGCTCACACTTGAGCAGGGCTGCGGCCAGGTCCTGCGACATATGCCGGAAGAAATCGACGTCGATGCGCACGCCGGCGCGCTCCATGTCGGAGATGACCGGCAGCAGTTCCATCTCCAGGGCCAGGAGCTTCGTCAGCCCTTTCTGCTCCAGTTCATGCTGCAATGGCGGCACGAGGCGCAGGGTCATATCGGCGTCGGCCGCGCCATAGGGGGCGGCCACATCGATCGGCACCTCGGCGAAGGAGACCTGATTCTTGCCGCGGCCGATTAGTTCGCCGATGTCGGTCATCTCCGCGCCCAGACGATGGCGAGCCAGGTCCTTCAGCCCCTTGTGCTTGGTGGCCGGGTCCGATAGCCATTCGGCGATCATCGTGTCGAACCTGACCGGCGAGACAGTGACGCCGTAGCGCTCCAGGATCATGCAGTCGAACTTGGCATTGTGGGCCACCTTGGCGATGTCAGGATCGATCAGCGCCGGACGAATGGCCTCCAGCACGCGCTCGATGGGCAATTGCCCCGCAGCCGACTCGGCCGCCCCGGCAAACAGGTTCATCTGCCCCGAGTCCGCTTGAGCCGCCCCCGCGAGATGGCCGACGGGCACGTAATAAGCTGTCGGCGGCTCCACCGCCAGGCAGAAGCCGACGATGTTGGCCGACAGGCGCTCCAGGCTGTCCGTCTCCAGATCGAAACTGATCCACTGGGCCGAGTTCAGGCGCGCGGCCATCTCCTGCAGCGCGGCCTCGTCGCGCACGATGACCACCTCCGTGTGCTGCCACGGCGTTTCGCCTTCGCCCGTCGACAACTCAGGGAGATCGGCCGCTTCCGTGCTCGCCGCCAGCATCCGCGACAAGGAGCGGAACTCCAGCTCGCGGAAGATGTCCAGCACTCCGGCGACATCGTAGTCATGCGTCAGGCAGTCCTTCAAATCGACGCGGATCGGCGCGTCGGTCACGATCCGGGCCAGCTTATAGCTGAGATCGGCCGCCGGACGGCCGTCTTCCAGCTTCCGGCGCAGCGCGCCCTTGATCTCGTCAATGTGCTCGTAGAGGTTCTCCAGCGTGTCGTATTCNNTTGTCGCTGACATCGCCCACCAGCGCCTTGTAATCGACCACCTGATCCGGCCGCACGCCGAGGTAATCGACAACGCCGGCCGCATTATAAACCTCGCCGCCGGCGTTGGCCTTGCGCGCGGGCAACTCGACCCGCGTGTTGTCGTCAACCAGTTGCAGCAGGTCGCGGTCGCCGGTGATGATGTAGACCGGCACCTGGCCGTGCATCTGTGCGGCCACCGTCCCCAGCACGTCGTCGGCCTCATACCCCTCAAGCTCCAGAATGGGGATGTTCAGCGCCCGCACGACTTCCTTGATGCGATCGATCTGCACGCTCAACTCGTCGGGCATCTTTTCGCGCGTCCCCTTGTATTCCGTGAACAGCGCGTCGCGGAAGGTCGCGCCTGTATCAAAGCTGACGGCCAGATACTCCGGCGGCGCGGGAGACAAAATAAGCTCCAGCAATGTGCGCGTGAAGCCGTAGGTGGCGTTGGTCGGCTCGCCGTCTTTGGTGGTGAACGCCTCGAGCGGCAGGGCAAAAAACATGCGATAGGCCAGCGCGTGGCCGTCGATGAGCACCAATTTCTCCGTGGTCATTAAAGTTCCTTAGGATGCAGACACGTGGTTTTTGCGTTCTCTCAGCCCACTACCACGACCGGCAAGCTTATAACCTGCCGCCCGGAGCCAAATAGTCGGGGAAACAAAATAGAAGCCGATAGTCGGCGGATCAGGAAATGTATTATACCCGCTTTTGGCCGATCCCGGCGATGTCGAGCACGCTCAATAACTGGTTGCTCAGCTTACGTAGCGGCTCCAGCGAGGCATCTTCGCTATCGATGAGGATGAGCCGGTAGGCATCGCGCAAGGGGTAGATAGCCAGCAGGCGCGAAAGAGGCGACAGGGGCAGGCGCATGAACTGGACACGCATAGTCTGGCCGGTATCGCGCCATTCCTGATCCACGTGCATGGCGACATCCTGCGCTTCCACCTGCTTCAGCGCGCCGCGAAAGGTGAGCAGTTGTGCGCCGCGCGTGATGAGGATGGTCTGGGCCGCGCCCAGCGGGATGCGCTGCAACAGGTTGCGCAACACGTCGGGATCTACGTCGTTCGCGGGCGGGGTTGTCTGCATGTCAGTCACGGCTTGTACCTCTACTAACTCTATTGTAGAGCATACTCGCCCGGCGCGATGATGCCATGCAGGAAGCGTAAAAATGACCGCGGACGGCCGACGACGGACCGCGGACGACCACAAAAAGAACTATCGTCGGGCTTGATACAGCAGGGCAAGAAGAAGCAGCGCGACCACACCCATTAGAGCGGGGATCCAAGGGAATGTGCCGGGCAGGGTCTCGCCGACGGATAACTCGGTAACAGGCGTTGCCCCAGGCTCGGCAACTGCCGAAGGAGCGCCGGTAACATGCGCTGTCGGGGTAGTTTCGAGCGCTACCACGGTCGGTTGTGGCCGGCGAACGGGAGTCCGCTCGTCCGTCGTCTGTCGTCCGCCAACAGGAGTCGCGGCGGCTGTCGGCTCCGGCTCCGGCGTCGGCGGCCATTGACCGAAGTAGACCACCGGTATATCATGATCCGTCGCCCGGAACGGCAATCGCTCCGGCGACGTATCCAGCCGCCAGCCGACAGGGAAGTCGGTGCCGACATGAACCACCGTTGTCCAGGCGCTCTCCCCCACCAGAGCAGGGGACACCAGAATCGAGTCGATAAGCTCGCTGACGCCGCCGAAGTTATAGCTGTAGGGTGTCGATTCAGGGGCGACCGTCGGCGCATTGGCAAACACGCCACCCTGCGCCGGGTCGGTCAGCAAGGCGAGCACGGGCGAGCGGTTGGTGTCATTAAAATCCCCCAGGGCGATCACCCACGCCGCCGGATCGACCGCAAGCAAATCGGCTGCCATCTTGTTCAGGACGACCGCCTGCCGGACGCGTTCCAGGTCTGTCTCGGTCTCCCCGCCCCGCTTCGATTTGAAATGGTTCACGAAGAGGGTGAACGGCCGACCGTCGATGCGGGCGTCAACCTGTAGCGGGGGCCGCCCGAAGAGCGGCTCCTCGCCCGGCGCGCAGGCCACGGATGGGTCGGCGATCCCTGTCGGCACAGGTGAGCAGGCCTGGCGCAAGGCGACGGCGTCGATGCGAACGCGGCGCGAGTCGCTCAGCAGCGCGTTGTCGATGCCGCGAGCGTCGGCGCTTTCCAGATGGCTCACCTGATACGCGAATCCGCACGGCGCTTCCAGCGCGGCCGACAGATCGCGCAACAGTGCCTCATGCTCCACTTCCTGCACCCCGATGAGCGTCGGGCACTCCAGCGCATTGGCGACGAGATGGGCGAGCTTGGCCTGGCGAGCGGCCAACTCCTCATCGGTCAGGACAGGCTCTCCCTCCTCGTCCGTGTCCCGCGTCGTGTCGAAATAATTCTCGGCGTTGATGGAGGCCACGACGATCTGCTCCGGTCCTGTCTCGGGCAGCCCCGGCAGCTCCGGCCGCGGCGCAGGCTCCACGGTCAATTGGTCGGGAGTGTCGAAGATGATCTTGAACTGATCGAAGTTATAGGTCAGCGCCCCGGCCAGGCCGGTGATGCGGTCGCCGGTTTTCACCTGGGGGATGTCGTCGCAATTCAAGTCGCCGGGATAGAGCACGGGCACGACGCGGCCGACCGGATCGTCGTCCGCGCGGCGAATCATCGGCAGTTCGGTCGCCGCTACTTCGTCGATGACCGCGAAACCGCACCCCTCATGCGTCGGCCCGGCGACCACCACCCCGCCCTCATAGGCTACGCGCATCCCTTCCAGCGCCTCGAAATAGGCGGCCAGCTCGATCATGTCCACCGGCGGATCGATGAACACGGGCGCGGGTAACAAACCGGCCGGCTCCTCGATTGTCACGACCAGCCCTTTGTCGTCGATCTCCGTCAGTCCATAGAACTCCGTCACCTTCCCGCCCACCGCCACCACCGCGCCGAGCGGGATGTCGGCCCGTGGTTGACGCCCCAGAAACACGGCGATGCCGTCCGAGGTGGCCGGATCGCCGTCGCTCGCATCGGGCAGGTCTTGCACGAACAGGGTGTAGTAGACGTCGCCGCGGGTGTTCTGGTCTTCATAGCGGCCGACGACGATGCCGCGAAAGTTGACGAAACGGTTGAGGTAGGGCGACACGTCGCCCGCGCCCTGAATAGCGCCGATGGGCAACAGTGTCGGCTGGGCTTGGGCACCGACCACCAGCACCGAAGCGACCGCGCCAATAACGAGGATAAACACAATCCATTTCACGCGCTTTTTCATTCTCCGACTTCTCCT
>CXWK01013135.1_pt1 | contig 10115 bp, 11 predicted proteins | sample 590851 | NCBI WGS metagenome assembly CXWK01 (sample SAMEA3498364, study PRJEB10139) | wastewater metagenome | biome: wastewater treatment plant; material: activated sludge | place: Denmark | collected 2014-08-01
CGACACCAAGGCCGCCGCCGACGAGCGGATTTCCGACGCGCGGAAGACTGCGGTCGGCGCCTGGGACAAGCTTGAGAAGGTGTTCGAGGATCGCGTCGCGCAGGCCCTGCACAGCCTGAACGTGCCGACCCGCAAGGACATCGACACCCTGTCCAAGCGAGTCGCCGAACTGACCGCCGCCACCGAGAAGCTGACCGGCGAGAAGGCCGCGGCCAAGAAGGCTGCGAAGCCCGAGTAGGCGTCGCCCCGGCGTGAGCATTGAAGGCGGTCGGCGCGCAAGCGTCGGCCGCCGTTCGTTTCGGGAGGACCTGCATGAAACGCCAGCCCACGCACGACAACGACCGGATCGGCCTCGCGCTGGCCGGCGGCGGCCCGCTCGGCAGCATCTACGAGATCGGCGCGCTGTGCGCGCTGCAGGAAGCGCTGGTCGGCGTCGAGTTCAATAAGTGCGACGTCTATGTCGGCGTCAGCGCCGGCGCTTTCATCGCCGCCGGCCTCGCCAACGGCTACAGCCCGCGCGACCTCTGCGCCCGCTTCATCGAGAGCGAGACGGCGTCCGATCCGTTCGAGCCGGACATCCTGCTGCGGCCGGCCGTGCGCGAATACATCCGCCGCCTGTCGCGGCTGCCGGAACTGGCCGCCAGCGCGCTGGCCTCCTACGTCGGCAACCCCGGCGAACCCTATTCGACCCGCGGCTTCTTCGAAGCGTTCCAGCGCCTGACCCGAGCGCTGCCGAACGGCGTGTTCGACAATGCGACGATCTCGACCTACCTCGCCCGCATGTTCGACCGTCCCGGCCGGACCAACGATTTCCGCAAGCTGTCGCGCAAGCTCTATATCGTCGCGACCGACCTCGACACCGCCGAAGCCGTCACCTTCGGCGCGCCCGGCCAGGACGAGGTGCCGATCTCCGACGCGGTGAAGGCGAGTTCGGCCCTGCCGGGCCTGTATCCGCCGGCGCGGATCGGCGACCGCGACTATGTCGACGGCGCGCTGAAGAAGACGCTGCACGCCTCGGTGGCGACGAAAGCCGGCGCGAAGCTGCTGTTCTGCGTCAATCCGCTGGTGCCGTTCGACGCGCGCCTCGCCAAAGGCCGCATCCCCGGCGGCGGGGAACGGCTTGCCGACCAGGGGCTGGCGACCGTGCTGTCGCAGACATTCCGGGCGCTGATCCAGTCGCGGATGCGGGTCGGCATGGAGCGCTACGCGCACGAATATCCGGGCGCCGACATCGTCCTGTTCGAGCCCGGCCGCGACGACGCGCAGATCTTCTTCGCCAACGTGTTCAGCTACGCCGACCGAAGGCGCCTCGCCGAGCACGCCTACCAGCACACCCGCGCCGAGCTGCGACGCCGGCGCGACGAGCTGACGCCGATCCTCGCCCGGCACGGCCTGGCGCTCGACATGGACGTGCTGGCCGACCGCGACCTCCGGCTGATCGGCCCGTCGATCCGGCCGCGGCTGAACCGGCTGGCCGCCGAGACGCGGCGTCTGGAGACGGCGCTCGACCGGCTGGACCATGCGCTGGCGCAAGGCGCCGCCGCTCCCACGCGTGCCAGATAGGCTCGACCTCTGGGAGGGGGCGATGCCGGAAAAGCCGAAAAGGCGAACGCGCGAACGCATTCTCGAGACGGCGCTGAGCCTGTTCAACACGTTCGGCGAGCCGACGGTGACGACGGCGGCGATCGCGCTCGAACTCGGCATCAGTCCGGGCAACCTCTATTATCACTATCATTCCAAGGAAAAGATCGTCGACGATCTGTTCGCGGCGTTCCGCAAGGAGATCGAGACGACGCTGGCCGCGCCGCAGCGTCGCCTGCCGCACGCCGAGGATTGTTGGTTGTTCCTGCATCTCGTGTTCGAGGCGATCTGGAAATATCGCTTCATCTATCGCGACATCAACGAACTGATCTCGCGCTACCGCTGCGTCGAGACGCAGTTCAAGCGCATCGTCGCGCACAAGACGCGCGTGGCCGAGGACATCCTGCTGGGTCTCGTGCAGGCCGGACAGATGCAGGCGTCGAAGCGCGAGGCGGCGACGCTGGCTGAAAACATGACGCTGGTCGCCACCTACTGGCTGTCGTTCGAATTCGCGCGGCGGCCGCGCGAGACGCAGAATGCGGAGGCGCTGGCGCGCGGCGCGTTCCAGGTCATGTCGCTGGCCGCGCCCTATCTCGCGCCGCGCGAGCGCGAATTGTTCGATCATCTGGCAGAGCAATACATCGCTTGAGGAGGAACGCATGGCGAAGGCGGGCTGGAAGAAGTTTCCCTATGCCGACAAGGCTTACGACTACGCCGGGCCGGCGCTGAAGAAGGCGTGGGACAAGCTGCATCGCGGCGACCGCGAACCGTTCCCCGACGAAGCCTGGGTGAAGAAGACGCTGGCCGCCCATCCGAAGCTCGACACCAAGACGCCGCCGGCGAAAGTCGCCGAGGCGCTGCAGGACGCCTGGCGCGCTTTCCACGCCGGCGACTTCGGCGGCGCGGTCGACCAGGGCGAGGCCCTCGGTCCGATCGGCTACAATGTCGCCAACAAGGCCGCCAACATCTACGCGACCTATCTCGAGACCGATGATCGGCGGCAACTCGAAATCTTCCAGCAATCGGCGGCGCGCGCCGAAAAGCTGCAGGCGATCGCCAAGGATCTGCCGAACGCCTTCTATTTTCACGCCTCCGCGCTCGGCCGCTACGGCCAGTTCATCTCGATCGCCAAGGCGCTGGCCGAAGGGCTCGGCAGCAAGGTGAAATCCAGCCTCGACAAGGCGCTGGCGCTCGCGCCCGACCATGCGGAAGCGCATATCGCGCTCGGCGCCTACAATGCCGAGATCGTCGCCAAGGTCGGCGCGCTGGTCGGCGGCCTCACCTACGGCGCGAGCAAGGACAACGCCGTCAAGCACTTCGAAGCCGCGCGCAAGCTGACGCCGGATTCGCCGATCGCGCGCATCGAATATGCCAACGGGCTCGTATCCCTTTTTGGCAAGGCGAAGCTCGCGGCCGCCACCAAGCTGTACGAGGAAGCCGCCGCCGCAAAACCGCTCGACGCCATGGAACGCCTCGACCAGCAGGCGGCGATCGACGAACTGGCGGACTGAACGGAAACCATCGGCGACATTGCTTTTGCATACGCCGATGACCTTCGTCACCTTGACGGGCGCTGCGGCGCCTATCGAAAATGCGCGACGGGAGGACGCATGTCGCGCGCGCGGGAAACGACCAGCGAAAACGTCAGGACGTCGCAAGGGATCGGGTTGGGCATAGCCCTGTCCCTGCTGTGCTGGCTGCTCGCGTATTACATCATTTTCTGAGCGGGCTCGCGCTCACGCCAGCAGCCGTTTCGGCCGTTTGCGCAGGACGGGCGCGGGTTCTTCCGGCTCATCCGCCGTCGCCGCTTCGTCCGCACCGCTCTCGTCCATCACCGCTGCTTCCAGCAGCACGTGGTAGAGATAGCTGTCGAACTCGCGTTCGAATTCGCCGATCACCGCTTCCGGATCGGGCGTCAGCGCCGTGTCGGTGATGAGACCGAACTGCACCTTGCCGGCGTAGGACAGGATCGACACGCCCATGCCGATGTCGCCGGACTGCGGCACCCAGAACATCACCTGCTTCACCCTGGCGCCGGCGATGTGGATCGGCTCCGACGGTCCGGGCACGTTGGTCATGACGGAGGTCGCGCGCGTCAGCAGCAGGTCGAACAACTGGTCCTGGACGATCTTGGGCGCGACGCCGACCGCGCCGAACAGGCCGAGCGTCACCGGCGGCTCGTAGGAATTCTTCAGCGCCAGCATCCGCTTGCGCGTCTCGAACAGGCGTTCGAGCGGATGCGCGAAGCCGACCGGCAGTTCGACGGCGAGAATGCCGAAGCGGTTGCCGAGATCTTCCGCCGCGCCGGCCGGGCGCAGATTGATCGGCACCAGCGCGCGCACGTTGACGCCGTCGGTCTCGTCGCCCTTGGCGGCCATGTAGCGGCGCAGCGCGCCGGCGACGCAGGACAGGAGGATGTCGTTGATCGAACAGCCGAGGACCTGACTCACCGCCTTCACTTCCGGCAGGCGCAGCGGCTTGGTCCAGGCGACGCGCTTGTGGCCGCGCGCCTTGCCCTTGAAGCGCGTCGCGCTGTCGGACGGCATCAGCAACAGCCAGGCGAGTTCGCGGGCGATGCCGGTGCCGGCCTTGGCGAGTTGCGCGGCGCGTTCGGGATGCAGCGCCAGCGACAGAGTCTCGCGCAACGTGCGGTTCGTCATCTGCACGCCGGTGTCGACGGCGGCGAGCAGCGGCGTCGCCAGCTTCTGCAGCCAGCCTTCCTCGTCGTGGTCCTCGTGATGGCGGACGTGCTTGCGGCCGGGATGGGCGTCGTCGGCGAGATCGAGCATCACCTTCATCAGCGCGATGCCGTCGGCGATGCAATGATGGATGCGCGAGACGACGGCGACGCCGCCCTCGTATTTCTCGACGACGTACATCTGCCAGAGCGGATGGTTGTGATCGAGCGGCTCCGAGGCGAGCTGGCCGACGAAACGTTGCAGCGCCTGTTCGCCGCCGCGGCCGGGCAGGCGCACGCGCTTGACGTGACGGGCGACGTCGAAATCGCGATCGTCGACCCAGAAGGCGCCGGCGGCGGACACCGCCGTGCGCTGGCGGAAGCGGCGGTAGGCGCCGATCCGCTCGCCGAGCAGCTTCGCGACGCGGCCTGCGTCGACAGGGCCTTCCAGCGTCATCACGCCGAGGATCACCATCAGATTGTTGGGCCTGTCCATGCGCAGCCATGCGACATCGACGGGCGACATTCTTTCGCTATGCGTCACGACGGCCTCCCAGCCCGGTCGGAGCGCGCGGGTCCTTTAGGCGTCCGCGCCTAGGGGAGCATGATATGCAGTTTTCCATGACGGACCTTGATCCACGACAGCGTTTGCTCGACGAACTTGACCGCGTCGCCCGGCTGCGCGCCCGCGGCGAGGGCGACCCGGACTACGCCGCGCGCCGGACCGCCTTCCGCCTGTGGCAGGCCGCCCGCCTCGCCCGCACCCACGGCGATCTGCTCGACAGCCGCCGCTATCACGATGCGGCGCGGTTCTTCCTGACCGACCTCTACGGACCGGAGGACGTCAGCATCCATTCCGAGGACATCAGGCGGATCGTGCCGATCATGATGAAGACGCTGCCGGCGCCGGCGGTGGCGACGGTGGCCGACGCCATCGAGCTGGAAGGCCTGTCGGAAGACCTCGACGCGGCGATGATCGATGCGCTGGCGGAGCGGGTCGGAAGCCTGACGGCCGCGGACTACGGCGCCGCCTATCGCGCCGTCGGCCGGCCGCAGGATCGCCTCCGGCAGATCGACCTGATCGAGCATGTCGGCTCCTCGCTCGACGGGCTGACGCGCCTGCCGCTGATCGGCGGCACGTTGCGCGTGATGCGCAAGCCGGCCGAACTCGCAGGGTTCGGCGCGTTGCAGAATTTTCTCGAGCGCGGCTACGCGGCCTTCCGCACGATGCGCGGCGGAACGGAGTTCGTGGCGACAATCGTCACGCGCGAGCGCGCGGTGTCGACGGCGCTGTTCGCCGGAGACGACGGCGTGCTGGGGTAGGCGGCCCACCCCGTGTCATGCCCGCGCAAGCGGGCATTCAGTTCCCCGGCGATTCCGCGGCTGACGCGAATTGACCCGTGGCAGTTCTGCGACGTTGCGGAACTGGGTCCCCGCTTCTGGTCGAAGTCGGCAACAGCCGACTTCGCACCCGCGGGGACGACATCCGTGTTCTTGCGGGGACAGTCGCGGGTGGATCAGCGCTGGCGCTTGAACCGCTGCTCGCGCGCCTCGTCCCAGGACGCCTTCTGCTTGTCGTCGAGGCTCTTGTGGAAGGCCTCCAGCGCCGGCCGCTCAGCCTTGAGCGCAGCCAGTTCCGCTTCCATCCGCTTGGTCCGCCAGTCGAGCCGGCCGGCGAAGCTGGCGAGATCGGGCTTGGGCGCACACATGGCGGCGCGGGCGTCCTGGCGGCTTTTCTGGCGGGCGTCCTGCCAGGCCTTCAGCAGGTCCTTCTGCTGGTCGTTGAGCGCGAGCTTCTCGGTCAGAAGATCGGCATAGCGCGCCGACGGCGGCCGCACCGGGCGATCGCACACGCGCGCGGCCATGCGGTCGCTGCGGGCGGCGGCGGGCGCGGCGGTCTGCGCGGGCGCCTGCGCCAGCGCGAGGCCGGCCGAGCCGAGAAGGGCGAGGGCGGCGAGGAAAGAACGCGTCATCGAAAATCTCCGAAACGAAACGGCAATGGCCGACGCTCGCGCGAACGCAGACCGAAAGCAACCGCGCAACGCAAAAAGGCCGCCGTAAACGGCGGCCTTTCGGAAATTCGGAAAACGCCGGATCAGGCGGCCGGGGCGGCCTGCTTCTTGGCGATCTCGCGCTTGAGGGCGCGGGCGTTCTGCGACAGTTCGGCGTCGTCGGCCTTGGCGAGGAAGGCGTCGATGCCGCCGCGATGCTCGACCGACCGCAGGGCGGCGGCGGCGATGCGCAGGCGGACGGGGCGGCCGAGCGTCTCGGACTGCAGCGTGACGTTGCACAGGTTCGGCAGGAAGCGCGTGCGCGTCTTGCGGTTCGAGTGGCTGACGAGGTTGCCGGTCTGGACGGCTTTGCCGGTCAGTTCGCAGCGGCGGGCCATGGTATCAACTCCGGTTCGCCCGGTTTTCCGGGAAAAAACTGTCTCGCGCGCCCAAGGGCGTCAGGCATGTCCACATGCATGGAAAGGCCCGCGGCGACCGAGGCCGCCCGCAAGGATGCGGTGCTATACGGGACGAGGGCGGAGGCGTCAAGGCGAAGGGAGCGCGTGGAACTGTGCGCATGTCGAGATGATATGTTATAAAAATTTGTTTTTTTTAACACGTGCGTGATCTCATGTTAAAATCCACCTACTCCTTGCCCGACCTTCCGCCGGCTGTCGATCTCGAAACGGTGCCGGTCTTGAAAGCGCTCGCCAAGGCAAATCGGGCTTTGGCCGAGTTGAAGGGCCGGGCGGCGACGATCCCGAACCAAGGCATCCTGATCGACTCCCTGACCCTTCAAGAAGCCAAGGCTTCGTCGGAAATAGAAAACATCGTCACCACACAGGATGAACTGTTTCAGGCGGACCTGTTCCCGGAGCACGTGGCGTCGGGCGCCGCCAAGGAAGTCGCCCTCTATCGTGCGGCGCTCCGCCTCGGCTTCAGCCGTCTCATCGACAGCGGCGGCCTGATTGCCAACAACACGCTGATCGACATGTTTCGCCTGCTCAAGAAGCGCGACGAAGGTTTTCGGACGACGCCTGGAACGGCCCTGAAAAACGACAGAACGGGAGAGATCGTCTACGTGCCGCCGCAAGATGGCGGGGCGGTGGTTGAGCATATGAGAGCGCTGGAGCGCTTCATCAACGAGGACGAGGCGCCGCAGATCGATCCGTTGGTCCGCATGGCGCTGATTCATCACCAGTTCGAAAGCATCCATCCGTTTCCCGACGGAAATGGACGTATCGGCCGCATCCTCAACGTGCTTTATCTCACGCGCACCGGCCTGCTCGATATTCCTGTTCTCTATCTCAGCCGCCACATCAATGCGACGAAGGGAGACTATTACCGATTGCTCCAAGCCGTGCGCGACAGCAAGGGCGCGGCAGCGGCGTGGGAAGCATGGGTTCTGTATATGCTCGAAGGCGTGGCGACGACATCGATCACGACGCTGCGACTGGTCGAGGGGATCCGCAACCAGATGGCTGCGGTAAAGCGTCGGCTGCGTAGCGATGCGCCCAAACTCTATTCGCAGGACCTGCTCAACAATCTGTTCCGTCATCCCTACACGCGCATCGAATACGTGGTTCAGGACCTCGCCGTGACGCGTCAAACGGCCGCGCGCTATCTGGATACGCTCGCGGAATTGCAATTCGTCAGCAAACGTCACGCCGGAAGAAACAATTATTACGTGAACGATGTGCTCGTGAAGCTATTCGTGGACGTCGCAAGAGAACCCTGACAGGGAAGCGGATCGGGCTCAGTCCGCCCCCTCCGCCGCCATCAGCCTCGCCTGATGGTCGGTGATCAGCGCATCGACGATCTCGTCCAGTTCGCCTTCCATCACCCGTTCGAGCTTGTACAGGGTCAGGTTGATGCGGTGGTCGGTGACGCGGCCTTGCGGGAAATTGTAGGTGCGGATGCGCTCGGAACGGTCGCCCGAGCCGACCATCGCCTTGCGGTCGGCCGAGCGCTCGCTGTCGCGGGCGGCCTGCTGCATGTCGTAGAGGCGGGCGCGCATCAGGTTCATCGCCTTGGAGCGATTGCGGTGCTGCGAGCGCTCCTCCTGCATCATGACGACGATGCCGGTCGGCACGTGCGTCATGCGGATCGCCGATTCCGTCTTGTTGACGTGCTGGCCGCCGGCGCCGCCGGACTTCATGGTCTCGATCCTGAGATCGGATTCGTCGAGATCGACGTCGACTTCCTCGACCTCCGGCAGGACGGCGACGGTGGCGGCCGACGTGTGGATGCGGCCTTGCGTCTCGGTCGCCGGCACGCGCTGGACGCGATGGACGCCCGATTCGAACTTGAGTTTGGCGAACACGCCGCGGCCCGACACTTCCGCGACGATTTCCTTGTAGCCGCCCGCCGTTCCCTCGCTCGCGGAAACGAGTTCGGTCTTCCAGCCGTGGCGGTCGGCGTAATGGGCGTACATGCGGAACAGGTCGCCGGCGAACAGGGCGGCTTCGTCGCCGCCCGTGCCGGCGCGGATTTCGAGGATGGCGCTCTTCTCGTCGTTGGCGTCCTTCGGCAAGAGGGCGATCTGCAACGCCCTCTCGCTTTCCTCGAGCCGCGTCCCGGCGTCGGCCCGCTCGGCCTCGGCCATCTCGCGCATGTCCCTGTCGAGAGAAGCGTCTGCGAGCATGGCGTCGAGATCGGCGATTTCCTTCCCGATGGCGCGAAAACCGCGGATGGCGGCCGCGACATCGTCGAGACTGCTGAGTTCGCGCGACAGCGCGACATAGGTCGCCCCGTCGGCGCCCTCGGCCAGTTTGGCGCCGATCTCGTCGTGGCGGCGCAGGATGATGTCGAGCTTGTCGTTTGGGATCATGATGTGCGGCGGCGCGCAGTCGCGCGAGTCGGATCGGCGTTCAATGCCGGTATTGACCGGGAACGGGCCGACCGCAAGGGGCGGGCGCAGCCCGAGGGGGAAAGCCATGAAGAAGTTCGTTCGCCTGTCGCTGGCCGCGCTCGTGTCGGCCGCCATATCGGCGCCTGCAGGCGCGGCCGAGAAGACGTTGAGCGTTACCGGGCCGGGCTGCGACTACAAGATCAGGTTCGATCCGGCGAAGGTCGATCAGAAGAAGCTGCGCGACACGGCCGACATCGCTTTCGGCGAGGGGCTGTCCCTGCCGTATTTTCCGGTCCATCCGGCGACCGAGGTCTATACGGAGAAGATGATGGAGGCCGACTACGCGACATGCGTGAAGCCGACCGCAGACCTGAAGGCGCTCTCCTTCCTCGACATGCCCGGCGTCGAGGATATTCGCGCGCGAAGGCTCGAGCAGATCGCCGACTCCTGCGCCTTCGACCGGATCAAGGCCCGCGCCATGCGGCCGGGCGCCTCGGCGAAGATTCTCGCCGAGTTCCAGCCGGCGGCGCAGGCCTGTGGCAGGCTGGTCGAGAAGCTCGACGATCCCGCAGGCATCCGCCCGGTCTGGCGCGACCTCGTCGCAAAAAGCTGCGCGACCAACGGCAGCCCCGCCCGGTGCCGCAAGGACGGGCTGGCGGCGGAAACCAAGCCCGACGGCGACCGTCTGATCCGCGAGGACATGATCGGCTATCACTGGACCAATTGCGCCGTCCCCTTCATGAAAATGAACCTGGAGCAGGAGAAGGACCAGGCAGCGCGGCAGGCGCTGGCGAAGGAATTGCGCAAGCGGTTCAAGGTGAAGGAGGTTTGCGAGGAGGGGTGACTACAGCGGCACGCCGCGCGCTTCGACGAAGGCGCGCAGGCGGTCGCGCAACGGCTCGCGGTCGTCGCCCTGGTCGATCATCGGCTGCAGGAATTCCGAGACCTCGCGCAGGTTGATGGCGAGCAGCGCCGCCTTCACCGGGCCGATCGAGGCCGGCGACATCGACAGCGA
>CXWK01003033.1_pt1 | contig 10107 bp, 12 predicted proteins | sample 590851 | NCBI WGS metagenome assembly CXWK01 (sample SAMEA3498364, study PRJEB10139) | wastewater metagenome | biome: wastewater treatment plant; material: activated sludge | place: Denmark | collected 2014-08-01
GCGCCCTGGCGCGGTCGACGCCGTCATCAACAACATGATGAACCGCATCGGATCCAGCGGCTGGGGGCCGAGCGGATCCCTGCACTCGGTCGCGCGCGCGCCCGGCCAGTACGCCGGTTACAAGCGCGCCGGCGCCGAGGAAGCGGCCTACATCCGCGACCGGATCAAGGCGATTGCGGCGGGCGGCGCGCCGGACAACACCAACGGTTCGAATTCGTTTCGAGCCGGATGGTACAGCGGGCCGTGGATGCAGCGTCACGGCCGCAACGGCGTCAACATCGGCGGCAATGTCTTCGCGTACCAGCGCGGCATACCGAACGGCCCGTATGGGTCGTTCAAGGAGCCGCGCAAGCCCGGCGGCGCCTTCGACGCCGCGCGCGAATCCGGAACCTTCGGCAGCCCGACGGTGTCGGCGCCGACGGGACGGGCGCTGCTCGATATTCAGCTTCATGGATTCCCCAGCGGAACACGGACGCGCGCCGACGGAGGCGACTTGTTCAACCGGGTGGACGTCAATCCCGGTCGCACAGTGGCGGCCGATCAATGAGATCGCGGGAGGAGCGGGATCTCGACGCGCGCGTGCTGGCCCTCGAGGCGGCGCTCGGAATGGCCTTTGCGCTCATTCACCTGCGTGGGACCTCAGATCTCGGCGAGGTGAGACGCTTTCACGACGACGTCTTGACGAGGCTGTCCACGTTCAGCGTCGGAGGTCCTGACCCGGCCGAGGCCGATCTGCGGACGGCAGAATTCAGCGCTAGGCTCGAGGCGCTGCTCCGCGAAGTCGAGGGGTTTGTCGAGCTATTCTGGCCCGCAGCGGCGGACCCGGAAAGGCGAGGCGCCTGAGAAGATTGCAACCTCTTGCACGTTGAAGCGAACCGCCATCGGCCGAGCCGCCACCTCCTCGACGGTAAAGTGGACTGCCATCGGCCGAGCCGCCACCTCCTCGACGGTAAAATCGACCACTGTGGGAAATCGGCTTTCGGAGTCTTTCGCCCCATCGCGCTTTGCGAACAAGGCCGCACGTTCTTCGGTTTCATCTTTCATGTCGACACCTTCGAAGCTGCCGTCGCGCGCCAGAGCGTCGGCCCGTCGTGAGACGGCGCGATTAGGTGTCGAGGCCCCGCTTTGTCTGGGTGCTGGCCGTTGGATGCTGGCCCGAAGGGCTCGGATCGCCGTGGCGCTATGACCTCTGCCGGCGCGGGGAAGCCTAGTCGCTCGACTCGCTCAATTTATTCGAACCGCGCGCCGTCGACAACGGCTGTCACAACGTCCCGAAAGATCGATGCGCAAGCCGGAAACGCGCCGGAGAAGAATCGCGGGGAGTGCGGGTGGTGCTCACTTTCACTGGCATTCGGTCGCATCTTGCATGCGGACTCCAAATCCTCGGGTCGGGGGTAACTCGTCCGAAATGTCGACCCGGAGATTGAGCGAAACGCCCGACCAGCAAGGCTTTGCGCGCTTCGCGGACCGGGTGTGGCCGGCGCTGCGGAATGGCGATCGAGAGCGCGATTCTCGCCCTCCGCGCCGGAAAACTGACGGAAAAGTCGCTTGCTTCAAGGCTTCTGCCGCCGTTGACAGACGACCCTCCGGCCGCCATTCCGAACTGGAGTTGCGCCGCGGGAGGACACATGCAGTACGCAGCCGATCTGTCGCAAATTGAGAATGGCGAGGCGCGAACGCTCGACGCCACGACCTTCCAAGCGGCCAACGATAAAGACGCGGCGACGAAGGGGCTCGATTGGGCGGCGACGGCGCTGGCCGCGCTCGGCGGGATTTCGAGCGTCGTCCGGCTGCAGATCGCTCAAGACGGCCGAGGCGTGCTGTCCAAGGTCTACGAGCTCTGACGACCCGCCTGGTGCGCAATAGTCAAATCTTTGCCGTCGCCCAAGGCCGCCACGACGCGTCTGTTGGAAGAACTGCGATGCGATCGAGAGCGGCAAGCTCTTGGGCGAGTTTATCCAGCGCCGCACGCCAGACCTGATATTCGGCGCGATCGCGCGCGACGCTCTCGAACGTCGGGAGATATTCGAGAGGGCAGAACGAGCCCCATGGGTACTTTCCGCGCGTCGTCTTGCCCCTTGCGACGACGAAGGCGGGTCCCTCGTCGACCAGCTGCTCTCGCTCGGAGCTGAATTCGTCGCCTGCGATCGTCTTCTCGACGACCGGCGCCAAGCGCCGCACCACTGGCCGGCCATTGCCCGAGCGCAGCGGATAGGGGATCGGCAGGTCGCTTGCGTCTGGCGCCTTCCCGAGCCGCGCGTGATAGATGACGAGCGTCTCGGCGCGACCGCGCCAGGCGATGAACGCGCGCCGCTCCTCCCGATCGAGGAAGTCGGGCGGATCGAGGATGATCCCGTCTCTCAGACGGGCGGTGGCCGCGCCGATCTTCAGCGCATCGCCGTCGACCATGCGCGCGATCGCGGCGTCCTCCCAACCCGCGCGTCCGCCGTCGACCCGCGCGCCTTTCCACATCGGATGGACGGAAGGTAGGCCTCCGTCTTCGGCATCGCTCGCCGGGCTCAGGTTTGGCAGCTCGATCGTGAACGCCCAAGTCAACGCGCGCTCGATCGTCATCGGCCGACGCCCGGACCTCGGCGCCGCATTCGCCGAACTCGTTGCAGCGGCGGCCGACGTCATGCGACGCGACGACGCACGCTTTCGACGGCTGCAGCGATGGCTCGATGCGTCTCGGCCGGCTCGAGGTCGTACCAATCCCGCTCGCCGGCGCGACCGCACACCGCGCGTTCAGCAAGCGCGGCAATCTCTCGATGTGGATCGGCTGGGCAGCTTCGGCGGCCGGACCTCCGCGCACGCGCTCTGGCGAAAGACAGGATCATCGCGACGCTCCTTTCCGGAGGCGGACGCCGGCTCCCTCGCCGTTCTCCGGAAGGAAGATCGCGCCGGCGTCCTCGAGCGCGGTCTTGATGGCTGCGGCGGTCTGTAGCCGCACACCGAGCGGCCCGTCCTGGCGCTCCAGTCGCTTGATCGTCTCGACGGACAGGCCGGCGCGAGCCGCAAGCTCTTTCTGCTCCATTCGAAGAAGGGCGCGCGCGGCGCGAATTTGTCCAGACGTCAGCAGGATGCACCTCAGGCGGTACAATTAGCACCTGAAACGCTGGTATTGCAAATGCAAAGGTTGTGGTTTACACCTCAGGTGTTGTTTTCTAAGCCGAGGGGGTCAAGATGGACGTCGAGACGACAGGCGCGGAAGGCGCCCGAGCAGAGTGGGAAGTCCCATCGAATCTGCTCGAAGAGGCCGCGCACCTGGCGCGCTTCGCGCAGAGCGCTTTTTCAGGGGCGGGTCGAAGCGAGATCGAGGATCTCTGGGATCGACGCCCCTTCCTGGCGCGAGCGGCCGATTGCGCGAGCGATGCGCTCGAGGGCGCTTACGCACGGAAAGAGCCGCGGGCGGCCGAGCAGGCGGCATACGAGAAGCACCGTCAGGCGCTCGACGACCTTGATCAGCGCATCATGGCGGCGCCAGCGACAAGTTTGCGGGACATCCAGATCAAGGCCGCGACCGTTCGGATCTCGCGCTGCTTCGGGCACACGTACGACGAAACGGCCGTCGAGCGGCTGCTCGCTGGAGTGCTGGCGTTTCCAGCCGCCAACTGATCTAATCCGCCTTTCGCTCCGGCTTCGGCCAAGGCGTCCCGAGCGGCCGGCCCCGGATGTACGGGCCGGCCGCTTTCGTTTGGCGGGAAGATCGAGGCGGACTTCAGTCCGGATCATCGCCGTCCTGAATGGGGCGGGCGGCAATCATAACCGACTCGGCCGATGCGTCCTCGCCGCCGTGCTCAGCGAGAAGCCTTCCGGCGTGCCGGAGAACGATCCGCTGGCGCGGCCCGGCGGCAATGGCCAGGTGAAAGGCCGCCCATGCGACCTCGCCGGCGCGGCAAGCGGCCAGCATCTGCACGTGGCTGCCCGCGACGCGAGAGACCGTGTAGTTCATCTGCGACGCCTCAAACCCGTCTAGGACCTTGGCGTACTCCCGAAGCGCGAGCCCCACGAAGAAAGCCGTCGCCGGGCTCAGGCGCGTGGACGTGCGCTCGCCACGCGCCTCGATCTGATCAGCGAGCCAGCGCGCATAGTCGGCCGTGTCTTCCGGAATACGGCGGCGAGTCATGGAACGGAAAGAGAACGACGGATGCCCAACGTCAAGGGCGAACGTGGTTGGATGCTGTGGGATTCTTCCCACATTCTTCCCACGATCGCGCCTAAGTGGGGCGTGCGGGGCTTGAAGTCTTTGATTTTGCTGGCGCGCCCAAGGGGAATCGAACCCCTGTTTTCGCCGTGAAAGGGCGACGTCCTGGACCGCTAGACGATGGGCGCGGATTCGCGCGCGCGGCGCGAACGGCGCCTCTATACGGCGCGTCGGCCGCTCATGCAATGCAAAACGCACTTTCGGTTCGCCGGATCAGTTCGCCGGGGCCGCGTCGACGACGCGCGCCTGCACGCGCTCGCGCCCGCCGTAATGGTCGAGCGACAGGCTGACCGCCAGATGCGCTGACGAGCCGGCGAGCGGCGGCAAGGTCGCGCCGAGCCCCGAACTGGAGACGCGAAAGGCCATGGCGTCGAGCCGCGACCCGTCGGCGCCGCCGGCGGCGATGCGCAGATGGTCTTCGCCGACAGGCATGACCGACAGCAGGCGGTGGCGCGGCAGGACGAAGATCGGCTCGGCGCAGCCGGCGCCGAACGGGCCTGCGCCCGCCAGCGATGCGACGAGTTCGCGCGTGGCGCCGCCGGCGGTCAGCGCGCCGTCGACCAGCAGCGCGTCGTTCGCGCGCGAACTCTCGACCTTGGCGGCGAGCCGGTCTTCGAGAAACGCCCGGAAATCGCCGAGCCGGTCGCGGTCGATGGTGATCCCGGCCGCCATGGCGTGGCCGCCGCCCTTGACGAGAATGCCCGCGTCGACCGCCGCGCGGACCGCCTGCCCGAGATCGACGCCGAGGACCGAGCGGCCCGAACCCGTTCCGGTCCGCCCGCCGAAAGCGATGGCGAAAGCCGGACGGCCGAACTTCTCCTTCAGCCGCGAGGCGACGAGGCCGACGATGCCCGGGCTCCAGTCCTCGCCGGCCACGACCACGACGGAATCCTGGCCGCTGCGGCCGAGCGCCAGATCGGCCTCGGCTTCCGCCTGTTCGACGGTCGCCAACTCGATGGCGCGGCGCTCGGCGTTCAGCCGGTCGAGATCGGCGGCGATCTTGCCCGCTTCAGCCGGGTCCGAGGTCGTCAGCAATCGCGCGCCAAGGGCGGCGTCGCCGATGCGCCCGCCGGCGTTGATGCGCGGCCCGAGCAGGAAGCCGAGATGCCAGGCCTGCGGCGGCCCGCCGAGCCGGGCGACGTCCATCAGCGCCGACAGGCCCGGCCGGGCGCGACCGCGCATGACCGTCAGGCCCTTGGCGACGAAGGCGCGGTTGAGGCCGGTCAGCGGCGCGACGTCGGCGACGGTGGCGAGCGCGACGAGATCGAGGTCGGCCAGCAGGTCCGGCGCGGGCCGGTCTTTCGTCCAGAACCCTTTTTCACGCAGCGCCCGGTTGAGTCCGACCAGCGCCATGAAGGCGACGCCGGCGGCGCAGAGCGCGCCGAGGCCGGACAGGTCGTCCTGTCGGTTCGGATTGACGACGATGGCGTCGGGCAAAAGCTCCGGCGCCTGGTGATGGTCGAGCACGATGACATCGAGCCTCAGCCTTCGCGCCTCGGCGATGGCCTCGTGCGAAGTCGTGCCGCAATCCACCGTGACGAGCAGCGTCGCGCCGCCCGCCGAAAGCTCGTTCATCGCCTGAACATTCGGGCCGTAACCCTCGAATATCCTGTCGGGAATTCGAATTGCGCAATCCAGGCCGCACGCACGCAGGAAGCTGGCGATCAGGGCTGACGAACAGGCGCCGTCGACGTCGTAGTCGCCGAACACGGCCACCTTCTCGCGGCGGTCGACCGCGTCGACGAGCCGTGACACCGCCTCGTCCATGCCGCGCATGGTCGAGGGATCGGGCATCAGGTTGCGGAGCGTCGGATCGAGATGCGCGACCGCCTCGTCGAGCCCGACGCCGCGGCCGACCAGCACCCGGGCCAGCAGGTCGCCGAGCCCGTGCCGCTGGACGATGGCGAGCGCCCGCGCCTCGCCGGCGAGGTCGAGACGCGGCCGCCACGGCCGGCCGAGCAGCGACCGGTCGACGTCGAGGAAGAGCCGTTGCGGATTGTCGAGCACGCCCGGATGGTAGCCGGACGCGCGCCGCGCCGCAGCCGCCGCGGGCCGAAACTCCGCGAAACCCACAGCTTTCAGGCGGCCTCGTCGATGGCGATGGCGCGCTGCAGGGCCGGCCGGTCGTGACAGCGCTTCAGATAGGCGTCGAACACGGGACGGCGGTCGACGNNACATCAGGTCGGAGCCGATCATCACGTCCGCGGCGCTGAACTTCTCGCCCAGCACCCACGGGCCTTTTTCCAGAACGCCTTCCAGCACGTTGAAGACGCGGGCGAAGTCGCCCCAGCCGGCGGCCGAGGGCGGCAGTTCGAAATTGGCGAATTTCTGCGCCATGGCCGGCTCGATGCAGCCGGGCGCGAAGAACAGCCAGTGAAAATAGCGCCCGCGCAGGGGATCGCCGACCTGCGGCGCGAGGCCCGCCTCAGGCACGCGTTCGGCGATGTAGGCGCAGATGGCGGCGGATTCGGCGAGTTGCGCCGTGCCGTCCTCGAAGGCCGGAACCTTGCCCATCGGATTGACGCGACGGAAAGCCGGATCGTTCTGTCCGCCCTGTTTGATGTCGACCAGAACGCGCTCGTAGGGAGCGCCGGCTTCCTCGAGCATCCAGAGCGCGCGCAAGGAACGCGTCTTGGGCGACCAGTACAGCTTCATCATCCGACTCACTCCCGACCGGGAATGAGAACATAATGAGAACACGCGTCTCTGTCCAGCGGCAGCCGTCAGTCCCGCAGGGCGACCAGCAGCACGCCGACCACGACAAGCAGGATCCCCAGCCAGTTCTTCCAGCTCAGGCTTTCCCCGAGGAACATCGCGGCGAACACGGCGACCAGCACGAGGCTGAGCTTGTCGACCGGTGCCACGCGCCCGGCGTCCCCGAGTTGCAGCGCCCGGAAATAGCAGAGCCATGACGCGCCGGTTCCGAGGCCCGACAGGATGAGGAAGCCCCATGCGCGCTGCGGAATGCCGCCGAGATTCAGCGAGCCGGACGACCAGGCGACGAAGGCCGCGAGCGGCAGCACCACGAGCGTGCGGACGAACGTCGCCAGGCTGGAATCGATCCCGGCGACGCCCGCCTTGGCGAACACGGCGGTCAGCGCGGCGAAGCCGGCCGAAGCCAGCGCCCAGACGAACCAGGGTTGCGCCAGCATCTGCATCGGCCTCTCCTTCCGGCATGTGCGCAACGGCGCCGCGGGACCGCGCCCATGTGTCAGGCTTGCCACACGATGGCGCCAATCGGCATCGTCGGGCTTCGCCTGAAGTCCCGGAACGATTATGGGTGAGTCGTCGCGGTCGTGAAATCGATCGGCCGGCGGCGTGGGGGAGCGCATGAAGAGCGAGACGGACGAGAGTCGTCCGAGAAGCTGCCGCGGAATTCTCGCCGTCGCCCTCGGCGCCGGGTTGATCGCGTTCGGCGCGGCGCCGGCGCGCGCGCAGACGACGAGCGCCGAACAGGCCCGTCTTTTCCCGCGCGTCCTCAGCGCGCCGACCGACTACGACAACACGTACGCCTATGCCACCGCGTCGGTCGCCAATCGCGACTACGAGGCCGCGATCGTCGCTCTGGAGCGCCTGCTCTATTTCAACCCGGCGTTGACCCGCGCGAAATACGAACTCGGCACGCTCTATTTCCGGTTGAAGTCGTATCCGATGGCGATCCGCTATTTCGAGGATGCGCTGGCGAGCCCGGGCGTCGAGGCGGACATTCGCGAGCGGATCGAGATCATGCTGCCGGCCGCGCGCAAGGAATTGCAGCCGAGTCGCTTCTACGGCGTCGTGCAACTGGGCCTCGGCTATTCGAACAACGTGCCGGGCGTGCCCGGCTTCGGCCCGATCCGCTCCTACGGGACGACCGTCCTCAACCCCGGCCCGTACTACAAGCAAGGCGGCGCCAATCTGACCGCCCTCGGCGACGTGCTGCACGTCTACGATTTCCAGAATCAGCGCGGCGGTCTCTGGGAAACGCGGGTCAGCGGCGCCGGCGCGGCCCAGTTCCGCGTCCGCAGTCTCAGCTCCGCCTTCGGCGAGATTTCGACCGGCCCGCGGCTGGCGCTCGCGCCCGACCTGCTGCCCGGCTTCACGTTCAGGCCGTATGCGGTCGCGTCCTGGGGCGCGCTGTCGGCCGGCGGAACGAACACGACGGCGGGCGGCGGCCTGTCGGTACGCACGCCGCTCGGCGATGCGGCTTCGCTCGAAGCGGCCTTCGAGGCGCGCAACCTGCACGTCGGCGAGTCCGGCTACAATCTCCTGTCCGCCTCGCTCTCCAACTCCGGCCTGTTGTGGACGGCGAGTCTTGCCGGCCGCTGGTCGCCGATCGATCGCCTGACGCTCAGCGCCAGGGGATACGTCGGGCGCAATTCGGCGGCGGCGGCGGCGACGAGTTCCCGGCGAACGGGGTTCGAGGCTTCGGCGAAATACGATTTCGATCCGCCGTTCGAGCGGCTGGGTTGGCGCTGGTCGATCGCGCCCTTCGTCAGCTACGTCGCCTATCGCTTCGACGCCGCGAATCCTTACGTCGATCCGATGGTCCTGCGCGTCGATCGCCGGATGCGCGTCGGCGCGCAGCTCGACATGCCGCTGACCGCCAATCTCGGCGTCAGCGCGCTGATCCAGCACGAACGCGACTACTCGAGCCTGCCCAATTATCGCGCGACCTCGTGGTCCGGGATGATCGGGCCGACGTTCCGCTTCTGAAGGACGCCGCCATGAAACACATGCGCAAGCTCCTCCTGATCGCAGCGATCGCCGTTCCGGCCGGCGCCGCATCGGCGCAGACGGTCGGCAATGTCGGCGCCTTCAACGCCGCGGCGACCGGCGCGCCGCCCGGCGCCGGCGCGCGGACGCTGTCGCTCGGCGGCGATGTCGTGCAGAACGAGCGACTGCAGACCGACGCGCAGGGCACGGCGCAGATCGTCTTCCTCGACAAGTCGGCGCTCAACGTCGGCCGCAATTCCTCGATCGTCGTCGACCGCTTCGTCTACGATCCCGGCCGCGGCGCCGGCGCGATGACGACCAGCCTGACGCGCGGCGCGCTGCGCTACGTCGGCGGTCAGGTCAGCCACACGACCGGCGCCGTGATCGAGACGCCCTCGGCCTCGATCGGCGTGCGCGGCGGCATCGTCACCGTCCTGTACGAAGGCGGGCAATTGCGCGTCATCAGCGGCTACGGAACCACGACCATATCGAACGCGGCAGGTTCGCAGGTGCTGCGGCGGCCGGGGTTCGAAGTGATCGTGCCGGGCGCCGGTTCGCCGCCATCGCCGCCGCAGCCGCTCGACCCGGCCGCGCTCGCGTCGATCGAGAAGCGCTTCCTTTCGGCGCATGGCCAGAAGGGCGGCGCGCGCATCCCGCCGACCGACGCAGGGGCCGCGCGCGCGGGCGTCGGCTCGCATCGACCGGATCCGGCTTCGCCGAACGGCGCCCTGCCCGGCCTCGACGGCGGCCTTGCCCAACAATATTCGACGACGCGCAACCTGGGCTCGACGCCCCTCATTCCCAGATGCCGGCCGCGCTCGACGCCCGGGCTCGGTCCCGGCCAGATCTGCGATTGATCCGACGCCGCAAAGCGGCGCGAACCGCCTCGCGCGACGCCCGGCAGGACGTCAGCCGGCGGCCTTGATCGGCACCACGTTGTGCAGGTGCGAGTCGGCGCTGTCGAAGAACTTGCGCAGACCGCGGGCGGCCTGGCGGATGCGCTGCTCGTTCTCGACCAGCGCAAGGCGCACGTAGCCGTCGCCGTGCTCGCCGAAGCCGATGCCCGGCGCGACCGCGACATCGGCCTTCTCGATCAGCAGCTTCGAGAATTCGAGCGAGCCGAGTTCCTTGAAACGATCGGGGATCGGCACCCAGGCGAACATCGAGGACGACGGCGCCGGAATCTGCCAGCCCGCCTGCGCGAAGCT
>CXWK01005224.1_pt2 | contig 10107 bp, 11 predicted proteins | sample 590851 | NCBI WGS metagenome assembly CXWK01 (sample SAMEA3498364, study PRJEB10139) | wastewater metagenome | biome: wastewater treatment plant; material: activated sludge | place: Denmark | collected 2014-08-01
CCGGTTCCGAATTCACGATCGACGAGGAGCGCATCTCCCACGATGGGAATCGTTCGATTCGTGAGGGGCAGGCGGACTTGTTTGCCGATGAGATGCTTCAACCGTTCATCATCCGGGTGGACCGCGACGGCGGTATCGCCGAGCAGCGTTTCGGGTCTGGTTGTAGCGACGGTGAGACGAATGGTTGGATTCTCCGCAAGCGGGTAGTCGATGGAATACAGCTTTCCCTTCGTGTCCTCGTGTTCGACTTCAATATCCGACAGTGCGGTGAGGCAACGTGGGCACCAATTGATCAGTCGTTCACCGCGATAGATTAAGCCGTCCTCGTGGAGCCGGACGAACACTTCGAGCACAGCCTTCGATAATCCTTCATCCATCGTAAACCGGAGGCGGTCCCAGTCGCAGGATTCACCGAGCTGCTTCTGTTGGCTGACGATGGTGTTGCCCGACGTTGCCTTCCATTGCCAGACGCGCTCGATGAATTGATCGCGCCCGAGCGCTTCTCTGGAAAGCCCCTCGGTCATCAGCTGTTTTTCGACGACGTTTTGTGTGGCGATTCCCGCATGGTCGGTTCCTGGCAGCCACAGCGTGTTCCGTCCCTGCATGCGGCGCCAACGGATCAAGATGTCTTGCAGGGAATGGTTCAGGGCGTGGCCGACATGGAGCGATCCTGTGACGTTCGGCGGGGGGATGACAATGCAATAGGGCCGACCTGAGTGCTGAGGCGAGGCGTGGAAATAGCCACGCGTGAGCCATTCGTGCGACCATCGTGTTTCGACAGCGTTGGGGTCGTAGGTTTTTTCGAGTTGAGATGCAGCCATAGGCGTTCAGTCCAAATGTGCGGGCGGCATCTTAGCATGTCTGTGCGGCTGAGAACATGGTGTGAGTCTCAGCTTGTAGCTCGGTGTGGCATATGCTATACAGTCGCGCACCCAAGTGATCACCACTTTATTGTAGGGAGGACCATGGCACGAGGTCGTGAAAAGGATCGGAAGACGCGCAAGAAGCACCAGAAGAATATCAAACGGGTGAAAGCCCTGGCGAAGGCTCGACGAGGGAAGAAGGGGAAGAAAAGCTAGACTTTTTCGGAGCGCGACGTTTCTTCTGTCTCGATCAGTCGTTTGATTTCCGCTTTGATCTGTTGTTCCGCGACATCAGGGACGATGCGCTGAACAGCCTGTTCAACGGCAAGGCCAACCGAGGCTTTGACCGCGGTTTCAACCACGAGTGGCGTTTGCTTCACCACTTCCTGGTGAACCGCATCGGTCACCTGCTGATTGATCGTTCCTACCTGTTCCCGCACGACGGCGGGTAAGCCCTGATGAACGACGGATTGCATCTGTTCTCGAACCAACTGCGCGAGAGGCTCTGCGAGCGGAAGTTTGAAGAGATCCGAAAGGGCTTGTCGGACAATCGGTTCGCTGGTCGCAAGTTCTTTCCTGATCAACGCCGGCAAAGCGTCAGCGAGAAGCGGTTGAATGATCGTCATGAGATATTCCTGAGACAGAATGCTTCCCAATTGAACCTGTAGTTCCTTCTGAACAAGCGGCCGTACCTGTGTTCCCCATTGTTCATTCAGGACTTTCGGTATCGACGCAGCGAGACTCTGCTCGCTCCGTGTGGTCATGGCCTGTATGAGTTGGTCAACGAGGCTCCTCACGACATCGTCGGAAGCCGAGGGGGTGATCGGTGGAGTCAGTGCGGTAGCGGCGGTGCTGACAGGCTGGTTCATAGGCTCCTCCAAACCGGTGAGAACGGACACATGGTCAGTTTCGTCATCCTCGGGCTCGGATCCACTCGAGGTCGGCGGCCAGACGCGCCGTTTTAGGCCCGTGCTGTTTCCGGAACTCATCTGTTTGTCTTGAAGCGATTTCAGCACTGTGAGGAGTTCTTCCGTTTGGAACGGTTTCTTCAGGAATGCTTTGACGCCCAATGTGCGGAGATGGTTCTCGTCGGGGTGATCAGCCGGATTGACCAAGGAGATAAGAGCGGTTTCGGCGAGCGCGTCCAGTTTGCTGATCTCCTTACAAAACCCGGAAAAGGTCATGTTGTCCAACTGGTAGTCGGCGATGATCAGGGACGGCGCACTTCGCCGAGCGGCCTCAAGCGCGGTTGGGCCATCTTGAAACCCACGAACCTCAAAGCCTTCCGGAGCGGAGATTTGTTCGACCAGTCGTCTGACGGCGGGGCTGCTATCTACGACAAAAATCGGCGAAGCCATGGAACGCGCTCCATCGTTTTGGGGTTTCTTCGAAGCTAGCAAGGGGGGTATGCTTTGTCAAGAAAACCAGCAATAGATGGGTGAGTCGACGATGTCGTTCGGCATGCGACGCTGTGGACCACGTGGATGTATGGGAGTGGCGCGATGAGTTCCTCGATACGTGTCGTATTTTTCGATGCAGCCGATACCCTTTTTCATGTGCGTGGGTCGGTCGGTGAGATCTATCTCCGGCATGCAATCGAGTTCGGATTCTTGCAGAAGCCGGATTCGTTGGCAGCGATCAAACAGGCGTTCAGCCGAGCGTTCCGCGAAGCTCCGCCGCCGGTATTTGCCACGGTGGATCCGGTACGGCTCAAACAGAGTGAACGATTGTGGTGGTTTGATATCGTTCACAACGTGTTTTATCGCGTCGGCATGTTTGAGCGGTTCGACGAGTTTTTCGATCACGTGTTTCAGGTCTTTGAGGATCATGGATCCTGGCGGTTATTTCCTGACACGGTCTCGACGTTGACTCGGTTGAAGGCAGAGGGATTGGAGTTGGGGATTATCTCCAATTTTGATTCCCGGCTCTTTGGCGTGTTGCGGGGACTCGGCATCGCGGAGGCCTTCGATACCGTCACGATCTCGAGTGTGGCCCAAGCGGCGAAGCCGGCTCCACAGATTTTTCGCAGTGCCCTAGAAAAGCATGCCGTGGATCCGGAAGAGGCGCTGCATGTCGGTGACAGTCTGCGAGAGGATGTGGAGGGTGGACGGAAGGCCGGACTGCACGTCGCCTTGATAGACCGCGAGGGGAAAGAACAACAGGGTGACGCTCCACGTATCAAGAGCTTGGACGAGCTGTTTCCCTTGCTAGGTCGGATCGAGTAGGAGCGGGACAAGGTCTTTGGCACGACCTTGCAACGAGACATCGACCAACGAGGACTGCGGTGTGGGATCCAGATTGATTTCAACGACGTATGCACCGGCTTCTTTGGCGACAGAGGCGAAGCCGGCGGCTGGATAGACGACACCGGATGTGCCGATGACGAGCAGCAGGTCGCAGCTTTTCAGGACCGTGGAGCATTGCTGAAGGTCCGCAGCGAAGAGGGACTCTCCGAACCAGACGATGTGCGGACGGAGCAGAGCCCCGCAATGGGGGCAAAACGGCAAGATGGAAATCGGGACGTCACGGTTCTCGCTCACCGCCTGGCAGTGGGTGCAACGGACTTTCCAGATATTGCCGTGAATCTCCGAGAGCTTCCGCGAACCGGCGTCTCGATGCAATCCATCGACGTTCTGTGTCGCCAGCCAGAAGGCCGGAGCGCGACGTTCCAATTCGACAATCGCCCGGTGGGCCGCATTCGGCTGTTTCGTCGCGATCAGCTCGCGCCGCCAGTTGTACCACTCCCACACAAGTTTCGGGTCGCGCGCAAATGCGTCCGGTGTGGCGAGATCTTCTGCCCGGTACTGACGCCAAAAACCATCCGCGCCGCGAAACGTCGGTACACCACTGTCGGCAGAAATCCCCGCCCCAGTCAGCACCGTGATGTTCCGCGCGGTGGCGAGGCGTTGTCTTACGAGCTCTAGATTGGAACCAGGTGCCATGCGCTGTCCGGTCTCCTCTGGGTGGGCTGCGTCGTCGTACAGCCGCATGCTATAGTACGTTCCGTTTTTTTCGCAACCAGAGGGATGGAGGCATGAAACAGATTTTGATGGTCGGTGCCGGATCGGTCGGTGGATTTTTCGGGGCGCGATTGGCCAGGACGAATCCGGACGTATCGTTCTTATTGCGGCCCAAGACGCTGGCAGCCGTGAAACGGAACGGAATAACGATCCGCAGTGCCGACGGAAGCTTCACGGTGAGGCCTCAAGCCGCCGCAGATGCGCGCGACCTTCCTCGGCCGGATCTGATCGTGCTCGCTGTGAAAGCTTATGATCTCGATGATGTGTTGAATCAGATCGAGCCGGTGCTCACGGATCAGACGGTGATTCTCACGCTACAGAACGGGATTGATACCGAAGATCGGCTCTTGGCGAGACTCCAACGTGATTGTGTCGTCGGTGGTGTGGCCTACATCTACTCGAAAATCGCTGAGCCGGGCGTGATCGATCACTACAAGAAAGGCGCGGTCGCGATCGGTGAGTTCATGGGCTATGAGAGTGACCGCCTGCTCAAGATTCGAGATGTGTTTGCGTCGGCGACTATTCCCTGTCACCTATCCAAAGATATTCGACGGAGTAAATGGGAGAAGATGTGTTGGAACTGTGTCTTCAACCCGATCACCGTGCTCATCGATGACCATGTGGCCAGGGCACTGGACCATCCGGAAATGACGGGCGTGATCAGGCAGATCGTCGGTGAAGTTGCGGCAATCTCAGCGGCGATGAAGGTCCCGTTACCACTGGATATGCCGGAACGAGTCGTGAAAGCGACGCAGGAAATCCGCGATATTCATACATCGATGTATGACGATTGGAAGGCGGGACGACGAACCGAGATCGACTATCTGAACGGCTTCATCGTTCAGAAGGGGCGGGAGCTTGGGATTCCCACTCCAGTCAATGAAGCCCTGACGGCGATGATCAAGACCATGACGGAAAAAGAACCGACCGGCGCCGGTCGAGTTCGGATCGAGGGGGCTGTCGTCCAACCGGTCTCCTTCGATCGTGCCGCCCTTGCGGCGCTGCCCGCAGAGCATCAGCTCGATATTTCCACCGTCATGCCCGGCATGCAGGGACTGGGGATTCGGTTGAAGGGGCTTCTGGATGTTCCGGCACTGGCGATCGACGCGGATCATGTCGTCTTCGATGCATCGGACGGAAGCTACTCGGCTTGTCTCACCTTGCAGCAGGCGCGAGAGCATGGAGTGCTCGTCTACGAACTGAATGGAGCTGCCTTACCCGATACAAAAGGCGGACCTTTCCGGCTGGTCACTCCGGGATTGGGAGATTTGTGCGCCAATGTCAAAGGGGTTGCGCGGATTGAGATCACGAAGGGGCCGGGGAGAGACACAAGGCAAACGATGTGTCCCCCGACTGCATGACTCGGATGAGGGAAGATGGCACGCATCGTGGCGCTTGGCGCCAGTAACCTCACCCGTGGATTCCGGACCATTGTCTCAACGGCTCGATCAGTATGGGGACCGGAGGTTGAAATACTTGCGGCGCTTGGTCATGGGCGGTCGTATGGAGCGCCGAGCCAATTTCTGTTCCGTACGCTGCCCAGTATTCTCAAATCTGGCCTCTGGGTGGAATTGGCGCGGCGTCCTCCGATGACCACGAGAGCACTCGTGACAGACGTCGGCAATGATATCCTGTACGGCTTTTCCGTCGAGCGAACGTTGGGCTGGGTCGAGGAGGTCCTTCGTCGTCTGGCTCGTGTGACACAGGATATCGTCCTCACGGGGTTGCCGCTTTCGAGTGTCTCCCGGCTCTCACAGATCAAATTTCTTGCATTCCGTTCGATGCTCGTACCGTCTTGTCGGCTTGCGCTCAGCCAAGTTATCGACCGAGCCGAAGGTGTGCACGAAGGGTTGGTGAAGTTGTCCTTGGTCTATGGGGCGAAGTTTTTCCAACTTGATCCTGTTTGGTATGGATTCGATCCCATCCATGTGCGGCCGTCATACTGGCGCGCGGCCTGGCAGGAGATTTTGGGAGAACGGATTCGAGAATCGCAGGGGACTCGATCAATGCTGGAGTCGGCTCGGTTATACCTGATGCGTCCGGAACGTCGCGTGATCTTTGGGATCGAACAGGTGACGCCACAGTCTGGTGTCGCACTTCGATCCGGCGGACAGGTCTGGTTGTATTGATTTGGGATGCTGTCTCCACTCGAACGCTCGCTGTCGGGTGGTTGGGACTGACTGCAGAGGGGAGGATGAATTGTCTGAGCCAACGTTTCACTATTCGATCTTCATCAAACGAGCCGTCACGGGCCTCATTCTCGGAGGTCTCGCCGGCGCAGTCCAAGTGTGGTTTGTAAAACGTGACCTCATGTATCTCTGGGCCTCCATTGCGGCCGGTGTGGTGTATATGGTCGCTTGGGTGACTTTTACAGATTGGCTGAAGCTTGCGGGGGGGAAGATTGCTCTTGGCGGGGTCTCAGGGTTGCTGGCAGCCATCGTGTGGTGGGCTATCGCTGTTCCGGCTGACGATACCTTCATCCAAGCTGCAGTAGCCGGCACCTGCTTCGGGGCAGCCTTCGCCTGGTCGGATCGGCGAGGGACCTGAGTTTCTCTTTGATTCGCGTCATCGGGCAGGCGTGTTGATTACCGCCACCATTTCTCATAGCTGCAGGGAAGACTATAGGCTCCTCAGAATTGATTTGGTCGGTGTTGAGCCAAACTCGACTTGCCCGCAAGTTTCTCCTGGAGTATAGTGACGTCTATGTCCATGTTATGGATTGACAGAGGTGACTCTTCTTCAGTGCCTAAGGAAAGAATTTCCCTGGTTCTCATCTTCTTTGTCTGTATCTGTGTCGTGTCACAAATGCTTGGAGCTCCAGTGACGCTGATTGATTTGTTTACGTCGGACACACCGGCGGAATCACTCTCTGAAGACTTCTCTATTCCTCCAATCACACCGAAACCAGGAACACCCAGCCGATTTAGCTTCCATGTAGCGTTCGAACCGTCGTTTCACATTTCAATCTTCTCAACATCGGTCTTTCACCCTCCTCAGGTCTAGTCTTCCATTTTTCATAGCATATCGAAGCTGTGTGTCTGCATCTCTGAGACGTTCACACGTGAGCATCATCGCCTCACGCACTGCGTGTGGTGCGACGATCGATGGGAGGCTGTGACCTCAAGGGGTCCGACCACGATGTAAGGAGTTAGAAGAACCATGAATAGGACAAGGGTTTCTACAGGCAGGGTCCTGTTGATTGTGATGAGTGGATTTCTCAATGCATCGGGTGTGTGGGCCGTGTACGAGTTTGTTCCAAACGAGCGTACGGTCATCCAGCCTGAAAAGGCCGGAATAGCGGAGACGTTGCTCGATTTCAAAATTGAAGAAGCTGTCGGACACACTCAAGCATCAGACTGTACGGCAGTCCAGAAGTTGGAGAATGATCGCAGAAAGTTAGACCCGCAGTTGTCGGGTTCCGACGAGAGGGACCGTCTCAATTCCGCGAAAAATAATCCATGCAAAAATGCCGATTCGTCCTTGCTGATGAACCGGTGATGGTGCGTGTGAGAAAACATGGCTCTGCGTGTGATGACATCCAGAGCAATGATCTGAGTACTTAGCAAAGGGAGGCTTATCAATGACCTCTGTCGTGAATAGGTTGAGAAATAACCGAGATCTCATGCTCGCGCTGTTTCTTGCAAGCACATGGTTCTTCTTACAGGCAGAATCTGTGACCGATGGTGAGGGCAGTACAAACTCTGGCGTGTCTGTCGTCGTTCTCGCCATGCAGGATGACGCTGCTCCTGCACTGCAAGGTCTGCCGACTCCGAATAGCACCAAGAAGCACAATCGAACTGAGTCAATGGAAACGCCCAGCCTCTCGCTCAAGCAGGCATCCATCTTATTNNAGGTAATCGCTATTCTGAAGCACCACGTGATCCCATCGCTCCTTGATCGTCATTCAACTCTAGTCCCTATTACGTGGCTTTCAGGCTTGCCGGAGCAAGGAATCGATCATGAGGAGTCGGTGAGTCACGCCGGCCAATCGCTGTTTCGACATGAGTCTTCTGTCTCGAACGAGCGGGGAACATGAAGGTTCTGGAATGCTGACGAGATATGCCCGTGCCTGGAGAGGCAGAGCCGTAAACTATTGGGGTTCTGGATAGACTGAAGCGGAGGACATAATGAGTAGCAATGGTCACGCAACGCCATTAGAAAGTCTTTCTGACATACTTTGCACAGGGTGCGGACTTCCTGCAAATCCTGATTCCGATCATGTCGTGATGGAGGTCAGGAAGGGTTGGACTCCTAAAGACACTGTCTGCCTTGTTTGGCACCGTGGCTGTTACAATGAGTTTCTCGATCACGGTGAAGAATCATGACCAGGTTTATTCGGGAATGACGAAAAGGATGATCGGCTAGATTCGAAATGTTCTAAGTCTTTCTCATGGGAGAAGATGTCATGGTCTGGGACCCCAACGATCCATGGAGCAGGAATAAAGACCCGCTTGAGGAGGCCCTCAAGCAAGTCCGGTCGAAGATGACGGAGTTCTTCACTGCTGAGCAGTTCGGAGGGTGGAAGAGCCGTCTACCTACCGGGGGACTCCTCAATGTGGTCATCACGGCCTTGCTGATTTTTTTCATTTGGCAATCGGTGTTTATCGTCGCCCCAGACGAGGAAGGTGTCGTCAAACGATTTGGGGTGCCGGTTCGCACCGTCGAGCCAGGGCCCCACTTCAAAATCCCGTTCGCTGAAACCGTTCTTCAGCCCAAGGTTGCCAAGCTGTTTCGTGTCGAGGTCGGCTTCCGTACCAGTCAGCAGGGCCGCCAACAAATGGTGCCGCAAGAAGCCTTGATGTTGACCGGCGATATGAACATCCTGGCGATCGAGTTTATCGTGCAGTACAAGATCAAAGAAGCCGGCGAGTTCCTGTTCAACGTCGCGGATATCCATGAGACCATCGGCAAGGCGGCAGAAGCCTCCATGCGGGAAGTGGTAGGAAAGAGCAAAATCGACGAAGCCTTGACCACCGGTAAAGCGGTGATTCAGCAAGACACCCTGACCCTGCTACAGACGATCCTGGATCAGTACCACTCCGGAGTGCAGATTGCCGCCGTGCAATTGCAAGACGTCGATCCGCCGGAAGCGGTCGCCGCCGCATTCAAAGACGTAACCAACGCCAAGGAAGATCGGGAAAAGCTCATCAATCAGGCGCAAGGGTATCGCAACGACATCATCCCAAGGGCCAAAGGAGAAGCGGCGGAACTCGTCAACCGCGCCAAGGGGTTTGCCCAGGCCCGCCTCAATCGCGCGCAGGGTGAGGCCAATCGATTTCTGGCGACCCTCAAAGAGTACAATCAATCAAAGGATGTCATCAGCAAACGGATTTATATCGAAACGATGGAGGAAATCCTCCCCAATATGGAGAAGATCATTATCGATGGGAAAGGGGGCGAGCGCCTGCTCCCGTATCTCCCGTTGGATCGCCGCTCGAAGCTGACCGCCGCCAGTGGAGGGAAGCCCAGCTCACAACTGGAGAGTGAGGAACCCCGGGCAGAACCATCTCCTACAGTGAAATCGAGAGGGGCTCGGCCATGACGAAACAAGGGTTGGTGCTGACCGTCCTGGCCGCGATCATCGCGTTGTTTGTCCTTGGCGCCTCCCCGCTCTTCGTCGTGGACGTCATCCAGACCGCGATCGTCGTCCAACTCGGAAAACCCGTTCGGAACATCACCGAACCAGGGCTCTACATGAAGGTCCCCTTCGTCCAAGAGGTCACCTACTTCGACAAGCGGCTGTTGGATTATGATTCGAACGCCCAGGACGTCATTACCTCGGACAAGAAGACCCTCTTGTTGGATAACTTTGCGAAATGGCGCATCGTCGACCCGCTCAAGGTGTATCAAAACTTCCAGAGCCAACGCGGCGCACTTCAACGCCTGCACGATATCATCTATTCTGAGCTCCGCGTGGAATTAGGCCGGCATGAGCTGCTCGAGATCGTGTCGAGCACGAGAGCAGATATCATGCGCGTCGTCACCGAACGCGCAAAGGAAAAAGCTGCGGGGTACGGCATCGAGATTCAGGATGTGCGGATCAAGCGGGCCGACTTGCCGGAACAGAACGAGAAAGCCGTGTTTGCACGGATGCAGGCGGAACGCGAGCGCCAGGCGAAACAATATCGCGCGGAAGGCGCAGAAGAAGCGCAGAAGATTCGATCAGAAGCGGAGAAAGACCGGGAGATTATCCTCGCCCAAGCCTATAAAGAGTCGGAGGAGCT
>CXWK01025363.1_pt1 | contig 10105 bp, 6 predicted proteins | sample 590851 | NCBI WGS metagenome assembly CXWK01 (sample SAMEA3498364, study PRJEB10139) | wastewater metagenome | biome: wastewater treatment plant; material: activated sludge | place: Denmark | collected 2014-08-01
CTGTCCGGCGGCGTCGGCGCGGTGCTCGATCCGGTGTTCGCCTTGCGGCGGCGCATTCGCATCGCGCCGGGCGCCAAGGTCAGCGTCGCTTTCTGGACCATGGTCGCCTCGACGCGCGCAGCCCTGCTCGACAGCGTCGACAAGCACCGGGACACGACAGCGTTCGGGCGCGCGACCACGCTCGCCTGGACGCAGGCGCAGGTCCAGTTGCATCATCTCGGCGTCACGGCCGAGCAAGCCGCATTGTTTCAACGGCTGGCAGGACACGTCATCTACGCCGCGCCGACCCTACGCCCGTCTTCCGACACGATCCGCCTCGGCGGAGGCTCGCAGTCCGGCTTGTGGAGCCAATCCATATCCGGCGACCTTCCGATCGTCGTTCTGCGAATTGCGGATATCGAGCACTTGGACGTTGCGCATGAACTTGTGCTGGCGCACGAATACTTGCGCATGAAGCAACTCGCGGTCGATCTCGTGATACTTAACGAGCGCCAGTCGTCCTATGTGCAGGACCTGCAGATCGCGCTCGAAACCATCGTCCGCACCAGCCAGTCGCGAGCGCAGGCTGTCTCCAGCGCACCGTCGGGCCGCGTGTTCGTGCTGCGCGCCGATCTGATCCCGGTCGAGATGCGCGCGCTGCTGTCGGCCGCTGCGCGCGTCGTTTTGGTAGCGCAGCGGGGCAGTCTGTTCGATCAACTCGACCGCATCTCCGAAAGCGCCGCGCATCCGGCGTCCGAGGCGAGAGCAAGGCCCGGCGCGCCCGAGGCGGCGGCCCCGGCGCCGACGCTTTCGAACAGTCTCGAATTCTTCAACGGGCTCGGCGGCTTCGCCGACGACGGCAGGGAATACGTGACGATTCTCGGCCCGGGCCAGTCGACGCCGGCGCCATGGATCAACGTCGTCGCCAATCCCGCCTTCGGTTTCCAGGCCTCGACCGAAGGCTCGGGCTACACATGGTCCATCAACAGCCGCGAGAACCAGATCACGCCGTGGTCGAACGATCCGGTATCCGACCGGCCGGGCGAAGTCTTCTATCTGCAGGACGACCAATCGGGCGATGTCTGGAGCCCGACCGCCCTGCCCATTCGCAGCGAAACCGGAACCTATGTCGCCCGGCATGGTCGCGGCTATTGCCGCTTCGAACATACTTCGCACGGCGTCGAGAGCGAGCTGCTGCAATACGTGCCGATGAGCGATCCGCTCAAGATCTCGCGCCTCGTTCTGCGCAACCGGACGAACCGCACGCGGCGGCTCAGCGTGACCTCCTATGTCGAATGGGTGCTCGGCCCGTCGCGCTCGTCCTCAATTCCTTTCGTCTCGACCGAGATCGACGCAGCCTCTGGCGCCATGTTGGCCCGAAATCCATGGAGTACGGGATTCGGTCCGCGCGTCGCGTTCCTCTACACCGACGGCGGGGGCAAGGACTGGACCGCCGATCGCCGCGAATTCATCGGGCGCAACCGGCCGCTGGCCAATCCGACGGCGTTGACCGGCGGCGGGCCGTTGCGGAAATCGGTCGGCGCCGGTCTCGATTCATGCGGCGCGATGCGCACGACGATCATCCTGCCGCCGAACGGCGAAGCGGAGGTTGTCTTTCTTCTCGGCGAGACCGCGAATGCCGACGACGCCCGCGCCTTGATCGCGCGCTACCGGACGGCTGATCTGGACGCCGTGCTGGCCGAGGTCGCGCGACATTGGAGCGAGTTTCTCGGCGCCGTCGAAGTGAAGACGCCGGATCGCGCCACCGACATCATGTTGAACGGCTGGCTGCTGTACCAGACGCTCGCCTGCCGGGTCTGGGCGCGTTCCGCCTTCTACCAGTCGAGCGGCGCCTACGGCTTTCGCGATCAATTGCAGGACGGCATGGCGCTGACCGCCGCGCGCCCCGACCTGACGCGCGAACATATCTTGCGTGCGGCGGGGCGGCAGTTCGTCGAGGGCGACGTGCAGCATTGGTGGCTGCCGCATTCGGGCCAGGGCGTGCGCACGCGTATCAGCGACGACCGCGCGTGGCTCGCCTATGCGGTCGCGCGTTACATCACCGCGACCGGGGACGCGGCGATCCTCGACGAGCGGATCGCTTTTCTGGAGGGACGCGCGCTTGAACCGGGCGAACACGACAGCTTCTTTCCGCCCGCCGTTTCCGAGACGTCGGCGAGCCTGTTCGAACATTGCGCGCTCGCGCTGGATCGCAGTCTGGCGCTCGGTGGACATGGCCTGCCGCTGATCGGCGGCGGCGACTGGAACGACGGCATGAACCGCGTCGGCGAACGCGGTCAGGGCGAGAGCGTCTGGCTCGGCTGGCTGCTCTTTTCCGCACTCGATGATTTCGCCGCGCTCGCCGACCGACGCAACGAAACGCAGCGCGCCGGCGCATGGCGCGGGCATGCAATCGCCCTGCAGGCCGCACTCGAACGCGAGGCCTGGGACGGGGAGTGGTATCGCCGCGGTTTCTACGACGACGGAACGCCGCTCGGCTCTGCCTCCAGCGAAGAGTGCCGCATCGATTCCATCGCGCAATCCTGGGCGTCGCTGTCGGGCGCTGCCGAACCGGAGCGCGCGACCCGCGCCATGGCGGCGGTCGAGCGCGAGCTGATCCGGCCCGCCGACGGCGTGGCTTTGCTGTTCGCGCCGCCGTTCGACAAGACCGCGGTCGAACCCGGCTATATCAAGGGCTATCCGCCGGGCGTGCGGGAGAACGGCGGCCAGTACACGCACGCGGCCGTATGGTCAGCGATGGCTTTCGCGAAGCTCGGCGAAGGCGACAAGGCTCACGGTCTCTTCGCGTTGCTCAATCCGATCAACCACGCGCGGACACGGGCCGACGTGCACCGCTACAAGGTCGAGCCTTACGTGGTCGCCGCCGACGTCTATGGAACGCCGCCCTATCTGGGGCGCGGCGGCTGGACATGGTACACGGGCGCAGCCGGCTGGCTGCAGCGCGCCGGCGTCGAGAGCATACTGGGTGTACGGCAGGAGGGCGATTTCCTCCTTCTCGATCCTTGCATCCCGACTGCGTGGCCTGGCTATCGGATCACAATTCGACGCAAGTCGGCCACGTACGAGATTGTCATCGACAATCCCGACGGAGTCAGCCACGGCGTTGCGCATCTCCAGATCGACGGTGTCGCGATCGCCGAACGACCTTGCCGCGTCGCGCTGCGCGATGACGGGCGCAGGCATCAGATTCAGCTCCGCCTCGGATAACCCGCAAGCTTTCGCTCGGCCCGCATCCGTGCAGGTCCGGACGGCCTCCTGCGCCGACGGAAATCGTCTCGCGTCCTGTCGCGCATCGATCGTGGCGCCAGCGGTTCGATCGACGTCGCATGCGTCCCGCGCCGATAGCCAAAGCAACATGCCAAAGCGCCTTGGCTACGCGGCAGCCTCGAGCATAGACGCCAAAGATTGGGCGAGATGCCCGAGAGTTGCAGGATCCGTCCATATTGAATGCGTACGGGAGCGATCCGCCAGCTCGCTCTCACGCGACGCCAGAATCCCGCCGATCGTCGCGGTCAAGAAAACCAGTCGCTGACTGACGACGCTTCGCGGCAGACCTCTTGGAAGCAGTCTCCGGATGTGGGCGAGACACCGCTGATACCCGGAGTTCCAGCGCCCCTCCAGGGCGTCCATGAACAGTTTACGATTGGCGAGCGCCAGGACGACGATGAACCGATTGTAGCACTCGCTCCACGGCGCCGGCGCCGGTGGAAGCGATGAGCGGACCAGGCAATCCGTGACTTCAAATATGCTCTTTGGGCCGCCCTGCGCTTCCATGGCGTCGAGCATCTGGTTGCGCATCTCGTCGATCAACCGTGCGCCATGGGCGACGACCGCGCGAACCAGATCCTCCTTGGAGCCGAAATAATAGCCGACCGCAGCGTGATTTTTCTGGCCTGCGGCTTCGGCGATCTGGCGCACCGTCACCGCATCGACGCCGTGCTCCGCAAAGAGCTCCAGCGCAACGCTCATGATCTGTTCGGCCGCGGGGCTTCGGGTTTCAAAATCGGGTTTGAGCATACTGGTGTCGATACGAGTGGACGGCGGCCTGCGCCGTTCCGTCTCCACTTGGATAATAATCCGGGCATGTCAACCGGCGGGCCTGCGAAGACGGCGAACTGCGCCGAGGCGGGAGCCCGCGCATGGGCTTGACATGCGATTAAGACAAATGAATTATCCATCTGGATAATTCATTCGCGAGGTCCTGTGTCTGAGGCAGTTGACATCTCCGGCGTCGATCTGGCGGCCCTGACCGCATGGATGGACGAGCAGGGGCTCGGGGCAGGCCCGCTCTCGGCGGTGGAGCGCCTGTCGGGCGGCACGCAGAATGTCCTGATGCGGTTCGTTCGCGCCGAACGTCAGTATGTGCTGCGTCGACCGCCGCCCCATCTGCGCGCCAATTCCAACGAAACAAACCGGCGCGAGGCGCGCATTCTGGCGGCGCTCGCGGGGACGGATGTGCCGCACCCCGGACTGATAGCCGACTGCGCTGACGAAACCGTTCTGGGGGCGGCGTTCTACCTCATGGAGCCTGTCGACGGCTTCAACGCAAGTTCGGGTCTACCAAAGCTCCACGCGAACGATCCATCCCTCAGGCATCGCATGGGGCTCGCCATGGTCGAGGGGATCGCCGCGCTCAGCCAGGTCGATTATCGCGCGTTGGGACTGGGAGATTTCGGCAATGTCGAAAACTGGCTTGGACGTCAGGTCGGTCGTTGGGCGGCGCAGCTCAAGAGCTACGACGGAACGCCCAATTGGCCGGGACCGGGCGCAATACCCGGGGTCGAACGCGTTGCGCGCTGGCTCGAAGACAATCTGCCCGCGAACTTCCAGCCCGGAATCATCCACGGCGATTTCCACCTCGCCAATGTGATGTTTCGTCATGGCGACGGAGAACTGGCTGCGATTGTGGACTGGGAGCTTTGTACGCTCGGCGATCCGCTGCTCGATCTCGGGTGGCTGGTCGCAACCTGGCCGGAGACAGGGCAGCCACTCGATAAAGACAAGGCGATACAGCCCTGGGACGGCTTCGCGACCGCCGAGGAGCTCGTCGCGCATTACGCGAGGCGAACGCGTCGCGACGTCAGCCAGTTCGATTGGTACTTCGTGCTCGCCTGCTACAAGCTCGGCATCATTCTGGAAGGTTCGAACGCCCGCGCATGCGCCGGCAAGGCGCCCCGCGAGATCGGCGATCGCCTGCATGCGCAGACCGTCCGACTTTTCGAGCGGGCGCTCCGGCGTATCAACTCATGATCAACTGGCGAAGGAACATCCATTGAATCGCGATACCGATTTTACCGGCAAGCGCGTGCTGGTCGTAGGCGGAACGAGCGGCATCGGAAACGGCGTGGCGCATGCATTCCGCGAGCGCGGCGCCGAGGTGCATGTCTGGGGCACGAAGCAGAAGCGCGAGGACTACGATCCGGCCGACGGTTCGGACCTCGACGGGCTCGGATTTACGTCCGTCGACGTCGGAAATCCCGACGCGGTCGAGGCTGCTCCAATGCCGTTCGGCGGCCTCGACGTACTGGTTCTGTCGCAAGGGACCGTGGTCTACAAGCGCGGCGAATTCGAGAGGCCCGGCTGGGACCGGGTCATGGCCGTCAACCTCGACAGCGTCATGNNAGGGCCAACGTCGGCAATCCCGCATATGCCGCGTCCAAGGCAGGGGCGGTCAGTCTGACGAAGACCCTGGGGCAGGCGTACGCAGCCGAAGGCATCCGCGTCAACGGGATTGCGCCTGGGCTGGTCGACACGAAGCTCACGAGGGTCACAACACAGAATCCCAAGAAGCTCGAAGGCGCGCTTGCGCGCATTCCGCAGCAACGTATGGGCACGCCCGCCGATATGGCCGGCGCAGCGATCTTCCTCGCTTCGCCACTCGCATCCTATGTCACCGGCCAAACTCTCGTGGTCGATGGCGGTCTTACACTCTAACGAGGCAAACCCGATGGACTTCGAACATTCCGACAAGGTCAAGGAACTGCTCGCCGCTGTGTCGAGCTTCATGGCGGAGCACGTCTACCCGCGCGAAACCGAATATACGAGCTTCGTGCACGACCACGCCAATCGCTGGCAAGAATGGCCAATGATGAACGAGCTGAAGGCGAAGGCGAAAGCGGCCGGTCTGTGGAACCTGTTCCTGCCGCACGAATACGGCGAATTCTCCCCCGGCCTGACGAACCTCGAATACGCGCCGCTCGCCGAGCTTATGGGGCGTGTTCCTTGGTCAAGCCAGGTCTTCAACTGCTCGGCGCCCGACACTGGCAATATGGAGGTTCTCGCCAAGTACGGCAGCCCGGCGCAGCAGAAGAAGTGGCTGCAACCGCTGCTCGACGGCGAAATCCGTTCGGCCTACGTCATGACCGAGCCGCAGGTCGCCTCGTCCGACGCCACCAACCTCGAACTGTCGATCATCCGGGATGGCGACCATTATGTCATCAACGGGCGCAAGTGGTGGATTTCCAACGCTATGCATCCGAGGTGCAAGATCTGGATCGTCATGGGCAAGAGCCGCTTCGACGGGCCGCGTCACACCCAGCATTCGCAGATACTGGTCGAGCCCGGCACGCCCGGCATCACGATCGTGCGTCACCTGACCGTGTTCGGGTCCTACAGTTCGCCGGGCGGCGAGTGCGAGCTGCGCTTCGACAATGTGCGCGTGCCGAAAGAGAACCTGATTCTCGGAGAAGGCCGCGGCTTTGAAATCGCACAGGGACGCCTGGGGCCCGGGCGCATTCATCATTGCATGCGATCGATCGGTCAGGCGCAGCGCGCGCTCGAATTCATGGCGCGCAGGGTCGATAGCCGCATCGCATTCGGCAAGAAGCTGGCCGACCAGTCATCCATTCGGCAGGATGTCGCCAAGAGCTTTTGTGAAATCGAGATGGCGCGCCTGCTCACCCTGAAAGCGGCGTCGGCGATGGACCGCCACGGAAAGCCGATCGCGAAAGACCTTATCGCGGCGATCAAGGTCGTGGCGCCTCAAATGGCGCAGACAGTCTGCGATCGCGCTATCCAGGCCCATGGCGGCATGGGCGTCAGCGCAGACACGCCTGTCGCCGGCTTCTTCCTTCTCAATCGTTTCGTCCGCATCGCCGACGGCCCGGACGAAGCGCACATGAGTCAGCTCGGAAAACAGAAGATCGCAGAATACGTCGCCGCAAACGCGCCGTGACGCGCTGATACAAGCAGCAAGAGCAGGGAGGCAGGGCATGGCGTGGATCAAGAGCGGCGAACGCATGCTCGACGCAGACGCGTTCATGGCCAGGGCGCGTCTGGCCGCCGGGGCGTTCGAAAGCCTCGGCATACGCAAAGGCGATGGCGTCGCACTCTATCTGCGTAACGAAATCGCTTATTTCGAAGCGAATTTCGGCATCGGCATGCTCGGCGCATACCCGATACCCGTGAACTGGCACTATACTCAGGACGAAGCAAACTACCTGCTCCGAGACAGCGGCGTGAACGTGCTGGTCATTCACGCCGACCTGTTGCCTGCGATCGCTGCCGGCGTGCCGGATGGCGTTACGGTCGTGGTGGTCGAGACGCCCCCTGAAATCGCTGCGGCTTATGGCGTCAAGGCGTCCGCTCTGCCTGTCAACGCCCCGAATTGGCGAGAGGTGTTGGGTCGGTCTTCGCCGCTCGCGCGGGAGCCGGAGATCGCGCCGAATTCGATCGTCTACACGTCCGGCACGACCGGGCGGCCGAAAGGGGTGAAACGTCCGCCTCCCACTCCGGAGCGCGCCGAAGCAGCGAACGCGATGCTTGCCTGGTCATACGGCTACACGGACCATGTCCAGGGTCGCCGGCGTCCCGACGAGATAATCACGGCCGTGGCCGGCCCGATCTATCACGCCGCGCCGAACGCTCACTCCAATTTTTCCATTCGCATCGGCGCGAATGTCGTCGTCACGCCGCGCTTCGATCCCGAAGGCCTGTTGAGCTTGATCGAACGCGAGCGGATTACGCATCTCAACATGGTGCCGATCATGTTCAACCGGCTGCTCCGGCTGCCGGCGTCCGCGAAGAAGCGCTACGACCTGTCGTCGCTCGAATATGTCGCCCATGCAGCCGCGCCATGCCCGCCCCAGGTCAAGCGCGCGATGATCGAATGGTGGGGGCCGATCATCAACGAATATTATGGCTCCACGGAAATGGGCAACGTCACCAATCTGAATTCCAGGGAGTGGCTGGATCACCCTGGCTCCGTCGGGCGCGTCATGCCCAATGTCGTCGTTCGGGTTGTAGATGCGGAGGGGGCAGAGGTTCCCCCCGGAACGGTCGGAGAGGTGATCGGCGGCCCCGCGGCGGGTGCGGTGTTCACCTATCAGAACGCACCCGAGAAGCGCGCTGCGATGGATCGCGGCGGCCTCGTGGCGCCGGGCGACGTCGGCTATTTCGACGCGGACGGCTTTCTCTATCTGTGCGACCGGAAGAACGACATGATCATTTCCGGCGGCGCCAACATCTACCCGGCCGAGATCGAGGCCGAATTGCTCAAATTGCCCGGCGTCGTCGACTGCGCCGTGTTCGGAATCCCCGACGATGAGTTCGGCGAGCGCGTGATGGCGGTCGTGCAGCCGGAGCCGGGGGCGGACCTCTCGACCGATGGTTTGCAGGCGGAGCTGCGCCGCACGCTCAGCGGCTACAAGATTCCAAGAACGATCGAATTCGTCGAGAGCCTCCCGCGCGAAGATTCGGGGAAAATATTCAAGCGAAAGCTGCGCGATCCTTATTGGGCCGGGCGCGAACGCGCCATCTGAGCGCGGATCGCCCAATTGTTCGAGATGAGGTTGGGACAGAGATTGCATCGCAGAAACGTAAGGATGCGAACGCAAGCACGAAACAAACACAAGAAAAATGGAGGACTCCCATGGCTAAAGTCAGTCTGTCACGGCGCACACTTCTGACCGGTTCGCTCGCGCTCGCGGCGTCGCCAGCCCTGGCGGCCAACAAGAAGAGTGGTCCCGGCTTCTCCGAAACCGAGATCCGTATCGGCAACACCTACCCATACAGCGGGCCGGCATCCGCATATGGTGTCATCGGTCAGGCGGAGGCCGCCTACTTCCGCATGGTCAACGACAACGGCGGCATCAATGGTCGCAAAGTCGTTTTCCTGTCCTATGACGATGCCTACAGTCCAGCCAAGGCCGTGGAGCAGACCCGCCGGCTGGTGGAAAATGACGACGTACTTCTGATATTCAACACATTCGGAAGCCCGGCTAACGCGGTGATCCAGAAGTACCTGAATGCACGCAAAATACCGCAACTCTTCATCGCGAGCGGCGCATCCAAGTTCGACGATCCCAAGAATTACCCGTGGACGATGGGATTCCAGCCTAATACCCGCTCCGAGGCGCGCGTCTACATCGACTACATCCGAAAGGAGCGCCCCGGCGCCAAGATCGGCATCCTCTATCAGAACGACGACTTCGGAAAAGACTATCTGGAAGGCGCAAAGGACGCGCTCGGCGATGATCGCAAGAAGATGATCGTCGGAGAGGAACCGTACGACATCACGGACCCGACGGTCGACTCCCAGGTCCTGCGATTGATGGCCTCCGGCGCCGATACATTGCTCAACTTCTCGACGCCGAAATTTGCGGCGCAGACGATCCGCAAGATGGCGTCTCTGAACTGGAAGCCAATGCACATCGTTTGCACCGCGAGCTCTTCTCCTGCGTCGGTGATGCGCCCGGCGGGCGTGGAACATGCTCAAGGCATCATCAGCGCGATCTACATCATGTCTCCCGAGGATTCCGCATGGGCCGACCATCCGGACGTGAAAGCCTGGCGCGCCTTTGTCGAGAAGTACATACCCGGCGCCGACATGAACAACGGCGGCAACGTATACGCCTATGTCGTTTCGCAGACCATACACAAGATTCTTCAGGACGCCGGCGATGACCTATCGCGCGAGAACGTGTTGAAGATCGCATCGAACTTAAAGCAGGTTCACGTGAAGGGATTGCTTCCGGGCGTTACTCTCAACACCACTCCTGAGGACTATGCGCTGGTCAAACAGATGCAGCTCGTTCGTTTCAAGGGAGAGGGGTGGGAGCGCTTCGGCGGCCTGGTCGGCCGCAACTGATGTGCGGCGGGCATGTGG
>CXWK01045092.1_pt2 | contig 10104 bp, 21 predicted proteins | sample 590851 | NCBI WGS metagenome assembly CXWK01 (sample SAMEA3498364, study PRJEB10139) | wastewater metagenome | biome: wastewater treatment plant; material: activated sludge | place: Denmark | collected 2014-08-01
GATACAGAAGTTGAGTCGTGTAAACAACTCAATGAAGAAACAGCAGATTTAATTATGACGATGTTGCAAAGAACCATAGATAGATTAACTAAGTATTCTGCTAAATTTAATAAGAGATGAAAAGGTATTATATAAGAGGATCTGGATGGAATCAAGATGCCGAGTACTTACGAACATTTATACAAGGACGAAGTACCTGTGAAGCATACTATATCTTTTAGAATTGTAAAATTAACACGATATGATAATAGGAATAGTTGAAGATAAGTTTACAGCAACGTCATGGTATCGTACTCATGGTGTGTTTGCTAAGTTATGTAGGAGATATCCAGATATACAAGTTAAATCACTTACTTCAGAAGTAAGCTATAAAGATCTTGTATATCTTGATACAATACTCTTATCAAGACCAAGTGGTAGCAGATATATACCACTAATAGATACTTGTAAACAATTGGGTATTAAAGTATGGATAGATTTTGATGATGATGTATTTAGTATACCGTATCATAATCCTGCTTATTTTGCTTATAAAGACCATGATGGTATTAAACAATGTATTGAAAAAGCAGATGTAATAACTGCTAGTACTGACGCACTAGCTATTACATTACTTGAAAATGGAGCTACTAAAGTAGAGACTATTCATAACTGTATAGAACTCTTACCATATAAAGAACCAGTATTATCTAATCGTATAGCATGGAGAGGTAGTGCTACGCATGTAGCTGATTTAGAAGTATATAAAGATATATTTACAAGACTTAGTAAGAAGTATGAACTAGTCTTCTATGGTTACGCGCCACACTGGAAGATAAACTTTCAGTTTGTTAATGGTACAAATCTGTTTGCTTTTTACAATACTTTTTATAATGATAATCTAAGTTTTGTGCTTACTCCCCTAGAAAATTGTAAATTTAACTACGCTAAGAGTAATATAGCATGGCTAGAGGCTACTAATGCTGGTGCTGTATGCTTTACTAACCTTACCACTAAAGAGTGGCAGTGGGAGTCTATATTAAAGAATCCAGAGATTCTACTTACTAAATCTAAAGAGCAACTTGTTAAAATACATAAACACGCTTATGAGTTAAGTAGAACTATTATCTCACAACAATATAATATAGAAGATGCTGTTGAAAAATACAAAGAACTCGTATACACTTAGGTTGGGTGGCACATATATTACTACTACTGAAAACATAGTGCTGCATCCACCAGGGAGTTATTTACCAAGTGTTTGTAAATCTAGTACAATACGCAAATCAGAACTTAAATCATTTAGAGTATTAAGACTAGTCAAATTATGAGAAGAATAAAGTTAAGGAATTCTGGATTCGAGTTACGTAGAGCAATTCTAGTATACGACGGATATACTTGGAGTTATGACAACCTAATCGCATTTGGAGGGATTATATCATTTAGAATCATTAAAATTAACAAAACATGATTGATTTATTAAAACTTTTTAACGGCATGCGTCGCAAAGTTATCAACGCAGCCTTTACATCACACACTATTGCTAACGTAGCAAAATCAGAGACACGTAAAACCAAGAAGACTCGCAAGCTAGAAGCGAAGGAAGCAGCTAGTTATAATGCGGTAAGAGAAGTACGTGCTGGTAAAAGGAAATAATATGAAAGAACTATTAGAAGTAATTAAAATTATGCTCACTTATAAAGGTAATCCTAGAAGTGAGGATAAATGGGAACAGTTATCTGGTATATACTGGAACAATTTCTTTAGTTTCGCATTAGTAGTATTGTTATTATTTACTGTTGCATATTTACTAAAAAACCATATCATATGACAGTTATTATATTAATATTGGTAGCTGTTATTCTTGTTTGTACTTTGTTTATCATTTATGCACTTAACCAAGTAGCAGATACTAATGATCATATGAAGTATCTAGAACAGATAATAGCTACCATAGATATTAACGTAAAAAATAAATCAGATGGTCAGTGGTATATAGACATTGATAATAAGATACAAAAGTTACGTAGAGCAGCTATGTACCCCGGAGAGGGCAATGTTGATTTAGAATTAAAGTCAATGATACGAGAATTAACTATATGGATGTTGAGTCGAAAATCTTAAATATCCTACTTACTAATAGGCATATAGGATATAGAAAGAATATTAGACATACCATAATAGCTTATACTTATAACAACAAACAGTTACATTGGGCTATTAATTCTTACGATGCGTGTTGTAGTACATCTAAAAAAGCAGGTCATTATTTTGATCATGCTGAAACTAGACTACTACAACACGTTTCTTTTGTGCCTAAGACTATCTATATATTAGGTATAACGCAAGGTAAGAAGATCATGTCTAATACTATACCATGTGATAAGTGCATGAAAACACTACAAGAGAAAGGAGTTAAAAATATTATATGTCTATCTAATGATAGACTAATTAAAATAAAGATATTATGACGTATACTTTACGAGGTGGAAGCTGGTGTAATATTGTTAAAGTGACTACTATAACTTTCAAAACATATTGTGAAAGAGACTATAATACTAGACTTTTAGGGTTTCGGATACTTAAACTAATTAATAAAAATGGAAACAATATTTAGTTTTCTAGATCCACATAATATATTATGTGGACTAAGTTATAAATCCTTTCCTTTTAACTTATATTTCCAAGATGTAGAACACTGTGAGTATACAGATACTCTTACGGGTTTTAGAGTTGTTAAACTAACTAAAATATGACTACAAATAATTTGTTAATACTAAGAGGTCAATCTTGGTATTCTGCGTGTATAATGGGTCGGGAATTACGGATTATTTCTCGTAGTAGCTATGCTAAAGATAAACTCAATTTACAAGGATTCCGTATAATTAAAACAACAAAACCATGTATACTAAAATAATAGGTTTTTCTTTTTGGTCATATGTACAAGAAGCAAATATTACATCTATGCAGAAGATAAAATTATATAGTAGATATCCGGACGTTGGGTTTAGGATTATTAAACTAATTAAGATATGATTAGAATAAATCAGAGTACCACGATAGAGAGTCGTGGTTGTTATTACGGTAATACTCAAGCCTATGTCTATTGGGAAGGACGTTACTTTCACCTTACTAAAAGAGAAATGATAGGATTTCGTATTGTTAAATTCATAAAAATAAACAATGAAAATACAATATAAACTATTATATGAAGATGCTGTAGCACCTACTAAAGCACACACTACTGATGCTGGTTATGATTTAACTGCTTGGTCTGCATCTACATCTAATGTAAGTGATTATGTAGAGTATAACACAGGAGTAGCTGTTAACATACCAGAGGGTTATGTAGGTTTACTATTTCCAAGAAGTAGCGTATCTAACAAAGATATGATACTTAAAAATTGTGTTGGTGTGTTGGACTCTGGATATCAAGGTGCTATATTATTTAGATATAGAAGCTATGGTGATAATGTATATCAACCCGGAGATAGAATAGGACAACTAGTAATACTGAAACTACCTGAAGTAGAATTGGAAGAAACAGATTCATTTACTAAATCAGAAAGAGGTGAAAAAGGATTCGGAAGTACTGGAAACTAAAATATTACCAGCATATGTAAAAGGATCTGCTTGGTATAGTTATGATATAAAAAAGATTAGCGTAATAGATAGTTATGATAATATAAGTAAGAATAAAGCACTAGGTTTTCGTATATTAAAACTTACTAGATCATGATAAAAATACTTAATAAAGGGGGTTGTTATTCTTTACTTCCTTATAGTTGGTCTTCACCGTGTAGTTGTTCCTTTACATATAATGATAAAAAACTTAGTTTTAGAATCATTAAATTAATTAAACATGAGTTATGAACTTAAATGTAGATTTTGTCATGAAAAACTTGAAAACTGTACTTGCGATAATAAAAAGATTCGGAAGTTTTCTCCTACCGAAAACACCCAAGCAGCAAAACTTGGACAGAGTAAAAAAGTTGGAAGAGTTGCTGGACTCAAATCCAACAAGACATCTAACAAGACAGCAAATGATTAAGATATTAGAAGAACTTGAAATACCTAAGAAATGATAATGAAATCAATAATTGTATTTGCTGTCTTAGATGATGGTAGTATACATCAAGTGTTACTTGATAAGGATCAAAACGAAGTTATTAAAAGTGCTATGACAGTACTATGTGAGGATACTCTAAAAGTGAGTAGTATAGATTTCAGTGAGGTTATACAATTACCAGAAGATGAATAAATCTATATATGTAATAAGTTACACAACTTTGCTACAACGTGGTTTTGCATGTGTAAGTTCTTATATACGTATGCAAACAGATGCTAGAGCAGAAGCAAGATTTGAAGATAAATACGGTGGATTTAGAATAGTTAAACTAAGTAAAAAGAAATGATATGATAATATTAGGAATTACCTTAATCGCTGGTTTAGTCTGGCTAATAGATAAATCATGATAAACTGGATAGAAGTTGATAAAAATAAATACTATAAAGAGTATTATACAGATGAAGTAGTAGCTATTAATGATAGAAATGATGCACTAATCGGATATTTATCTCCGAGAGTAATAGGTGGTCTAGTATGTGAATATGGTGATGTAATGCTACAAAGAGTAAAATATTATGCACCAGTAGAAGAATTACTTAAAACATTACCAAATAAAAAAGAGCAGTTACTCACTCCTCTTTTTCTTTATCTATCGCGTCTCTCGTCTACTTCAAATAATTCTAAGAATCGTCTTGTTTGATAAGCACCGGGTATAAATCCTAATGAATAATATGCAAAAGGCGTGGGGTCATTAGATTTAGTACCACCTATTAACCTTTCTTCTCCAAATACTACGTCTAAAGATTCGTCTACAGTATTATTAAGTAACTTAGCCGTATCTATAAATAAACTAGATATTGGAAGCGGATTAGCAATAAGTTTAGCATAATCTACGGGATTAAATGTAAAGGCTATCTCTGATTTAGACTTGTTTAGTACTCTATATATTTGACGCATAGCCCAAGTTTCTCTCCACATAGGTATATCATCATCATCCCAATCTGATCCTAGCATAGCTATTACAGCTAAGAAAGAAATAAATATCTGTGCTTCCATAAGAGACGCTCTAATAGCAGCACGTTTAACTTCTATATACTCGTCAAAGGTAAGCTCTGATTTAGGATTAAGTTGTTTAAACGCTTCATAGTGTTGTCTTGCAGCACTATCATCTATTTTAACTTTGTCTCCAAAGAAACTACGCCTAACACCACCAAATGTGATTAAGTCTTTAGCAATGTAAGTTAACATATTAGCTGTAGTACGAGCTACATACATAGCTGTACCAGCACTTTGTTTAAACTCATTTTCATCCCATAAAGCTCTATATCTACCCCATTGTGGTGCATCTATTAGTTTGTTATAACGTAGCTTACCAAACCTCTCGTTAATAATACCCGGCATCCAAGATTTGAATTGAGACATCAAGTTAAGTATAAGATGAGTTTGAGCATAGTTAATATCTTCTTCATTAACAGTACCCTTGATACCTTTTTGTCCATGTCTTACAGCAGTACGAAATGCTATTAGTATTTTTTTTAGACCTTCATCTGTTAAGTTACCAAATTTGATGTCTCCATCTTTCTTATATTGGAACATATCCCATATAGATTTACTACCCTCTGGTAGATTAATTAGTCTCTTTAGATTACCATTCTCGTCTATGCCATAGTTTTGAGCCATAGCAACTGATATGTGATTATCAAGTCTTTCATCAAAATAAGAATAGGGACGCATCAGAGTACGCTGTGTAATATAACTACGTAGTGCATCTTTAGTAGTTCTATCTCCTAACCAATTCTGTACTTTATTCGGGCCTTGTGCTACTTGTTGTAGTAAATCTTCATTATGCACACCAAAGAAATAAGCAAAAGCATGATATTTATCATAGTGTGTAGCTTGTAACTTAGTAGCATTAGTATAGTGTTCTGATTTATATATAACCCCTTTTTTACCTTCAGTAATAGCTTGTAATTGTGCAGCTAAGTAACCAGCAGAGGAACCTACAAAACTAAGACCTAATGTTTTTACAGATACGAAGTTCTTGAGATTCATTGCTAACTTAGTAAGTTGTTTCTTACCTTGAAACGGTTGTACTCTTATACCATATAAGTGATGGTCTACTATATTATCAAATACTTCCACACTAGATGTTTCTCTATCACTATCTTCTGCTTTAGCCATGTTGTGCATAAAGTCAAATACTTTACCACCTTTCTCATTAGTGACATCATATTTAGCTACTTTAAGCATCTCGCGCATAGCAAGTATCTTAGCTTCTATTTCTGTCATATATTTGTGGTTATATAACATCTTAGCAAAGAGAAGATAAGACTTGGTGATGTCTTTACTTTGTTGTTGTAAGTCTATATTACCATCAGCATCTTGAAACTGATTAGTATAGAATATAGGTACACGTTTAACAAATTCTCCTGTATCTACATCTTGATGACCAAATTCAGTATCATCTTGGCGTATATTAAGAAACTGGCTTATATCTTCTATGATGGGTTTAAACCCACCAGCTTGCATCTTCTCAATAATATCAGACCTAACTTTAGGTAAGAAGTTACTAGGTATCTCACTATAACCAAGTACTTCTCTAGCTTCTCTATTAAACTCTTGTAGAGTAGTAAAGTAGTTAAGTAAAGCAGGATGAGACTCTATAAAAGCATACTCTTTAGATTTATTAACTGCTAGTACTTCTGGTTTTAACTTTATCCAGTAACTACGTAGCCATGCTTCGGGATACTTAGGAGTACCATCTGCATTTAACTCAAGACTATTTTGTTTAATCCAATCTGCTATTTTATCACCAACTTTGGTTCTAAATTGTGCTTCATCTTCTTCTTTAAGATTCTGTAAGTTATTACTCCAGAACTCTGCTATTTCACGTTTAGTTCTTTCGTAGTAGTCTTTATAGGTTTCACCTTTAGCATTAGTTTCTCTAACATTATAATGCTTAACAAACCAGTTAGCATCTTTATTAACCTTAGCATTAGTACGTTGCTTATAAAATTCCTTACTTACTTTACCAAACATATTACCAGTAGTAGGATCTAGTAAGTGCTTATAAAGATCACTATAAGATTCACCTCTACTTTTTAACCATGTGCTTACTTCTCTATCAGATTTACTAAGTTTATCATACCAAGTTTGTAAAGAACTTCTTACATTTTGATGCGATTCGGAAAAACTATTTTGCGCTATCTGATATATCTCATTTTGTAATTCAGAAGTACTAAGAAACATCTTACTAGCAGCATCATCATCTGATAGTGCTATATTACCAGCTTCATCACGTATTTCTACACCTGATTCCTGTACCAGCTTCTCTACACGCTTGTCAAGTAATAGACCATATATACTACGTATATTACGAAGTTTATCATAGCCAGTTAGTATGAGGGCCATACTGTTTTTTTAAGACCTTTATGATATTATCATATAACTCTTTATCGTGTTTCTCTACCAGATATGCCTTCTCTTCAAATAACTGTTGGAATCCACTAATAGTTTGTAGATACTGAATAACATTATTTAACTCTTCAAAACTAATAGTATCTACTGGCACATCCATATATTCTCTAGCAACGTTAAGAGCATTGTTAATCATAGTTTCTATGTTATGCTCTTCTACTAAGTCATATATACTCTGTTCTATAGCTTTAATCTTTTCTTTAACTATAGGAGTTTTACCAGTTTGTTTTTTTAATCTCTCCAGTTCAGTGTATCGAGATTTAAGTAACTTATCTATTTCCTCTATACCAGTCTTGGCATATGTAGCGTGTATCTGTTTTAGAAACTCTGATTGCTGCTTACCAATACGTACCTTGTTTAGTTTCTTATTCTCTATTTTACCAGCAAAGTCTATCCATACAGGTGCTATTTTAGTAGCTAGCACATCAATAATACCATATCTTTCTAGTAGTATCTTCTTATAAGTACCTTGTTGTAGTTTCCAACCTTCTTTTTTAATACCATGTATGAAACCGTCTGATGTTAATATCTTATTAGCACCAGTGCCAAATGTAGAATCACTACCTGCATTAAGAAACTTATAGTCATATGTTATAGCAGTCTTGTTAGAGAATATAGCAAATACGTCCATAGTACCCCCCATATCTTTAGTAGGGTCTGCTATAAATGCTTCAAAATGTATAAATGGTTTGGCACTTGGATCTATTTTAGTCTGTATAGCAAATATCTCATCTACTATTTCCTTAATACCAAGTTCAAGATTATCTACATCTACTTGTCTAAACTTATAATCTCCTATAGTAGCTTCTTTATAGATAGCATCTTTACTATACGGTTTACCAGTTAGCTTACTGTTGTAATATGCTTTACCAAGTAACTCTAATATCTGGTGTCCTTTACTACCAAACTCACGTTTAATTATATTATTCTTATTAACTTTATATGCTTCTACTTCTGCTTCAGTTTTACCACGCTTAAACAGTTTGTTAACCTTATCAGAGACACGAGAGGATAGGAAAGTATCTGTGAAGCCACCATTACTATCACGTAGCGTATAGCGTCTTAAATCGTCTCCTACTTCTTTAGGTGGTACATTAGCTATATTTAAACCAAAGTTTTCACTACTATGCTTTATAGCTTCATTAATATCTACATAAGTAGAGTCAGGACTAAACGTATAGATAGCACGTTTATTCTTAATATAAGATTTTAATTCTTCGTGTGAGTTTGCTAAACAAGGCATTATGCTAGTTTTTCTAATTCTTGATCAAATAATCTTAGACTAATAGGATCTTCACCAAATAGATCTAATCTATTTACAAGCTCCCAGGATTTTTTCATTTCCTCAACCTGCTCGGATACATATTTCATAGCTACGCTATAAGCACTAAAGTTAAGATCGGCTAAACATACTCTAGCTAAGTCGTTACACTCATTAGTAATAACTATTTCATGTGCTAATGATTTACGTATCACATCACCAAGTCCTTCAAATTCGCAAGGTGGTTCTTCTAGTGCCATTATCTCTGGCTTAATATTAAATGAGTCTAGAAAATCTTCTGCCCAAGTAGCATGTTTCATTTCTTCTTCACTATACTTCTTCCAAAGTTTAGCAGCACCTTCGTATCCTTTGTCACGTAACCAAAGATACATAGCGTAATATACTCGTGAACTATATTGTTCTCGTTGTATACGCTTATTTAATTCCTGAATTATTCTTTCGCTTATCATTTTGTGCAAGTTATTGTTATGTCTCCAGATTCTACACCTTTAATAAAGACTTGTCTTTCATCTCCATTAAGATAAGCATAGTCTGGAAAATATTGTTCAAAGTTAGTTGTTATATCTGATTGTTTTGCTTGATTAGTATTAACATAGTCTTTAAACCCTTCTATATCTTGTTTAGAACCTAAAATATAAATTTGTTCTGGTTCAAAAACTGAATAATAATTTATATCCCCTCTTTGTTTAATTATTGCAGAATCTTTAGTTTCATCTTTAGCAACAACTGGAGGAAGTATAGAAAAATCTCCAAAATCAGGATTTTTCATATTAAATAACACTGCGTGTGGTATTGAACCTTCTATATTTGCAAAATTATTTCCAGGATTTATATTTCTACTTATTCCAAAGAAGCCTTTTCTTCTATTTATATTTGCCGATAAACTAAATTTTTCTTTGTTTGGTTTATCAATTTTTACATTAGAAAAGTGATAAACAATATCTTTTACTTTACTATCAGGAAATATTGTATCAAGATATTGAGAGTATAATTGTTTATTACCAATTCTTTGTAGTTTAGGATTCTGTTCAAATACAATGTCCACACCTTCTTTAATACTATTACTTGGTTCTATTACACTAAGTTGATCTTTATTACTCTGTTTATTCTCTTGTTGTTTGTAGTAATAGACATTATTAAGTTTCTCTGCTTTATCTTGTCTTACTAAACCTTCCCATAAGTTAGTACCAGCTACACTATGTTGATCATCAGATCTAAATTGGAAACCTTGTGTAGTAGCCATTTCGGCTATCTTAGTATAAGCAAAACTACCTATACCTCTACCGGGAGTATATAC
>CXWK01008970.1_pt1 | contig 10102 bp, 7 predicted proteins | sample 590851 | NCBI WGS metagenome assembly CXWK01 (sample SAMEA3498364, study PRJEB10139) | wastewater metagenome | biome: wastewater treatment plant; material: activated sludge | place: Denmark | collected 2014-08-01
CGCCGTTCTCGCCGTCGGTGATGCGCACCACGTCGTCGAGCGAGCCGTAGGCCTGGCCCTTGAGCAGATCGTGCAGGTCGAGAACGTCGCCGCTGCCGAAGTCGGTGATGTTGTCGACACCGAGATGCGCGCCCGATGCCGGATCGACGACATCCTTTGCCAGCCAATGGAACGTGTCGCTGCCGTTGCCGCCGGTCAGCGTGTCGGCGCCACCCATGCCGCGCAGCGTATCGTTGCCATCGCCGCCGACCAGCTCGTTGTCGCGCTTGTCGCCCTTGATGTCGTCGTCGTGCGCGGAGCCGATGACCTTCTCGATGCCGAACAGTTTGTCGTCGCCCATGCCGGCAGCGGTGTGCTTGCTGAGATCGACGACCATGCCGACGCTTGCGCCGGAATAGTCGATGGTATCGAATCCGGACCTGCCATCGTAGCTGTCGTTGCCCGCGCCGGCGATCAACACGTCGTCGCCCGATCCGGCATCGACGACATCGTTGCCGAGCCCATCGCGGATCACGTCGTTGCCGGAATCGCCGCTGATGTCGTCGTTACCGGCACCACCAGCGATCACGTCGTCGCCGGAATTTCCCGACAGCGTATCGTTGCCGGCGCCGCCGAAGACCTTGTCGTTGCCCGAGCCACCGGAGACGATGTCGTCGCCAGCGCCGCCGCGAACCTCGTCGTCGCCCGAATTGCCCCAGACGCTGTCGTTTCCGTCGCCACCGCGCACCACGTCGTTGCCGCCCATGCCCATCAGCTTGTCGTCGCCGAGGCCGCCGCCGATGGTGTCATGATCGGTCGAAACGCCGCCACCCGTCGAAGCGCGCGGCAGCAGCGCGGCGTTGGTTACACCGATGTCGATGCGGATCACCGAATCGTCGAAGTCACGATCGCCACCGTTCTTGAGATCCTCGAACCCCAGCGTGACGCTGCCGCTCGCCACATCGACCGAAGCGTTGGCGTGCGAAATTCCGTCGCCATTGAGGGCGTCGTTGCCGCCGGTGAGCGAGTGGAAAACCGAATTGCCGTACTGCGACGAGATCAGCGTCTCGCGGCCGTTGGCCGCAACATGCACGAGATAGACCTCGCCGGTGCCGTTGACGTTGGCGGGCGAGCCGTCCTTCGTCACGAACTTGAACGAGCCGCCTTCATCGGCCAGCAGCTTGGCCATGTTGCGCTGCGCATACCCGTTCGGCACCACGAAGAAGCCGAGCCGATCGCCCGCCGCGAGCGACACGTCGACACTGCTCTGGCCGGCGACGAGAGTGCCACCCGAACCCTGCAGCGACGCGTTGGCGAACACGATATCGACGCCGGTGATGCTGCCGTCGTCGCCGATGCGGTACATGCCGAGGGCATTCTGATAGCCCGCGCTCTCGCCCATGAACGTCACCGTTGCGGTGACATCCTCGGCGATCTGGAATTTGTCGAGATCGACGCTGCCGACGCTGTTCGATGCGCCGAAGATGGTGTCGTTGCCGGCCTCGCCTTGCAGGCGGTCGTCGCCGCCACCACCGAACACGACATCGTCGCCAGCGCCGGCCTGGACGCTGTCATTTCCGCTTTCTGCGAAAATCATATCGGCCGCTGCCGACCCTAGCAGGCTATCGACCGTACCGGCACCGTTGAGAACGCTCATGCCACCATTCCCGATTCATTCGTCGCCCGAAGGCTGATCGAAGTTCTACATGCTCGACCACGACAGCCGACGCCTGAGCAATGTAGCAGTCAAAATCAAAGCAATCGTCGGCATTCGCCAGAAAACTTGCGACGAATTATTCTAAAATACCGAATATCGACAATCGACGAAGACCTCCGAGCCGCAATAAAAATGGTGGCCGGATTTGCATCCAGCCACCTCAGTCGGGGGTCGCACGCTCTGGGTTTCTCGGCCCGGCCGGACACTCGTCCGCGGGCAATTCGGAATTACCAGGCTATGCCCTGGTAGGTCGGATCGTCGGGCAGCTCCTTGTAGAGCCGCGCCAGATCGAGCACGTGCACGCCCGGGCGGCGGGTCGCGACGGCCTTGCGGAAGGCTTCCGTGGCATGACTGACGACGACGACATCCGACTGTTCGACGAGAGCTTCCGCACTCTCGACCGAGATCGCCTCGAGGCTGTCCATCAGGCACGCCTGACGCGGCACCGCATGACGGACATAGTCGATCTGCCCCTGCAGCATCGGCCCGAAGTGGAGATTGCCGTCGTAGGCCTTGATGGTCGCGCCCTGCTCCAGCATTGCCGTCATCACGTCGAGCGTCGGGCTCTCGCGCAGATCGTCGGTCGCCGGCTTGAACGTCACGCCGAGGAAGCCGATCCGCTTGTCGCGGAACTCCCGCAGCATCGCGACCGCCTTGTCGATGTGGCTGCGGTTCGACGGCATCAGGCTCGCGACCAGCGGCATCTCCACGCCGAGCTGCTCGGCGAGATGGCTGACGGCGCGCACTTCTTTCGGCAGGCAGGAGCCGCCGAACGCGAAGCCCGGCTTCAGGTAATACGGCGACAGGTTCAGCTTCGTGTCGCGCACGAAAATGTTCATGACGTCGTGGCTGTCGATGTCCAGCGCCTTGCACAGACGCCCGATCTCGTTACCGAACGCGACCTTGGTGGCGTGCCAGACGTTGTCGGCGTACTTGACCATCTCCGCGGCGGCGATCGAGGTGAAGATCACATTCTTGTCGATCGCCGAATAGATGCTGGTGACGGTCGCGGCGGCGCGCGCGTCGGAGGCGCCGACGACGGTCTTCGGCGGTGCGAAGAAGTCGGCGACGGCAACGCCCTCGCGCAGGAACTCCGGATTGAAGCAGATGCCGAAGTCGGGCCCGAGCTTCTTGCCGGAAGCCGTCTCGATATCCTTGGCGACGACATCGAGCGTGGTTCCAGGTGNNGATCGCAGCTTCCATCGGCCGCCGTCGGCGTGCCGACGGAGAGGAACGTAACGTCCCTGTCGAGCACGGCAGCCACGAGATTGCGCGTGGCGTCGATCATGCCGGCGCGAACACCCTGATCGAGCAACCCGCCGAGACGGTCTTCCACGATCGGCGCGCGACCGGAGCGGATCGCATCGACTTTCTGCTGCGAGAGATCGACACCGATCATCCGGAACCCGAGATCCGCGAGACACGCCATCGATACCGCACCGACATAGCCGAGACCGACGACGCTGATCGTCGGACGATCGACCTGGACAGCGGCGCGAACCTGATGCGCACGAACTGATGCAGGCGCAGTCTCGCCTGCCGCCGAGCGCGGCTCCACTGCAAGCAATTCCATGTATTGACGCTCCCATTCGCGGCTTTCATGCCGCGTTGCGACACCCTGGCGCCGCGACCGGCCGCCCATACCTCCGCAGCGCGGATGGTGGACGGCTCGCTGCACTCCCAGTTGGAGCGCTGATCGCGACGACGTACCGAGGAGCTTGGTCGAGAAAGCTGGATTTCAAATAAAACCGAAACGTAAAAGTCTAAGCAATACGGGCTAATTCAACATCACGCGCAGGAAGTCCAGGCTCGGCACATCGAGCAACCCGGTGTAAATCACGACGACGAGGAACAGGCTGCCGAACGACAGCAGCGTCAGATAAGCGGCCGCCACCTCGCGCAGCGTCGCCACCATCGACGATCCTGTGAAGCCCTGCTTCTGGTTGCCGCGGTTGGTCCACTTCTGCTTGGCGAGACGCCACATCATGTAGACCTTCACGCCCGCGTTCAGCAGCTGGTTGGCATAGAGCGTCCAGACGAAGTTCAGATCGACGCGGCGGGCGTAGATGAACAGCACGAACGACAGAACGAAGCGCGTGACCGCGACATAGACCAGATACGCCGCGAGAAAGCCGAAGCCGAGCTTGATGGTGCCGGCGAGCGCCAGCATCGGGCTGAACAGCATGGTCCACATGGCGAGACGCTGATCGATCACGCACCACCAGATGAAGAACGGCATGCGCCACGGCCCGAGCGCGATCGCGCGCTGACCGTTGCGCAGCATGTTGCCGGACCAGCGCCGCAGGTTCTCGACCATGCGCCGTGTGCCGGAGCCCTCGACGACCTCGATGGTGGTGCCGGACGCATCCGGCACGTAGGTCATGCGCACGCCCTTCCTGAGCAGGCTGTACCAGGTGCTCTTGTCGTCGCCCGAGAGGAAGCGGAAGGTGCCCCAGAGCCAGTGGTTGAGGAAGTCCGCCTCCTGCAGGCGAATGAACTCCTCGGAAATGATGTAGGTGGCGCGGAACACCGAGAAGCGTCCGGTCAGCGTCAATACGCGATCGGAGACGGCGTGGCTCTGCATGGCGAGGCGGCGCTGCGAGAAGCGCATGTCGAGCCACGACTGCATCCACCACGGCCCACGCACCAGCACATGCTCGTCGGTGGTCAGCGCGTGCAGGCCGGGATCGCGCGCGAACAGCGGAAAGCATTTGCGCACCGCACCCGGATGCAGCACGAAGTCTCCGTCCATAAAGATGACGATGTCGTTCGGTCCGAGCCCGGCGCGCGACATGGCACGCAGAATGAGCGCGATGGCGACGCGCTTGCCGGGCTGGTTCTGGCGGATGATGCGCAACGTGATGTCGCAATCGCTGCCGACCAGCTGCAGGTGACGTGCGATCTTCTGCTCGTCGCTGGCCTCGCTCGAGCCGAGCCACAACGTCGCCGGCACGCCGGCGTCGCGCACCTCGCACACGATGGCGCGGATCACCGCCTCCGAAATCTCGCGATGCTCTCGGAATGTCATCATCTGGATGTGGATGTGGCGCGGCCGCCAGCCTGCGTTCCAGTAGGCCGCCGCCTCGTCGCGCATGCGCGGGTACTTGATGCGTGCGAAGTAGATGGCGCGCATCCAGTGCGTCATCCACCGCCTGTAGCGCCAGACGCCGATAATGCCCATCGAGTAGACGAGCTCGCGGGCAAACGGATCCCAGATGATGTTCGGCACGCTCTCGAGCGCGATCACGCAGGCGGCAGCGAACAGGAGCAGCTTCAGCTGCACCAGCGGCGTCCACTTCTCGAAGAAGCCGAGCGGCTCCGACGGATCCTCGAGTCGGTAGCTCTCGCGCTGTCGCATCACCGGCTCCCGTTCACAGCCATGACGACAGCGTGTCCGTCAACGAACGCGCGAGCGAGCCGCGCGAACGCTGCTCGAACACCACCGTCACCGGCAGTCCGGAGTGATACCGCTCGAAGTTGCCGGCGACCCGGCTCGACGCGAACTCGAGCATGATCTTCGCCGATCGATCCTCCGCGCCGCGCCAGCGATAGCCCGCCGCACGCGCCTTGTCCTGCTCGGCGACGAAGCCGCTGGTGCGGTCGATCTTGACGACCCGCGCTTCGACGGTCTCGCCCAGCGCCGGAATGAACACCTGTGCCGCATCTCCGAGGCCGACCTTCGACACCTCGTCCTGCTTCAGGAACGCCAGCACATGACGATTGCGGGCCTGTTCGATGATGGCAATGACATCACCCTTGCGGACGCTCGCGGTATCGACACGCGGCAACTCCAGCACCGTGCCGGAGAACGGCGCGCGCACGGATGCGTTCTGACGCAGATTGAGATTGGCGATGTGGCGCTGCTGCGCGAGCAGGATCTCGTTCTCGGCGAGTTGCATCTCGGCATGCACGTCGGCCTCGTTGCCGACAATGTCGCGGCCGTTGTAGTAACGCTTGCCGACCGTCGCGCCCGCCATCTCGACCCGCGTCGAGAGCTCGTTCTTCTTCATCTCCAGAGTCTTGATGGCGCGGATCGAAAATTGCTCGGCTTCTTCCAGTCGCGCGTCGGTGGCGAAGCCCTTGTCGTGCAGCGCCTTCAGCCGGTCGTACTGGCGGCGGGCGGCGCGCGCCTGCGCCTCGGCCGACTCGATGTCGAGCTTCGAATTCTGCATGTCGCGCAACCCGAGCGCCGTCAGCCCTTCGAGCTTCTCGAGTTCGCCGACGTACCGCTAATTGAGGAAGCCCAGCCGCGCCTTGCGCTCGCGGATGGCGATGTCGGTAAGCTCGATCTCACGCTCGAGCTGATGATCGATGACGTTGAGGATCACTTCGCCCTGCTTGATGACGTCCCCCGGCTTCACACTGGCCCAGGCGATGCGACCATCGGACTGCGCCTCGACGGTCTCGATCGGCGCCGAGATCACCGCCGACTGCACCTCCAAGCGGTATACGTTGGAATAGATCAGCAGCGCCGTGTAGCTCAGTATGCACAGGCCGATCGCGCCGTAGACGGCGATCATCGCCATGGTCTTCGCCGGCATGCGACTGACCGGCTTGTCGCCAGCGGGAACGATCTTGGTGTCGGGCTGCAGCGATGCCGGCGTTACCGGCACGTCGATGCGCTGAATGGTATCCTCGACGTCGCTCATGGAGCCACGCACCAGCTCCTCGAGGAAGTGCTGCATCAGCTCGCGCTCGCGCTCACCGAGCTCGGTGAACTGCAGCGCCACCATGCGTTGCTCGGCGTTGCGGCGAACGATGCGACCGCGCGCGCCGAAAGCGACGTCGAATCCCTGGAATGGAAGCGACAGCTTGAGTTCGACCTCGCTGCCGATCGCGGGCAGGGTGCCGGGAAAGTCGTCGATGCGCAAACCGCCGAGCGACCAGTCGGCCGCACGCACGGTATGACCGGCCACTCCGACGAAGAGCGGTGCCGTGACCCTGTGATGGCGGCGCTGATCGGGCCGCTCACGTTTGATCTTTACACCCATACGCTACTCAACGGAGTACGCATCATACGTCACCCGTCTCCCGAATTTCCGATCCCTCTTTTCACACAACTGACTTAAGGAACGGTGTGCGGAATTCTTCGCACCGGCCCGACGCCGGTGCTCGTGCCGCTGCATCGACCGCTGATGACGCGAAAAGGGATCGGTCGCTGCGGCGTTACCCGAGTTGCAGGTTCGAGTGCCGCAATGCATCGGCAACGACCTTGCCGGGGTTGAGGATGCCGAGCGGATCCAACGCGGCCTTGATTGCCCGCATGGTCGCGATGCCGACCGGCCCGGCCTCGTCGGCGAGGTAGCCGATCTTGCCCTGGCCGATGCCGTGCTCGCCGGTGCAGGTGCCGTCCATGGCGATGGCGCGCGCGGCCAGACGGTCGAGCAACTCGTCGAGCGCCGCCAGTTCGCGCGGGTCTTGCGGGTCGATCACCGGAGTTGCGTGGAAGTTGCCGTCACCGACGTGGCCGACGATCGGGCAGACGAGGCCGAGGCGGGCGATGTCGGCCTCGGTCTCGGCAATGCATTCCGCGAGACGCGAGATCGGCACGCACACGTCCGTCGCCAGTGTCCGCTTGCCGGGCCAAGCGGCGCGCGTCGCCCAATAGGCATCGTGGCGCGCCTTCCACAGCCGGCGGCGCTCGTCCTCCGCTTCCGCCATTTCGAAACCGAGCGCGCCACAGGCTTCCGCGATGTCGCGGAACGCCGCCATCTGCTCGGCGACACCCGCGTCGGAGCCGTTCAACTCGACGAACAATGTCGGTGTCTCGGCCAGCGCGAGCTTCGAGTACAGGTTGACGGCCCTGATCTGCAGCGGGTCGAGCAGCTCGATGCGGGCGAGGCCGAGGTCGAGTTGTATCGCCTGCATGGTCGCCTCGGCCGCGCCGGTGGTCGTCGCGAACGGCACCACCGCGGCGAGAATGCGCTCGGGAATGCCAAACAGGCGCACGGTCAGCTCCGTAATGATGCCGAGCGTACCTTCCGAGCCAACCAGCAGCCGGGTCAAATCATAACCGGCCGCCGACTTTCTCGCCCGCCCGCCGGTCGAGAGCACCGAACCGTCGGCCAGCACGGCTTTCAGCGACACGACGTTGTCGCGCATAGTGCCGTAGCGGACGGCGTTGGTGCCGGAAGCGCGTGTCGCCGCCATGCCGCCGAGGGTGGCGTGCTCGGCCCCCGGATCGACCGGAAAGAACAGCCCGGTGTCGCGCAGGTGGGCGTTGAGCTGGACGCGGGTGACGCCGGCCTCGACGGTCGCGTCGAGATCGCCGGTGTGGACCGCGAGGATGCGCGTCATGCGGGACAGGTCGAGCGAGATGCCGCCGAACGGCGCGTTGACGTGACCTTCGAGCGAGGTGCCGGCACCGAACGCGATCACCGGCACACGGTGGGCGGCGGCAATCGTGACGACCTCGCTGACCTCCTCGGTCGTCGCCGCGAACACCACCGCATCCGGCGGCTGGTTCGGCAGGATGGTGATGGTGTTGGCGTGCTGACGGCGAAGCTCGAGCCCGGTCTCGACCCGCCCGGCCAGCCGCTGCCGGAGAATGTCGATGACCGTCCGTACCGCCGCCGCATCCGCCATTCGCGGTTCCTCTCGCTTTGCACTGCTCGCCCGATTCTCGACGCTGGATCGGGGCCCGGACCCGAGAACGAGCGACACCGATACTCGCCGGCCGACATTACACTTGTCGAGATTGGCCGACACAGAACCGCCGGATTGTGCTCGGTCTGCCGCAATCCGCCCCGAAATTGGAGGTATCGAGAGGAACCTGCCGCGAATTCGTCGGCAGCTGCGTTGATCCGCCGGCGGCGATTGTGGCCGAATTGCATCTCCCACCCTGGCGTCTTCGGCTGAAGCGAGAAAGCTGCATTCTGCCGGACCAGGAGTTGCTTTAGAACAAACGCTACGACGGGCACCTAAAGTTCCGGAGGGAATTCCATGCTTTCCAAGTGGTATGCGGCGGCCATGCTGGCTGCCGTCATGTTCGTAGCCGGCGGCCTCACCGAGGCGCACGCCCAGAAGGGCAATCTCGTGCGCATGACGGAGCAGCAGGGCACTCTCAAAGACGGCAAACTCGTAATCGACACCATGAAGGTGCGCGGCACCTTCGGAGAGCTGCGTCTCTACAATCGCGGCGCGCCGCTGATGATCGACAACGTCCGCGTCATCTATTCGGATGGCACGTCGCACGACGAGCGCCGCACCATCGACCTGCGCAAGGGCGAGCGCACCAAGCCGATCGATCCGAAGAAGGACGGCAAGTTCGTCGACGAGGTGATCGTGACGTACAAGGCCGGCGATGGCGCCAAGGGTGCCGTTGCGCTGCAGCTCTACGGCCAGCAGGACAGCAAGGGTGCACGCGCCAAGCGCCCGACCAAGTCCGAGCCGGCGAAGCCGGTGGCCGCCGCGCCCGCTGGCAAACCGGTCGGAAACGGTGCGGCTGGTCCCGGTCCGGCTCCCGCTGTCGCCAAGCCGGTCGCCGCTGCTCCGGCCGCCCCGGCGGCTCCGGCCGCGTCTGCCGCAGCCGAGAAGCGCGTCGTCGCCACCACCAAGGCCCCGGAAGGCCGCTGCGTCGGAGAGGGCAACGTGCTGTTGACCCGCGCCAACGTCGGCCTCGGCAACGACCGTGACCGCCTCGCGGTTGCGAACAACCTCGGCAAGTTCGAGCGCATCCGCATCTGCATCTCCGGTGTCGACATCGACCTGCAGACCATCAAGGTCGCGTTCGCCGGTGGCGAGTCGATGGAACTGCCGTATGCCGGCACCATCAAAGCCGGCCACCGCACCGAGCCGATGAGCCTCAAGGGTGACAAGTTCATCGACGGCATCGACATCACCTACCGCCGCAAGGAGCAGGTCGGCGCGATTGCCGGCGTCGAGATCTGGGGCGAGCTGTCGGAGAAGTGGATCGACCAGGAGTCCGAGCTGTTCAACGACGGCTGGGTGCGCCTGACCACCGGCAACACCGTCGGCTTCGTCGGCTTCGAGACCGATCGCTCTCCGGTCCGCGCCCACAAGCGCGGCTTCAAGAAGGTGCGCGTCGTCGTCAAGGATCGCGACATCACGCTCGATTATCTCGATCTGATCTACGCCGACGGCAGCTCGCAGAAGATCGCTGGCGACCGCAAGAAGATCGAGCCCGAGGTCGGCTTCGGCCCGATCGACATCAAGGACGGCCCGAAGGTCATCAAGGAAGTCGAGGCCCGCTATCGCTCGCGCTTCTTCGACAAGGACGCCAAGGGTTCCGACAAGGCCACCGTCGAGGTCTGGGGCAAGCGCTGATCCGCTGTTCAGCGACCATCTTTCTCGACGACACCAGTTCGAAGGGCGGCCGGCAACGGTCGCCCTTTTTCAATTCCACCGCGATAGACATTCTTCGAACTCGGTCGCTCGACCGCCATC
>CXWK01029980.1_pt1 | contig 10100 bp, 8 predicted proteins | sample 590851 | NCBI WGS metagenome assembly CXWK01 (sample SAMEA3498364, study PRJEB10139) | wastewater metagenome | biome: wastewater treatment plant; material: activated sludge | place: Denmark | collected 2014-08-01
GAGAGGGCCGCTCGTCCCCTCGCCCCTTGGGAGAGGGCTAGGGAGAGGGCCGCCTGTCCCCTCGCCCCTTGGGAGAGGGTTAGGGAGAGGGCCGCTCGTCCCCTCGCCCCTTGGGAGAGGGTTAGGGAGAGGGCCGCTCGTCCCCTCGCCCCTTGGGAGAGGGCTAGGGAGAGGGCCGCCTGTCCCCTCGCCCCTTGGGAGAGGGCTAGGGAGAGGGCCGCTTGTCCCCTCGCCCCTTGGGAGAGGGTTAGGGAGAGGGTCGCTCGTCCCCTCGCCCTTTGGGAGAGGGCTAGAGAGAGGGTCGCTCGTCCCCTCGCCCCTTGGGAGAGGGCTAGGGAGAGGGCCGCTTGTCCCCTCGCCCTTTGGGAGAGGGTTAGGGAGAGGGCCGCTCGTCCCCTCGCCCTTTGGGAGAGGGCTAGGGAGAGGGTCTTTAGCTCCGCGGCTCATCAACATCGCCGCCCAGTATAACACACGTTGTCGCCCGGATTGGCAACCCGCGAGCTTGCCCAAGGCACAAGATGCGAGTTGCCAACCCGCGCTACAACAGTGGTCAAATGCTCAGCTTGTCAGGGCAGAGGGTGTTGAGCAGGGCGATCAGGTCGGTCGGCGGCTGGTTGGTGTCAATGAAGCAGTCCACCCCCACGTCCAGCGCTGCCCGGCGGGTGGCGGCGTGGTGGCCCAGGGCGATGATGACCAGATCGGGCCGCAGGGCACGGGCGCGGGCGACGACGGCCGCCGCCGGCAGTCCGGGCAGCGCCCAGTCGAGCAGCAGCAGGTCAGGACTCTCGCTTAGCGCCGCCAGCGCGCTTTGAGCATCCACGGCTTCGATTAGGTGTTGGCAGTGCGGATCGTGTTCCAGCAAGGCGCGCAGGGCCGCCCGCGTGGACGGCCGTGCCTCGGCGATGAGGACGTGCATGACAAAAGCTCCCCACTTCTCTAGCTTTTACGGGCGGAATTCATCCCGCCGCTCTTACGTACAACCGGCTGAAACCGGTTGCCAACAGGTCGTTATCCTGTTGCCATAGGTTTTATTTGGCAGCGACGGATCTGAAACGGCTGATCTACGCCGCGCGCTGCTCCAGTGCCGCCAATCGGCGGTATAGGTCGCTCAATTCCGCCGGGAACGTGTCATCGGCAGCGAAGATGTCAGCCAGCGCGGCGTGGGCCAAAGGCAGCCGGTCGCGGCGCAACCAATCAACGTTGAGCCAGAACCGCGGCAGCACGGTCGAAGCAACCCGGCCGTCCTCACCTATCTCGATAGGCTGGAAGATGCCTTCGTCATCGCGGCGATAAAACTCGGCCGACTCCTGGCGTGGCCGCGAGTCCATGATCCAGTACTCACCCACGCCCGCCTGCTCGTACTCGGAGAACTTGCGCACCTTGTCTTCGCGGACGCTGCCGGCTGTTGCCATTTCGCTGAACCCCACTCTACGGCTCAGTATAACACAAGTCGGTTGCCCACAGGTTACTTGCGCAGCCGCAACAACCCCGCCACCGCCAGCCCGGCCAGCGACACCGCCCCCACGCCGGCGGCCGCCTTGGTCACCACCTGCCCCTTGGGGTCGTGGGCCAGGAAGTCGGCCAACGGCTCGACGCGCTGCTGTGGCGTAACGCCGAAGAACGCGCCCAGGATGACCTTGCCCAGCCGGTAGTGGCCGGGATAGCGCACCATTGTCGCCGGGTCCAGCGGGTGGGGCGGCGCGCCGACGGCATAGCTCTTGGTGTGGGTGAACTGCGTCACCTCGCCCGCGCCGTGGGTGCGGGCGTTGCCCGACATCTTCACCCCACCGAAGGGCAGCAGCGACACCGGGTAGTGGGACATGGTATCGTTGATATTGACCACGCCGACCTGCAACTGCTCGGCCACGCGCTTGGCATGGGCCAGGTTGCGGCTCCAGACGTAGGCGCTGAGGCCCATCTCGCTGTGGTTAGCCATCTGGATGGCGTGGGTGTCGTCCTGCACCTTCATAATCGGCAGGATGGGGCCGAACGTCTCGTCGGTCATCACCTGCATGGTGTGATCCACGTCTACCAGTACCGTCGGCTCGATGAACATGCCCGTCTGCTTGCCGCCCATCAGCACCCGCGCTCCCTTGGCCACGGCGTCGGCCAGATGGGTGTTGACGATGTCGCACTGGCGCTGGAAGGTCAGCGGCCCCATGCGGTAAGGGTTGTCCACATCAGGCGAATAGCCGACGCTGAACTTGGCCGTCTCTTCCAGCACCGCGGCCACGAACTCGTCGTAGACCTTTTCGTGGACGTAAACGCGCTCGACAGAGACGCACGCCTGGCCGGTGGTGTAGAACGCGCCCCAGACACCCCAGTGAGCCGCAGCCTTGATGTCGGCGTCTTCCAGTACCACCATCGGGTCTTTGCCGCCCAACTCGTAGAGGAAGGGGGTCATATCCTCAGCCGCCGCCTTGGCCACCATGCGCCCGGTCTTCACCGAGCCGGTCAGAAACAGCAGATCGGGCTTCGACCGGACGAGCGCCGCGCCGACGCGGCCGTCGCCGTGGACAAAGCGCACGAACGGCGCCAGCTCCGGCACGCGGTTGATCAACTCTTCCAGCTTCACTCCCGTGGCGGCGGATACTTCCGACGGCTTGACGACCACAGTGTTACCAGCCAGCAACGCGGCGATGATCGGCGGCAGCATCAGGTCAACAGGGTAGTTCCACGGGCCGATGATACCAACGACGCCGAAGGGCACACGCTCGGTGTAGTAGCGGCGGAAGAAGTAGAGGCCGGGCGGTATGCGGCGGCGGCCGAGCCACTTGGGGGCCAGCCGGGCGTACTGGTGGATCTTGTCCACAGTCATGATGACTTCGTGCAGCGCGTCGCCGCGGCTCTTGCCGTGGTCCTGATTGACGACGGCCGTCAGCTCGTCGGCGGCGTCAATGACCACGCGCTGGAACTCCTTGACGATGCGTGCCCGCTCCTTCAGCGGCTTGGCGGCCCAGGTGTGGTGCGCCGCGGCCATTTCGCGCCGGGCCACCAGTACGTCGGCCTCGGTGCTCATGCGTACTTCGCCGAACTTCTCGCCCGTTGCCGGGTTGATGAACTCTAGGCAGTCGCTTCGTGGGTCCATAGTTCCCTCAAGTAACGTCCGAAACAAGCTAGAAAGGCCTCACGCAAAGATCGCGAAGGACGCCAAAAGCGCAAAGTTCTCATACTTTCGCTTGGCGTTCTTTGCGTCCTTAGCGATCTTTGCGCGAGGTTCTTACAATCGCGAATAAGACCAACAGCATGGGCAGCAATGGCAGCAGCAAGAGCAACAGCGGCGACAGGCGCTTCAGGCGCTCGGCCGTGCCACTGGCCCCGTTGCCATTGGCCGGCATCTCGGCCACGTACTTGCCGCCGATGGTCACACTGTGCGGGTAGGGCAGCGCCTCGGGGGCCGGCGCGGCGGCCTTGGGCGGGATGTAGCTCATGGCCCGCTCGGTCATGGCGGCGATGGTCAGACTGGGGTTGACGCCCAGGTTGGTCGGTACAACGGAGCCGTCGGCCACGTAGAGGCCGGGGTAGTTGAACACCTGCTGATGAATATCCACCACGCCCGTATGCTCGTCAGACCCAATGGCGCAGCCGCCCAGGATGTGGGCAGTGTTTGGGATGCCCAGCAGGTCGTTCAGCCCGACCCAGGGCACGCCGTCAACCTTGTCGGCGAAGCGCTTCACCACGTCGCTGCCGGCGTCTACGCAGGCCGGAATGGGGTCCTCCGGGTCGCGCGAGGTAAGAATGCCCTTGCGTCCGCCAACGGACAGTGTGCGCCCGCGACGGAAGGCCATTTTGTTTTCGACCGTCTGCATGATCAGCAGTACGGTGTCACGCTCGGCCCACTGGGGCAGCAGGCGCGTGTGCAGGAAGTCGCCTGGCTTACGGAAGAGGTGTCGCAATGAGGCCCACAGGCGGCCGACGAAGGTCGTACCCTCGTCGCCGTAGCCCTCTAGCGGCCAGATGAGCGTACGCATGAAGCCCGACCCCGGCGGATAGCGGCACGGCTCGACACTGGTCACCTCGTCGGCCCAAAAGTGGGAGCTGATGGCCACGCCCTCGGCGAAGTTCTGCTGCTGGTCGCGGGCCGTCACGCCCATGAGGGCCTCGCTGTTGCTGCGCACGTGTTCGCCCAACATGGGCGACAGGCGCGGCAGCGTCCGGTCCTCGTCGCGGCACTTCAGCAGCAGCTCGACCGTGCCGACGACGCCGGCGCTGACGATCACGTTGCGCGCCCGCGCCCGGCCGCGCTCCTTGCGCGCCCAGTCGGTGATCTTCTCATAGGCCACCTCATAGCGCGCGCCATCGGCCTGCGCGCCATAGAGCGGCCGGATGGTGCGCACGTTGCGCTCGGGCAGCACTTCCGCGCCGTACTTCTCGGCCAGATAGAGGTAGTTCTTGTCCAGCGTGTTCTTGGCGTTGTGGCGGCAGCCGACCATGCAGCCGCCGCAATGGAGGCAGCCGGTGCGCGTGGGGCCATCACCGCCGAAGAAGGGGTCCTGGACGGTGACGCCGCGCTGGCCAAAGTAGATGCCCACGCCCGTCGTCTCAAAGGTGTGCCCCTGCCCCAGCTCATCGGCAATGGCCTTCAGCGTGTGGTCGGCCGGCCAGAGGCAAGGGTTCTCGGCTGTGCCCAGCATCCGGTTGGCGGTGTGGTAGTGGGGCATCAGCTCCTCTTCCCAATCGGCCAGCCCGGCCCACTCGCCCGCCCGGAAGAAGCGGCGCGGCGGGATGCGGTGGGTGCTGGCGTAGATGAGCGAGCCGCCGCCGACGCCGGAGCCGTTCAGCAGCCAAATGTCCTTGAAGAAGTTCAGCCCCTGCGGCCCGAAGCAGCGCAGGGCGGGCATCCACAGGTAGTCGAAGACGTTCCAGTTCGTCTTGGGGAAGCTCTCGGCCGACCAGCGCTTGCCGCGCTCGATGACCAGCACGGAGTACCCCTTCTCCGTCAGCCGCCAAGCGGAGACGCTGCCGCCGAAGCCGGAGCCGATGATGACGTAGTCGTAGACGGGCGGCGTCGCGGTATGGCCGTTGGCGTGGGAACCGGCGAGTTGAACGTTCATAATGCGCTTCCTTTGCGCCCGCTCGGCCGGACGCTTAGCAGACCGCTGAATAGCGGCTGGAACGCGAGCGTTCCCATAGGAACTCGTCCTCTCCAGCGTGATAATATTATAACACATTGCGTCATGGTTGGATACAAGCTTTCGTGGCACAGGATTCTTATCCTGTGCGCTCGCACAGGATAAGAATCCTGTGCCACATCCAGAAACCTGCGCTACAAGCCGGCAATCGTGTAGAATAGGCTCCGATCACCATGCCAAATCTCACCTTGCCTGCCAACCACCACCGGGAAACGCTGTCGCCCTATTCGCCGGCAGTCTACGGCCACCTCTGCGCCGTCACCGGCGAGCCGCTGCGAGCGGGCGACGAGGTTGTGGTCTGCGACGTTCTGCCCGGCAGCGACCCGATGCTCATTGAGAGCTGGACGACGCAGGGCAGTTGCCCCCACTGTGGCGCGGCCACCACCTCCATTGTCTACGTTCCACCGGTTTGGGACGCCACGCCGCCCTGGGCCGGGCCGACGCCGGCCACTACGCCACCCGCGCCACCGGAGCGTTCGCCGGCTCTCGTCGGCGGCTTATTCGGCCTGTTTCTACTGGCCCTGGCGGCTATGGCCGTGGCTATCTTTCTCTTCGTCGTGCGCACCCGCCAGCCAACAGACCCGCCGGCCACCATGCTGCCTGTCGCCGCGCTGACCGCCACCGCCGGCGCTGCCACGGCGACGGCTCCGGCGAACGCCACGGCGACGCCCGCGCCGGCCACAGCCCTCAGCGCCTCACCGACCGCGCCGCCCAGCAAAACGCCGGAGCCAACGGCCGACGCGCCGACACCAACGCTCGTGCCGACGCCCGCGCCGCCCACTCCGCTATCGGATTCGCCCATCACATCGCTCATCCTGGTCAACCCCGGCAACGATCGCGCCATCCGCGCCCTGCGCGCCGACGACGCCATTGACCTGAGCGAGATCGGCCGCAACACGCTGACGGTACTGGCCGACGTAGACTCGTCGGCCGTCGAGAGCGTCATCTTTCTGCTCGACGGCGACGCTTTCTGTGTGCGCGGCAACTGCGTCGAGAACGCCGCGCCCTACTACATGGGCGGCGACCAGGGCGGGGACGCCTATGAGGATTGGGACTGGTCGCGAATGGTGGGCAGCCACACGCTGACGGCCATCGCCTGCACCGGCGACAGCGGCACGGGCGACTGCTTCCCGGCTGTCGAAGTGCGCCTGACCATCAGCCGCTAAGCCTCTGCCAATGAGCCAGCCGCCCCATCCCATCCGCCCGCGCCGCGGTCTGCTCATCGCCGCGCTGCTGGTCGTTGGATTGGGATTGTTAGGCGCGGCGACGTGGCTGTGGCTGGCGGGCGAGGCCGGCCGCCCGGAGGCAATTGCCGGTAGTCCGCAACCGGCTACACCCACCGCGACGACCCCGGCGATCAACGACCCACAACCAACCACAGTGGTTAGTGGGCAGTTGCCGGTTGCCGGTGACGGACGCTCTTTCGCGCCCGCCGTGCTGTCGGGGTACGACGGCGGCTTTGCGGCGTTGGGCTGCGCGCAGACGGCCGACCCGGCCGCGCCGGCCGCGGCGACGCTCGATGGGCAACTGGCCGTCTGGCAACCGCTGACGCTGCGCTTCGCCGGTCCAGTAGCGACCGAGAGCGACGCCAACCCCAACCCGTTCCTCGACTACCGCCTGACCGTCCGCTTCCTCGCCCCCTCCAGCCGCGCCTACGACGTGCCTGGCTACTTCGCCGGCGACGGCCGGGGCGGCGGCGCGGGCGACCAGTGGGCGGCGCGCTTCGCCGCCGACGAACCGGGCCGCTGGCGCTGGTGCGCCTCCTTCCGCGCCGGGCCGGGCGTGGCCGTTGACCTCGACCCGGCGACCGGCGCGGCGGCGGCCTTCGATGGGGCGGTCGGCGAGTTCGACGTGGCTCCTTTAGAAGCGCGGGGGAGCGGGGGAGTGGGGGAACAGGGGGGAAGTGAAGAAGCAGAACCCTCTCCCACAGGGCGAGGGAGCGCCTCTCCCCCCTGCTCCCCCGCGCTTCCCTGCTCTCTCTTCACCCTCGGCCGTCTCGAATACACCGGCGGCCACTACCTGAAGTTCCGCGACGGGCCCTACTGGCTGAAGACCGGCACCAACAGCCCGGAAAACCTGCTGGCCTACGTCGGCTTCGAGGACACGGCCGACACCGGCGCGCCCCCCTTCCTCCACGCCTACGCCGCCCACGTGGCCGACTGGCGACCGGGCGACCCGACGCTGCCCGGCGCGGCCGACGAGGGCAAGGGCCTCATCGGCGCGCTCAACTACCTGGCCGAGCAGGGCGTCAACTCCATCTACTTCCTGCCCATGAACCTGGGCGGCGACGGCGGCGACACCTGGCCCTTCCTGTCGCCCGACGATGTGACCCACTACGANNTGAACGAGACCGAGCCGGACAACCGCCGCTGGCTCGACGGCGGCGCGGTGGTGACCGACCTGCTGACGCCGGCTCGCCGCCTCTACTACCGCGAACTCGTCGCCCGCTTTGCCGACTTGCCGGCCATCAAGTGGAACCTGAGCGAAGAGAGCGTCTTCAGCGGCGACGAGTCCATCGCCCTGGCCGGCTATCTGGCCGCGCTCGACTGGGCCGACCACCCCATCGCTCTGCACAACCCGGCCGACTGGTTTGGCCCCCTGGAGGCAGTTCTCGGCCGCCCGGAGTTTTCGCTGACCTCCATCCAGTACCAGCCCGACGACGCCGGGGCGCTGGTGGAGTCGTGGCGGGCGGCTTCGGCCGGGGCCGGGCGGCCGTGGGTCGTCGAACTAGACGAGAACCGGCCCGCCGGCGAGGGGCTGACGCCCGACAACGCCGGGCCGCTGCGCAAAACCATCCTCTACGACGCCTTCTTCAGCGGCGCGGGCGGAGTGGAGTGGTATCTGGGCTACCACGAACTGCCCATCGGCGGCGACCTGAATGTGGAGGAGTTCCGCACCCGCGAGGAGATGTGGGCCTATGCCCGCCACGCCCGCCGCTTTCTGGAGGAGAACGTCCCGTTCTGGCTCATGGCCCCGGCCGACGAGCTACTGAGCGGCGAGGCGGGGGACTATGGCGGCGGCGAGGTTCTGGCCCTGCCGGGCGAGGTCTACGCCGTCTATCTACCCTCGGCCGCCTTGCCGGCCACGCTGGCCGCGCCCGACGGAGCCTACACGCTGCGCTGGTACGACCCGCGGACGGGCGAGTTCGTCGGCCAGCCGGCCAGCGTGGCCGCGACGGCCGACGCGCTGCCCCTCGGCCCGCCGCCCCGCGACCCGGCCGCCGACTGGGTAGCCCTGGTCACAGCCGCCGCCTTCGCCCCGCCCATGCCGCCGGCCTATCCCTAAACAAGGGGCCAGGTTCCAGGGGCCAGGGGGTAGGGAAGAGCGTTCTTCCCTAGCCCCTAGCCCCTGGCCCCTTGTTACGCGAATTGTAACGCGCCGGTGCTACGCTCAGCGTGGAGTGAACAGCAGCATCGGGCAGTGTGAGACGCGCCCGCCCGGGAGATAGGGGCCGCCGCCCCCGCGCCTCAGGGACACAGCAGCCGCATGGCCAACAGCAATACAATTGTCGAATTTGACGGCGAGCGCTACTTGCAGATTCACGGCGCCTGGTACAACGCCCGCACCTACATCAAACCCCCGGAGATCATCAGCCGTCGCCTGGACGAGCGCTACGGCACGACGCGGCTTGCAGAGGTCAAGTTAGGGCGGCCGCCTTTGAAGCGAACGCGGACGTAAGCCTCTCTTCCTGGGGGCGAGGGGACGCTGATCCCCCGCCCTTCGGGAGGGGTTAGGGGAGGGTCTTCCTCGGCCGGGGTGCACAGACCCTCTCCCNNACCCTCTCCCTAGCCCTCTCCCATAGGGCGAGGGAACAAGCGCCCTCTCCCACGGGGCGAGGGGACAAGCAGCCCTCTCCCTAGCCCTCTCCCAGGTGGCGAGGGAACAAGCACCCTCTCCCTAGCCCTCTCCCATAGGGCGAGGGAACAAGCGCCCTCTCCCACGGGGCGAGGGGACAAGCAGCCCTCTCCCTAGCCCTCTCCCGTGGGGCGAGGGGACAAGCAGCCCTCTCCCACGGGGCGAGGGAAGACTCCATTCACAGCGCGCCTCTCTTCGGTTATACTAGGCGCGTGAATACCACCACCAGTGGCCCCCTGCTGGCCGTGCCCGACGCCGTGCGGCGGTCGGAGCGCGCCGAACGCGAGCAACAGCACCAGGACTTGCTCATCATCTCGGCGACGGTAATGGCTCTGCTGAGCCTGCTCTGGGGGCTGATCTACCTCTACACTGGGGCCGTCACCGCCGGGGCCATTCCACTCCTCTATGCCGCGCTGTCGTTCGTCAGCATCGGCTACTACGCCCTGACCGGCCGCTACCACCTCTTTCGCTTCACCCAGTTGCTGGTGACGCTGCTATTTCCCGTGGCGCTCATGCTCGTCCTGGGCGGCTTCGTCAACTCTAGCGGCGTCGTCCTGTGGTCGTTGACCTCGCCTGTCGGAGCGATGCTGTTCGCCGGGCGGCGGCAAGCCTCGGGCTGGTTCGCGGCGTTCATCGCGCTGGTCATCGTCGCCGGGCTGATAGACGCCGGGGTGCTGCCGCTGGGCGTTGCCCCCGCCAGCCCGCCGTCGGTTGACCTGACGACGACCTTCTTCATTATGAACGTCATTGGCCCGTCGGTCGTCGTCTTTCTGTTGCTGGTCAACAGCACCCGCCAGCGCGACCGCTCGCGCGACTTGCTGCTGCTGGAGCGGGCCAAATCGGAGCAACTGCTGCTCAACGTCCTGCCGCAGTCCATCGCCGCGCGGCTGAAGGCGGGCGAGGGAACGATTGCCGAGTGCTACGACAACGCCAGCATCCTCTTTGCCGACATCGCCGGGTTCACGCCGCTGTCGGCCGAGTTGGGCGTCGAGCACGTCGTCGAGCTGCTCAACGACATTCACAGCGCCTTCGACGCCATTGTTGCCCGCCACGGCCTGGAGAAGATTCGCACCATCGGCGACGGCTACATGGTCGTCTCCGGCGTGCCCACCC
>CXWK01000131.1_pt9 | contig 10090 bp, 9 predicted proteins | sample 590851 | NCBI WGS metagenome assembly CXWK01 (sample SAMEA3498364, study PRJEB10139) | wastewater metagenome | biome: wastewater treatment plant; material: activated sludge | place: Denmark | collected 2014-08-01
CTTGGCGAGCGAGTCTATCCGCGAGCGCTGGAGACGGAACTGATCGCACTACGCAACCTGTTTGTCGACTTTCACACTCGGCTCACACCCCTCGAACAGCAGGATCGGCTCACGAAAGCGCTGGCGCTGCTCAGCCGCCTACAAGGGGACGCGCGAGCGGTGAGTCAGCCGGCGGGGCCTCCGAAGGAGAACCAAGTACAACCTTTACCGGTTCGGTCCAGTCCTGCCAGACCGCTGTGGGAGCTATCGATTCAATATGCAAAAGGAGTTGGTCCCAAACGAACCCTCTTGCTGGAGCGGCTGGGCGTGCGCACTGTCGAGCAGGCCTTGTGGACGTTACCATGGCGCTATGAAGATCGTTCGGTCATCACGCCGGTGGCCGAGCTTGTGCCGGGGGCTACACGGAGCGTTTGCGGCGTGATCACTCGGGCAGAGGCAACGCGTGCGCGCGTTCGCCGGCTGTCGATTCTCGATGTGGCGGTTCAGGACGCAACGGGGACTGTGCACGCGGTGTTTTTTAATCAACCATACTTGGAAGATGTGTTGAAGGAAGGCCTGCGGGTCATGATGTCTGGGCGGGTGGCGGCCGGTCGGGGTGGGTGGACCGATGTGCGGTTGGAAGCGACGCAATTTGAAGTCTTGAGCGGCGGCGAGGATGAGTTACTCCATGTGGGGCGCATCGTTCCGATCTACCATGAGACGAAGGGGTGGACGTCACGTCAGATGCGAGTTTTGATGCAGGGGTTGCTGGCGGAGTATGGGGCTGACATAGAGGAGGTACTGCCTCTGTCTGTCCGTGCGCGCCATCGGCTGCCGCCGATCGGCGAGGCGATTCAACACGTGCATTTTCCCTTGCCGAAGACGGATCTGGCCGCCCTGGATCAGGGGGTGACGTCTGCTCACCGACGATTGGCGTTTGAAGAACTGTTTCTGCTACAGGCGGCCATGGTGCTTCGCCAACGGGAGATGAAGGAAGAGCTCAAATCATTTCGGTTTAATCCTCACGTGGCGCAACTGAAGCAACTGGCGAAGATCCTTCCCTTTACGCTGACCTCCGCGCAGGAACGTGTGTTTCGTGAGATCCAAGCCGACATGGTGACCTCGCGGCCGATGAATCGCCTGGTGCAGGGTGATGTCGGGTCCGGGAAGACCGTCGTGGCGCTGCATGCCCTTGTGATGGCTTGTGGATCGGGCTGCCAGACGGCGTTGATGGTCCCTACCGAAATTCTGGCCGAACAGCACTATCTGAATCTTGTCCCCTTGCTGAGGGCAGTGGGGTTGAAGGCAGTGCTTCTGACTAGCGGCGGGAAGGCAAAAGACCGGAACGAGACGCTGAAGCAGTTGGAGTCCGGCGCTGCGCAGATCGCGATCGGCACCCATGCATTGATTCAAAAGAAGGTGCGGTTCGCGAACCTTGGCCTGGTGATTGTTGATGAACAGCATAAGTTCGGCGTCCTGCAAAGGAAGACGTTGCTGGAGAAAGGGTATCGACCGGACGTGCTGGTGATGACGGCGACGCCGATACCGAGAACCCTGGCCATGACGGTCTATGGGGATTTAGATGTATCGGTGATCGACATGCTGCCGCCGGGCCGCAAACCGGTGCGAACATTGCTCTATACCGACGGGCAACGTCACAAGACCTGGCAGCTGGTGGGAGATGAGTTGAAGGCCGGGCGCCAGGCGTATATCGTCTACCCGCTGGTCGAGGAATCTGAGAAGGTCGATCTCAAGGCGGCGATCCAGGGAGCGGAACACCTGCAGCGCGAGGTCTTTCCTCAGGCGCGGGTTGGATTGCTGCACGGCCGGCTTCCGACGGCGGAAAAAGAGCGCACCATGGCGGCCTTCAAGGCCGGGACGATTCAGGTTCTCGTCGCGACCACAGTGATCGAGGTCGGGGTAGACGTGCCGAATGCGACGGTCATGGTCATCGAGCATGCCGAACGATTCGGGTTGGCGCAGTTACATCAATTGCGAGGGCGTGTCGGGCGTGGGGCACATCAATCGCTCTGTATTTTGATCGCCACATACCTCGCGCGAGAGGCCAGGACGCGGGTCAGCCGTGACGGCCCGCCGGAGCAGAATGCCTCCAATGCGCAACAACGGTTGGCCGCGCTCGTGAACTCGAACGATGGATTTGTCATTGCCGAAGAAGATCTCCGGATCAGAGGCCCCGGTGAATTTCTGGGGCTGCGTCAGTGGGGGGTGCCGGAGTTTCGAGCTGCGAATCTGGTGCGGGACGCGCAATTGTTGGAGCAGGCCAGGCAGGAAGCCGTGACGTTGTTGGAAGAGGATCCGGGCCTGATGTTACCCCAGCACCAGGCGTTCAAGGCCGCGATGTTTCGTCGCTGGCGAGGTAAGCTGGCCTTGGGAGATGTGAGCTAAGCAGCTGGGACACTGCCGGTTGGGTGGAGGGTGATCGATGGGAATGTTGCAGCGCTTGAGTCACGATTTGCGGGCCGGCTGGGTGACATTGCGGCACGGCACGGCCAAGGCCGCCACGCGCGCGCTGGAAGAGGGCGAACTACTGCGCTACCGCTTGGAATTGCGAAAGGTGGATCAGCAGCTTGACGATCTCCACGGGGACATCGGCGAACGGACGATTGCGTTGCACGATCGTGGTGAATCGGCAGACCGTATCCTGTCCGATTCTGAAATCACCCGCCTGATGCAACAGGTGCGGACACTGCAAGATGAACATACCAAGTTGCTGCTGGAAATGAACGACATCACGGTCGAAGGTCAATGAGACTCAGTTGATGATCCCCGAGACGACTGCTCCCACACGAATTTTCGCCGGTATCGATATCGGGACGCTCACTTGTCGTTTGCTCATAGCGGAACTGACCTCTGCCGGAGGGTTGAGAGAGCTCCGATCTGACCGACGCATTCTCCGGCTCGGTCAAGGGGTGGATCGGGAGCGTGTGCTGCGTCCCGATGCCATGGCACGAGTGGTGGCCACGTTGAAAGAATGGCGTCAGGTCATCGACGGCTATCATGTTGACGCGGCAACGGCCGTGGCGACGAGTGCGGTGCGCGATGCCGGGAATCGTGATGAGTTCCTAGGCCTGGTCCAACGGGAAGCCGGGTTCCAGGTTGAGATCATTTCCGGCGAGGAGGAAGCCCGCCGAACCATGCTTGGTATCCGTTCCGGCCTGCCCTCTGGTGTGACGGATCTGCTGGCGTTGGATATCGGGGGAGGGAGCACCGAGTTTATTCTGGACCGGCCCGGCCAGGCGACGCTGGCGAGATCCATCGATATCGGTGTCGTGCGGTTGAGCGAACGGATACTGCACAGTGATCCGCCGACCCCAGACGAGGTGCAGGAAGCGCGCGACTGGGTGCGCCGGGAAACCACTGCCGCAATAGCAGCAATGCCACGGTCGCCAGGAGTCATGTTCGTCGGCACCGCAGGAACCATCACTGCGCTGGCCGCTATGGTTCAGCAGTTGCCTGCTTATGAGCCGGCAAGAATTCACAACTACACGCTAACGCTAAATATGGTGAAGCAGTTGGAGTTGCAGCTACTCAGTTGTTCGAAGGCGCAACGGGAAGGCCTGCCCGGGCTTGAACGTGGACGGGAAGACGTCATTGCTGCCGGCGCGGTCATCCTGCGCACGGTGATGGAGACATTGGGGATNNCGGGAAGACGTCATTGCTGCCGGTGCGGTGATCCTAGGTACGGTAATGGACACGTTGGGAATGACGAAAGTGCTCGTGAGTGACCTGGGGCTGCGGGAGGGTGTGCTGATACATCTTGCCGGTGGTCGATAAGTGCTATTTTTTTCAGTCATTCGATTTATTTTTGAGCGCGTGCTGATCAATGACAATCCTGGCTTCTGTTCAGTTGAAGGCTCAGTTAAAGCGTAAGGTTTCCCTCTGTCGGATCGCGATCACACTTGAGTGGCCCCTAGTGCTGAAATTGAGGAATCGCCAGAACGTTACCTCTGCGAATACCAGCGGAGGCCGCTCTTCTGCTCGGTGAAGGTCGGTTGGGGGATGCCGCCCGGCTTTTCCAGCAGTAGCACCTTGAAGTCGATGAGGCCGAACCAGGCGGGGTCGGCGATGTCGTGGTAGTGGCAGCCTTGGAGCTTGGGGAGGATGTCGCCCAGGGTTTTGGTGAGCTCACTTTCCGTGTAGGCCCGCACAGAAAAGTTCTGCCCCAGTCCCTGACAGAACCGTTGAATCGTATAGGCCGCGCCGGTGCAGAGGACTTTCGTGTCCGGCTTGATCTGCAAAAACTGCGGGAGTGACAGGTACCGCTCCTGAAAGCCAAGCCAACGTACCGCTTGTCGCAGGTGGTTGTACTGCACCTCGTATTCCGTGTGGTGGGGGAGCTTCACGGCGGCGGGCCAACCTTCTTCGACGCCAAACTCCGTGAGAAATGCCCGACCGCCCGGCTTGAGTACCCGCCAGACTTCGGCCACGAACCGCATCGGTCCCAGATTGAAGATCACTTCTTCGGGCAATTCCTTCTCAAGCGGCACCTTCAGCCGCCTGATCCAATCCAGCGCTTCTTGATGTTGTGCGGTCTCGCCTGTGCCTTCCGTGAGCTCCTTGCGGCTGAGCTTCACCGGCGTCATGTCGGCCATATTTTCGTTGTCGATGATGAGGTCGACGGAGTTGTCTCTAAAGGGCAGGCATTCGCCGTTGGCATGGGTGCCGGTGCCGGTCCAGCCGCCGGCCTTCGCGCGTTTGGTCTGGAGCTGCAGGAACGGGCGCGTGACATCCAACGAAATGTATTGAATGCCTTGTTTCTCGAAGGGCAGTAGTTCCTGTCCTAGCTCGCGGGCGACATAACCCAATCCACCACCGATCTCGACAATGACTTTTGGCTTCGGTTTGAACCAGCCGAGCCGGCGTAGTTGGCGCATGAGCAGGCGGCCATAGGTCGTGCCGCCCAGGGCTTCGCAGGGTTCCCGGAAGAGGTGGGAGACGGTGGTTTCGATCAGATCGAAGTGGCCATCCTCCAGGTCACTTTCCTTCAACTCGTGGACATGGAAATCTTCGAGGTGTTCCTCACCTTCGAACTCCTGCTGCCCCGACCAGCCTTCTCGGATTTGCTGCAGGAGCAGGTCCCATTTGGCCTTGTGGCGATGGCCCCCGGGCGGCTCCGTGCCGAAGTAGCACAGCGAATAATTGGGCGTGGACCACCGTGCCAGGTGCCAGGTCCCGGGCTGGCCGTCCGGGCCGCAGATCTTATTCCCGTACTTCTCCACGAGCGCGCCCACCGTAATGTGGCCGTTCATGGAGGTGAGCATTTCAATCCCGACGGCATTGAGCCGGACGAGCGGGAAGTCGTCGTCGAGCGGCGCTAGCCACCATTCGTCGAAGGCGTGCTGGTAGGCTACGAGGTCGGGAATACGCCAGGCAAGCAGGTTGAGGGTGTCGCCGCTCAATGTGAGGGGCTCTTGGATGGCTGCGGCAGCTTTCATCTGGTTAGGTCCTAGGCACGAAAAGCCGCAGCCTACACGAGCGCGGCGCTGACGTGCAAGAACCTCGATGAGGAGGAGTGGCTACGTCTGCGAGGGAAGCAGCGGCGACTCCGTCACGATAATCATGCCGCGCATAATGGGGTGAATGCGGCATTGATAGGGGTAACGGCCAGGCGGCAGGCTTGGGATGGTGTAGGCTCCTCCCGGTTCGACGGCCCCTGAGTCGAAGGCGCAACGGCCGGTTTCTTCAAGGCATGCATCGTGGGTCACGGTATGGTGGGTGGGCGTTGGATTTTCCCAACGGATGGCGCCGCCGGCGGTTACAGTCACAGCTGCAGGCACATAATAGGGTGATCCGCTGTCCATCAGGACTTGCGTCGCCGGTGGCGTCGCAGAGGTCGGCCAGGCTATCAAGGTGCTTGTCGCCAATACGAAGAAGAACAGTCGCCAGCTCATAGCGTCGTCATTCCGGTGAATCAATATACATCTATTATACATAGAGACAGGTTCCCGACGGAAGGATTCAGTCGGCCTATGGGGAGGCATTCGCCTGGGCTGGAGGAAGGAACACGCCGGGTCGTGCTGGATGCGCCCGGGCGGCGCCGACGGCACGAATGTGAATGCTTGCAGGGGCGCGACAGCGTTGCAGCCTGACACAGTCAGCCGTGGGTGCAGGATGGTTGCAAGAACCCGCTTGTTCATGCTAGATGGAGGCCGCTTTACCACCGACGTGCCATGCTGAAGACCTGAGAGGAGGACGTGGAATGGCGAAGAAAATCGTGAAAAAGAAAAGCGTTGCTGCCAAAGCCTCGCCGCCGAAAAAAGTCGCGGTGAAAAAGGCGACGAAGCTGAAGAAAGCCGTGGCAGCTAAGAAGCCTGTGAAGGCCAAGAAGGCGGTAGCGGTAAAGGGGAAACCTGCCGCGAAGAAAGTCGTCAAGCCCGCAAGAAAAGTGGCCCAAAAACCGGCTGCAGCGGCCAAACGTCCTTCCAAGGCGAAGCCCGTCTCCAAAGCGGTGAAGCCGGCGCCGAAAGCCGTCAAGCCTGCGGCAAAGCCCAAACCCAAGCCTGCGCCCCCCAAGGTCAACCCTCCGGTCGAACAGTCGGCCGTGATTCCTGAGTCGAAACCTGCGAAGCCTCCAGTGCCGGAGGTCAGCAAGGCGGCGAAGGTGGAGCCCGAGCCTCGACCGCTGGAGCTCGATGACGAAGAGGAAATGGCGGAAGACCTTGAGGATGTGTCGGAAGAAATCGAAGAAGAGATCGAAGAAGAACTCGGACTCGATGGTGAAGACGACGACGTGGACTATCTGGAAAAGTCGGAAGATCTCCTCGACGACGCAGACGAGTATCGCAACAATTAGCCCACGTTGGTGTCGTGGCTTACCGGGTTGTGCTCGGTTGATGCCTCTTTGTGCCACGTGCTCCCTAGCCAGTGAAGGCTCCACTGAACAGGCCTGATGGTGACCTCCGTCCAGACAGGCCTGGGGCTGTCTGGGGAAGATTCCTCGCGCCCGTCGCTGTGGTGCTCCGCTGGTAGCGGCTTCTGGCCATCATCCTGATCCTGTAGATTTCATGAGCCATTTTTTGTTTATCGCCGGAGCCCTTCGTGAACGGACCTCCCAGGAGAGTGCCGAGCTGCAGCTTGGCGCCGGGATTTGGGGTCTCTGCACGGCCTTGATTCGCGACAATCTCCAGAGGTTTTTGGCGCAGGACTCCCACGGACTGGTGTATGTGCTGAAGGAAGGTATTCGAGCGGAGTTTACGATTACTTCACCGGTCCAGCCGTTTCAAGCCCTGGATGAATTGCTCAAGGACGAGGTGCGAACAGAAGCCCGATATGGATTTGTTCGGGTCACGCCGCTCCGGCGTTGGCAGGGTCATGCGCCGGACTGTCAGGCTCTGCTTCAGCGGGTGTTGGGTATCGAGGCGCAGGCCGAATTGACTCGGCGGCTTAGTCTTGGCATGCATCGTCTCACGGACGCGGAGTTTCGGGCAATCGTCGAAGGGTTGGGGGTGGAAGCGTAGCCGCGGCGTCCACCGACCGCGAGACTCCTATTCGAGTGTGCCTCCGGTCATGAGACGGTAGGCCTCCTCGACTGTGGCGACCTCCGTGACTTCAACGTTGAGCTCCCAGGCGAGCCGGTTGAGGTTCCAGCGCGGATCGTCCCGCTGGCCTTGGGGGATCAGGATCGTGCGATAACCCTCGCGGGCTGCCGCACGAATCTTGTCGGGGATGCCGCCCACGGGTCCGATGGTGCCATCCTTGGCAATCGTACCGGTTAAGGCAATCCCTCGCCGGATATGATCTCCTTTCAATAGCGCCGCAAATCCGACCGTCATCACTGCCCCTGCGCTCGGGCCGTCTGTCCCGGTTGCGGCGTATGCGATGCCCATGGCACTGACCGTTCCCGCATGATCGATCTGTGGCGTGTGGGCGAGCGCATATTGAAAGGCAAGGACCATGGAACTGAGGTTCGTCTGTCCGGGCCGGATGTTGCCGCCCAGCCATTGCAGCTCCATGGGCGAGGGGCTTGGCCGGTGATCCCAACGCAACAGGAGCACTTCGAACACGCCGAGGTTATTCGATTGGATCGCCGCGAGCATCGGGACTTCGACCACCGCTTCTGCGCCGGCGCGCGGGATAGTTGCGAGTAGCACAACGGTGCAGACAAAGACCGTGCATAGGAAGCGTCGGCCTCCGCTGGTATGAACCACGGGTGTAATCGCGGACATATGAGTCGAAGTGTAGCAAAGGCATTGGGGGAGTAAAGTGTTCGCACCGTTATGTGTTTCTCGGTTGGTTCGGAGAGGTTTTGTGGAATCATCATCCCGATCCTCTCGGCCTCGTGGATTTCCCATTTGGGCCGTAATAGGGGTGTTGTGGGGAATGGTGCTGCTCCCCGTTGCACTGCGCGCGGAATGTGCCGCGGAGACGGGTGTAAAAAGCGCAGTGGCTGTGTTCACCCTGCATTTACCGAATACCTGTACCGAGGCTGAGCGGGAGGCACGTGCCGTATCCGCGCAAGAATTGCTGCGGGCGCTGGCGGCGGGAAAGGGGCTGGACCTGTCTGGAGTCGTGATTCAGGGCGACCTGGTCCTCGATGAGCTGCCGGCTCAGAAGGCGAGTGCGGTGGGCGACCTGGCACCCGAGGACCGTCGAGTGCTTGAGGGGCTGAATGACGAGGAGGTGCATGTCATCCGCGGGCCATTCGTGATCAAGCAGTCGAGGGTGAAAGGACGGATCGTCAACCGGCTCAAGAGCGGGTTTCTGTTGATCACCGGACCGGTGGTGTTGGCGCACACGGATTTCGCCGGATTCGTCGACCTCTCGCGCACCGTGTTTCTCGGCCTGGTCGATGGATCGAATTCGACCTTCCATCAGGAGAGTTATTTTGTTCAGGATCGATTTACGCAGGGAGCCATGTTTTCGGATACGCATTTCGGCCCGCACGCTCGATTTCACCGCTCGGTGTTTGCCGGCCCGGCGATTTTTCGCGGGGCGACCTTTCAGGGGTTAACTGAGTTTCTGGAAGTGGTGTTTGAGCAGGATGCAAATTTTTCGCGAGCGGTATTTCACCTCGGAACAGGATTTTCCGGTGCGCATTGCCGTGCGAAGTGCGACTTCTCTTCGTCTCAGTTCGATCGGGAAGCATTTTTTCTGTTCGCCATCTTCGACCGTCCGGCTACGTTTGCCTCCGCGCGATTCGGATCGCAGGCCGACTTTTCCGATGCCGCATTTAAACAGGCCGATGATCTCGCACAGGCGACCTTCGCGCGCACACCGCAGCTGACCAGAACCGCTCGTGTCAGCACAACGATGCCGGGTCCTACGGCTTCTGCCTCGGCTCCATTTTCCCAGGCCGTCACGATCTTCCTATTTGTCATGGCGCTGGGGCTGTTGGTCTATATCATCAGGGCCAAGTAGCCCTGGTTGAACCCACAACATATAGTTTTAGTCTTGCCCGGTCCCCCCATAAATTGGTATAAGATTGAAACTTTGGCCAAGGGAGCCTCTCGTACCTGATGGACCAACCTGAACTGCCCTACCAAGTCAAGATCGAGAATTTCGAAGGTCCTCTCGATCTCCTCTTGCACCTCATTAAGAAAAACGAAATCAACATCTACGATATTCCGATTGCGCTGATCGCTCAGCAATACTTGGACTATCTGTCGGTGATGAAGGAATTGAACCTGGCTGTGGCCGGTGAATTCCTCGTGATGGCGGCGACCCTGCTGCATATCAAGTCACGGATGTTGTTGCCGGTCGACGAGGTGGCGGTGGACGAGGAGGACGGCCCCGATCCGCGCGAAGAACTCGTCCGGCGACTGCTCGAATATAAGCAGTTCAAAGAGGCGGCTTCGCAGCTGGACTATAAAGAACGTCTATGGCGGGATGTGTTTTCGCGCGAGCCCGGTCCGCCGGTCGAGGTCAAGAAAGACGAGAGTCTGCTCGACGAAATTTCCCTCTTTGATCTGGTTGATGCGCTGCAGGGGGTCTTGTCCCGCCATCCAGGCAAGCGACTTGTTGAAATCATTCCGGACAACCTCACGGTCCGCACCCGTATGAGCGCCATTATCGAGGCGCTGGAACTGCATGAATCCATGGCCTTTACGGCGCTGTTCGAGGAGTCGAGTCATCGGCTTGTGGTGATCGTGAC
>CXWK01003881.1_pt1 | contig 10089 bp, 11 predicted proteins | sample 590851 | NCBI WGS metagenome assembly CXWK01 (sample SAMEA3498364, study PRJEB10139) | wastewater metagenome | biome: wastewater treatment plant; material: activated sludge | place: Denmark | collected 2014-08-01
CCCCAAACCGAACCGGTACCGAGTAGACGTCGATCTGGCTGCCGTCCTTCGCGCTCTCCTGGTAGGCGATGACCTCGCCGATACCCGGCTTGGTGGCCCCGAAGGTCGAGGTGAACTCGAAGTCGCCCCAAGTGCCGGTACCGGCGCTTGCGTTGGTGACACCCTCGTCCACGATGAGGCCGTCGCCGTCGGCGATCGTGTAGCTCACGACCGCCTCGAACGTGTTGGCGATTCCCGAGACCTTCAGGGGCGATGCCACCGATGCCCCCGGGGTTGGTGATTCCACCAGTACGGCCGGCGTGACGTTGGTGAAGTCGGTGCGGTCGAGGTCGACCGCTGGCACCCCTTCGCCCCCGATGGCGTCGACGTCCTGGCCGTCCAGCTTGATCGTCACCCGTTGCACCTCATCGAACTGCGTGGCGGTGAAGACCACCTGGGCAACCCGAAGTTGCATCGACAGGCTGCCACCGCCCGACTGGAAGGCTTCGGAGAGGTCGACGACGGCGGTGCCGCCCGACACCGACACCCCGAGCAGCGTGGTGGCCTCCGGGATGGCAGTGGCCATGCCGATGTCGGTCTCGAAGTCGTCGGGGCCTTGGAGCAGGGCGGCGATCGCGCCTTCCAGCGTGGCCGGGACGCCGGGCCTGCCGGCGGTCCCGATGTTTTCGTTCTTCTCGAAGTAGACCAGGGTTGGCGAAGCCACTTGTTGAGGCGCCTGAACGGCGGCGGATGATGCAAGCCCGGCACTGGGGTCGGTGGAGGACACCTCGCGAACACCAGTGTCTCCGCAGGCAGCGATGCCCGTCAGGCCGACGAGCATGGCAAGCACGATGCTTACCCGTCGCCAAGGGGCCGTGCGACCCGAGTGAATGGGGACTCCGAGACCCGCCATTGGGTTACCTCCTGTTATTACCCCACGATGCAGGGTCCGCACTTCAGAAGCTATCGGAATTTGTCGGGTCGTCCCGACTCTCCCACCGGGTTTGCAGCGATCAGGGAGCGGTGGGGGACTCGTCACAGCTGTTGGTGGGCGGATCGCCGACGAGGCGGGCGTTCAGCCACGCCGAGGTCTGGGTTACCGTCTCGGCGGTGATGTTGTCGTGGGTGGCACCCTCGACGATCAGCAGCTCGGTGACCTGCCCGGTCTCGCACAGGCGGGCGTACAGGTCGCGCACCCGGTCGGTCGCCACCCGGTCATCCGCCGTGCCCGACACCAGAAACAGCGGAGCGTCGACGGCCACGTTACCGACGTCGTTGTCGAGGAGGATGGAGTTGGCCGGGTCGGTGTCTCGCGGGTCGTTGGTGAACAGTTGGCCGCCGACGGCAAGGGGGACCAGCGTGTCGGTGATCTCGGGGAGGCACCCCTCCTCAAACACGCCGGACGCGTTGGCGAGCTCGTCGGTCACGTAGTCCTCAAGCTTGATCTCGGGGTGTTCCCCCGCCCCGCCGTACAGGCTCATCGCTGTGAGGATGCCGGTGACGATCGGGTCGATTCCGCCGTAGACGCTTTCAAACATCGCAGCCGGGGAGAGCGAGAGGGTGCCGAGCAGGTCGAGCTCCGGTGCATAGTCGGCGGCCAGCTCGCTGGCGGCCAGGGCGCCGTGACCGCCCTGGGAGTGCCCGACCGAGAACCAGCGATTGCCGGCGCCTGCGTTGGGCAGCCGTTGGGCGGCGCGCACGCCGTCGATCACGCTGTGGCCCTCGCTGGGTTTGGAGAAGTAGGGGTGGAGGGGCCCGCCCTCGGTGCCCAGCCCGATGTAGTCGGTCATCACCCGCACGCCTGGGACTCCCCAGTCCTGTGCCTCGCCGTTGCGTCGGCTGAGACCGCACTGAGGAGCCAGCCCGGTGGTGCCGGGCGCGGTGGACACCACCGGCCAACCGCCCTCGGGCGCTGTGGTGGCCGGGTAGGTGACCAGGCCGGTGACCGCCCGGTCGCGGCCGGCGGCGTCGCGGGAGTGGTACATCACCTTGCGTGTCGCCATCCCGCCGGACTCGCCCAGGTCCATCACCCGGATCAGCTCGCCCGGCTCGCCCTCGGGCAGCGGGTCGGGCGGCAGGTAGAACTCCTCGTCGGTGCCGGTGAACGGTGCCCCAGCAAAGAGGGCGGGCCCGCCTTGAACCGAGTTTGTTGTTCCGTCGGACGACGCATTGGTGTCGCCCGAGCACGCACCGGCGCCCAGCAGCACTGCGGTTGCCGCCAGCGCCGCTGCAACTCGGGCTGGCTTTCGGTCATTGAGAAACATCATTGTTTGTCAAGGCTAGCCTCCGTGGGATGCGCACTCATCAAACTTCGCTCACCGGACGTCGGGTTCTGATCACCGGGGCGGCGCGGGGGATCGGCGCCGCATTGGCCGAACGTCTCCACGAGCGGGGCGCCCGGGTGGCGCTCGCCGGGCTTGAGCCCGACCTGTTGGCCCAAGCAGCTGCCAAGGCGGGAGCGCCCTGGTGGCACTGCGACGTCGCCGATCGGGCCAGCGTCGAGGCGGCGGTCGATGCAGCGGTCGGCGAGCTGGGCGGATTGGACGTGGTCGTGGCCAACGCCGGCATCGCCGCCCAGCTGCCCCTGGTCGGCGGTGATCCTGAGGTATTCGAGCAGATCAACCGGGTCAACGTGCTTGGCGCCTACTACACCCTCCGCGCCGCCGGACCGCACATCTCCCACCCCAACGGCTATGCCGTGGCGGTGTCGTCGCTGGGTGCTGCGGTCAGCGTGCCGCTGATGGGCGCCTACTCGGCATCGAAGGCGGCGGTTGAGGCGCTGGGCAACACGCTGCGCGCCGAGCTGGCACCCAGCGGGGCCCGGGTCGGTGTCGCCTACTTCGCCGAGCTGGACACCGACATGACCAGCCGGGGTTTCGGCACCGAGGCGGCCAAATCGATTTTTGGTGATGGCACGGTCACCAAGGTGACCGACCTGGAGGTCGGGATCAACGCGTTGGAGCGGGGCATCGCCCGGCGGTCGCGGCGCATCGTCGCCCCGTGGTGGGTTGGTGCGGTGCTGCCGGTTCGTTCGATCGCCCAGCCGGTGGTCGATCGGGCGCTGCGCGCCAAGGTGGCCGGGGTGCTGGCGATCGCCCGTGACGAACGGGTGGAGCTGACCACGCCCCAAGGGAAGCAGGCGGAGGGGGAACGGGCGTGAGCGCCACCCCGAGGATTTCGCCGGGCGGGCGACGTGATGTCGGCGCCGTCAACTGGGCGTTCGCTCAGGTATCGGGCCTGGTCACCGGCACCACCCCGCCCAACCTCTTCCTCACCCTGGGCCGAAACCGCAAGCTGTTTCGAGGCTGGCTGCGCTTCGCCGGGCGGCTGATGCCCGGCGGGAAGCTGCCCCGGCGGGAGACCGAGTTGATCATCCTGCGGGTCGCCCACCTGGCCGGCTGCGAGTACGAGCAGGCCCACCACCGGCAGCTGGCCAGGCGGGCCAAGGTGACACCGGCCGAAATCGACGGCGTGGTCGAGGGACCCGCAGCCCCGTGCTGGAGCGACCGCGAGCACGCCCTGCTCGTCGCCGTCGACGAGCTGCACGACCGGTGGGACCTGCGCGACGACACCTGGGACCAGCTGCGCCACCATCTCGACGAGCCGACCGCCCTCGAATTTCTGATGCTGGTCGGCCACTACGAGATGTTGGCCACGACGATCAATACGCTGCGCGTCCCCTTCGACCGGCCCCGACGGGCGCGTGGGGGACCAGGGTCGAGGTGAGCGTCGAAGCGGGCACCGGGTCATTGGTCAACCCGGCCCCTTCCACGGCCATCGGCGCCACAGCGGCGTCGTTGCCTCGGGGCCGCCACGACCTCACCCGCGATCAGGTCGCGCAGTCCCAGCGGTTGCGGCTGGCGGTCGCCATGGCCGAGGCGTGCGTCGGGCGTGGCTACTCCGACACCCCGGTCGCAGCCGTGCTCGAGCTTGCCGGCGTGTCACGCCAGACGTTTTACGCGCTGTACGCCAACAAGCTGGAGTGCTTCCTCGAGGCGCTCGACCTGGTTGGCGAGGTGATCATCGCCCGAATGGGTGCCGCACTGCTCGCCCCGGAGCGGCCACCGCTCGATCGGGCGATCGACGCATTCGACCGGTACCTGGAGGTGATCGCCGATCACCCGGCCTTCGCCCGGCTCTACGTCGTCGAGGTTCACGCCGCCGGGCCCGAGGCGCTCGTTCGGCGGGCGGAACTTCAGGCAACGGTCATCGACGCGCTCGCCGACCTGCTCGGCAAACAGGATCCGGACGGCAGGTTTGCGTGTGAGGCCTTCGTCGCAGGCGTGTCCGCGCTGGTGACCCTCCCGCTGGCCACCGGCGACGTCGACTCGATCGCGGCGCTGCGCAGTCCGCTTGTCGGCCGCCTACGCGCGCTCGCTGCGGAGTTGTGATCCGGACGGCCCGGACCGGGGTGCGGGTATCGGCTGGTGGTCACCGGCCGCGCCCGGTCAGTCCTCTGGTGTGAGACCGACGAGGGTGCAGTCACGGTGTTCGGTGAACGAGGCGAGCCCCTCGAGTTCGAGGTCGCGGGCGATGCGCACCGGCAGCGCATCGTCGGCGAACCACAGGCGTTCTCGCCACGTGCCGGTCAGGTCACCGGTGACCGCAAAATCGAGGTCGACCTCGGTGGCTTCGACCGGGGTTCCGTCGCCGAGGTCGACCGTGACCGGTCGCTTCGACCTGCTGGTGCCCTTCAGCGTGGCGGTCAGCTGCTTCGGGCCGCCGTCCAACGTCAGCTCGCAGTTGAGCGGCACGCTGCCGTCCGCCGGTTTGGCGAGCACATCGGGGTCGCAGGTCATGTCGGCGGTCGGGTTCATCGGCCCGACCTGCTGGTGCTTCTCATGTCCGGCGAGGCTGATTGTGCCGTCGTCGCCAACGCAGTAGGTGCTGTCCTCGCTGTGCTGCTCCAACAGGTGAAGCGTCATCGTGAAGCATCCCGGGTCGGCGTCGACGACCGTCGCCGAGATCGTCTCGGGGTAGGGCCGGGTCTCGGTGGGCAGCACGCCCAGCTTCAGCTCCTCGGAGCCTGACGTGTCGAATCGGTAGATCCCGGGTGGAGGAGTCCCCGCAGCGCCATCGGGACCCGCCGATTCGTTGGTGCGCGCCTCGAAGTCCTCGCGCACTCTGGTCTCGTCGGTGGGGGTAGCGCCGCGGGGCCACACTACGACCGCGCCAACAACCACCACCACGAGCGCGCCAGCCACGGCCAGCACCACAGATCGCTTCATACGGCCGGGCTCAGTTGGGTGAACGGCGAGTGGCGGTCACCACACACGCTTGGAGATGGTCGGCGTTGTCGTGCATCGCGGCACGCATGGCCAACACCCGGGCACGAGCCTGCGAGTCGCGGGCGACCCGGCTCACGAAGCGGGCGGCGCCCAGCGCACCCTCGTCGGCGATCAGCCGTCGTGGCTCGAGCAGGTGAAGCGGGTTGGTGACGGTGGTGTCCACATCGAAGCCGGCCTCGTTCAACAGCTCGGTCCAGCCGCGCAGCGACAGCGGCGTGACGTTCACCTTGATTGTCCGCTGGAGGTCGTCGGCGATCGCCCCGCAGCGCTCCTGGTCGAGGTCGTCGGGGGCGAAGCACACCTCGTGCAGGCCGATGCGACCGCCGGGGCGCACCACACGAGCCAACTCCTCCATGATCTTGGCCTTCCGGGAGGCCGGCTGCATCGTCAGGTACGCCTCGCCAAACACGACGTCGGCGGAGGCTTCGGGTAGGCCGGTGTCGGCGGCCGAGGCGTTGACGACCGAGCGGCCCGGGCCGTTGACCACGTGGGCGACCCGTTCGGCCGACACCGGATCGCGGTCGACCCCCACGTAGGTGGCCGGGTTGCGGCCGAGTACCAGCTCGGTGGTCGAGCCCAGCCCAGGCGCCAGCTCGACGACATCGTCGGTTGAGTCGATCGCCAGTGCATCCAGCAGCTGGTCGGTCAGCTCTCTTCCTCCAGGGCGCAGCACCCGTTTGCCCATCCGGGCCAGCAGCCAGTGGCCGGGCATGCGGTCGACGGCCAGTTCGCTGCCGGGAATGGGTTCGGTCGCTGTCATTGTCATGAGCCACTCCTAGGGCGTTGTGTTAGGCAAGCATAACTCCCTCACACGCCACCTCGCACCCCCACCAGCGTTCATGGCCAGAGCGCTAGATGGTCAACGACTTCGAACAGGCCGACTGTATGTAGTCAAGGCTCAAGTCGTCGGAGTTTTGGCGACCGGGATGTGTTGGTCGCAGACGGTGCGCAACCGTCGACGGGGGTATCGCCGACGGTAGTTCTGTAGTACGATTGGTCCGTGCCTGTGCATATCATGCCGTCCGCTGGGAAGCACGGGATCAAAGATCTCGACATAGCGCACGCCATCAACAACGCCGTTCTCGACACCTACGAAATTCCACCTGACCACGAGCCCCCGCGGTTCCTGATCGTGGGCCCGGATCGATCTGGGGCCCTTCTTGAACTCATCGGGAGCGAGTCTGACGACGGTGACGATGTCGTCTTCCATGCGATGCGGCTTCGGCCCACCTTCCATCATCATTTGCCGCCAGAGTATCGAGTCTGAACATGAGCACAGAGCCAACTTTCAACGGTCGAGTTATCAGCGACGAAGAGTTTGAGGCGATGGCTGATGATGTCGTGGCCAACCCTCCAACGTTTACTGGGGAGCCGCGGCGTCGCGGTGAACGTCCGTCGCTTGGTGATGGGCCGTCTCGCTCCGTTCAGGCGCGTCGCTCCACAGAGCCGACATTCGACGGTCGAGTTATCAGCGACGAAGAGTTTGAGGCGATGGCTGATGATGTCGTGGCCAACCCTCCAGCGTTTACTGGGGAGCCGCGGCGTCGCGGTGGGCGTCCGTCGCTTGGTGATGGGCCGTCTCGCGTCGCCCAGGTGCGACTTTCTCCGGCGGACTACGAAGCGGTGCTCAGCGCAGCTCGGTCGAGGAACAAAACGCTCAGCGAGTTCGTGCGCCAGGCGGCCATTGAAGCCACAAGGTCAAGCTGAGACGCTGGAGTGACCCGACCTGATAGCGGTCGATCGCGGGGCGCTTGCGTGGCATGCTGGCCAGAATGAGCGGGAGAGGTCGAGATCGTCGAACAACTGGATGCTGGCACTCGGGTCAACGTCGTTGTAGGGGACGCGCTTAAGCGCGACGATATCGAAGCGTCACGGCGTTCGCCGCGTGAGGCACCTTCGTTTGAAGGGTTGGCCCTGGCCGCCTGGGGACGGCCTGGTCGACACCGCCCTGGCTGGCCGGATACCAGAATCGGAGAACGAGTGACGCGATCCGGCCGGACGGCCAAACCCGAAGCGGCGAAGTNNNCGATGCGAACCCAGCGGGCGGTTCGCAGGTTGCACCTCGACCCGGTGAGCCATGACGTGTTGTTGCCGTTGCTGGAGCTCTCGCTGAAGGCGCCGACCAGCAGCAACTCTCAGGACTGGTCCTATCTCGTCGTCGAGGACCCCGAGCAGAAGGAGCGGCTGGCCAAGCTGTACCGGCCGCTGTTCAGCGCCTTCGACCCGGTCGTCACCCGCCTGGCGCGGGGCGACGGTCAGGCGCTCCGGCAGATGGCTCCGGGCAGGTGGCAGGCGAAGCACTTCGCCGAGCTGCCGGTGTTCGTCATCCCGTGCTACCGACGCAGCCTGAAGCACCGTCCGGTCGGCCGTCCCCAGATTGCGGTGTCGTCGTTCTACGGGTCGGTGTTTCCGGCGGTGCAGAACCTGCTGTTGGAGTGCCGTGCGGTTGGCCTGGGTGCGTCGATCCAAACGCTGCCCATTTGGCACATCCCCTCGGCTCGACGGATTCTGGGCCTGCCCCGCAAGGTCAACCCGGTGTGCATCATCCCGATCGGTTGGCCACGCGGCCGGTACGGCCCCACCACCCGTCGCCCGATCGGCGAGGTGGTCCACCTCGACCGCTACGGCAACCAACCGTTTCTCCACCAGCAAGAGGACACCGAATGAAAGCAGTCCGCGTCATCGACGGGACACCGACCATCGTCGATGCGCCCGCGCCCACCGGCGACGGCGTGCTCGTCGATGTCGTGTCGGCCAGCATCTGCGGCTCGGATCTGCACCTCATCGACAACGGCCTCGCCGAGGGCCGCATCCTCGGCCACGAGCTGGCCGGCCGCACTCCGGACGGCAGGGCGGTTGCGGTCGAACCGGTCGGCCGGTGCGGGCACTGCAATAACTGCGAGGACGGGTACGCCAACCACTGCGACTCGATGGTGGCCTTCGGAATCTTCGACGACGGTGGCATGGCCGAACAGTTGATGGTTCCCGCAACGTGTCTCCATCCGTTGCCCATCGGGGTCGACCTGTCGACCGCCTCCATCATCGAGCCGCTCGCGGTGGCGGTTCACGGGCTGCACCGTTCGGGTGCATCGGTGGGTGACCGGGTCGCCGTCGTCGGCGCCGGGCCCATCGGGCTCGCACTGGTGGCGGCGTGCCACGCCGCAGGCCTGGTCCCCGATGTGAGCGCTCGCCACGACCACCAGCGGGCCGCCGTCGAACGGCTGGGCGGTTCGGTCGGGACGACCGGCGGCTACGACGTGGTGCTCGATGCCGTGGGCACGACGGAATCCCTCGCCGAGGCGGTTCGTGCCTGTCGGCCCGAGGGCAGGGTGGGGTTGGTCGGAACGTTGTGGACCCCGGCCATCATCGACGTTGGCCTGTGCCTCAAGGAGGTTGAGATCGTTCCGTCCACTATGTACTGCAGCAAGGGTGCCCTCAGCGATTTCGAACGGGCGGCGGGCATCCTCGCCGCCGAGCCATCGATCGCTTCCACGATGCTCACCCACCGTTTCCCGCTCGACGCAGCCCACGAGGCCTTCGACGCCGCACGCGATCGCTCGGGTGGAGCCATCAAGGTGCTCTTCGAGGTCTGACCTGGCGGAGTTGAAGCCCGCTTACGACTCGACGGCGCCGAGCGCCTTCACGGTCATGTCGATCAGGTGCTCCAGGTTCCCGTTGCTGACGTCGCTGTCGTCGACGATGCGCATCGAGATGAGCGGTCCTTGGACCACGTGCATTGCAAGGTCCATGTCGAGGTCGGGGGCGAGCTCACCCCTGGCGATCGCTCGTTGGAGGGCCAACACGGTCGGTCCCCGTGGCTGGACACGAACCTGTCGGAACAACTCCCGGTTGGCTGGGTCCTCGATGGCGCGGGCCACCATCCACACGAACAACTCGCGGCTCTGTCGAGCGTTGGCCACCGCGAGGTAGGTCCGGTGTATCTCGAAGAGGTCGCCCCTTAGCGTTCCGGTGTCCGGCGGCTCCAGCGCTGCGACGTTGGCCTGGACGGTGGCGAACACCAGCGCGTCGGCCGTGCCGAAGTGTCGGTACAGCGTGGTCTTGGCGACCCCGGACCGGCGGGCCACCTCCTCGGCTGTCAGGGCACCTACACCATCGGTCGCGAGAATCTCAGCGGTGGCTGCGATCAGCTTGTTTCGTGCGCTCTCGCTACGGGGTCGTGCCATATCGCTGCACAGCGTAGCGGAAGATAGGCAAACTAGCCCATGTACTGGGAAGGATTAGGCGGAGTATCGCTACCAGGCGTTGCGCAACGGAGAACGGTGCGTTACCTTTCACTCATCGGCGCCACACCTGCGAGCGCTCCAACGACAGGCGGTAACCGGCTCATGACCAGCGACACTCACCCCGACCGACCGATCGACACCCGGCTGAAGATCGCTGCGCTGTGGACAGCCACGATGCTGATCTTCGCCTATGTCGACCTGTTTTCGCTGTATCGTCCCGACGTTCGGGCGGACCTCGACGCAGGAAAGATGTTCGTCTTTAACATCGGCCAGCCGTTCCTCTTCTTCACCACCCTGTACATCATCATCCCGGCCGTGATGATCTACCTCACGTTGGTGATGCCACGGCGGATCAACCGGATCGTCAACATGGTGCTCGCAGCCCTCTATGGGTTCACGATCGTCGGCGGTGCGATCGGGGAGTGGAACTACTACGTCCTCGGCAGCCTCGTCGAGGCCGTCCTGCTGGTGATGCTCTTCCGCCACGCCTGGTCATGGTCCGAGGTGCAGATGCCCGCAGCGGAGGCACCTGTCACCGGCGCCGTCCAGTCCGGCCGAGTCCAGGGTTCAGAGGCCCC
>CXWK01008172.1_pt5 | contig 10081 bp, 13 predicted proteins | sample 590851 | NCBI WGS metagenome assembly CXWK01 (sample SAMEA3498364, study PRJEB10139) | wastewater metagenome | biome: wastewater treatment plant; material: activated sludge | place: Denmark | collected 2014-08-01
CTCCTGACGCAAACGAAACCGGAGCTTCAGCCGGATCTGAAGATGGGCCTTCGTCTTGCCGATGCCGTCATCGATGGGTGCCTCGGAATGGTCGAGGAGAACATGAAAGTTCAACCAAATCAGCTGCTTATTGCCTCGATTCGAGAGCGATTCTCCGTTGCGGAACAAATGCTTGTGGATGCGAAATCGCTATGCTACACTCCGCCCTTCGATTCGTGGGCCCAAAACATGTTGAATATCCTGAAACTTCGGTGAAAGAGAGTCGAAGGTAGCTGACGATGGAAATTAAGGTTTTCAATAACAACGTCGAAAAAGCCCTGAAGGTCGCCAAGAAGAAATTGGCGGGCGAAGGATTGTTCCGCGAACTGAAGCGCCGCCGCTATTATGAAAAGCCGAGCGTTCGGAAGAAGGCGAAAGAGCGAGAAGCGCAGCGCCGCCGGCAGAAGTGGCTCGCAAAGAGACGGCCCGAATAGACGTCAGGCGTTCGTTTCCACAGCCGACTAGTTCGACCACTCCCTGTTGAGTTCTCCTCTCCGGCAGCTCCATGCAGGCGCAAGAGATCCACGCCGCCATCCGAACGGTCAAGCGGGAAATCGCTCGCTGGCCAGACCCGGTTGTCGGCGTGGTTGCCAGACAGTCAGGCCGTGATCCCTTCCTCGTGCTCATTTCCTGTCTCCTCAGTCTACGCACCAAAGACAAGACCACGGCCGAAGCCAGCGAGCGGCTCTTCGCCTTGGCGTCCACACCGGCCACCATGCAGACGCTGACCACCCCGGTCATTGAGCGCGCCATCTATCCCGTCGGGTTCTATCGGACAAAGGCCAAACAGATTCAGCAGATCTGCGCCCAACTCCGTGAGCGGTACCAGGGTCGGGTGCCGGACAAGATCGATGAATTGCTGACGTTGCCGGGAGTCGGGAGGAAGACGGCCAATCTGGTGGTGACGGTCGGGTATGAAAAGCCGGGGATTTGCGTCGATATTCACGTCCACCGGATCAGCAACCGATGGGGGTACGTCAAGACCAAGAGTCCCGATGAGACAGAAACAGCTCTCCGCGAGAAACTTCCGCGCAAATATTGGATTACATTCAACGACCTGCTCGTGCCCTACGGACAACACCTCTGCCAGCCGGTCTCGCCATTGTGCAGCCAGTGCAAGATTGCGGCGTATTGCGATCGCGTCGGCGTGACGAAAAGCCGTTAAGCGTGGAGCGCCGATACGCTTCAAGCCACCAGCCCTTTAGTGAGATATGAACGACGAGAGACGTGGTCAGATGAACAATTTGGTTTCCGCCTGCGCAGTGAGCGAGAGGATGGAGGGGAGCCCAAGCACTTCGTCCACGTTGCGTTCCACCGCGCCCGCTGCCACTCCCATATATTCCAGGCCCGCGCTGCAGGCAATGAGGCGGAAGTGCCCGACCAGACGTGCTTCCTGGAACATCTCGGAGATCTTCGGGACCTTCTTTTCCTTCAGAAGCCGGGCGACCTGTTCTGCCGAGTCGGCATATTCGGGTGGAAAGTCGATCTCGTCGATCTTTCCTTCTGCGAGTTTCTTAATTGTCCAGAACAGCAACACCACAATGACGTCCTTGCCCATCGCGGCGGCGGTGAGGCCGAGGGTCGCGACCTGGTGCAGTTTGTCGTAGGTGGCGTTGTGGGCAAAGATGACGAATTTGGGTTTACCCGACATGGGAGCTACTTGACCTTCTGTCTGGTTTTGACGCTATTCACAAAGTCGGCGATGGCTACATCTACTTCAGCGGGTGTCATGGCGCGATCGTGCATCTCGCTCTCGTCGAGGAGGTAGCGCTCCCCTTCTTTTTCCTGTCGCACCACCACGGAGTTTTCCGGTGTGACCTCGACCCGCATGAACCATTCCTTCTTACCTTGTGTAATGACCACTTCTTTACCAAGCCCGATCTTGGTGATGTCGATCTGAAGTTCCGACTCAGTGGTGCCATCAGCTGCCCAAGCTGCGTGGCTGCTGAGCGCAACGGGGCACAACGAGAGGGCGAATCCGAGAACGGCCAGGCCGGAGGCCTGAAGGCAGGCTCTCGTCACTCGTGCGCTGTTGAGTCGCATCGGCGGCATGGTGCGGAATTATAGCTGGCGGAGCAGGCAACGTAAACCGGCTTGGCTTCGCCACCCTTTCCGCCATGCAAAGCCCCATGCTAGGATGCGCCGGTGATAAGCGAACTCCTGACGCAGATCGAATCCTACGTGCCGGCGAATGTGCTGATCTGGTTTGCCGTTTCCTCCGTGTTCATGTTCGTGGGCACCTTGATCGCGATTCCCATCATTTTGATGCGGTTGCCGGCGGACTATTTCGATGTCCGCACTCCGCGACCCTGGATGGAGAACCATCATCCGATCCTTCGCGTGATTGGTCATGTGGTGAAGAACGTCGTGGGGGCGATTTTTCTGTTCGCCGGTTTTCTCATGCTGTTTCTGCCCGGACAGGGCGTGCTGACGATGTTGATCGGCCTCTCCTTGATTGAATTCCCAGGCAAGCGGCGGGTGGAGGCCAAGATCGTGGGGCAGTCCACCGTTCTCAGCACCATCAACGCCATGCGGGCCAAGTTCGACAAACCGCCGCTCATCATTGCACCGGATTGAGAGCGTTGCGGTAAGTTCGACTCCTGCGTGTTGCTCCACCGGTTACATATCTCAGCTATGCCCACACTCTATCTCATCGACGGCAGCGCCTACATCTATCGGGCATTCTTCGCCCTGCCTCCCCTGGCCAATTCCAAAGGCCTGCAGACCAATGCGGTGTATGGCTTCACGACGATGTTGCTGAAGGTCCTGCGGGACCATCGGCCGGACTATGTGGCCGTGGTGTTCGATGAAAAGGGCCCGACCCACCGCCATGAAGCGTTCAAAGACTATAAGGCGCAACGGCCACCTATGCCGCAAGGCATGAGCGCGCAGATTCCCTACATCCATCGTGTGGTGGAAGCGTTATCTCTGCCGGTTATTCGGCAGGCCGGATACGAGGCCGACGATCTGATCGGCACCCTGGCGAGAAAAGGCGAAGTTGAAGGCCTCGACGTTGTAATCGTCACCAGCGACAAAGATATGTTTCAACTGCTCACTCCCAAGACGCGCATTTACGATCCCGTGAAAGATAAATGGTTTGGTGAAGCAGATTCGCAGGTGCGCTTTGGCGTGGAGCCGGCGCGGGTGGTCGAGATCATGGGCCTCATGGGTGACACCAGCGACAACATTCCTGGCGTCAAAGGGATCGGCGAAAAGACGGCGGTGAAACTGATTACGCAGTTCGGCACCATCGAAGAGCTGCTGAATCGAATCGAAGAAGTTACGCCGACAAAAACTAAGAATTTGTTGCGGGAGCAGGGCGAGCAGGCCCGGATGAGCAAGCAGCTCGCGACGATTCAGCTGGACTGCCCGCTGGAATTTGTCCCGGCCCATTTTCAGGCGAAGGCGCCGCAGACCGACACGCTGGTGAGCCTGTTGCGCGAGCTGGAGTTCATGACGCTGGCCAAGGCTTTTCAGGGAGAGACGCCTGAGCACAATCGATTGGGGACTGATGTCGAACAGATTCATGATGCTGCCGCGGCAGACGCGTTTTTGAAGGAGCAACCGGCAGTTGCGATGTTGGGCATAGCCTGCGTCCTGACCGGTGAGCCGGGGGTGCGCGCCGATATTCAAGGCTGCGCGTTGGGTCGGTCCGATGGACACGCGGCCTTCGTGCAGGGCGAGGCGCGTGACTGGCCACGCCCACTCATTGAATGCCTGCATGATGGGAATAAGCCGAAAGCGGTACAGGATCTCAAACCGCTGTTGCTGGCGCTCCACCGTCAGGGCATCGACATGCCCGGGCCCTATTTCGATACGATGGTGGCGGACTATCTGCTGAATCCGAATCGCCGCGCCCATTCCTTGGAAGCGATTGCCATGGACCTGCTGAGTTATCAGCTTGGTGCGGGTGAACAGGAAGATTCAGGCAAGGGCCCGCAATCCCTGTTCGATGTGGATGAGAATCTGGTTCGTCGAACTGGCGAGGCGGCAGCCGTGACAGCCAAGGTGGCCCCGATGCTCCGCGAGCGGCTGCGAGAGCAGGGCAGCCTCCCGCTCTTTCAAGACGTGGAGATGCCGCTCGTGCCGGTCTTAGCCGAGATCGAACGGAACGGCTTTCTGCTCGATGTCGAGGGCCTGCAGACTTTGAGCAAAGAACTAGAGCGTGAGCTGGAGCAGATGGTAGGCAGCATTTACCGTCTGGCCGGCGGTGAATTCAATATCGGCTCGCCCAAACAACTGGCCACGGTGCTCTTCGAAACGCTCGGCCTGAAGCCGCTGCGCAAAACGAAGACCGGCTACTCCACGGATGAAGACACCCTCACGCAACTTGCCTCGCAGCATGAGTTGCCGGCGCAGATCCTTAACTATCGGACCCTGACGAAGCTCAAATCGACCTATGTCGATGCCCTGCCGCAGTTGGTAAATCCCGAAACAAAACGACTCCACACTTCCCTCAATCAGACGGTGGCGGCGACTGGACGTCTGTCTTCGACCGATCCGAATCTACAGAACATCCCGGTGAAGGGTGACTACGGTTTGCGTATCCGCGAAGCCTTTATCGCCCCGCCGGGTCATCAACTGCTCTGCGCCGATTACAGTCAGGTCGAGCCGCGGATTTTAGCGCACCTCTCGCAAGACCCTCGCCTGCTGCAGGTGTTCGAACAGGGAGAAGACATTCACATGGCCACGGCCATGGAGATTTTTAATCTGCCGGCTGGCGAGGTGACTCGGGAGATGCGGCGCGCGGCGAAGAGCGTGGTGTTCGGAATTGTGTATGGCATCAGCCCGTTCGGCCTGGCATCCAACATCGGTGTGCCGCAAGCGGATGCCAAGAAATATATCGAGACGTTCTTCGAGAAGTTTTCGGCTGTGCGGGCGTTGATGGACCGCAATATCGACGACGGCAAGACTAAGGGCTATACGACCACGGTCCTCGGCCGCCGCCGCCAGATCCCTGAGTTGCAGAGCGGCGATCCATCGCAGCGCGGCGTCGGCGAGCGCATGGCGGTCAATAGTCCGATTCAAGGCTCGGCCGCCGATCTGATCAAGGTCGCGATGATCAAGGTCCATCAACGCCTCCAGAACGAACTGCCTCGCTGCAAGATGATCCTCCAGGTCCATGACGAGTTGATTTTCGAAGTGCCGGACCAGGAATTGGAATGGGCGAAACAGCTTGTAAAAGCGGAAATGGAAGCCACCGGGGCGGCGTTGGGCCTGTCGGTTCCGCTCAAGGTCGATCTGGGGGTGGGCTGTAACTGGCGAGTCGCCCATCCCTAGCCGGATGTTGAAACAGGCTGCCAGCGGCGTTCTCAGTCGCACGCCTCCCTGCGAAGAGAGGGATGGCACAGGGAAAGCGCTGAGGAGTTTATCCGCTCGCCAAAGCTATGTGATTGGCGAACGGGTCAAACGAAGTTTGGTATGTACCTCCCCAGTCGACGTGCTCCCTGCGGCCTTGCGGACAGCCTGTTTGAACATCCTCAATGGAAGCTGATGTTGCACAGCGCGTGAGTCGATCCAGTTCAGCCTATGTTGCCGCGAAAGCGTACATTGACCATACCCGAACCGGAGTTTCAGGCCTTAGTGCAGGAGGCGCTCGACGGCCTTCCCGACGAATACGCCAAACTCATCACTAACGTTGCTGTGGTGGTGGAGGAAGAGCCCCCTCCGGAAGTGCTCGCCGACCTGGAGATGGAGGCAGACGAGGACCTCCTCGGCCTCTATCAAGGTCTCTCTCTCGACAAGGAATCCTTCTTCCAAGCGGGCGGGCAACTGCCGGCCAAAATCTCCATCTATCGCGGACCGATCCTCCGCCTCTGTCGAACCAAGAAAGAAGTCGTGCAGGAAGTGCGCGATACCGTCGTGCACGAGATCGGGCATCATTTCGGGTTCGATGACGATGAGATGCCTTACTGAGAATAGGGCCATCAGTTACGTTTTTCTAGAGAACCGTATCTCTCCTGGCTCTGCGCTAAAGATGTCATAGCGCAGAGCCGTCGTGCGATAGTTCCTCTCATTCACGGGTGACTGATGAAGAAACTCCATGTCTCCCAATCGCTGGTCGAGGTCGAATCACTGAAAGATTTGCTTGAAGGTGCGGGCATTGCCTGTATGGTGAGGAATCAACAGAGTTCCTCACTGGCCGGATCGGTTCCGTTTGTCGAAGTGTTCCCAGAACTTTGGGTGCTCAACGATCAGGATTATGACATCGGAAAAGAGTTGCTTGCTGGGCAGGCTTCAACGGCCATGCCGGGGTCTGATTGGACATGTGCAGTCTGCGGCGAGTGTCATGCGACGGAGTTTGTCACTTGCTGGAAGTGTGGTGTGGAGAAGGGGGTGGAAGGATCTCAGAAGGTTGCGATTCAGTCAGAGGCGTCGCCTTCAGGAGCCTCGCTCGGATTTGGTGTTTTGCTCGGGGTCTGTCTCGGAGTTGCCGCCACACTGTGCATGTATTGGCTGTGGAGATATTCTTCAATGACAAGCACAGCCTATGATCGGAACGCGGACGGCAAGGACGATGTTGTCTATGAGTATAAGGGGCAATTCCCATGGGCTGCCAAGTTGGATAATGATTTTGATGGGTATTTCGAGACTGCGCTTTTCTACAACCAAGCTGGTGAGGTTATTCGCACGGAAATCGATCGCGGTCGGGCCGGACGGCCGGATCTGATTGAATACAATGCACTGGGAAGGCTTGACTCAGTTGAATTTATTGACCGAACCACAGGCAGAGTCAAAAAGCGCATGTATTACAAGTTGGATGCCAAAGTGCGTGAGGAGATCGATGAAGATGGTGACGGCAAGTTTGAGCGGGTTATTGAGTTTGATGAGTTCGAAAATCCCAAGTGATAAGCAATCGCCGTTACTCCGTCTTCGGCAGTTCTTCTTTGTAATCCACCAGCAGGCACTGGTCTTCGCTCGGGAAACGTCCGGGATCGAATAATTCCACCATACTTCTTAAAATCCTGCCCCACCTAACGGTCAGCAAGTCCGAGCATCGTTTTCCAGCGGTCAACGTACGTCCGTCTGGCGCGTGCGGATTTTCTCCAAATCGGCACGATCCTGGAGTCGTCCCGCCACCATCTTGAGAATGACGAGATCCTCGATCGACAGCATCGGAACCTGTAGCGCGCCGAAGGGAACCGTGTGTCTGCGCTCCAATGCGGTTCGAAGATAGGCCGAGTCGGCCAGCAGGAAGTCGATCACGACTTCCTGTCCGGAGCGGATTCCCACAATTCGCCAAATCGAGATCCCCTGTAAGGCCATAGGGTTCGGATGGATGATGGTGGAGTCGAAGAGGGATGAGACGAGCGCCTGTATCTGTTCGCGTGAAGGCGGATCCAGCAGAATGAGGAGGTCGATGTCCGTGGTGGATCGAGGCTCTACCAAGGCGCTGTAGGCCCAGCCCCCGGCCAGCGCATAGGCCACGCTGCGTCGGTTGAAGTCGGTGATGAGGTCGGAGAACGTTCGGACTAGGATTGGCTCTGCTGCCATGCCTGCTCTTTGGCCAGTCGAATTTCGTGCATGACCTGCGCGATTCCCTCACCCGCGCCCGGCACATTCCGCTGCTCGATCACGGCTTGACGCAAGGCCAGCCCCAACTCCGTCAGTTCGATCGTGCGGCGCAAATTGTCGGCAATACGTAAGTCGTCTGGGGATGGGGATGATGGCGACATAACCGGGGCTCCGAGCAAAGACGGATTCTGAAGGAGAGTCTACTTGACGACTCGGTCGGGAGCAAGCGGGAAGACGCCCGCTGCCTGGGTTCTCCCTCCCGTAGAAGGAGTGCATCGGACATTGATGGGAGATCAACAAACCCGGACGGGGTCAGCGTTCAGGCTTATGAATACAACCGCCCAACGATCTGATTGAAGTTGAAGAGCATCGCGTTGGTGCGGGTGTAGGCGGCGTGGCCGTAGTAGTGGTCGCGGACGTTGGTTGAGCTGGTGCAGTCTTTGTAATCGACCAGCAGACACTGACCTTCGCTCGGGAAGCGTCCGGCGCGTCTGGCGCACTCCACCCAGCGTTCGAATCCATCGTAGGGTTCCAGCAATTCCCACACAGCCTTATTGGCGGCTTTGGCATTTTCAGCGGGCAGGGCATCGCTGCCGGCCACGGCCAGTTCCTGCACGTAGTCGCCGCCCCAGGCGATCGGCATTTCAACGGTGATCTGTGGCAGATCCATTTTGGAGAGCCAGGTTTTTCCGTCGGTGCGCAGATTGCGATGGTTTACGACGTGGAGTAGTTTGCCGATGCCGGACGGATCCCAGCCGTACCGCACCGGTGTGCCGAATGTGACGATATCGAGGGCCACGCCATTGAGTAATGTGCCATTGGTCAACAACGGGTCGATGCGCTGAATGGCCTGCGCATCCGGACCTTGTGGATTCGCGGCGAGGAGAAGATCGAAGAGGGTCTTCCGTCCCGTGATCGGCGAAGGGCAGAGGAGATTAGAGGCCAGCGCAAGGACGAGTCCGGCTTGGCCATGGGCTTGAATCAGGATGCGGTCGCCGGCGCCCAGATGTTGTTCGATGACGAGGGCCCGCAGCCGGTCCAATAATCGGCAGGCGGCCATGGCGCGGCCGAGGTGATGGTGTTCGCTGGACCAGAGCTCCCGGATGCAGGTGATGGGTGTAGCCAGTTTCTGATTCAGGGCTTTCCGGCAATGTTCGACCGTGGTGGTCGTAAAGTTTCCCGCGTCGCCGATTTGACTGTCGAGCAGGGTCTTCGTGGCCTCATCGTTGGACAGCGGTGGCTTCATGCCGCCCGGCAGCGGGGTGATGCCATTCGTGCCTTCCCGCATGAAGGAGAGGAGCGAATCCAGGCCTGAGATGCCGCGTGAATAGCCTCGCTTGAGCCCGCCCACTTCATCGAGCCGTCCTAAGCCGAAGACATCGGTGCCGGGGATGGCGCCATGCAGGAACATGATCAGCCGCACACCGGCTTGTGACAGCTTCTGGCCGAGCTGGCTCATCGCCTCCTGCCAGGCCGGAGAGTCGGCGTCTGGCGGCGTCGTCCAGTCCGCGTAGGTCAGCCGGTCGCCGGGATTTTTGCGGGAGAGCTCGTCGTGCTGAAAATTGTTTTCGATCGGCATGGGAAGATTGTCTTACCCGAAACGGAGCGTGAAGTTCAATGGAGGAGCTGCGGATTCGACCTGGAAGGTGGTTCAGCGATGCGCTGCCGATTCGCGGCCGTTCGAATCCGTGGGTTTGGGTTCGGGCAGGCGGGGCTTCGGCATGACGGCCGTCGCTGAACAGGTTTTAGCTTCCTCGTCGGTGTGGCGTTCGATGATCCGGACACCCTGCAAATACTCCTGAACGATTTCCTCCCGCACGACTTCGATGTCCTGCTCGACCTCGCGACCGGTGCGTTCCCGCAGGCGGTCGGTGGCATGTTCCTTCACCAGCACGCGGATTTGTTTGGCAATATCGGCCCTGGCTGCCAGCTCGGAGACCCGCTGACAGACGAGTTTCCCTTTGCCCAGGTCGCCCTGCCCCTGGCCGGTCAGCAACTCCTCTGAGCTGGATGTCGCTTGCGCAGGTCTAGCCTGGGCTGCGCTGGTCGGCGATTCCGCCCGCCCTTGCATTTGGAGATGTTGGAAGGTCTGGTCTGCGTGATCGCGCACGGCCGGTGGCGTCAGGTCAGAAGCCGGTGCCGGCGATGCGACCAGCAGCGCGTAGAGAGGCCACCATCCTGCTCGAATGGGTCCAGCCGTCAGCGACATTACTGTGTCCCTCCCTGATGGGTTTCGTTTCCGGGGATCTGTTGCGAAGGCGTCGTCGGGATGGGCACCGGTTTCTTCGGTACCTGGTAGATAATCGCCGGCGGGGTTCCGCGAGGTGCATTGATCGATGGTTGTTCCGCAGCAGGAGTGGCCTGGTCGACTCCCGATCGATAGGTATGGAGCGTGCGCGCTGCCGGTCGGCCGGATGGCGGCGGGACTCGTCGATAGGTCGGCATCGTGCCGAGGCTCCCCTGCGGCAGCGGTGCTCCAGGCTGTGCCGGTACTTGAATTGCGCCTGGTTGAGCCGGTTGTTGCGGG
>CXWK01036890.1_pt2 | contig 10080 bp, 12 predicted proteins | sample 590851 | NCBI WGS metagenome assembly CXWK01 (sample SAMEA3498364, study PRJEB10139) | wastewater metagenome | biome: wastewater treatment plant; material: activated sludge | place: Denmark | collected 2014-08-01
TAGCCCCCGATTTCACACCGCGCGAAGTGAGGCAAGGGGACAGTTGCGGTCACCGCGCCGACCAACTGGCAACCCAGGGCATCGTTCAGTGTGATGTCCAGCGGATCCAGCGGGTGGACCTGCGCGAGCAGGGCAGCCAGATGCTGCTCCAGGCTGACGGCCTCACCGGCGGTCACTGGGACACCAGGCCACGGTCGCTCAGATGCCCCGCCAGCCACTGCCCGTAATCGCGGCCGAGTTCGGGGTCGTCCAGGGCCAGCGCGGTGAACGCACGCAGGTAGGACTGCTTGTCACCGGTGTCGTAGCGACGGCCTCGGAACACGATCCCACGCACCCCCCCACCGCTGGAGGCCGGCAGGGTGGCCATGGCCCGCAGCGCGTCCGTCAGCTGAATCTCACCTTCGCGGCCCGGTTTCGTCTCACGCAGGACGTCGAACACCACCGGATCCAGGACGTAGCGACCGATGATGGCCAGGTTGCTCGGTGCCTGATCCGCGGGCGGCTTCTCGACGAGGTCAGTCACCTCGACGACGTCATTGGCCTCCGTCGGTCGGACACTGACGGCGCCGTACTTGGAGATGTGCTCCGGCGGGACCTCACACAGCGCAATCACGGACCCGCCGTGAACCCGTCGTACCTCGAGCATCCGGTCCAGAACCGCGTCACGTTCATCGATCAAGTCGTCGCCCAACAGGACGGCGAAAGGTCGGTTGCCGACATGTTCCTCGGCCATGGCGACGGCGTGGCCGAGGCCCAGGGTGGTGCGCTGCCGCACGGAGTGAACGGTCGGCGCAGACAGTTGCTTCAGCTGCTGCAGGGTCCGGTCGTCCCCTTTGCTCTGCAGCGCCGCCTCCAGCTCGAAGGACCGGTCGAAGTAGTCCTCGATGGCACCCTTGCCCCGACCCTGGATGAACAGGACATCGTCCAGCCCGGCGGCGACCGCCTCGCGCACCACGTAGTCGATCGCAGGTCGGTCGACCAGCGGGAGCATCTCCTTGGGGATGGCCTTGCTGATGGGCAGGAACCGGGTCCCGAGGCCAGCCACCGGGATCACCGCCTTGCGGATCTCGCCGCTGTAACTCGCCATGCCGCCGACCCTACGCGGTCGGCGCACTCGCCGTGACAGCCTCACCGGAGCCGATCCGGCGCAGACCCGTTTCGGTGAGCACAGCAGTCATGGCGACATCGTGGGGCTCGGTGGGAACCGCCACCAGATCGATCTCGCGGCAGACTCCGATCACGAGCACGTCCGCGGGCACGTGGGCCAGGAGTCGGTCGTAGTATCCCGCGCCGTAGCCAAGGCGGGACCCGGACGCGGGGTCGACGGCCAGCGCGGGGACCAGGATCGCGCCGATCCCCAGACCCACGACCTCCCCGCCGCGCGCAACAACCGGACCTGTGGGAGTGGGGATGCCGCGCCTGGATCCCCTCAGGTCTGCAGGGCCTGCCACGACCCACTCCAACTGTGAATCAGGTGCCGTGCGGGGCACGTAGACGGTCACCCCCAACTCCCGCAGCAGCGGCCCGATGTCGGGTTCCTGGTTGGTCGGCTGGAATGCCGCAACCGCACCCCCGCAGACCTCGGCCACATCCGGGGCGATGGCCTGCAGCAGTTGCGCGCGCTCACCCGTGACTGCGACAGACTCCGCCTCCCGCGATCGCCGGATCGCACGCCGCAGTGCCTGCTTGTCGCTCATCCCCGACCAGCGCCGGCAGCGTCAGCCGATGTCACGCCTGCTGTTGCTGGTAGGAGTAGCCGCCACGAGCACTGCCGACCCACGAGCCGATGTCCACGATGAACGCAAGGGCCACGATGAACCAGGCGAACCCCTGCACCTGTCCCAGGAACTGGAACAGCAGGATGTAGGTCAGCGTCGTGTACGGGAGCAGGATGACGCCGACCAGCGGCAGGATCCACTCGCCGCTGAAGGCGCGCTGCACCCAGTCAGTGAAGATCCACAGCAGCAGCACCGTGATGCGGGGGAAGAAGGCCCCCAGTGCCAGAGCGAAGCAACCACACATGCCGATCTCCCGACCACGGCCAGCGCCGACCGCGCTGGGTTCACGCCGATTGTGCCGCTTCGGGACCCCACGTCGCAGAACTCTGCACAGTCCGGGTCAGCCGATCGATCAGCCGACCGCGCAATTCGGCCGCAGCCGCGGCGAGCTCACGTTGCAGGCGAACGTATTCGCCGCGTCCAGCCACTGTTTCGACCGCGATGGGACGCAGGCCCGCGTCCGTCAGATCGTAGGGCGAGGCCCGCATGTCGAGTTCCCGCGCCCGCCGCGCATGAGCGAAGCAGTCGGCCACCAGGTCGCTGCCGACAAACGGGGCCGCCTCGTAGGCGTAGCGGTACAGGTCCATGCCGGCATGAAGACAACCGGGCTGCTCATCGTCGACCTGGCCGGCCCGGGTCAGCGGCCGCTGAAGTACCGCGGCTGACGGCGTGAAGAAGCGGTAGGCGTCGAAGTGGGTGCAGTGCAGCCCCACGTCGGCGACAGCAGCAGCGATCTGGTCGCGGTCGAGCCGCAGCGGCACCTGACGGTGGCGAATGTCGTCGGCATCGACGTCGTGCACCATGGCCCACTCATGCATGCCGAAGCAGCCGGTACGCGCAGGTCGGTCGGCCGTCGCGCGCAGGATCGCGAGGTTACGCGCCAGCCGCGGGCGGATCGGATCATCCGCGCCGAACTGGACGGTCCATCCGTGCGGCGTTCGGACGTAGGGATGGCGACCTGCCCAGGGGGTGTCCCCCGCCACCGTGATTCCGATTCCCGGGTGCCACGCAGCCAGTTGACCGGGGCGCCAGCGGTAGTACTCCCACAGAAAATCGTCTACTGGGTCTCGGCGGCCATCTCGGCGGCGCTGCAGCCGTGGCTCGATCCAGGGCTCGACCCGTCGGCGATGCGCCTCGGCTTGTGCCCGCCACTGTGGCTCGGACAAGACCTGGCGGTCAGTCACCTCAATCGACCTCGGCCAGTCCCAGTGCCAGGCACCCGCTGACGAGCGCGTCGAGTCCGAATGCCTCGACCGGTCCGAGCGCCCCGACACCCTTGTCGGCACGGCGTGACAGCATTCGCGCCGACCAGGTCAACAGCGATGCCGTCAGATCGTAGGGGTTGACTCCCTCGATCGTGACCCGACCCAGGGACTCGTCCGCCGTGGTGACGCCCTCGGCGACGACGACCGACCGGGACAGGGCCCGGACGTGGTCGGCTGGACCCTCCGCCGAGGCTCCCCCCAGCGCGGAGCGGAACACCGCACCCATGGCTGAGCCGACCCCGGGGACCTGGCGAGCACCCGCCGCGAGACTGCTGGCTGCCGCTGCTGCCCGCGACCAGCGTCCCGCCCAGCCGACGTAGACACCGATGTCGGTCAGATCCGGATCCAACCGCGGCAGCGCGAAGATCTCCGAGCCGCCCAGGGACAACCCGGACACCGTGGTCCCGTCGGCGACGAACTCGCGCACTCGGGCACCGGGTCGCTCGGACTGCAGGGAGCCGGCCGAGAAAGTGAACGAGGGGTCCAACATGATGCCGGCAGCGCTGGCGACGCTGCCGCTGCTGGGGCCGAACGGACCGGTCACGAAGTAGCCGATGCGGATTCCGGTCAGTCCGGCGTTGCGGTAGCGGTCGATGAGGAGCGCCCCGGCCAGGTTGCCGGGCAGGAAGTCGAACCCCATCGCCGGGAGCAGTCGCGCGCCGGTGCGTCGGGCCTTGGGTCCGTACTGCTCGAACACGTTCCGGAGGAACATCGGTTCACCGGCGCAGTCCACGTAGGCGCAACCGGCGTCGATCGCGGCCTCCACCGCAACGGAGCCCAGCCGGGCGTACGGGCCGACGGCACTGACCACCACATCGTCGGGTGAGTGCAGGAGCCGCCGCAGCGACGCGGGCCGGTTGATGTCGGCGACTTCGAACGTGGCGGCACGGCCGCCAGGGGCGACGTCATTGAGTTCTTCGACCAGGGCAGTGAGCGACTCCGCGGAACGCCCGACGAGCACCGGGGCAGCGCCGCTGCGGACCAGTTCACGGGCCACAAGTCGACCCGTGTAACCGGTGGCCCCGAACAGGACGATGCGCGCCATGGCCCCGACTGTATCCACCATGACCCGCGGCGGGCTCAGCGGATTGCCACCGACACGTGATCACTGCGCCGGATGGCGGCCAGTTCGGGGGCCTCGTCCTCGGGCAAGGCCAGGAGCACCACGGATCCCGACTGCGGCGAGGCGGCCCCGAAGCCTCCGGGGTCGTCGGCAGCCACCGTCAGGACCTCCACATCCGCCGCGACCAGTCGGGGGTCGCCTTCGTGCAAGGCATCGGGGGTCACGAGGACATCGACCCGGTCGCCGGATTGCAGTAGTGCTGCGATGCGCTCATCGGCCAACGTGAGCGGGAACACGACCGACCCCGGCTCCGGGTCGACTTGTCGGCCGGGCGTGATCCGGCCGGCGGTGACCGGTTCACCCGCGCCGAGGGGCCCGCGCACGACCTCGCCCACCAAGTGACCGATCGACGGTGTGGCGACGGGGAGCGTGGCGCTTGCCGTGGTGAGATCGGCCGCGGTCAGGGTCGATCCGGACGCGACATCGTGTGCGGCGATGGTGATCTGCTGGGTTGCCGGTTGCGCAGGCGCCTGAAGCCACGACGAGACCGCCAGGAGAAGGCACAGCCCCGCTGCCGCCCACCGAACCGGGCGACCGTAGCGCCACCCCCATGCCGCCACGTGTCGCCGATCCACCCGCCGAGGTTAGGCACCCGCCGCGTCCCGGCGCTGCCGTCGTCCACAGCCCGCGGTGGACCCGAGTCAGGAAGCCGCAGCTCCCCCGGACGGGGAAGACGTCGAGGACGTGGACTTGGACTTGGACTTCGTCGTATCGGACTTCTTGTCGGAACCGGCGGGAGTCGCGGTCGAACCGCCGGAGTCGCTGGACGAGGCGGACTTGTCCCCACCTGCCGAGGACTCACCGGCCTTCTTGACCGGGGTGGATGCGCCCGTGCCGTCCTTGCGGGAGTCGTTGCGGTAGAAGCCGGATCCCTTGAACACGACGCCGACGTTGCCGAACAGCTTGCGAAGTGCTTCCTGTCCGCAGGACGGGCACACGCTCAGGGGGGCGTCGGTGAAGGACTGCACGGCTTCTAACTCGTGGCCGCAGTTGCCGCATCGGTATTCATACGTGGGCATGTCGTCTCCGAGGTTGGGGGGCGCATCGGCGGAGTTGGCACTCGGATGCACTGAGTGCCAATCGTACCTTTCCGGGGCGGTATCGGCGATAGCGTTCCGGGCATGACGACAGTGCCGTTGCCCCGAGTGGTGGCTCTGGTGGCGCTCGGGGCAGCACTGGGTGCGGTTGTCCGATTCGGAGCGGAGGTCGCCTGGCCCTTCCGAATGGATGCGCCTTCCTGGCCGTGGGGGACATTCACGGTGAACCTGGTGGGATGCCTGCTCATGGGGGCGTTCCTGGGTCGCGTCAGCGTCCTGGAGCGGGTGCCGCCCTATGCGACGCCGTTGATCACCACGGGATTCCTCGGCGGCCTCACGACGTTCTCGACTTTCGCGCTCGAGTCGGTGGTCGCTGTCGAGAAGGGCCTGGTCCTGATGGCGGCCGGGTACACGATCGCCAGCGTCCTGCTGGGAATCCTGGCCGTGCGGGCGGGCTGGCTGATCGCCGCGCGAGGTAGCGGATGATTGCCGTTCTGCTGGTGGCCGCCGGCGCCGTGGTCGGAGGTCCTGCCCGGTACCTCCTGGACCGCTGGATCCAGGAAACGATCGCGCGAAATCACCCACGGCGCATCCCGGTGGGGACCCTGACGGTGAATGTGCTCGGCTCGGCGGTGCTCGGAGTCGCCGCGGCGCTGCTCACCGGGCCTGCGTATCTGGTGGTGGGACTGGGGTTCTGTGGTTCCTTCACCACCTTCTCCACGTTCGCGGCGTTGAGTGAGGAGTCGCTGCGGGAAGGCTGGCCAGTGGTCGCGGTCGCCAATGCGGCAGCAAGTGTGGCGTTGTGCTTCGGGGTGTTCTGGCTGACCTACTCCGTGGCCAGGTGACTTCCCCCGCCACACTGGTGACATGACAGTGCGACTGCAGGTGCGCGCCAAACCGGGCAGTTCCCGTGAGTCCGTCACCGTGGCCGAGTCCGACGACGGCGACGACGTGCTTGTTGTCCGAGTCCGCGCCCGGGCAGTGGACGGCGCCGCCAACAAGGCGGTCGTTCTGGCCGTCGCGCAGGCGCTGGGAGTGCGGCGCAGTGCGGTGACCCTGGCCCGTGGCGCGAAGTCCCGACTGAAGTGGGTGGACGTCGAGGGATCCGACTCCGACACCGCCGCAGCAATCGCGGCGCTGCCCCGGGAAGTGCCGCCGGCCTAGTTAGTGGCGGTGGCGAGTTCGCCAGCGGTGTCGCGGAGTGGGCGTGATCCGCCAATGTGGTCCGTCGGGGTCGGAGTTCCGGGTGATCGTCCATCTGTTCAGATCGACTTCTCTGTGATGGGTCCAACATAAGAGCACCATCTCGTCGACGTCCGTCGAACCGCCCCTGGCCCAGTCGGTGAGGTGNNCCGGTGGCCGGCCGCACAGGATGCAGCCCTTGTCCCGCACCGCCAGCGCCGTGCGTTGGGCTTTGGTGGCCAGGCGGCGGGATCGGCCCACCGCCAACGGTTGCAGCCGGGCGTTTGCCAGGGTCTGGGCCACCGGACGGCCGGTATGTGCGGTGTCGTCGACCAGGACCGGGGTGTGACGGCCCGCGCAGACCAGGAACCGTGCCGCGGCATCGCCCACCGTGACCGGGGTGCCGTGCGCCGCGGTCAGAGTGGCAGCCTGGGCTCCGACGCTGGGTGTGGTCAGGATCGTCGCCAGATCAGCACCGCGGTCACCGCCCTGTTCCCGGGGCGTTTGCGACGCGACCCGGTCCGCTTCTGCCAACCCGATCGTGACCGTCGTGGCCACGGGTAGGCCGTTGCGGGTGGCGGGGACATCGCCGTGGGCCGCGGCGCGGTTGACCAGGGTGATCAACGCATCCGCCCGGCGTTGCCCCACCGTGAGTCGATCCCCTTCGACCCGAAGCGATTCTGCGATCGCATTCAACGCCATCAGTAGGGCGTCGGCTTCCAGGGTGGGCAGGTCGGCGTGGATCATCGTCATCCCCGCATGCCGCGTCGCCGACACACACCGCCGATCCCAGTCGGTCTGCTCCTGCGCCTCCCGATCATCCGGATGCAGGTGATCCAGGGTCTGGGCCACCAGCAGCTTCACCCCCGCCAACGACAACACCGGCAACTGGGCGACCACCGCGGCCAGGAACTTGGACTCGACGTCAGCGGCGACGCCTCGGAGTCCTCGTGCGATCGCGGCCACGACCTCCGTTGACACTTGACCTGTCTGCCACAGCTGCGCGAGGTCGGGATGGCGGGCTGCGAAGCGACTGGCCACCGTCAACGCCGACGCCGCCCGACCCGTCCACCCCGCATGCCGCTGCAAATGCGTCACCGGCGCATGCGGCAACAACGAGTTCTGATCAGCCACCGCCAGAGCTCGGCCAGCCTCAGCCTCCAACACCGCCACCAACCGGGCCAGCACCGTCACCCGATCCGCAACACCAGCGCCGGTCGCCAGATCACCCGTTACGGGCATTTCGGTGGCTGTGGCAAGGACCTCAGCCAAGGCCACGATGTCAGCAGGACAGTTCCCCGCACCAGCCAAGACCCGCGCCACCAGATCGGGACCCTCGCCACCATCCGGATCAGGCCCCGGCTCCTGCATCGAATCCGTCATCACAACCCCCAACCCCTGGCCTGCCGATCACCGGGTCAAGCCCCGTCCGCCATGCCCTATTCGAACACATGTTCGAGTAGGGGCAGAGGGTTGTCCACAGCGTGTTGCCGTTCCTGACCACATCGGTGACATCTCCCCGTCGAACGATTGCCAAAGGACGGTGAGTACTGAGGCCGGGCTTCAGGCCACCGAATTCCCTGCATCACCCGTCAACTGCGGCAGGTCCCCTGCATAGTCAAGCGGGGCATCGGCCTCACCCTCGAGCGTTGTCGACACCGGGCACCAACGATCACTCACTCGGGGTGGGAGGAGGCATCGCTGGCGAGCACTGCTGCTGCATCACCACGGGAATCGCAAGGGAGTCCGCTTCACCGTTTGCTGTGATCTCAGCTCGTGTTTGTTCGGGTCCCTCGAACATGAGCTCCAGTCGTAGCCTGAGCAGAGCCGCCGCCAGAAGGCGCTCGCCATCGTCGGTGTCAAAGCAGGCCGCCGACTGCTCCCACCGCGTCAACTGCCACCGTCTCCGCACAACTGGTGGGTGGTTTCCCCGATGGCCGGTTGGCATGGGGGGTGAGCGGAGCCCCAACGTGGCGCCACGAGCGCATACCGGAGCGCTAACATCGCAGCAGAATCATCCGGAGTCCAGAACTCTCGGACCTCCTGTTATCCGCCCCGTTAGCTCAGTCGGATAGAGCGACCGCCTCCTAAGCGGTAGGCCGTGGGTTCGATTCCCGCACGGGGCACCCCTGCACCGGTCCTCACCCCTGCGCGGCCTGATTGCGCTGCTGTTTGGCCCGATACATGGCCGCGTCGGCGCGCTCCAGCGCCGCCGTGAAGTCGTCGGAGTCGCCGGTGGGAAAGCAGGTCACGCCAATCGAGATCGTCACCGGCGTACCGCCGCCGTCAGCGCCGGTCGTCGAATCAGCCACCGCAGCCCGGATGCGTTCGGCCGCCGCGAGCGCCCGGCTCTCGTCGATGTCCGGCATGATGAGCGCGAACTCGTCGCCACCCAGACGACCGAACCAGTCCGAATCGCGACTCGCTTCCCGGCAGGCCGCGGCGAGCGTGCGCAGGACCTCGTCGCCGTAGCCGTGTCCGTGGGTGTCGTTGATGTCCTTGAAGTTGTCCACATCGAGCAAGGCGAGTCCAGCGGTGGTCGAGTTGCGCCGCGCCAGTGCCAACTCCCGCTCGCCACACCGCACCATGAAGCCGCGGTTGAACGCTCCGGTGAGCTGGTCCACGCAGGCCATCCGGCGAAGTTCGATCTCTCGCGAAGCCAAGGCCGCGAGGTCTTGGAGCACTGCGAGACGCTCCGAATCGATGTTGCGCGGCTCGACGTCGATCACACACAGAGTGCCGAGCCGGAAGCCCGACGGAGTGACCAAGGGCGCGCCCGCATAGAAGCGAATCGAGGGATCCGCCACGACGAGGGGATTGTCCGCGAACCTGGCGTCCGTCAACGCGTCATCGACGACCAGCGGCTGTTCGTCCAGGATCGCGTGGGCGCAGAACGCCTGTTCGCGGGGGGTCTGATCCGCGTCCAGTCCGACTCGCGATTTGAACCACTGCCGATCCTCATCGACCAGCGACACCAGGCGATGGATGTCGTGGGTGCGCAACTCCCTCAGGCGCTGCTTCTCGTCCGGCGGTAGCGGCGCGCCAGCGGAAGTCATGATGCGTCCATAGCCCATTACGGTCACACGTTGCCCGAGTTGGCAACCCGACGGCCCGCCGAGGTCCGGGATCAGCCACCCACGATCAACTTTCCGACCGTGTAGATCACCAGTCCGGCCAGAGCACCGACCACGGTGCCGTTGATCCGGATGAACTGCAGGTCCTTACCCACGGCGACCTCGATGCGGCGTGACGCCTCGGCAGCATCCCAACGCTTCACCGTCTCTGAGATCAACCCCACCGCATCGGCACCGTAACGCTCCACGAGGTAGCCCGCGGCGGCGGCGATTCGCGAATCCAGCGACGCCGCGAACTCCGGGTCCTCCTTGAGCCGCACGGCCGTCTGCGCCAAGTACTCCTCGGCCCGCTGTCGCAGATCGCTGTGGGGATCGGACAGGGCGTCCAGCACCAACTGCTTGACCGCGGGCCAGATGCCGTTCACCACCCGCTGGGTCTCAGGATGCTGGAGCACGAGGGCCTTCCAGCCTTCGACCCGTTCGATCATGAGCGGGTCGTGCTGCAGTTCGTCAGCGATCCGAAGCAGCGCACGGTCCAGCTGCTGACGCGCAGGATCGTCGGGGTTGTCGCGCAGGCTCGCGACCCACTGGATGAGCAGGTCCGCCGCCTTGTCACCGATG
>CXWK01004601.1_pt3 | contig 10076 bp, 9 predicted proteins | sample 590851 | NCBI WGS metagenome assembly CXWK01 (sample SAMEA3498364, study PRJEB10139) | wastewater metagenome | biome: wastewater treatment plant; material: activated sludge | place: Denmark | collected 2014-08-01
CTCCGGCCGGTTGGACTTGACCAGCACCACCGCCCCCTTCTGCAACCCCCAGCGGATGAGCACCTGCGCCGGGGCCACGCCATGAGCCGCGCCGATCGCCGCCAACCGCGGGTCGCCCAGCTTCTGCCCCTTGGTCAGCGGGCTATAAGCCTCGACGGCGATGCCCTGCGCCGCGCACAGTTCCAGCGTCGGGCGGCGCTGCTCGTAGTTGTAGGGGCTTAGCTCGATCTGGTTGACGGCCGGTGTGTAGCGGGCGTGGCTCAACAGCTCTTCCAGATGGCGCACCAGATAGTTGCTGACGCCAATGGCCCGCACCCGCCCCTCTTCCAACAGCGTCTCTAGCGCCATCCAGGAGTAGCGCCGTTTGCCCGGCAGCGGCCAATGGATGAGGAACAGGTCTACGTAGTCCAGCCCCATCAGCCGTAAGCTCTCCTTATAGGCGGCGATGGCTGAGTCGTACCCCTGGTCGTTTTCCCACAGCTTGGTCGTGACGAACACTTGCTCGCGCGGCACGCCCGACGCCCGCAGCCCCGCCCCAACGTCCATCTCGTTGTGATAGATGCGCGCCGTGTCCACGTGGCGATAGCCGTGCTGCAGGGCATAGCGCACCGTCTCGACCGTCTCCGCGCCGTTGGGGCTGCGGTAGACGCCCAGGCCGAGTTGGGGAATGGCCACACCGTTATTCAACGTTTGCGTTGTTGTCAGATCCATCGCGATCTCCCATGTTCCTACTCCGCCCGGCGGCCGGGCAGCCAGGCCCATTATGGCCCGCGCTTTGCGTTGTGCAAGCCCCAGAGAGGCAGATACAATTGGCCTCAACGAGCGTGGCGGACTCTTATTCAACAATGAATGCCGATTACGAGCGGGCCAAGGCATATGCGCTGGGGCGGCTGGCGAGCGAACTCTCGCCCAAGCTGACCTATCACTCTCTGCACCACACCCGCGACGACGTGTTGCCGGCGGCCGTGCGCCTGGCCCAGGCCGCTGATGTGAGCGGCGAGGCGCTGCTGTGCCTGGCCACGGCGGCGCTCTTCCACGACATCGGCTTCCTGTGCAACTACGATGAGCACGAGCGCGGAAGCATCGCCATCGCCCGCGCGGCCTTGCCCCACTGTGGTTATACCCCTGAGCAGATTGAAACGATCGCCGGGCTTATCGCCGCGACCAAAATGCCACAACGCCCTCAGACGCCGCTGGAGCAACTGCTATGCGACGCCGACCTCGACCTGCTGGGCCGCGACGACTTCTGGGAGCTGAACCGCAGGCTGCGAGACGAACTGTACAGCTACACCGGCCGGCCCATTGCCGAAGGGGAGTGGTTGCGCGACCAGAGGCGCTTTCTGGAAGAACACGTCTACTTTTCGCCCACCGCTCGCGCCCTGCGCAACGAAGGCAAGGCGCGCAACGTGGCCCTCATGCAGCAGGCGTTGAACCGCCTGAACGGCTCGGCTGCCCATTCCGCCTAGCGCAACCCATTTGTTGGTTTACAAATTGGTGTTCGCCCGGACGAGTCTGTCGCTCAGGCTCGCCCTACGCCCGTGGTAGCGCGTCACCGGTTGCCCGCCACCACGGGAGATCCACGGCCACGCCGCCACCCGGCCGGCCGTTCAATCAGGGGAGTTTGTCCAATGTCAGAACCCATCATCATCGTCAATGAGTTCCACAAGCGCTATGGCGCGTTTGTGGCCGTAAACGGCATCACCTTTCACGTCGCCCGCGGCGAGATCTTCGGCCTGCTGGGGCCTAACGGCGCGGGCAAAACGACGACGCTGGAGTGCCTGGAAGGGATTCGCACCCCCGACGGCGGCACGCTGCGCGTGGCCGGGGTCGATCCGACTCACGACCGGCGCGGCCTGCGCTCGGCCATCGGCGTCCAGTTGCAATCGTCGGGCATGCCGGAGAGCATCACCCCCGACGAGGCCATGAAGCTATTCTGCGCCTACCACGGCGCGCCGCCGCGCTATGACCTGCTCGACCGGCTGGGGCTGGGGGCCAAGCGCAAGACGCAATTCCACGAACTCTCCACCGGACAGCAGCGCCGGCTGGCCCTGGCGCTGGCCGTGGCCCACGAGCCGCGCGTCGTCTTCCTCGATGAGCCGACCGCCGGGCTGGACGTGCAGACGCGGGTCGAGCTGCACGCGCTGATGCGCGAACTCAAGGCTGCTGGGACGACGATCATGCTGGCTACCCACGACATGGCCGAGGCCGAAGAGATGGCCGACCGCGTGGCCATCCTGCTCGGCGGCCGCATCGTTGCCGCCGGCACGCCCATCCAGTTGACGGCCACCGGCGCCGGTCTGACCAAAGTCTCGCTCCACACCGCCGGCGGGCGGCTGCTGGCCGGCGACCACGCCATTCCGGCCGTGGCCCAGCGCGCCACCAAGGGGGAGTACGCCATCTACTACAGCACCGACGTCGGCCGCACCGTCGGCGCGCTCATCGAGATCATCGCCGCCGCCGGCGACACGTTGATTGACCTGCGCGTCGAACGGCCGTCGCTGGAAGACCGCTTCCTGGAACTGACCACGGAGAAGCAACCATGACCGCTTTTGCCCACCACTTCGGTTTCGACTTCCGCACCGGCATCCGCAACCGCAGCCTGTTGCTGCTCAACTACCTGTTTCCACTGGCTTTCTACTTGATGATGGGCTTCGTCATGCCCGGCATCAATCCGCTGTTCCGCGAGGCGCTGCTGCCGGCGATGATCATCTTCGCCATCTACAGCGCGGCCATTCTGGGCTTGCCCGACCCGCTGGTACAGGCGCGCGATAGCGGCATCTTCCGCAGCTACAAGATCAACGGCGTGCCCCGGCTCAACATCCTGACCATCCCGGCGCTGACGACCTCGCTGCATCTGGTCATCGTGGCGCTCATCATCGCCATCACCGCGCCGCTGCTGTTCGACGCGCCCGCGCCGGTCAGTTGGGCCAACTTCCTCGTCGTCTTTCTGGCCACTCTGGTGGCCGCGGCCGGGTTGGGCGTGCTCATCGGCGTCGTCTCGCCCAACTCGCGGGCTACCATTCTGCTGTCGCAACTGCTCTTCCTGCCCTCCATGCTCATCGGCGGCCTGATGCTGCCCTATGGCATGTTGCCCCAGGCGGCCCAGATGGTCGCGCGGCTGTTGCCCTCGACCCACGCCATGAACGCCTTCAAGGGGCTGGCGCTGGGGCAGGCGGCCGATTTCTCGCCCTGGGGCGCGGTGATTGTCCTTCTGAGCGGTGGGGTGTTGGCCTTCGCCCTGGCCTATCTGCTCTTTCGCTGGGACAGCCAGCACACGACGCGGCGCGTGCCGGCCGTGGTGGGGCTGCTGGCTCTGCTGCCCTACGCGTTGAGCATCCTGCTAATGAAGTAAGCTACGAGGGCACGGCAATAGGGCCTAGAGCAGCGTCAGCACGGCCGCAAAGTGGCACGCCGCCGCCCCCAGAATGAACAGGTGCCAGACGGCATGGGTATAGCGAATCTTGGTCATGGCGTAAAAGATGACGCCGACGGTGTAGAGGCCGCCGCCGACCATCAGCAGCGTCAGCCCGGCCGGGGTCAGGTTAGCCACCATCTCCTGCCAGGCGAAGATACTGATCCAGCCCATGACCACGTAAGCCAGCGTCGTCAGCACCACAAAGCGATCAATAAAGAAGATTTTATAGACGATACCAAAGACGGCCATGCCCCAGACAACAGCCAGCAGCGTCAGCCCCAGCGTGCCGCGCATGGCGATAAGGACGAAGGGCGTATAGGTTCCGGCGATGAGCAGGTAGATGCAGGCGTGATCGACTTTGCGCAAGATCGGCCGCAGCTTGGGCTTCTGGATGCCGTGGTAGAGCGTGGAGGCCAGGAAGACGGCTACCAGGCTGACGCCATAGACGGCGAAACTCAGCACGTGCCACGTCGTGCCGCGCAGAATGGCCAGCACCAGCAGCGTCACCAGCGCCACCACGCTGAAGGCCGCGCCCACGCCGTGCGTCACACTGTGGGCGATCTCTTCGCCCAGCGTGTAATGCTCGTTCACCCATTCACCCAGCCGCGCCCGGTTCAATTTGGCCATTGTTGGTTGCTCCTTGCTGCCCTTGTCCTTCTATCATAACCCCGCCGGCCGCAAGGCGATTTGGTAAATCGCCCCACAACGAATGAAGAGCCGCCGGGCGGCTCTTCATTCATTTGGCTCCCACTACACTATACAGATACAGGCTAAACGTTAATCGTCCCAATCCGGCCCGATGGACACGCTGGAGATGATGCGCTGGAGGCCGAGGGTGGTCTTGGTTAGAGGCATTAACACGTCGGCCGGTGAGTAGTTGTCATACGGGTCGAAGTTCGTCAACATCAGATCGCCCGGCTTGGCCGTGGCCCGGTTAAATTCATTACTGAACGGTGTGTAGCTGTAAGACCGGTCGGTGGCCATCAGGAAGGTCATGTAGTGGTACGTTCTCGTGCCGCTGATCTCGTTGTAGTCATCCACGAACGTCAGGGCGCGCACGTCCTGAGCGCCAAAGTTGGTCAAGTTGGCTGAGCCGTCGAACTCCATGGCCCACGCCCCGGCCGAGGGCATCGGCCCGCTGGGGTAGAAGCGCAGCACGTCCTCGTCGCGGAAGGCCAGCATGCCGCCGTCCTGCTTGGGCACAGCGCCGGAACCAAAGGCGCTGATGGTCAGGCTGCCGTCGTCCTCCAGGGCGATGGCGTCAATGCGCTCCCCGTCCGTGGTCAGACCGGCCTGAGCGCCGCGCAGGTAGAAGCTGAACGCGCCGGCCGTGTGGTTGCCCCAGCTCGTGGCCACGAAGCGCACGATGTCCTGGGGCTTGACCGCGCCCAGCCCGGGCAGCGTCGTACTCTTGTTGAAGGCCAGCAGCAGGCTGCCGTCGGGCATAAACTCGAAGCCGCCCAACGGCGCTGTGGCTCCCACGTCTTCGCCGTCAAACAGCTTGAGCCACCACTCCCCATCGGCGTCTTTGGCCAGGATGTCGTTCATGCCGAAGGGCTCACCGGCCACGTAACCCGGCCGGCTGAAGGCCACGGTGAGGCTCTGGCGCTCGATGGTCAGCCGGTAGGGCTGGGCGGCGAGGGTGGCCGCCCGTTCACCGATCCAGCCGTGGTGGACCCTAATGATGTAGTCTGACTCGAATGGCACGACAAAGGTAATGTCGTCTGTTCCGGCGTCGCGCAGTGTCGCCTGGGACCAGTAGGGGTACGTATCGTCCACATCGTGAATGTAGAGCCACCCCTCATCATACAGCAGCGGATCCATGGTCAGGCTCACGTGAAACACGTCGCCGGGCCGGCCGTGGACGACGAACCAGTCAAAGTCCCACGGTGCGAAGAGGGTACTGTCAATGACGCTGCCCCAGGCCGCTTCGACCGGAGTCAGGGGGTCGGCCGGCTCGTCGGCCGGCACATTGCGCACCAGCAGGATGTAATTGCCGGTCAGTTCGTCCGGGTCCCAGCTATCCCCGTCAGAGGCGACGCGGACGTAGTAGTTGGCCGTGGTCGGGGCCACAAAGCTAAGCACCACTTCGTTGCCAAGCCAGTAGTAGATGGCCGAGTCAATGGGCGCGCCGCCGGCATCGTAGAGGGCCAGCTCCAGAAGGACGTATTCGCTGTCCACCAGCGCGGCCAGATAGACGCGCTGCCCGGCGCTCAGGCTCAGGCGGAAGTTATCTACGTCACCGACGGGGGTGATGGCGGCGGTGGTATCACCGATAGTCACGGGGTCGGCCGTGGCCAGGGTGTCGTTGGGTTCCGACTCCGCCGCGGTGGGGGCGGCGGGCGTGCCGTCCTGGGCGGCCAGACGGCCGATGGGCAGGACGAGGCACAGACTGATGATAAACAACAGAATCGGCTCGCTCTTCATGGCTTATTGGCTCTCTCCGCCGGCATCTCGCAGCCGGCAATCACTCGTACAACATGGCGAGCAGGCGACCGGACGACGGACTGAGGCTGGAGGCCTGGCATTGCCTCTAACCGCGGTGGGAGAACTGACCGGCGTCGCTGGCGGGAGTAAGCGAGATACTTTGCCCCCAGTACCTAGTATACGCCACTGACCGGCGGCGTCTGTCAAGCGCAACACAGGCGAAGGGCAAAGTAGATTACAGAGCCGCGAAGTCTATTCCGCGGCTCCGCTACTCCGAACTCACGGGCTTACCACTCCCGGCAGGTACACCGCTTCATCCAGCAGAATGATTCGCCGCGTGGCCAACGTCAATTGCCTCCCGCTGCTGAACGACAGGCGCGGCTGCCCATCGCTGCCCATAGCAACACGCACCTGGCCATCAACGAACTCGTCCACAGAGTGGATGTGCCGGCCCTCCTCCGTCCACCACAAATAGCGCAAGAGTCCGCCGGTGCTGCTGTAGACCAGGTGGGGCGTCTGGCCGTCAAGAGCGAGGTCATAGCTAAAACTGGCGAAGGGGCCAAGGTTCTCGTCTACCACCTCCAGCTCATGACCGCTCGCGTCGTCGGGCCGGGCCAGAAGTAGCTCGCCGACGTACATGGGCGGATGGCCGCCCGTGTCGCGCAAGTGCGCCACGACCATCCACAGCCGGCCGGCGCCGTCTAGCCGGGGCGCGCCAAACGGCTCCGCCTCGATGAGCGTCTTGGCCCAGACGCCGTTGTCCTGTAATACGGCCGTGAAGTTACCTTCCTGGTAGGCCCGATAGACCAGATACGGCCGTTGCTGGGCGTCGGTGGTCAGCAGCAACGGCGCGATCCAACTGCTGTCGCCGGCTACGGTATCGCGCCACCAGTGGTCGTCCTGCCACGTCAGATAGACGAGCGATTTGCCCTGAGTCAGGGCGATGTGGGCGCGGCCGGCGGCGTCGAGGGCCAGTTGCGCGCCAGTGCCGCCGTCGTCAATTTCGTCCAGTTCCCAGCCGGCCGGCCCGCGACAGCCGTAGACCAGCTTTGTATCCAGCGGCAGCGCCGACGGCGCGATGGCGTAGACCAGGCAGGGGGTGTCGTCGGGCCGGATGGCGATGTCGTAGGAGTAGGTCGCCGCGGCGCCAGGGGTGGTGACGATGGCTTCGAGCTGCCACTCACCGGGCGTCGCGGCGTCGCCGTCGCGGGTGGCGTAGTAGACGGCCCAGGTTTCGGTGTCCTGGTAGAGCAGGTGCGGGCGGTCGAGCGAGTCGAGGGCCAACGCGTGATAGTAGCCGCCTGGGGCGACCTCTTCCTTGATCCAGATAGGGTACGGGATTGGCTCCTGGGGCGTGGCTTCCGGTCGGGCGGTCATGGGCCAGGCCAGGGCCGCCGCCGCAGTCAGTCCGCCCAGCAGCCGCAAGAGGGCTGTGACGAACTTGTTCATGCAGCCAGTATAGATCGCGGCGCGGGCGGGCACAAGGGGGAGTCAGTATTCAGTGGGTCAGTATTCAGTAGGTCAGTGGGTCAGTCGCACAACTGGCCTACTGGCCTATTGATCTACTGGCCTACTGGCCTACTGGCCCACTGACCTACTGACCCACTGACCTACTGACCCACTGACCCACTGCTTACCCGCACCCCCCCCCACCCGGCCCGCGCTTCACTTCCAGCACGATGCGCGGCGTGTAGTCGAACTGCGCCGCCAGTTGCTCGTTGGGCGCGGCGAAGCTGTAGGCCGCGCCGACGGCCGCCGGAAAGTGAAAGGCCAGTTGGTCGTCGGCCGCGTCGGGAATGGCGTTCTCGGCTACAAAGGTCGCGTCGCCGAAGGTGCGCAGCCAGTTGTTGACGCCCCCCTCCAGGATGTAGGCGCTACGGACGCTTTCGGCGCGCAGGAACTGCCACGCCTCGGTGGCCGCCGTCTCGTCGTTGCCCACGACGACGACCACGCTGTTGGCCGGCGCGGCCCGCAGTTCGGCCACCATGCCCGGCAGCGCCGCCAGTGGCGCGTGGCGGGCGTCTTGCAGGTGGAACAGGTTGAAGTCGGCCTCGTCGCGCACGTCGAGGATGATCGTCCGCAACGTGTCGTCGGTCATCGTCTTGGCCAGCTCGGCCGGGTGGATCTGCACCTCGCGGTTGGCCAGGCGGGCCATCTCCGTCGCTTCCATGCGCGCCCAGCGGTCGGCTGTCGTCGGCTGGCCGACAAAGGCCACCAGCAGGGCCACGCCCAGCAGGCCGCCGCCGGCATAGAGCCGCCACTTCGGCTCCCGGCTCAGGTCGCGCCCGCCGAAGATGCGCTCTAGATGCTCCGCCCCCCAGAACATGAACAGGGCCATCAGGACGATACCGACGACGACCACGCCGTAGGGCAACCCCAGCCAATCGGGGATGGTCAGCCGGCCCAGGTAGGAGGAGTACCAGAACTCCTCATAGAAGCCGACCGTCTCGCCGAAGGCGAAGATGCCGAACATCACGCCCAGGACGAAGATCAGCCCGTCGAGCTTGCCCACGGCCGCCGCTACCAGCGACGTGCCGGGGCAGAACCCGCCCAGGATGAAGCCCACGCCCATGATCAGCCCGCCGACGATGCCCGGCCACAGGTAGGTCTCGTTCACGTACACCAAATTGAAATCGAGCAGCCCCAGCCCAGAGGTGAGAAAGACCAGTACCATGGCCGTGACGATGGCCCCGAACATGACCTTGAGCACGGTCATATCGCGCAGGTAAAACTGCGCCGCCAGAATCTTGGAGTTGGCAAAACCCGACATCTCCAGCGCGAAGCCGAAGCCGATGCCGATCAGCAAATAAACGACGTATTGGCCCCAGTGGCCCAGAATCTCGGCCAGTGGCAGCGGAAAAGGCGCCATGTCAATCCTCCAGAAAGAAACCTCACGCCAAGATCGCCAAGGTCGCTAAGAAGATTTCTTTTTGCGCTCTTGGCGTTCTTGGCGATCTTGGCGTGAGGTTCTTAATTCCTAGTTCCATAGCCGTCGCACAAAGTAGGCCAGCGCGTAGCCGCCGCCGAAGACAGCGAACATGAACGCCCAACTACCGACCGACAGCACCGCGCCGCCGGACAGAGCCTGGCCGCTGGTGCAGCCGCGGGCCATGCGCGCCCCGTAGCCCATGACGCTGCCGCCCAGAAAAGCGAACAGCCAGCGCACGCGCACCGGCGTATGCGGCCCGCCCTGTGTCTCTACCTTGTTGCGGCCGAACAGCCAGCCCGACAGCGCCCCGCCGATGAACAGGCCGATGAACACGAACACCACCCAGCTATCGAACGGGTTCGTCTCGCCGCCGGCCATGCTGGTCAGGTAAGCCGTCCGATCCACGTGGCCGGGGGCCAGGATGTCCTCCAGCCAGACGACCAGCCGGTTCATGCCGCCCGATGCGCCCAGGCCGTTGCCGGTCAGGAAGAAGGTGGCGAACAGCACCAGGCCCAGCAACATGCCCCCGGCATAGGGATGGACGTAGGGCCGCGCCGCCCGCCGGACGGCCGTGCGCTCCTCCGGCTTCTCTTCGATCTGCGGTGTCGAAATCGTTGTCATCTCGTCTCCTAATAAGACCTCACGCCCAGATTGCCAAGAACGCCAAGAAGAACTCTTGTTTGCGCTCTTTGCGCCCTTGGCGATCTTGGCGTGAGGTTCTTCATCTTCAGTCACCCATACTCGCCGTCGCGTGCGGCTCGTGGGCTTCCACGTCCTCGTAGCCCAACATCATCGCCTTGATCCCCGCCGCCGGCGTCGGGCCGGTGGTGGTCAGATAGACGTGGAGGATGATGAAGGCGGCGAACGACCAGGCCACCAGCGTGTGCAGTGGCCCCAACCACGGCAGCCCGCCCAGTTGCTCGACCGTCCCCGGCCAGCGCTGCGCTCCCCACATCAACGCCCCGGTGACGATCTGCGCCGGCAGCAGCACGTTGAGCACCATGACGTAGGTCAACTGCTGCAACGGGTTCAGCTTGCGGTCGCGCGTCTTCTCGAACGGGTGCGGCTCTTTGTGGAAGATGCCGCGCAGGTAGTACTTGACTTGCAGGAACGCCTGGTCGAAGAAGCCGCGCGGCCGGGGAATGTACTGCCGGATCTGCCCGCTGGCGACGTGGTAGAACAGCGACAGCGCGGCGTTGATGACCAGCAGCAGGGCCAGGATGTTGTGCACCTGGACGACGTAGCGGAAGCTGAAGATGCCAAACGTATCCGGCTTGTGGATGATCAGCCCGGTGAAGAGCAGCA
>CXWK01004922.1_pt3 | contig 10073 bp, 11 predicted proteins | sample 590851 | NCBI WGS metagenome assembly CXWK01 (sample SAMEA3498364, study PRJEB10139) | wastewater metagenome | biome: wastewater treatment plant; material: activated sludge | place: Denmark | collected 2014-08-01
GGTATGAGTTTGCTCTACGGCATCACCGGCCAGACGAACATCTACGTCATCGGCAGCGTTTTCAGCGGCGAGCAGACGGCCGGTGTCGAGCCGTTGCTGCTGCTGGCGGCGGTGCTGGTCGTCGTCGGCTTCGCCTTCAAGACCTCGATTGTGCCCTACCACTTCTGGGCGCCCGACGTTTACGAAGGCGCGCCGACGCCGTTCACCGGCTTCCTGTCCACGGCCTCCAAGGCGGCCGGGTTCGCCGTCTTCCTGCGCGTCTTCCTGGCCGGCGCGCTTGGCCCGGTGGTGCAGGGGGAGTGGTGGGCCATGCTCGTCGCCATGTGCATCATCACCATGCTGCTGGGCAACTTCGTGGCCATCTACCAGACCAACATCAAGCGCCTGCTGGCCTACTCCAGCATCGCCCAGGCCGGCTACGCCCTCATCGGCCTGGTCACGCTGACCCAGGACGGCTCCGGGGCGACGCTGTTCTATCTGCTGATGTACGTCTTCACCAACATCGCCGCCTTCGGCGTCATCATCCTGGTCAGCAACGCCACCGGCTCCGACGAGATCAAAGACCTCAACGGGCTGAACCGGCGCTCGCCTTTCCTGGCTCTGGTGATGCTGTTCGCCGTGCTGTCGCTCGGCGGCATCCCGCCGACGGCCGGCTTCTTCGGCAAGTTCTTCCTGTTCAAAGCCGCCGTTGACGCCGGGCTGTGGTGGCTGGCGGCCGTCGGCATCCTGATGGCTTTCGTCGGCCTCTACTACTACCTGAGCATCATCAAGGTCATGTACCTCTATCGCTCGGAGCAGGACGACGTGGCCATCCCCGTCTCGCGCGCGGCGCAGGTCGGGCTGGCCATCGCCGTGGCCTTCATCATCTACCTGGGCGTCAGCGCCGGGTCGGCCTTTGACCTGACCCGCGATGCCGCCGCCGCCTTCTTTAGCGGCTAAATTGACAGCGTGATCGCTTGTGATAGAATGCGCAAGTAGAAATTAGGAATTAGGAATTAAGAATTAGGAATGCAAGAAACAGAGCGCCACCCGGTCGTTTCTCTGAATTCTTAATTCGCAATTCCTAATTCCTAATTGGTTAAAAGCCGTGTCGAACGATCCGAACCTCCGCCGCACCGCCCATATGGCCAACATGGTTGGCCAGGTTGGGTGTGTGACCGGCATCGTCGCCCTGCTGATTATTGGCCTCGCTTTCGGGGCCGGCTGGCTGTTGGACGACATGCTCGGCAATGAGCGCAAGATCTTCACCGTCATTTTCATGCTCGGCAGCTTTCCCGTGACCCTCTACGCGATGGTCCGCATCAGCCTATGGATGGTCGGCCGCGCCCAGGCAAGCATCGAGCGCATAGAAGCAGAAGAGAGGGATAAACCAGCCGTATGATCAAGAAACGCTACATCCTCCTCATCGTGGTCGCCCTGATGATCCTCTTCGGATCAGTCATCGCCTACACCAAGCCCGTGCTGCCGTTCATTCAGTTGCCGGGCGAAGTGTATCCGGGCACGGAAGGGCTGCTGCCCGACTTCCTGTTCAACAACACCGGCCTGACCAACACTTTCGTGGCCACCCTGCTGGCTTGGGGCGTCATCCTGTTGCTCATCCTGGCCGTCCGCGGCCGTTCGCGCACGGCCGATGAAGTGCCGACCGGCTTCTATAACTTCTTCGAGATGATCATCGAAGGGGCCTACAACTTCGCCCAGAACATCGCCGGGCCAAAGGTAAGGGAGTTCTTCCCCTACTTCATGAGCTTCATCCTGATCATCCTCGTCTCCAACTGGATGGGCCTCATCCCCGGCTACGACAGCATCGGCCTGTGGGAGCACAAGCCCCACTTCGTCGGGCTGACGGCGGCCGAGGAGTTCGAGGCCGAGCGCACCGCCGCCGGCGAGACGTTCACCGAGGAAGACGTCCATCTGGTCGAGGAAGAAGCCGCGCACGCCGAAGACGAGGCCAACGCCTGGGGCCTGCGCGATGGCCTGTTCCTCATTCGCAGCAGCAACGCCATCGAGGGCGCGACGGTCGAGACTGACTCGCACGGGCGGGCCGTCGGCCGCAACATCGAGGCCGCCGACTGGACCATCGTGCCCCTCTTCCGCCCGGCCAGCACCGACCTGAACATGACCCTGGCCTTTGCCCTGATCGCCATGACAATGGTGCAGTACTACGGCTTCAAGCATCTGGGCGGCGGCTATCTGACCAAGTTCTTCCCCTTCCTGAAGAAAGGCTGGGGGGCGCAGGTAGCCAAGAACCCCATCGCCGCCATCGACCCGGCCGTCGGCATCCTGGAGTTGATCAGCGAAATCTCCAAGATTCTTTCGTTCTCCTTCCGTCTTCTGGGCAACATGTTCGCCGGCATGGTCCTGCTATTCGTCATGGCCTACATCCTGAACGTGTTGAACATCGCCTTCTTTGGGCTAGAGTTCTTCGTCGGCGTCATCCAGGCCATCGTCTTCGGCCTGCTGACGCTCATCTTCATGAGCAGCGCCACCGAACACCACGGCGGCGGCGACGAGGAACATCACTAATCGTGTGTGAATCCGCGCCGCCCAACGGCGGCGCGTAAGAGCAATCAAGAAAGTCAAATCCTGGCGACTGCGGCGCTCCAGCGCCGACAAGCCAACCAAGCGAACACTGGAGGAATATTCATGGATGAGCAGTCTGCAGCCGCTTTGGCCGAAGGTCTGAAGGCTATGGGCGCCGGCCTGGCTATGTTGGGCGCCATTGGCGCCGGCGCCGGTATCGGCATCCTGGTCGGCGGCGCGGTGCAAGGTATCGCCCGCAATCCCGATGCCAGCGGTAACATTCAGACGAACATGATCCTGGGCATCGCGTTCACCGAGGCCGTAGCTATCTACGCCCTGGTCGTCGCCCTGATCATCCTGTTCGTGTTCTAGAGCAATGCCGTCCGGCGGTCTGTGTTCGCCGGCTCATGCACAATCGAGAGGACCACGAATGGAAGCATTAGGCATTAACCTGGGTTACCTGCTGACGCAAATCCTGGGCATCACCGCGCTGATTTTGCTGTTGACGGCCTTCGTCTACAAGCCCATCCTGCGCGTACTCGACCAGCGCAAGGCGCGCATTGCCAAGGGGCTGGAAGACGCCCGCCAGGCGGAGATCGCCCGCCAGAGCGCCGACGCCGACGCCAAGCGCATCCTCGACGAGGCCCGCGCCGAGGCCTCCAACATCCGCCGCGAGGCGGTTGTCGCCGCCGAACAGGCGGCCAAGGATGTCGAAGGGCGCGCCCGCGAAGAGGCCAAGGGCATCATGGCCAACGCCCAGACCGAGGCCACCGAGGAGCGCAACCGCATTCTGGCCGACCTGCGCGGCCAGGTGGCGGCCATCTCCATCGCCGCGGCCAACAAGCTGGTCGGCGAATCGCTGGACGAGAAGCGCCAGCACCAACTGATCAACGACTTCTTCAGCCGCGTCCCGGCCGAAGTCGGCTCGCTGAAGGGTGACGTCGCCGAAGTCACCAGCGCCCTACCGCTAACAGCCGCCGAGCAAGAGTCGGTGCGCCGCGTCGTCGGCGCGACCAACGTCCAGTTCAAGGTCGACCCGACCATCCTGGGCGGCTTGATCGTGCGCGTGGGCGACCGCGTGGTCGATGATAGCATCGCCAACCGCATGAGCGCCCTGCAAGAGTCGCTGCGCCGCTAAGAAGGATGAAGGCTGAAGGACGAGGGATGAAAAGCAAAACACGTCTGGTTCATCCTTCACCCTTCAGCCCTCAGCCTTATTTTAGTAGCTCTCGTTAAGAGAGGGAGAAGACGGCCGCCGCGCCGAAACGGCGGCCGAAAGACTTTTCGGTTAACCGCTAGACCGCACGCCACGGGCCGGGGCCGCAACCCCGGCCCGTGGCGTTATGAGCATCGCTTGACAGCCCCGCCGCCCGGCGTTAGCATCAATCGCCAAACGCAGGGATCGCCATCATGAACCAGGAACGCACCACGCCGCCCCGCCCGACCCTGACCGACCAGCTTCGCGTCCGCACGCGCTTCATCATCGACCCCATCGTCGAGACGCTGGCCCGCTTCAAGCTCTCGCCTGACCTGCTGACCGTCGTCGGCGCGCTGACCCACATCCTCTTCGCCTACCTGATCGCCATCGGCGAGTTCCGCTGGGCGGCGCTGGCCATCGCCCTGTGCTCACCGCTCGACGCCCTCGACGGCGCGCTGGCCCGCCGGCTGGGCCGCAAGCAGGGCGGCTTCGGCGCGTTCCTCGACTCGTCGCTCGACCGGCTGGCCGAGATCGTGCTCTATGGCGGCTTCATCGTCTACTACTACCTCAACGCCGACCCGCTTATGCTGGCCGTGGCCTATCTGGCCGCCACCGGCTCACTGATGGTCAGCTACGCCCGTTCGCGGGCCGAGGCGCTGGGCTTCGAGGCCAAGATGGGCGTGCTCAGCCGCGTCGAGCGCTACGTCGTGCTGGTCGTCTGCCTGGCCCTGGGCCTGCCACACATCGCCCTGCCCATCCTGGCCGCCTTCACCTACTTCACCTTCTTCCAGCGTATGTTCGCTGTCTGGAAGCAATCGCGATAGCCGGAAGCTACCGCGTTAGAAGGAGCGCCCTCTGTCCGTCTCGCGTCGCCCTCAGCCGTACTGGTACGTCATCATCCCCGTCCTGCTGGTTCTGGTCGCTCTGCTGGTCGCCCACTGGCTGACCGGCTACATGCCGCCGCGAGCGGCCGTCACCCTCTTCGGCTTCTCGGTCTACTGGTACGCCATCTGCATCATCACCGGCGTTGGCCTGGGGGCGTGGGTCGTGTCGCGGCTGGCCGAAGCGCGGGCGCGGGCCATCTTCGAGCGCATCGTCCCGGCCGAGGTGCGCGCCCGCCCGCTGGCCGAGGTCGCCCTGCCGGCCGAAGTCGCCGGGCTGTTGGCCCGCCGCAAGCTGGCAACGCTGGGCGAGGCGCTCTATGAAACCGGGCTGGACCCGCGCCGCCTGGGGCTGAAGTTGCCGCAGCAGACGCAGACCGTGGCGGCGTTGGCCATCGCGCCCGGCGTCGACCCGGCCTGGACGACGGCCGCCCCGTGGCGCGTCTGGAACCCCGACCACACCTGGGGCGGTCTGGCGCTCATCGCCGTCCTGGGCCTCATTGGTGCGCGCTTCTACCACGTGCTGACCCCCTCACCCAGCATGGCCGCCGTCGGCATCTACTCGCCGCTGGACTACTTCCGCAACCCGCTGCAGTTGCTCAACTTCCGTGCCGGCGGCCTGGGCATCTATGGCGCGATGGCCGGCGGGCTGCTGGCCGCCATCATCTACACCCGCCGCAACCGCATCCCGACCCTGGCCTGGGCTGACCTGGCCGTGGTTGGCGCGGCCTTGGGGCAGGCCATTGGCCGCTGGGGCAACTTTTTCAATCAGGAGCTTTACGGCCGGCCGACCAGCGTCCCCTGGGCCATCACTATCGACCCGCTGCACCGCCTGCCCGACTTCGCCGAGTTCAGCACCTTCCACCCCACTTTCCTCTACGAGTCGCTGTGGAGCCTGCTGACCTTCTTCGTCCTGCTGTGGCTGGCGCGGCGGCGGGCCGAGCGATTGCTGCCCGGCGAACTGCTGGCCCTCTACCTGGTGGCCTACGCCATCGGCCGCAGCCTGCTGGAACTGGTGCGCCTCGACAGCCGCGCCGTGCCCTTCCTGGGGTTGGAGACGGGGCTGGCCGTGGCCACGCTCGTCTCGCTGATCGTGGCCCTGGTGGCCGTGCTGGCCGTCGTCGTCCGGCGGTTGGGCCGGCGACGGCCTAGCGCCGTCGGCTAAGCGGTGGCTAATCGTCTCTGACACCCGCCCACGCCTCTGCTACACTTGGCACACAATTCAACGCCAGGGCGCAAAGACGCCAGGACGCGAAGAACTGACTTCTTAATCTGTGAAATCTGCGTAATCTGTGGTTTCCCTTCTTTGAAACAATCTGTGTCATCGAAACGCGCTACCCCCCTCATCGTCATCCTNNACCCCCAACGCCGACGGCGACAGCGACGCCACTCTCTTTCAGTACGCGCTGTCGCGCAACGCCACCATCTCCATCCACCTGGACAACGCCGCCGGCGACCGCTTCTACTTCCGCCGCGAGAAGCCGCGCGGGGCGGGGGCGTACGAGGTGCTCTTCAGCGGCGTCGTCGACGGCTACCGGCTGCGCGATGAGGTTATCGAGGGCGAAATCGTGACCCGTCTGTTGCGCGACGGCGACTACACCTGGACCATTACCGCCACCGACTTCGACGGCGTGGTCGAGACGCAATCGGGCACCCTCACCATCGCCGAGGCGGACACAGAACTGCCGGAGATTCGCAACTTCACCCTCGACAAGAGCACCTTCACCCCCAACCGCGACGGCCTGGCCGACCGCATCCTGGCCCAGCTCTATCTGCCCAAGGAAGTGGCCTCGCTGCGCGTTTTCCTGCAACTGCCCGACGGCCGCGAACGGCCCATCGCCGAGCAGGAGCTGGACATCCCGTTCAACTCCGTCGGCCGCCACTACTTCGACTACGAAGGCGGCGTGGACAACGGCGAGACGCCGCCGCCCGACGGAACCTACCCCATTGTGGCCGAGGCCGAAGACCTGGAAGGGCAGCGCGTGCGCGTGGAGAGCGAGTTGACCATCCAGTTCGGCGGCGTGCCCCGCGCCTACATCGTCTCGCCGCCGACCGACCGCACCGTACAGTGGAGCGCCACGGCCGTCGCCCTGTGCGACACGCTGACCTTCACCCTGACTGTGCAAAACGACGGCACAACTCCGCTACGCACCACCGGCCCCGTGCCGGGCACGGTCTACGACTCCGACTGGAACTACAACACCCTCGGCTGGCACACCGAATCGGGCGCTTTCCGCGTGGCCATCGGCTTCGAGAACGAGCTGACCACCTACCCCTATCGCTGGGCCATCGGCAACCCGGAAGACCTGGAGCGCATTGACGACAACTACTATCTCATGCCCGGCGCTCGCGCCGTCGTCACCGGCAGCATTCGCGTCGTGGACGTGTTCGGCGTGCGCAACCCGCAGCCCATCTGGGCCGGTCTGATCCACGAGGACGTGGAGATCAGCGAGTTCAACAATCGCGTCGATGCCCAGGACATCCTGGTCGACGTGCCCGACCCCGACAACCTGCCCACCTGCGACGAGCGGCCCATCCCGGTGCGGGTTATCACACCCGACTCTTAGCGTAGCACAGGATTCTTATCCTGTGCTGCCCGCTGTATGTGGCACAGGATTCTTATCCTGTGTCCCCTGTTGTCAGACTTGGCAGCACAGGATAAGAATCCTGTGCCACGTTTAGACCGACGATTAATCTCCCCTAAATGAGATTGCCCCCCGCCGCGCAAACGTTATACACTAATTGCATTGTTGGTGTCTGATCCTCCCGCCCTCTCTGGCGCGGCCGGACAAACCACTGGGATAGATTGACAATCGGCAGGGCGACTGGCGCAACCGTCAGTCGTTTTAATTCATGAACGTGCATCATCGCGCCCGAATCACTTTTTTTGCCCTCCTGACCGCCGCGGCTGCTCTGACGTCTTTCGCCTGCCGGCCGGAGGCGGTTGCCCCGGCGACCGGCGCGCCGGAGGTCGTCACGGTCGAGGTCACGCGCCTCGTCGTGGCCGACGAGGCCCCGGCCACCGGCGCGGCCATCCCGGCCACGGCCTCGGCCGCCGTCGCCGCCACGGCCACCACTGCCGCGCCGCCGCCGGTACAGGTCGAAGTCACGGTCGAAGTGACGCGCCCGCCGCTGGGCACGGCCGAGCGCCCGGTGCAACTGCTCTTCCCACCCACCACTGCCGCGGCGACCATCACTCAGCGGGCCGAGTCGCTGGTGGCGGCCCTGGAGGCGGCCACCGGCGCGGAGTTCGCCGTCGGTGTGCCCGACGACGAGGCCGCTGTGGCCGCCCTGCTGTGTGCCGCCCCGGCCGACACCATCGGCTTCATCTCCGCCGCGGCCTACACCATCGCCCATGAGGAGTGCGGCGCGGTGGCCGGCCTGGTGGCCCGCCACGACGATGGCCTGACCTGGCAGATGGGGATGCTCGTCACCCGGCCGGGCGCGGCGGCCGAACTGGCTGACCTGGCCGGGCAGCGCTGGGCCGTGGCCGACACGCGCAGCCTGCCGACCTATCTCTACTTCCGCGCCCGGATGGCCGCGGCCGGCATCGAGCCGGGCGAGGTGGTCGAGCAGCCGGAGGACAGCAGCGCCCTGTTGGCGTTGCGCGACGAGGAGGTCGATTTCACCACCGCCGTCTTCGTCCCGCCCGTCATGCCCCTCGACCGGACGTGGGTCTATGGCGAGACGGAGCCGGAGGAGTGGCGCGTACTGGGCATTGCGCCGACGCGCAGTCCCATCGGCTACGTGCTGGTCGCGGGCGAGCCGGAATTTGGCGGCTACCGGCTCCGCGACGCGCGCGCCCGCCTGTTCGACACGACGCCCGACATCTTCGACGTCACCCGCATCCTGGCGCTGAGCGAACCGATCCCCAATGAGACGGTCGTCTTCGGCGCCGACTTCCCCCTCAGTCTGGGCCGGCAAACGCTGGCGACGATGGCCGAATTCGCCGCGTCGGACGCCTGCCAGACTTCGCTGTGCTCGGCCGATTTCTACGGCTGGACCGGACTGGAACCGGCCGATGATGCCGCTTATGACCCAATCCGCCTTATCCAAGACACATTGGAACTGGAAGCTGCCGACCTTTGGGCAGAACTGGACTGAGATGATCGACGTTGCCGTCATCATTGTCAGTTGGAACGTCCGCAACTATCTGTCGGACTGCCTGCGCTCGGTGGCCGCCGATCTGCGCGCCTCGCGGCTGCGCGGCGAAATCTGGGTGGTGGACAACGCCTCGACCGACGGCACGGTGGCTCTGCTGGCCGACCTCTTCCCACAGGTGCACGTCATCGCCAACCAGACCAACCCGGGCTTTGGCGCGGCCAACAACCAGGGGATGCGCGCCGCCGCCTCCAGCCATCCGCGCTACTACTTCTTCCTCAACCCCGACACGCTGGTGCGGCCGGGGGCCATGGGTCGTCTGGTCAAGTGCCTCGACGAGCGGCCCAAGGGGGGCATGGCCAGCGCGCGGCTCACCTTCGGCGACGGCCGCTTCCAGCACAGCGCCTTCTCCTTCCCCGGCCTGGGGCAGTTGGTCTTTGACCTCTATGCCATGCCGCCGCGCCTCTACGAAAGCCGGCTCAACGGCCGCTACCCACGGCGCATGTACCATCCCGACCGGCCGCCCTTCACCATTGACCACCCCCTCGGCGCGACGATGCTCGTCCGCGCCGACGTGGCCGAATCGACGCAGGGCTTCGACGAGTCGTTCCACATGTATTGTGAGGAGATCGACTGGAGTTGGCGGGTGCGCGAGTCGGGCTGGGAGATCTATGCCGTGCCCGGGGCGGAGATCGTCCACTTCGGCGGCGAGAGCACGCGGCAGATTCCAGCCCAGTCGCTGCTCAACCTGTGGGCCAGCCGGGCGCAGCTCTATCGCAAGCACCACGGGCCGCTGAAGCAGTGGGTGGCCGCCTGGCTGGTGCGCTCGAAGATGGCTCGCAAGGCGCGCCAGGCAGCCGACCCACAGCTCAAGAGCGCCTACGAGCGCATCATCGCCCTCTGGTCGCCCAACGCGCAGCACTAAGAGAAAGAAACCACAGATTACGCCGATTTCACAGATTCGGAAGAGATCTCACGCAAAGACGCAAAGAACGCCAAGCTTATGAGCTTGGCGTTCTTTGCGTCTTTGCGTGGGATCTCTTCTTTGCGCCTTTGCGTGAGCCTCTTCGCTATGGGATAAGCCGTTCGATGGTCGCCGCGGCGTGGAGGTCAGCCAGCCAGGCGTCGAAGGCGGCCTGTAGCGCGGCCTGGTAGGCGTCCATGCTCAGCGGCCGGTCGGCCTCGCGCTCCGTCACCTGGACGATGTAGTAGGTCGTCTTGCCGGCGGCGTCGGTCACGGCAATCAGGTCGCTGATCGCCTCCGGTTGCAGGGCAAAGGCCGCCGCCTCCACCTCCGGCACGAGCAGCGACCCCGGCGCGAAGAAGCCCAGATCGCCGCCGATCTCGGCCGTCACCCGGTCGACCGAGTTCTG
>CXWK01009531.1_pt1 | contig 10072 bp, 11 predicted proteins | sample 590851 | NCBI WGS metagenome assembly CXWK01 (sample SAMEA3498364, study PRJEB10139) | wastewater metagenome | biome: wastewater treatment plant; material: activated sludge | place: Denmark | collected 2014-08-01
GATCTGACGGTGACCTTTGCCGGGCCGAAGCGCGGGCACTTCAAGTTCCCCGGCGCGACCGCTTGCGGGGAGCTGGTTGTGGCCGACATCGGCATCGATCTGCAATTGCCGGTCGTGGGGGATGTGCCTGTCGAATTGGCGACGGCATCTCTGGCGCGGCGGCTGATGCCCAGACGCCCGGCCGACGGCCACAAAGGCACCTTCGGCACGGCGCTCATCGCCGCGGGCAGCATTCGCTATTGGGGCGCGCCGGCGCTGGCCGCGCGCGGTGCTTTTCGCGCCGGGGTTGGGCTGGTCACATTGGCCGTGCCGCAGCGGTTGCGCCCTGCGCTGGCCGGGCAGTTCCCCGAAGCGACCTATCCGCTGGTGACCGATACCGACACACTGGGCGTATCGACGGCCAATTTGCTGCTGGCCTCGTTGAGCGATTACAGCGCTCTGTTGGTCGGGCCGGGGTTGGGCGACGCCGGGACGTTTGCCGGCGCACTGCTTGACGGATTGAGCGAGGTAACCGATGGCACGGCTCCGTCGCTGGTCATGGATGCCGACGGGCTGAATCTGCTCGCGGCGATGCCCGATTGGCCGCGCCGTCTGCCACCCAATACCGTGCTGACGCCGCATCCGGGGGAAATGGCCCGACTGGTTGGCCGTTCGCTCAACGCGATTCGCGATGAGGACCGGGTAGAGTTAGCTCGCGGTCAGGCGGCCGAATGGGGGCATGTCGTCGTTTTGAAGGGCGCCTTCACCGTGATCGCCGCGCCGGATGGACGGGCGACCTTGCTGCCCTTCGCCAATCCGGTGCTGGCTGTCGGCGGGAGCGGTGATGTGCTGGCCGGGGTCATTGTGTCCTTGCTGGCGCAAGGAATGTCGCCCTATGAGGCGGCCGTGTTGGGGAGCTATCTCCACGGCGCGGCAGGCGAGATGGCCCGCGCATATTGGGGGGATGCCGGGGTGCTGGCCGGGGAACTGGCCGATTGGATATCCCACGTCTATCGTGGCCTGACGGGTTAGGTGGCAACTGAGGAAGCCGGAAAGGGGATATTTCCCGCTCCGATTTTGCCGGAAAATGGGATTGTCAAATCGAGTGTGGCATGCTATAGTTCGGAGTTGGCTCACCTAGTTGGGCTTCATTTTACGTGACTAATACCCGGGTTATCGGGAATGTAGGGACGACGTTCCGGCAGGAACGTTGTTTTTTCCGTTTTTTGGAGAATATCATGTCTGACTTACTGCTGAAAGCTTTTGATAAGGAAATTAACTCCGACCTGCCGGCGGTGAACGTTGGTGACAGTGTGACGGTCTACGTGCGCATCAATGTCGGTGACAAGAATGAGCGCGTCCAGATGGTTCGCGGCACGATCATTCGCGTGCGCAACGCCGGCAACAACGCCAATTTCACCGTGCGTCGTATCGCCTCGAACGGCATTGGCGTCGAGCGCACCTTCCTGTCCGGCTCGCCGCGCATCGAAAAGATCGAGATTCATAGCCATGGCCACGTGCGCCGCGCGCGCCTCTATTTTCTGCGCAACCGCACCGGCAAGGCGACCCGTCTCCGCGCCAAGCGCGCCTACGAGCAACGCTAATTGATTAGTGGGCTGTCTTCTCTGGATGACAGTCTCAACAAAATAGTGGAAACTACAGGTGAAAGAGCGATCTTTCACCTTTTTTATTTTGGCAAACTCACAAATCCCAATCCACACTATTTTTATGAATACGAATCACGCTGAATCGAGACCGATCATTGGCCTGACCACCTATCGCAAGATGGTGGATAAGGCCAACCCGTATCCCTATATGGCTTTGATGGGGACTTATATTGAGGCGGTGGCCGCCGCCGGAGGAATTCCTTTGCTCATCCCGCTGGGGCTGGACGAGGACGCCCTGTGCGTGCTACTGTCGCAGGTAGATGGCCTGGTGTTGACCGGCGGTGGTGACATTGCCGGGGAGCATTACCACAGCGAGCACGAAGATTTTATCTTCAACATTGACCCCGATCGCGACCGGGTGGAGTTATTTCTGGCCCGCGAGGCGATGGCCCAGGACAAGCCGCTGCTGGCCATATGTCGCGGTCACCAGGTGCTGAATGTGGCTCTGGGCGGCACGCTCTATGAGGATGTGACGGCCTGGATGCCGGGCGCGATCAAACATGATTACTTTGAACTCTTTCCGCGCAATCACACGGCCCATGCCATTGCCATTGAACCGGACAGCAAGCTGGCTGCGGCGCTCGGCCGCCGCGAAGCCCAAGTGAACAGCTTGCACCATCAGGGCATCCGCGATCTGGCTCCCGGGCTGGTCGCCGTGGCCCATGCGCCGGATGGGTTGATCGAGAGTGTCGAGGGTGTTGATCATCCTTTTGCATTGGGCGTCCAATGGCACCCGGAGAACCTGGTCCACGACGATCCGGTGATGCTGTCCCTGTTCCGCGGCCTGGTGGATGCCGCCCGCACCAACTGATGGAGCCGGCGAGCGAAACCCTTACTCCGGTCGGCCGCGCGCTGCGCGACCGAAATATCCCATTTCGCGAGTTTCGCCACCCCAGCCTGGTTTCCTCTCTGGAGCAGGCGGCCGCGGAGCGCGGCCAACGGCCGGAGCAGATCGTCCGCAGCATCCTGTTTCGGCTGGCGCAGGGCGAATACCTCATGATGCTGGTGGCCGGGCCGCGGCAGGTGGATTGGAAAGCGCTACGTCACTACGTGGGGCAATCACGACTGACGATGGCCTCGGCCGACGAGGTGCGCGAGGTGACCGGCTACGAGATTGGCGCGGTGTCGCCGTTCGCATTACCGCGGCCGGTGCGGGTGATACTTGATGAGAGTGTGACCCATGAGAAAGAGGTCTCAATCGGGTCGGGGATACGCAGCACCACCGTTATCCTGAAGTCGGCCGATCTGCTGCGCGCGCTTGGTGACGTCGAACGGGTGTCGCTGCTGCAGGGCTAATCCTCTCCGGCAAACCAATTGAGCAGCGCGGCCAGTTGCCGCACGATGTCCTCGCGGCCGTCATTGTTGGTGATGATGAAGTGGGGATGGCGAGGCGACTCGAAGAGCGCATCGATCCGTTGGGCGTAATCAAGGGTGACCGGGTTCCCGCCCTGTGCCAGACGACTCGCCCGCACCTCCGGCGTCGCCTCCACCAGCACGAAGGCCACGTCGGAAAAAGTGCGGGCGATCATGTCGCGGTGGTGTTCCTTGAAAGTAGCCTGACAAAAGGCAAGATGAACGTGCTCGCTCCGCAATTCAGAGATACGTTTGATCAGCAGCGTATAGAAGCGGTTGCGCATCGCCTCGGTGAACGGCCGCTTCTCACGCATGGCGTCGCGCATTTCCAACGTCAGGTCGAGGTCGCCATCGTAGAACGTGTAGCCGAACTCCTTAGCCATCACGCCCCCCGCGTAGTTCTTTCCGGCGGCCGGTAGCCCGAAGAAATAGATGAACGGGGGATATATCGCTTCGTTCATGGATTAGGGGAGAAACTCGCATACCAGCCCGTCGCCGCCGCCGTCGAGTTTGTGCACATCGCGACCGGTGGCATCGAGGCAATATTCAAAGCAGATCTGTGCCTCATCGCGCGATTGGAAGTCGCGGCAGTTGTAGATATTTCGGTCGCAGTCACAGGGGCCAGTGAGGTCGGGGCGACTCCACATGCCCACACCCGCGTCCCTGGCTTCGGCCTGCAAGCCGCGCAGATAGTCGGTCTGGGCCACATCCGGCGGAAAGGTGACCAGCCGGGCCATACCGCCGCGCATCATCTCCGCGTTGACAAACGTGCCGTCTTCCAGATAGACATAACGCAACAGGCGGCCGTATTGATCCGTGTCGCTGACGTCGCGCACGAGGATCACCACCTGGTCTTCCACCAGATCGCGGTTGAAGTCGGCCGCCTCTTCGTAGAATGGTTCCTCGCGCTCAGGGGTATCGACGCCGATGTAGCGCAGGCGATAGGTGTGGGCGTTCAGTTCCACCTCGATGGTGTCGCCGTCGAAAACGTGAGTGACCCGCGCACGTTCGCCCTGGGGTGTTTCGGCCGCGGCGGTCGGTTTGTCGTCGAGCGGAGGCAATGATGAATCCGGCGGTCGGGCGGCGGTGGGCGGCGGAGCGGTGGTGGTCGTTGCCGGCGTGGGAGCGCAGGCTGCCGGCACCAGGCTCAGGCAGCAGGTCGTGAGCAACACCAGGAAGATAGCGAGTTTGTGTTGAATCATGGAGGTATACGGTTACTTGATTCGGCTTATGTTTTGCGCAGAACGACGAGGTCTTGATGTTCCCGGAAGGCACCCTCGACGATTTCGAGTACCTCGAAGTCGGCCGACCAGGCGCGCCGAATGTAGCCCGGGTCGTGGACGGCGACGCCGTAGCTGGCGGAGATGCCCGAGAACAGTTCATCGTCCTGGCTGAAGATGGGGTATTCGTAGTAGATGGCGCCGCGGGCTTTCAGATCGGCGTCGCTGATGGCGTGCCAGTCGCTCTCCAGCGGGTTGTTGCCTTCGCGCAACAGCTTTAGGGCACGATAACCCATCGTCGAGATTAACAGCAACCCACCCGGTTTCAGGATGCGGCACGCCTCGGTCAGCCATTCGTCCTGCAGGGCAATGGGCAAATGGGTCCACACGGAAAAAGCATACATGCAGTCGAACTGTCCCCCCGCGAAGGGGAGCGACGGCCGCGAGCTGTTCACGACGCTCCGGATTGCGGGAAAGGCCTTGCTGAGGTATTCGATGGCCGTGGGATCGACGTCTGAGGCGGCCAGAGCTGGCCCATCAGGGATGAAATGCTGCAAGATGCGGCCGCAACCCGCGCCGAAGTCAAGGATGGTCAGACTTGCCGGATCACGTGATTCCCAGCGGCCGATGGCGTCATGGAACGTTCGATGGTCGGCCGCGCCGCTGCGCAGGAACCAGTCAATATCTCGCGCGCCGATGCGGTCGCGGTTTTTGAAGGGTGGGATAGGACCTTTTTCGCCCGATTTCAGACGATACCATTGGATCCAGATCGGGTCCCATATGCCGACCGTTGCCAGAAGTCCTTTTTTCACAAGTGGGTGCATAGGCAACCTTCCAGGGCGCGGCGGATTGCAACATATTGGCCGCGCGAGAGAATAGTAGCTGTTTTTCGAGCGCCCGTCATCCCATGCGCGTCGCCGATTGGAGCGGAAATTATTGACGCGGTTATGTCATCGGCTATATTCTATTATTGAATATTCAAATTATGAGCAATATCCCGTCCATTCCCCTGTCAGCCGCCTACGTCTTGCTTGGCCTCATTCGGCATGAGCCGCTCCACGGTTACGAGATCCACCGCCGGCTTGCCGAAACCCCCGAATTGCGCCTCGTGTGGCGCATCAAACAGAGCCGGCTATACGCACTGTTATCTCGCCTGGAGGATGAGGGATTAGCCGGCGTGAAGGTTGAGCCGCAAGAAGCCCGGCCGCCGCGCAAGGTCTACCATCTGACGGCGACCGGCCGCCATGCCTACGAGCAGTGGCTGACGCAACCGGTGGATTTGCCGCGAGAGTTGAGGCTCGATTTCATGCTGAAGCTCTATTTCGCCATCGAGGAGGGGCCGGAGACGTTCTCCCTTTTGATTCAACGACAACAAGAAATATGCGCCCATTGGCTGGCTACCTGGGGTGGGAGCAAAGCGCCCACGCCAAGCGGCGGTAATGCGCCCGTCTCGCCCTTCATCCATGCCGTGCGGCGTTATCGTCACAGCCATATTGAAGCTATCCAGGAGTGGCTGACTTCGCTATCGGACGATCTCGTCCCCGTCGATGACGGCGTCCTCTAGAGTTGTCACGATTAAATTGTTGGAGAAGATAATCATGTATCCCCGTATGACTTTGAAAAAGTGGGTCCTATTGCTCATGGTATTGGTGCTATCGGTCGTCCTCGTGGCGTGTGGCGGCGGAACCACCGCGCCCGCGCCGACGGAAGCGGCGGAAGTCGAGGGGCCCCCGGCTGAGCCGACCGACGAACCGCCCCTCGCCCAATCCGAAGCGGCGCTGACGGTTTTCGCTGCCGCTTCTCTGACCGACGCGTTTGGCGAGATCGCCGGCCTCTTTGAGGCAGCCAACCCCGGGGTCACGACAGTGTTCAACTTTGCCGGATCCAATCAATTGGCCACTCAAATCAACGAAGACGCGCCGGTTGACGTATTCGCCAGCGCCAACACCGCGCAGATGAATGCCGCTGTCGAATCCGGCCGCATCGATGCGGCCGCGCCGGTGATATTTGTCACCAATCGGCTCGTCGTCGTCATCCCGGCCGACAATCCCGGCAATATCGTCAATTTGCAGGACCTGGCCGCGCTGGACACCCTGATTGTGCTAGCCGCGGAAGGGGTCCCGGCCGGCCACTACTCGCTGGAGTTCCTGGATCTGGCCTCAGCGGATCCCGCATTTGGAGAATCTTTCCGGGAAGACGTGCTGGCTAATGTGGTCTCCTATGAGGAGAACGTGCGCAGCGTGCTCAACAAGGTGTCGCTGGGCGAGGCCGACGCGGGTATCGTCTACACCAGCGATCTGGTCGGGATCGAAGGGGTGAGTCAGGTGGAGATCCCCGATGCGCTCAATGTCCTGGCCGAATATCCGTTAGCGATCCTCAACGATAGCCCCAACGCAGATATGGCCCGTGCTTTCATTAGCTATATCCTTAGCCCCGAAGGGCAGCAAGTTTTATCCGACTATGGATTTGGGTCGCCCCAAGCCCGATGAAATATAACGATCTCTTGCAGAGGCGGGAGCGCGACCGCCCGGTCATGCGCCGGCATAAAGCCGAGGCATGGTGGGCGCTCTCGCTCCCGCTTCTGTTGTTCCTGCTCTTGCCGCTGCTGGCGTTGGTTTTCTATAGCTCACCCGCGGAGTTGGCCGCCAACCTGAAATTGCCCCAGGTTCGCCAGGCGATGGGCCTTAGCTTGCGAACCAGCACGCTGGCAACGATTGCTTCCGTGCTTTTGGGTATGCCGGTCGCCTATTTACTGGCGCGACGGCAATTTCGAGGCCGATTGCTGCTCGACAATCTCATCGACCTGCCCATCGTTTTGCCCCCGGCGGTCGCCGGTCTGTCGTTGCTGCTCGTTTTCGGCCGTCGTGGCTGGATTGGCGGTTGGCTCAACGAGATGGGGATGCGCGTGACCTTCACCGAGGCGGCCGTCGTCATTGCCCAAACCTTCATCGCCGTCTCGCTCTTCATTCGCGCCGCGTCGATTGGCTTCGCTGCGATCGAGTCGGAAATGGAAGACGCCGCAGCCATTGATGGGGCCGGCCGCTGGCAGACGTTCTGGCATATTGTCCTGCCCCTGTCGCAGCGGGCCGTCCTGACCGGCATCGCTCTGGCCTGGGCGCGTGCATTAGGTGAATTCGGTGCAACGATTATTTTCGCCGGCAATTATCCCGGCCGCACACAGACAATGCCGCTGGCGATCTATATCGGTTTCGAACTTGACCTGGATGTGGCAGTGACGCTGTCGGTCATTCTCGTGCTCTTTTCCTCTGTCGTTTTGTTGATGGTAAAAGGACTCTTCGGTAGCAGGGATCCGGAAGAATAGAAACGCCCACGGAAAACTGGTGGTAATTCTTCAATTGAATTAGGTGCAACTCCCCTTTTTGTTGGTATTATTCTCAGGGGTCTCAATCGTGGGGATCACTTGACGAGTTTACCCTACCCATTTGTTCTTGTTTGCAACCTTATCACCCTTGTAGCCCCATAGTTCCGGAGGAAGTATGCTAGGCTTTATTCAGATATTGGGTGGGCTGGCCCTGTTTCTATTCGGCATCTCCTTGCTTAGCTCCGGCATGGAGAAACTGGCTGGCGATCAAATCCAGAAATGGCTTGATCGTGTAACGAACAACCGCATGAAGAGCATGGCTTTCGGCACGGCTTCTACCGCCGTGTTGCAAAGCAGCGGGTTGTTGATGGTAACGATGATTGGCCTGATCAATGCCAATCTAATGACTGTTACCCAATCCATTAGCGTCATGCTGGGGCAGGAGATTGGCACCACCGTAACCGCCCAGATAGTCGCGTTTGATATCGGCAACCTCCGGCTGCTTCTGGTCATTCTCGGTTACATCTTTTTGGAGTTTTTCCCCAAGCGCGATTGGCGAAAGTTCGGGGAAATCCTGATGGGGCTGGGTATCATCTTTGTCGGAATGACCTATATGTCCGGCGCGCTGGATGAGTTGATCCAGATCCCGTGGATTGCCAATCTTCTCGAGGCCATGGGTCAGTACCCCCTGATAGGCGTGCTGTTGGGCATCGTCGCGACGGCCATTACCCAGAGCAGCACGGCCGTTACAAGCATGGCCGTCGCCATGGGGATGACCCAGGTCATCACGCTTGAGGGCGCGATAGGGATTATCCTGGGCGCAAATATTGGTTCCTGTGTGACCGGACTCCTGGCATCGCTGCGTTTGTCATCCTCTGCCCGGCAAGCTTCCTATGCCCAGATCCTCATTAACGTCATCGGAGTGCTAATCTTCCTGCCCTTCATCCCTCAGTTTGCAGAATTCATCGAGAGAACGTCATCGGACCTCCCGCGGCAGATCGCTAATGCCCACACCATATTCAACTTATCGGTTAGCCTGGCTCTGTTTCCGTTTGTTAAACAGATCGCTGCGGTAGTCAAGCGAATAGCCCCGGATGATCCGGTTAAGACGAAGGAAAAGCTGACGAAATACATTGATGAGATGCAGTATGCCGTTCCGTCGGTTGCATTAAATGAAGCGGCGCGCGAACTGGCTCGGCTTGGGGAGGTGACAGAGGAAATGGTCGAACTCAGTTGCCATGCTTTGCTGGAAAAAGTACCGGCTGACGCAGAGAAGGTTCTCGCCCTGGAAGATCAAGTGGTCAATCCGGTCACGAAGGAGATTGAGCATTTCGTCAATAACCTTTTCCGTACTGAACTCAGCAATAGTCAATACGAGCGTGCATTGCAAATTAAAACCCTGCTGGTTGATGTCGAGCGCGTGGGCGATATGGCGGAAAATATTGCTAACGGCGCTTTGGACAGGATTGCCGGAAATATCACATTCACCGCCGAGGTCGCCCAGGAATTGGTGCAGCTTTCGAACTTTGCTCGGTCGATTTACAGCCAATCTCTTCAAGCCTTTCGAACGGATGACGCAGCGTTAGCGTTAGAGGTGCGCGTGGCAGAGAACGAGTTTGACAACATGTATTGGCAAGCCCGTGAGATGCACCTTCAACGCCTCAAGGAAGGATCCGGCGATCCCGAAGCAGAGGCGATTTTCAGGGAGACTTTGCGTTTGCTGGAGCGAATCAGTGACCATGCGGATAACCTGGGTGCCAGCGTGTTGCGAAGCGGGAACCACGCGCCGGCGGAGGTCGTTCCCACCTGATCGAACCCTCCATCTATTTCAACGCTCAATTAAAAAAGCACCGCGACTGAAGCCGCGGTGCTTTTTGTAAATAGTTCGTGCGCGACAGAATCTACACGTCCAGATTTCGTACTTCGCTGGCGTGGGTGGTGATGAAGCGGCGGCGGGGCGCAACTTCGTCGCCCATGAGCATGTCGAACGTCCGGTCGGCCACGACGGCATCCTCGACCGTCACCTGCAGCAAGGTACGCACTCCGGGGTCCATCGTCGTCTCCCACAACTGCTCGGCGTTCATTTCACCCAACCCCTTATAGCGCTGGATGCTGACCTTCTGGCCGTTGAGCTTCTTTAGCAACGCATCCCGCTCGGTCTCGGTGTAGGCGTAGGCGATCTCCTTGCCGTGTTTGACNNNNTAGCGGAAGAAGAACGTCAGCAGCAGCGTGCGGATATGGCTGCCGTCCACGTCGGCGTCGGTCATGATGATCGTGCGGCCGTAGCGCAAGTTGCCCAGGTCGAAGGACTCGCCGATGCCCGTGCCCAGCGCCGAGATGAGCGCCTTGACCTCGTTGTTGCCCAAAATCTTGTCCAGCCGAGCGCGTTCCGTGTTCAGAATCTTGCCGCGCAGCGGGAGAATAGCCTGGAAATGCCGGTCCCGGCCTTGCTTGGCCGTGCCGCCGGCCGATTCGCCCTCGACGATGTAGAGTTCGGCGCGGGTCGGGTCGCGTTCGGAGCAGTCGGCCAG
>CXWK01017585.1_pt1 | contig 10070 bp, 10 predicted proteins | sample 590851 | NCBI WGS metagenome assembly CXWK01 (sample SAMEA3498364, study PRJEB10139) | wastewater metagenome | biome: wastewater treatment plant; material: activated sludge | place: Denmark | collected 2014-08-01
TGACCATGTGGTTGGACAGATCGAAGGTCAGCACCTTGCCGGCCGACTCGAGCGCATGCGTATAGTCAGCGAACAGCACCAGCGCGGCAAGCGCGGCAGAGCCAATCGCGTAGCCCTTGGTCACCGCCTTGGTGGTGTTGCCGACCGCATCCAGGGGATCAGTGACATTGCGCACTTCCTTCGGCAGTTCCGACATCTCGGCGATGCCGCCGGCGTTGTCAGTGATGGGGCCGTAGGCGTCCAGAGCGACGATGATGCCTGACATGGACAGCATGGAAGTGGCGGCAATGGCGATGCCGTAGAGCCCGCCCAGCGCGTAGGCCGTCCAGATTGCCAGGCAGACGACCATCACCGGCCAGGCAGTGGACTTCATCGACACACCGAGGCCGGCGATGATGTTGGTGCCGTGACCAGTGGTAGACGCTTCCGCGATGTGCTTCACCGGAGCGAAGTCCGTGCCGGTGTAGTACTCGGTGATCACCACCATCGCACCGGTGAGGATCAGGCCGATTACGGCGCAGGCGTAGAGGCGCATGACCGCGCCGCCCTCGATCTTGAGCACCTCGTTGAGCGCATTGTCCGGCATGAAGTAGGCGGTCAGCGGGTAGTAGGCAATCAGCGCCAGCACGCCGGCGACGATCAGGCCGCGGTAGAGGGCGTTCATGATCTTGCCGCCTTCGCGCGCCTTGACGAAGAAGACGCCGATGATAGAGGCGATGATGGAAAAGCCGCCCAGCGCCAACGGATAAATCACCGCCGCTTCCGCATTGGCCTTCAGCATCAGCGAGCCGAGCAACATGGTCGCCACCGTCGTCACCGCGTAGGTCTCGAACAGGTCGGCCGCCATGCCGGCGCAGTCGCCGACGTTGTCGCCGACGTTGTCGGCGATCACTGCCGGGTTGCGCGGATCGTCTTCAGGAATACCGGCCTCCACTTTGCCGACCAGGTCGGCGCCGACATCAGCGCCCTTGGTGAAGATGCCGCCGCCGAGTCGTGCGAAAATGGAAATTAGTGAGGAACCAAAGCCAAGACCGATCAAGGGATGAATAATGTGGTCAATGGTAGCGTCCGCGGGAGCGTTGGATTTGAGGAAGGCATAATAGCCAGCCACACCAAGCAGGCCGAGGCCGACGACCAGCATGCCGGTAATAGCGCCACCCTTGAAGGCGACGTCCAGCGCCGGGCCGATGCCGTTACGGGCGGCTTCGGCGGTGCGCACGTTGGCACGCACAGACACGTTCATGCCGATATAGCCGGCCGCGCCCGACAGCACAGCACCGATCAGGAAGCCAAATGCGGTGGACCAGCCCAGCTTGGGAACCAGGCCAATGACCAGAAACAACACCGCGCCAACAATGGCAATGGTGGTGTACTGGCGGTTGAGGTAGGCCTGCGCCCCCTCCTGGATCGCCGCGGCGATCTGGCGCATACGGTCGTTACCCGCAGGCTGCGCGACAATCCAGCTCGTCTGCCAGGCACCGTAGGCAATAGCCACGATGGCGCAGACAAGCGCAAAAATTAGACCTTCTGACATTTACTCCTCCTCTATCAAATCAATACCGACGGCCGCTGCCGCCTCCCTAACTGCCTGCCTGCTTTGCGCCAGGCGCCAGAGCGCCGAGCGATATCTTTTTCTCAGATATTGAACTTGCCCAGCTTCTTCTTCACGCCTACATTCTTCAAACGCACATATTGTGGCAAGCCATTCTTGTACGGCGGATAGTCCTCACCCTGGATCAGCGGCGCCAGATATTGGCGACACTTTTCGGTAATGCCGAAACCGTCCCGGGTGATGAAATCGCGCGGCATGAATTTTTCCTTGTTCGCCACGTTTTTCAATTCTGCAACTTCAATCGTCCATTTGTATGGCTTCTGGGAAACGCGCTTGATCGCCGGCATGACGGAATTGCGTCCCTTGAGGGCCAGTTCCACTGCCGCCTTGCCCGTTGCATAAGCCTGCGCGACATCGCTCTTCGAGGCGATGTGCCGCGCGGCGCGCTGCAGGTAGTCGGCCACGCCCCAGTGGTACTTGAGGCCGAGATTCTCCTTGACGATGCTGGCAATGACCGGCGCCACGCCGCCCAATTGTGCATGGCCGAAAGCATCGCGCAGCCCCTGGTCTGAGAGGAACTTTCCGTCGGCGCCCTTGACACCCTCGGATACAACCACTGTGCAGTAGCCGTGCTTCTTGACCATTCCTTCTACCCTGGCAAGGAATTTTTTCTGGTCGAAGGCAATCTCGGGAAAGAGGATGAGGATCGGCAAATCCATGTCCTTCGTCGCCGCCATTCCGCCGGCCGCTGCGATCCATCCTGCGTGGCGGCCCATCACTGCGAGCACGAACACCTTGGTGGAGGTCTTCGCCATCGAGGCGACGTCGAATGTGGCCTCGAGCGTCGATACGGCAATGTACTTTGCCACCGAGCCGAAGCCTGGGCAGTTGTCCGTAATAGGCAGGTCGTTGTCGACAGTTTTCGGTACGTGCACGGCGACAATGGGATAGCCCATGCTCTCGGATAACTGGGACACCTTGAGGCAGGTGTCTGCGGAATCGCCGCCGCCGTTGTAAAAGAAGTAGCCGATGTTGTGTGCCTTGAAAACTTCGATCAGGCGCTCATACTGGGCACGGTGTTCTTCGATGCCCTTCAACTTGTAGCGACAGGAGCCGAAGGCGCCGGAAGGCGTGTGCCGCAACGCGGCAATGGCCTTGGCAGACTCCTTGCTGGTGTCGATCAGATCTTCCGTCAATGCGCCGATGATGCCATTGCGTCCCGCATAGACCTTGCCGATCTTGCCCTTGTGCTTGCGTGCAGTCTCGATCACGCCGCACGCTGATGCGTTGATGACGGCGGTCACGCCGCCGGATTGTGCATAAAAGGCATTTTTCATACCCATAACCTCACATTATACCATTAGCTATAGAAATAATGACTGATGTCTGGCCTCAGTCCAAGGCTGCGAAAAGGGCATTCTTGATCGCATCGAGAGCGCCAACGCCAGCGATCTTGCGGTATTTCGGCGTCTTCGCTTCGCCCGAGGCAGCCCATCTTGAGTAGAACTCGACGAGGGGTTTGGTCTGGCTGTGATAAACATCCAGGCGCTTGCGAACAGTTTCCTCCTTGTCATCATCTCGCTGGATCAGATCATCCCCTGTTGCATCATCCTTGCCGGCAGCTTTCGGGGGATTGAAGACCACGTGATAGGTACGGCCTGAAGCCGTATGAACGCGCCGACCGCTCATGCGCTTGATGATTTCCTCATCAGGCGCGTCGATCTCCAGCACGAAATCCAGGTCGACCCCTTGGGTGCGCAGTGCTTCTGCCTGGGGGATGGTGCGCGGGAAGCCGTCGAAGAGGAAACCCTTTGCGCAATCTGGCTGCTTCAACCTTTCCTTGATCAGACCGAGGATGATCTCGTCCGATACCAACTGACCTGCATCCATCACCTTCTTCGCCTCCAGTCCAAGCGGCGTGCCAGCCTTAACGGCGGCGCGCAACATATCGCCGGTGGATATCTGGGGAATGCTGTATTTTTCAGTGATGAACGCAGCTTGCGTTCCTTTGCCCGCACCGGGTGCGCCCAGCAGGATTAATTTCATGACTACCCTCCCAAGGAAAACTTATATAACTATATGATTTCTCGGCTTTTTTCCGAGGGCGCTAAGGTACCGCTATTCCTTCCTTACGTCAAACTTACAACGTACACGCGCCAAATCTTCGACTGTATCAACACCCGGCTCGGGCGCGCCGGCAACATCCGCAACACAAATCCGAAAACCGTGCCACAACACGCGCAACTGCTCAAGCGACTCAGTTGCCTCGTTTGGCGAGGGCCCAAGCGCACCGTAGCGGCGCAGGAAGGCCGCCCGGTAGGCATAGATGCCGATATGTCGCTTGGCGCCCAGTCCCTCTGGTAGTTGTTGACGGTCGAGCGCAAAGGCATCGCGCGGCCAGGGTATCGGGGCCCGACTGAAGTAAAGGGCATGGCCGCGCGCGTCGCACACCACCTTGACCACATTGGGATTGAGGAAATCTTCGATTGATTCGATGGGATGGCATGCCGTGGCCACGACCGCCTCGGCATCACGCTCCAGTTCCCGAGCAACCTGGTTGATGAGTGCCGGCTCGATGAGCGGTTCGTCGCCCTGGACATTAACCACGATGACGTCTTCGGACCAGCCCTGCCCGGCAGCCACTTCGGCAAGACGATCCGTGCCGCTGGCGTGGTCTGCGCGCGTCATCGCGACACGATAACCATGCCGCTCGACCGCGGCGCGCACTTCCTCATGATCGGTCGCCACAAGTATTTCCGACGCATCGCTTTTCGCGGCGCGCTCGGCAACTCTCACGACCATGGGTTTTCCGGCGACATCGGCCAGCGGCTTGCCGGGAAGTCGGCTGGAAGCATAACGGGCGGGGATGACGACCTTGAAAGACACCGGATCCCTCCTCCACCTGTGGCGGACGTTCAGCCCGCCGCTTCGTCTTGGCTCAACTGACGCGCTTCCTCTTCCAGCATCACCGGGATGTCGTCGCGCACCGGATAAGCCAGCTTGCAGGCCTTGCACACCAGTTCCAGGTTGGCCTTGCGGAAATCGAGCGGTCCCTTGCAGACCGGGCAGACGAGTATTTCAAGAAGCCTGGCATCCATTGAGTTTCTCCACCAGCCATTGCGCAAGATCGGGATCCAACTGCGCCTCGACCGGAAGCACCCAGGTTTCCGGCGGCGCAAAGGCTTGGCATTTTACCGCATCTTTCTCGGTCATCAGCAGGGCTTCGCACTCGGAGAAAGCCAGATCGGAACGTCGAAAGACATGATGATCAGGAAAAGCGTGCGTCTCCACCTGCAGGCCCATCCGCTCAAGTTGCCGGAAGAAACGGGCAGGATGACCGATGCCCGCCAGCGCGTGCAGACGTCGGCCGCGCAACGCTTCCGCGCCGCAGGTACGCAGCGGGTCATGCAAATTGCGCAATCGATCTCCGACAAGGTGCATGCTGAATACCTGCCGAGCTTGGGCCCCTTTTGGAACCGATGCATCGCCATTCAGCACCAGGGCATGCGCTTCGGTAATGCGCGTAGGGCACTCGCGCAATGGCCCGGCAGGCAACGGCCAGCCATTGCCGATGCCACGCTCGTCGATTACGACAATCTCGACGCCCCGCACCAGCCGCGCATGCTGCAGCCCATCGTCTGCAATCAGCACATTGCAGTCCGGGTGAGCCGACAAGAGCGCCTGCGCCGCCGCAACGCGATCGCGGCCAACGAAGACCGGACAGCCTGCACGGCGCGACAACAGCAACGGTTCGTCGCCAACAAGTGTCGCATCGCACGCGGGAGACACCGCATGGACACCCTGCGCAGTGCCACCGTAGCCGCGACTGACTATGCCTGGCCGCCAGCCTCGTTTGGACAGTTCCAGCACAAGATATAGCACCAGGGGCGTCTTCCCGCTTCCACCTGCGGTAATGTTACCGACGACCACCACGGGAACCGGCAGTTTGATCGACGCCAGCCAGCCCTGACGATACGCCAGACGCCGCAAATTGACTGCCAGTACGAACAGCAGCGCTATGGGCAAGAGCAGGGCCGAGCGCAAGCCGCGCTGCGGCCAGCCATCCTCAATCCACTGCTTCAAGTCCATGAATGCCCTGACTGAAAATAAAACGCCACACGCAAGCGTGTGGCGCATGATACTGCTGGGCCTTTCCTAGCGCGACGGGTTCTGCGTGGCAAAGGAGATATGGCTGTAGCCCGATTGCTGCGCCGCCTGCATGACGTCGATCACGCTCTGGTGCGCCGCCTTGGCATCGGCATTAATCACCACCACTGGCTCTTTCTCGTTGCCGCCCGCACGGCGCAAGGCCACGCTGATGGCCTCGACATCCTTGGCGCCGACTGCAACACGGTTAACCATCACGTCGCCGCTGGCACTCACCACGACATTGATTTCACTTGGTTTGTCCTGAGACTGCGTCGCGTCCGCAGTGGGTAGATTGATTTCCAGGCCGGAGAACTTGGAGTAGGTCGTCGTGATCATTAGGAAGATGAGGATGACGAGCAACACATCAATCATCGGGATCAAGTTGATTTCCGGCTCCTCCCGGAATCGACCGCGCTGGAAGTTCATGCCCGATTCCGCCTCAACTTGCTCGCTGACCGTGCACCATCTCTACGAGCTTGACCGCCTGCTGCTCCATCTCGACGACGAAACTATCTACCAGCGCCCGGAAATGACGATAGAAAATCATGGCCGGAATCGCGATGAGAATGCCGAAACCCGCGTTGTAGAGCGCTATAGAGATGCCATGGGCAAGCTGCTGAGGGTTGGCAGTCGCCGGACTTTGCGCTCCGAAAATCTCAATCATCCCAACGATGGTGCCGAACAGGCCCATCAGCGGCGCAATCGACGCGATGGTACCCAGGCTGGTGAGGAATCGCTCCAGTTCATGCGTGACGCCGCGACCCGCTTCCTCGATGGATTCCTTCATCGCCTCGCGGGTGCTTTTGACGTTGCGTAGACCCGCCGACAGGACTCGACCCAAGGGCGAATGGCGTGCAATGCGTTGAATCATCTCTTCGCTTGCGCCTCCCTGACGATATTCGGCCACAATGCTTTGCAGCAATCCCTCAGGAACAACTTTGCTCCGACGCAGCGCAATCGATCGCTCGATGATAAAGGCGACGGCGAGAATCGAGGCGAGCAGAAGCGGCCAGATGGGCCAGCCCGCAGCTTGAATGATGGCGAACACGCAAGGCTCCCGTTGTTTTTCGAGTAACGGCGAACTTTATATTGGCGATTCAGTTTCGGCAAGAAAAACCGGGGGACGGTGTCGGCGCACAACGACAGTTTCTTTATCCACAAAAGTTGTGGATAAGTATGTGAATTACCCGTGGGTGTTTTGAGTAAGTCGGCTTCCTGTAAGACTTTTTCTTACTTCGATGCAAAATGAAGCTAGAATTATTATTTATATATATCAATATGTTATCAAAACCTTCCTGAGTGGGTGCCGTAAATCAATTCTTCCGATAACGAAAGTCATATGAGGCCTCGGCTAGAATCGGCGGATGCCTGAAAAATCAGATCATACGGTCGCCTCCGGCGAGGAAATCTTTAACGTCACCGCACTCAACCGCACGGCGCGCCAAGTGCTCGAAGGACACTTTCCCTTGCTTTGGGTGGCAGGTGAAATCTCGAACTTGCGCCGCCCGGCCTCAGGCCATATCTACTTTGCGCTCAAGGACGACAGTGCGCAGGTGGACTGCGTCATGTTCCGCAACCGGGCCCAACTGTTGTCCTTTCGGATTCAGGACGGCATGCGTGTCGAGACGCGCGCCCTAGTCACCCTTTATGAAGCGCGGGGCGGCTTCCAGCTCAATATAGAGACCCTGCGCCATGCCGGCATCGGCGTACTGTTCGAAGCCTTTGCCCGCCTGCGTGAGCAACTGGAGAATGAAGGTCTTTTCGCGCCGGAGCGCAGGCTGCCCCTGCCTCGCTTTCCGCGCCGCNNTGGTGCAGGGAGAGGCCGCCGCCGCCAACATCGCGCAGGCGATTCTCGAAGCATCAAGCCACGGCGAGTGCGATCTCCTCATCGTCGCCCGTGGTGGCGGCAGCATCGAGGATCTGTGGGCTTTCAACGAAGAGGGTGTTGCGCGCGCCATCGACGCCTGTGCCGTCCCGGTCATCACAGGCATTGGACATGAGACCGACACCACAATAGCCGATCTGGTTGCCGACTGCCGCGCCGCCACTCCCACTGCAGCCGCCGAACTGGCCAGCGCCGGCTACGTTGAGGCACAAGCCGAACTGGTCCGACTCGCCTCCGCATTGCGAGCGGACATGCGGCGCTTGATTCAATCACGCATGCAACACGTTGACCTGCTGTCACGCCGCCTGCTCCACCCCGGAGAACGACTTGGTAGATTGCGCGCCGAAACAGCCCACCTTGCCACGCGCCTTAGCGCCGGTATGCGGCAGCGGATCGGTTCGGGCTGTATCGGCTTGCAGCAGCTTCAGGCGCGCTTCGCCAGAAATCGCCCCGACTTGCGCCATGCGCAGCGCGACCTGGATGAACTCGCCGGACAGTTGCGCATGTCAGTCTCGAACGATCTTTCCAGATTCGGGAATCGCCTGCTCAACCTCTCCGCCAACCTTGACCATCTCAACCCCCAGGCCGTGCTTCAACGGGGCTACAGCCTCGTCCGCAAAGCCGACGGCAGCATCGTCCATGCATCGACACAACTCGCAACAGGTGAAGCCGTGCGTCTGTCCTTTGGGCAAGGCGAAGCCGACGCACATGTCACGCGGCTGAGTGATAATTGACTGTGCAAATATTGCCAAATGAATCTAATCCGACTAAAATAGTCGGGAATTTGCTCATTCAGACTAACAGGAGATCACGATGGAACATGCCCTTCCCGCACTGCCCTATTCCATGGACGCACTTGCGCCGCACATGTCGAAAGAAACCTTCGAATACCACTACGGCAAGCACCATCAGGCCTATGTCACCAATCTGAACAACCTGATCAAGGGGACCGAATTCGAAAACGCCGGCCTCGAGGACATAGTCAAGAAAGCCTCGGGTGGCCTGTTCAACAACGCCGCCCAAGTATGGAACCACACTTTCTTCTGGAACTGCATGAAGCCGGGCGGTGGCGGTACCCCAAGCGGTGCGTTGGCCAACGCCATCGACAAGAAGTGGGGGTCCTTCGACGAGTTCAAGAAGGCTTTCCAGGCCTCCGCCGTGGGCAACTTCGGCTCGGGCTGGACCTGGCTGGTAAAGAAACCGGACGGCTCGGTGGACATCGTGAACACCAGCAACGCCGCCACCCCGCTCACCACCGAGAACAAGGCCCTGCTCACCATCGACGTGTGGGAACATGCCTACTATGTCGATTACCGCAACGCCCGGCCGAAATTTGTCGAGACTTACCTCGTCAGCCTGGCCAACTGGGACTTCGCGGCTATGAATTTTGCAGGCTGATGAATTAATAGAAGTACATGAAGGAAAACGGCCCGCAAATGCGGGCCGTTTTCCTTTGCCTCCGGAAGGTCAGTCGACGAACTGCTTCGCGTACTCGGCGTCGTTGTAAAGCGCTTCACCGTAACGCTCCCTGCCGAACTCGCGAATAATGCGCTGCCCTTCGGGCGAGGCAACGAAGCGAATGAATTTGACGGCAGTTCCGCGCCCCGGGGTGGCGCCTTCCGGTACCGCCAAGGCATGGTAGGTGTTGACCAAAGCCTTGTCGCCGCGCAGGAGAACGCGCAGGCGGGCCGCTTTCGATTTTTCCGCCACCCAGGTACTGCTGTCGGTCATGAAATACGCCCCCTCGACGTCGGCACGCAGGAGGCTGGCTGTCATGAAGTCCTTCGTGACAACATACCAGGCACCCTCAGGCCTCACCCCGGCGGCAGACCAGATCTGCATCTCCTTCTGATGCGTGCCGGAATTGTCGCCACGGGATACGAATCGGGCGCCGGCACGGGCAATTCGCCGGTATGCCTCCGCGCCGCTACCGGCCGTGGCGACATGCGCCGGGTCCTCTGCCGGACCGACGATGTAGAACTCGTTTGATCCGACCAGGGTGCGCTGCGTTGCCCAGCCTTCCGCAATGGCTTTCTCCTCTCCACCGGGCGCGTGCACCATCACCATGTCGACCTGTTTCTCGCGCAGCAGCTTGAGTGATTGACCGGTACCGGCCTTCATCCATTTCATGCTGGCCTTCTCGCGGGCGGCGAAGGCCTCACCCAACACCTTGAGCAGACCGAGTACTCCCGGGCTGCCTGTCGCCAGAGAGAATCGGTTCGGTCCGTCGCCGTACATCACGCCCTCCGCCGCCCCGGCTGTAGCGAAACTGGCGCACAGTGCGGCACAGACGAGCAACGCACGGGCCATGCGTCCAATCCGCGCCCATTCTGCCGCGGGCCTCATTTCGCTGCGCTCGGAAAAAACAGCTGTTCGCCGTTGACCTTGAAACCGGCGATGAGCCCCTGCCCTTCCGACGAGGTGATCCACTCGATCAGTTTCATGGCGCCGTCGTAATTGATATCGGGGTATTTCTTCGGGCTC
>CXWK01032471.1_pt1 | contig 10068 bp, 11 predicted proteins | sample 590851 | NCBI WGS metagenome assembly CXWK01 (sample SAMEA3498364, study PRJEB10139) | wastewater metagenome | biome: wastewater treatment plant; material: activated sludge | place: Denmark | collected 2014-08-01
GGGGCGGCCGTGCCGTATCCCAACGGCGTTCCTGTCGGCCTTCGCGCCGAACGTGGCCTAGTCGGGCATCTTATAGATACCACGAAAAAACCAACACTAGAACAGCGCTGCGGCGCAAAGTTGCTTGCCCTTCAGTCCGATTCGCTCTTCCCTTCTCTGACCTCAGGCTCTCTTGCGAGCCGACAGATTAGGAACCTGGTCAGATTAAACCACCGTTTTACCTTACCGTCGGGCAGCTTTTTCCCCACTATCAAACACCAGCCCATTTTGGTAAAAAGAACTGGTTAATCGAATCAGGGTAAGGTAAACTGTCCAAGTGGTGGGTATCGTTTACCAGCACACCTTTTGAGGAGAAAATCATGCGCCTGGGATATGCTCGTGTCAGCACCAGAGATCAGAGCTTTGACCTACAGGTTGACGCTTTGAAGAAGGCCAACTGCGAGAAGATCTATAAGGAAGTTGCCAGCGGGGCGAGAACAGCCCGGCCCATTCTTGATGACCTGCTGTCACGCATGAGAGCGGGCGACACGCTGGTTGTATGGAAGCTCGATAGGCTGGGGCGTAGCCTGCAACATTTGGTGATGCTGGCCAAGGAACTGCTGGATCGCCAAATCGGGTTGATTAGCCTCAACGACCCGATCGATACGACCACTCCCCAGGGACGTCTGGTGTTCAATATTTTCGCCTCTCTGGCAGAATTCGAGCGCGATCTCATTCGTGANNNCCGCCGGGTCTTTCCAGGCAGGCGGAAGCCACCGCCATGGCCGCCGAGACGCTTTATCGCGAGGGACGGCTCAGCGTTAAGGCCATCTGTGAGCAACTCAGGATCTCAAAACCGACATTCTATGCCTACCTCAACCATCGCGAGGTGGAGACAGGCGCTCGCCGCAAACCCGTAGCCGGCGGCTAACCATGGCGAGAGGGTTTCTCACAAGTGCTGAACGCGCTCGTCTGAGCACCTTTCCACAAGAGATACCGGCCGGAGACCTGGGGCGTTGCTTCACTCTCACCCCCGAAGATTTGGTGCACATAACGCGCCAGCGCGGCGATCACAACCGCCTTGGCTTCGCCTTGCAGTTGTGCACCTTGCGCTACCTGGACTTCATTCCCGATGATCTGCTTGAGCCACCGCCGGCGGTATTGCGTTTGCTGGCCCACCAATTGAATGTGCCAGCCACTGTTATCGATGCTTATGGCCAAAGACAGCAGACGGGCAGCGACCATCTGTCGCAGGTGATGCAGCATCTCAATTACCGGCGGGCCACCCCACAAGATATGGGAGCGCTCGAAGCCTGGCTGGTGGAGCGGGCTCTGGAGCATGAAAGCCTCACCTTCCTTCTACAGCTGGCGGCCGAGCGCCTGCGTTGGGATTTGGTCCTACGGCCCGGACTGACGGTATTAGAACGCATCGTTTCTACGGCGCGCCAACGTGCCGGCGAGGTCACATTTGAGAATGTGGCTCATCTGCTCACGCCACAAACCAAAGGGCTACTCGACGTCATTCTGGAAGTGGATGAAAGCGGCCACCGCACCACGCTGGCCTGGCTACAGAGAATGCCCAATGACCATACAGCGGCCCAGATCAAGGCAACGCTGAGCAAGATCCACTTTTTGCAGCAGGCAGGGGTACCTGACTGGGACCTCAGCAAGGTCAACCCCAACCGGTTGAAGTTTCTGGCCAATATCGGCGCGCGAGCGACCAACCAGCAATTGCTGCGCTCTTCGGAATTGCGACGCTACCCGATCCTGATCGCCTTCCTAAAGCAAATGCTGGCCGACTATACCGATATCGCCGTCGACCTGTTCGATGCTAACCTGTGGGGGTGTCATATAGGGGCCAAAGCCGAGCTGGACGAGATGCGGTTAAAAGCGGCACGGTCCACCAATGAAAAGCTGCGGGCTTACAAGGATGTCGTCGCCCTCGTAATTGATGAGGCTGTACCGATCATCGAGTTGCGTGCGGCCATTTTTAACCGGTATCAGCGGGAGCGGTTGCAGCAGATTGTCGAGGAAACTGAAAGCCTCATCCGGCCCAAGAACGATGAGGCCATCGATCTGTTCGCCAACCGCTACAGCGCCATCCGGCGATTTGCACCGGCTTTCCTGGAGATACTTACTTTTAAGGGCCACAAGAGGGCCAGTCCTTTGCTTAAGGCGGTTGAACTGCTGCGCGTTTTGAATGCCGCCGGCGAGCGCACGGTTCCCCGAAACGCACCGACGGCTTTTCTTGCCGATGCGTGGCGGGAATACATCTTCGAGCGATCTGGCAAACGACCTGGCAAAGTAAATCGCCGCTACTACGAGTTAGCCGTTTTGTGGGAATTGCGACTGGCTCTGCGATCAGGCGACATTTACGTTGAACACGCTCGCCGCCATGCCGATCCCAACACCTACCTCATCCCGCCTGATCTCTGGCCGGCACATCGGCCGGAGGTGATCCGGCTCACGCAGACCACGCCTGTGGGTGAAACCAGATTGCAGGAACGTGAAGCTGAGTTGAGGCTGCTGGCCGAGCGTGTCGAGCGGTTACATACCGATCGGCACGGCTGGTTGCGTCGGGAAAAAGGCAAGTGGCGGCTCACGCCGCTTACCGATGAAGGCCGGCCGGCGAGTGCTGAGACCCTTGGAGATGCCATCGGCGCTCGCTTGCCCAGGCTCGATATCACCGACTTGCTGATCGAGGTGGACCGTTGGACGCGCTTCAGCGATGGCTTTACCCACGCTTCGGCTGGGTCGCCAAGTCAGAGCGAGCAGGAGATGACCTATCTGTACGCCTCGCTTCTGGCTCAAGGCTGTAACTTCAGCCTGGCACAGATGAGCCGCTCCAGCCGGTTGGCCCATCACCGACTGGTGTATGCCACCACCTGGTATTTACGAGATGACACCTTGAAGCGAGCGAATACGGAGCTGCTAAATTACCATCACAGCCTGGGCATCAGCCGGTCGTGGGGAATGGGCACGCTCTCTTCCTCGGATGGGCAACGCTTTCCTGTTACCGGCAAGAGCTACAAGGCTCGGGCGATCCGGCGCTATTTCGGTTACGGTCGCGGGGTGACCTTCTACACCTGGACCAGTGACCAGTTTAGTTTGTATGGCGGCAAGACGATTGTCTCCACGGTTCGCGACGCCACCTATGTGCTCGATGAAATACTGGCCAATGAAACAGAGTTGCCGATTCTCGAGCACACAACGGACACAAGCGGTTACACCGAAATCGTGTTTGCGCTGTTCGACCTGCTCGGATTGACCTTCACGCCGCGGATTAAAGATCTGGCTGAACAGCAACTCTATCGCACCGAGAATGTTGATATGAGCGATTTACCCCAGGTTAGAGCCCGTTTGTCGAGACGGGTGAATACCAAATTGATCCTTGAGATGTGGGATGAGATGCTGCATCTGGCCGGCAGCCTCAAACTGGGCTGGGTGACAGCCTCGCTGGTGATTCAGAATATCCAGGCTGCGGCTCGCAAAAGTCAGCTCGCCCGGGCCTTGCAGGAATACGGGCGACTCATCAAGACCTTGCATGCGCTGGGTTGGTATGAGAGTGAGGAAAAACGGAAGTGGGCCAACCGTCAGATAAACAAAGGCGAGGCCGTTCATGCGCTGAAGGCCTATCTGATGATCGCCAACCGCGGCGTGCTCGGGCGCAAAAGCGATGAAGGGTTGCAGCACCAAGTGGGCAGCTTCAATCTTCTGGCCAATGCCGTTATCCTCTGGAACAGCGTTTACATGACTGAAGCCCTGGAGCAATTGGAGCGGGAAGGGTATGTCATAGATCCTGAAGCGCTCATGCACATCTGGCCAACCCGTTTTGAGCACATCAACGTTTATGGCAAATACGAATTCAACCTGGAGGAGGCGCGGTATAGAACCGGGTTACGAGAACTCCGACAGCCGGATGCGTTAGAACCTTAGCGTTGAATTTTTCGCATTATCCATAAAATGCCCAAATCAACCATCCGGTTGACTTCCCGTGACAAACGGTCGATCGGGGAATCGTCTAGATGGCGTCGTCATTTCCACCTCCTGATTGGTTACAGCCGCCCGCCGTACCGCTATCCTGTAACCATTGAACCACACACCCCAAAGGAGAAACGAAATGACGGCAATAAGCGAAACGACAACTAAACGGCAAGCGACAACGGGAGCGATTGGGCGGCTTATCTGGGTTAGCCCGTTGGCGATGCTAACGGCAACCGTTGCCAACCTCGGCCTCTACGCCGCCGCAGGTCGCCTGTATCCTGAAGTGACCGCCTGGCTGGGCGCAGGCGTGGGGCAGATCGTGGGGGCGACCATCGTCTATCTGCTCATCGGCACACTCGCCTTCGGCATCGTGGCCTGGCGGTCAACCCGCCCGGCCCGGCACTATACGATAGTGGCTACGATAGGCCTGCTGCTCACGCTGGCAATGCCCATCGCTGCCGGCTTTGGCTACGCAGCGCCCGGCGCGCCCCCGGCCGATCTGGCCACCGTGGTTACGCTCAGCCTGATGCATGTTATGGCCTATACCATCAGCGTACCCATGTTCACCCGGCTGGCCCTAGACTAGCCCGGTAACCGGTCGATCAATACAAGAAGCCCCGGATGCGGCGTGCGAAGGTCCTCCTTCGGCAAAGCCTCCGGGGAACGATTATCACTCAAGGAACCAAAGAATGAACGAGTTATTTCTGGTACGCCTATTCGCCTACTCATTGCTTCCCCTTTTACTGGCCGCCGGCCACATGCTTCTGGACGCGAAATCGCGCACGCCGGCGCGACGCATTGAGCTGCTCATGATGTACCTGCTGGCAATCAGCGTCGGCGCCAACGGGATTAGTGGCGCTTTTGGACACCTTTTCTTGTCCGATATAGTCGCTGAGGGGATAGGATGGGCCACCGGCAGCCCCTTCCAGTTGGAGATGGGCTTCGCCAACTTGCTGGTCGGCGTTCTGGGGCTGATGGCCGTCGGTCGCCGCGATGGGTTCCGCACAGCCACCATTTTGGCCACGACGATCCTTGGCGTGGGGGCCACGGCGGTCCACCTGCTGGACATTGCCGCGACAGGTAATCTGTCCCCGGGCAATACAATTCAGAATCTGGGCAATCTGCTCGATCCGCTGTTGCTCATTGGTCTGTCCTGGTTGGCCGCGCGTACGACCGACCCCGACGCAGAGAGTCCGGCCTTTTTACTCTGGCAACAGCGACAGCAGCCGGTTGCCGGTATGGCAGCCATTGGGGTGGGCACGGGCTTCGGTCTGGGGTTCGCCGTGGGCAGCCTGTTCATCTTGACGCTGGCCGGCGCGCTGGTCGGTGTAGGAATTGGCGTTGTTCTCAGCCGGCGAATTACTGAACACCAGAACGCGATGGTTCTGGAGAACTAGCGGCCTGCAAAAACTGGAGAAACCACATGGACACACTCGGATTAACCCACATGGTATTTGGCATCCTGGCGCTGCTGGCGGGAACGGCGGTGGTTCTGCTCCGCAAGGGAACACGCTGGCATCGCACCCTGGGCCACGTCTACCTGACGAGCATGATCGGCCTCAACGTGACCGCCTTCTTCATCTACGACCTGTACGGCCACTTCGGTCCGTTCCACTGGCTGGCGGTCAGCAGCGTGCTGACACTGCTGGCGGGCATGGTACCGGTATTAACGCGACGGCCGGTGGGGCGCTGGCTGGAATGGCATGCTGTATTCATCAACATGTCCTTCATCGGCCTGGTGGCGGCGACCGCGGCGGAGATCACCAGCCGCATCCCCGGCACGGAAGGGGCTTTTGGACTGGTCGTCGGCGGGACAAGCGCCGCAATCATTGGTGCCGGCGCGCTTCTGATGCGGCGCAGCTTGCCCGGAAGCATGCGGCGCACGCCGCGCCAGGTGCGTCAGACTTCACAGACTGAGCCTGCCCACCGGTAAGCCGGTCCCGGTTCAAAGACAGGTGGGCGAGGCGGTCAGATTGCTCCGGCAAACGGCCGCCTGCCACCATGGAGATCCACAATGAATTCAGCAGACACAACAACAACGACCAGCAGACAGGCGGGGCGCGACATTGACTGGCCGCTCATCCTCTTCTTCGTCCTCGCCTACGCCATCGCCTGGGGTGTCTTTGGGCTGATGGCGCTCATCGCCCGCCAGTCCGGCGTGGCGGACGCGCAAACTTTGATGGCCCTGGGCGACGGATTCGCGTTCGAGGGCGTCGACCTCAGCGTCTCGCCCTGGCTGGTCTATGGCCTGACTCGCATCGCCGACTTCGCCTTCTCCATCGCCGGGGTTATTACGATCGCCGCCACCGCCGGACGTGCCGGGCTGCGCCAGCTATGGTCGCGGCTGACCCACTGGCGCATCAGTCCGGTCTGGTACGCCATCGGTCTACTTCCGCTGGCGCTTTATGGCGTGGCGACGGCCATCGCCGGAGGGTTCGCTGCCCCCGACTTCTCATCTGAGGCGATTTCCACCGCCCTGATCAGCTTGCAGGCGGGCTTTTTCACGTCGCTCTTCCTGCGCGGCGCGTTCGGCGAGGAACTGGGCTTGCGCGGGTTCGCCCTACCGCGTATGCAACAGACGATGACGCCGTTTCGGGCCAGCCTGATCGTCGGCGTTCTGTGGGGGGCGTGGCATCTGCCGGTGCTGATCGGCCGCGATCTGCTTTCCATCGTCGCCTTCAGCCTGTTGGCGATCGGGCTAAGCTTCATCTTCACGCTGTTGTTCAACGGCAGCGGCGGCTCGCTGATCCCCGGTCTGCTCTTCCACGCCACACAGAATTGGGAGGAAGGATTCGAGACGTTGTTCCCCGCGCTGGTGGGCACGGAGTGGGAGCTGGTCTCGACCGTCGGGTTGCTGGTGATCGGGATCGTGGCCGGCGTGGTGGTCTGGCGGCGGGGGTCCGCGGGTAAGGACAGCGGGTTGACCGCTACGGCTGCCACCCCACCCCGCCCTCAACCGATCGGTTGACCGGGGAGCCCACCGGAAGACGACCGTCATTCAACCGCCCGATTGGCGACAGAAAGCGGCCAGAAGCGTATCCTGTAGACAGTTAATCGAGTGGCCGGAATGACCGGTCTTAATTAGAAGGGAAATCACTTACGGAGAGAATCATGAACAACCAATCACTGAAAGTCGACAACGTGGTCGAGAACAATCATGATAGAATGGGCGGCGTGATCCTCGTACTGATGGGTGGAATCTTCCTGTTGGGTATGTCGGGCGCGACGGTTCTGGGGTTCAGCCCTCGGATTCTGATGGCCTTCCTCCCTGCTTTCTGGATTGGCGTGGCGGCTGTCAGAGCCTACCGGCAGGAGCAGCGGATCACAGGCCATGTCGCGGCCATGCTCCTGTTCGGCCTGATGCCGTTTGCCTACATCTTCGGCGGGCAACTCGGCCTGAATGTTGGCGCAATCTGGCCGGTCGGCTTGATTGGCATGGGACTGATTGTTCTGTTCTTCCGTCNNCCGCAACTAGCCGGAGCAGCCGGATAGAAACCGGTTTTCTCGGAGAACCCCGGTTTCTGCGTTACAACCTGCCCAACAATCGCCCACAAGACGAGCATCTACACTAACAACCCACCATGAACGCACAACCACACCGGCAAGCCGACATCTGGGAACGCTTCGACTGGCTCTGGGACGTCATCCTCTACGTCGCGCTGCTTGTGTCGGTGGTGCTGATGGTCCTCGACGACAACCGGNNGGACAACCGGGCCGCTCCCATCTGGCTGGCGGCGACCCTGTTGGCCGTTTTCGCCATCTGGCACGCTGTCGGGACGCGGCTGTATCACCGCAACCTGGCCGACTTCAATTACCAACCAATCTACCGCTTCCTCGTCATTCTGGTCGACATCATCCTCTGGTTCGTCCTGGTGCTCATCTCCCCGGCCTACTACTTCGCTCTGTTCGGATTATTCGGCCAGGTCTTTCGCCATCTGCCCATTCGCTACGCTGCCTTGGCCATCGTTCTGCTGACGGCCGCCATCATCGGCGAACAATTGGGCGACAGCGCCGAAGGGTTCTCGCTGACCAATCCGACCGTCTGGGTATTTGGCTTCATAGGGTTGGCGGGCATCGTGCTGGGCGTTTGGGTCAGCGCCATCATCGGCCAGAGCACCCAGCGGCGGGAGCTGNNCGGGAGCTGATCGAGCAGCTGGAGGCGACGCAGGCGGAGCTGGTGGCGGCTGAACGGCGCGAGGGCATCCTGGAAGAGCGGCAGCGGCTGGCGCGCGAAATCCATGATACCCTGGCCCAGGGGTTTACAAGCATCGTCATGCACCTGGAGGCGGCCGAGCAGGCGTTGCCCAACGATCCGGGTGGGGCGCACAAACACATCGACCGGGCGCGGCTGACGGCCCGCGCCAGCCTGGACGAGGCACGGCGCGTGGTCCAGGATCTGCGCCCGGATCTACTGGAGCAGGATTCCTTGCCCGGCGCAATTGAGCGTGCGGCGGCGCGCTGGCGGGTGGAGTCGGGGTTAGAGGTGACCACAAGTATAACCGGCGATCCGGTCCCGTTACATCCAAACATTGAAGTCACCTTGCTGCGCGCGGCCCAGGAAGCGCTCAATAATGTGCGCAAGCACGCCCAGGCAACCGAAGCGCAATTGACCCTCTCCTATATGCCGGATACCATCATCCTCGATGTCCAGGATAATGGGGTGGGGCTGGCCGGCGCGGAACCGTCGCCATTCTCCGGCGGCTACGGCTTGCAGGCTATGCGCGAGTCTTCCGCATTGTGGGACGGCTTTGTGACGCTGGAGAGCGATCCCGGCGAAGGGACCACGGTGGTGGTTTCGATTCCGCTGGGTGGGAGTACTCCGGAGGCGTCGGCCAAGTTCGGCGAGATAGACATATGACGAACAACATCATTCGCGTTCTCATTACCGATGACCATCCGGTTGTCCGCGAGGGATTGGCCGGCATGTTGGCGCGCCAGCTCGATTTTGACGTGGTTGGCATGGCTGAGGATGGCGCGGCGGCGGTCGCGATGCATCGCGACCTGGCCCCCGACGTCACCCTGATGGATTTACGCATGCCCGGCCTCGATGGTGTCGGGGCTATTGAAGCGATTAAGGCCCAACAGCCCGCGGCCCACATCCTGGTGCTAACCACCTATGACTCCGACGCCGAGATCCTGCGGGCAATCGAAGCAGGGGCTACGGGTTACTTGCTCAAGGATGCCCCGCGCGAAGAGCTATTCCGGGCGATTCGCGCCGCCGCCGCAGGCGCGCCGGTGCTGGCGCCCAGCGTCGCCACCCGGTTGATGATGCGCATGGTCACCCCGGCCGAAGACCAACTCAGTGCGCGGGAAATCGAAGTGCTGCAGCTGGTGGCCAAGGGGAACAGCAACAAGGAAATCGGCAAGACCTTGCACATCAGCACGGCCACGGTCAAGACCCATCTCATCCACATCTACAACAAACTGGGGGTCAGTGACCGCACCGCAGCGGTTACCACGGCCCTGGAGCGCGACATCATCACGCTGTCACAGGACGGCTAGACAGGACCGGACAGGTTTTGGGTTACGGCCGGTATCCCCGCCGCATCTTTCCCCGGACGATCTTCTCCGCGACCTTCTGCGCCTCTTCCTGGGTGGACATGGGGTGCACCTGCAGGCGCTGGTAGCTGCTGCGCCGACCGCCCCAGACGCAGACCACAGCCATCGGGTCCAGCAGGGTGGGTTGGATGGCGACGCTGTAACGGCGGTCCATGTGTTTCTCCAGATCGACGCGAATGAGCGTGGTGTTCATGCCCGAATTGTAGCCTAAGAGGTCAAATCGGCCGAGTTTTTCGCCCCTTGAATCTCGCCCCTTCGTCTGCTATCTTGCTTCCAACCCTCTTTATGACAACCACATCCCCAACTGGGCCTAACGTGAGCGCTGGGTCGACCTGGCCTGGATTGGTTACCTCCCGGAAACGTCCGCAAATGCCCCGCTAGGCGAGAGGTCCTCAAGAACTGCTCAACCTCGATAGAGCCAACTCCGACGGTCGGATGCAAAAAAATCTTAGCGTTGTATTTTTCGCAATATCTATAAAAAGCCCTAGTCCTGGTGCATCCCACTTTCTGAAGTGGGATGCACCTTCTGAGACGTGTGGCGGCTGA
>CXWK01004218.1_pt1 | contig 10066 bp, 6 predicted proteins | sample 590851 | NCBI WGS metagenome assembly CXWK01 (sample SAMEA3498364, study PRJEB10139) | wastewater metagenome | biome: wastewater treatment plant; material: activated sludge | place: Denmark | collected 2014-08-01
CAAGGTTGGCGCCCGATAATGGCACAACCCTCGCAGGGATTCGTGGACATCAGTCCGCAGTCGCGCACAGACGCGGCGCGCCTCTGCGCGCGTTTCTTCGTCGCGGCCCTGCGAGGGGCATGCCCAGCCCCTTGCGAAGGCTGGCGTCTGGAGAGCTCATCGGGCAAGCCGACATCGGCCTCTCCGGCGCCAGCTCCTTGCCTGGCGAGCCTTCGCAAGGTTGGCGCCCGATAATGGCACAACCCTCGCAGGGATTCGTGGACATCAGTCCGCAGTCGCGCACAGACGCGGCGCGCCTCTGCGCGCGTCTCCTCGTCGCGGCCCTGCGAGGGGCTAAGATTTTCCATAACGCCATACTCTCACCATATGGTTTCGATGATTTCCCTGTGAGAATTGGGATTTTCCTTAACATCGCTTCCTCCGGTATAATGTCCTCATTACCTCGTTGAACATGCCGAAAGGAGCAGTGACGATGGCTCGTATTCCCTGGCAAGCCAGAATTGCCATCTCGCCGGAGGTACATCATGGCGATCCCTGCATTAAAGGTACGCGCATTCCCGTGGCAGTCATTGTCGGGAGCTTGGCTGACGGCATGACCCCGGCGGAGATACAAGATGCCTTTCCACAGCTCGTCCATGAAGATATTCAGGCGGCCCTGGCATATGCCGCAGAATTGACCCATCAGGACGTGCTGATTCCACTGCCTGCATTTGCGTAGGGACTGCAATGCGCATCAAGGTTGATGAGGATTTGCCGGCGGCGGTCACCCGTGAACTGCGCAATCGAGGACACGATACTGTCAGCGTCAGCGGTCAGGGCATGGGCGGCTGGAAGGATCCAGCCTTGTGGGACGCCGTTCAGATCGAGCAGCGGTTTTTGGTAACGGCTGATAAGGGATTCGCTGATGTGCGACGCTATACACCCGGTGATCACATGGGAGTTCTGTTGCTGCGTCCGGATGAGGATGGTATACGGCCACTACTTGACCTGCTAGACCAGCTATTGCTCGCCTACGACTTGAATGTACTGTCGGGCACTGTGACCGTCGTAACGCCGAGAGGCATCCGCATTCGGAGAGCGGCTAGGACATAGATGATCTCATCATCAAGTCCTTAGGGCAAGCGCCCTGTTTGACTATTGCCTAAAACAACTTGTCGTATGGAGACGACCTCACGCGCCCTTGCGAGATCATTGATGGTCAAAGGAGTCCATCGTGCCGTCATTCTCTTCGTCCGTCCAAGACCTCCTGCCCTTCTTTCGCCCCCGTGGGGTGGCGGTGGTGGGCGCCAGCCGCAACCCGGCCAAGCTCAGCTACGCGGTGATCCGCAACCTGGCGACAGGCGCGCATCGTTTCCCCGGCCCCGTTTACCCGATCAATCCGCAGGCCGATGAGATCCTGGGTCTGCGCTGCTACCCCAGCCTGGCCGCCGCGCCCGACCCGCTTGACCTGGCGGTCCTCATCGTGCCGGCGGCGGCCGTGCTCGCCGCGGTCGAAGCCTGCGGCGAGCGCGGCGTCAAAGCGATCATCCTGATCTCCGGCGGCTTCCGCGAGATTGGCGCGCACGGCGCGGCGCGTGAGGAAGAAGTCGTGGCGTTAGCGCGGCGCTACGGCATGCGCCTGCTCGGCCCCAACGGCATCGGCGTGATGGATACGCACACGCCGCTCAACACCACCTTTGTCAAGGACATGCCGCCATCCGGACACATTGCCTTTCTCTCCCAGTCGGGCGCGCTGTGCGGCGGGGTCATTGATTGGGCGCTTCGTCGCGGCGTCGGCTTCAGCCGTCTGCTTAGCATCGGCAACCAGGCCGACGTCACCGAAACCGAGTGGCTGGCCTTCCTGGCCGCGGACGACAGCAGCCGGGTCATCGCCCTCTACCTGGAAGATGTCAAGGGCGGGCCGGCCTTCGTGCAGGCGCTGGCGGCGGCAGCGGCCGTCAAGCCCGTATTGGCCCTCAAAGCCGGGCGCACGGCCAGCGGGCAGGCCGCCACCGCCTCGCATACGGGCGCGTTGGCCGGCGCACACGCGGCCTTCCACGCCGCCTGCGTGCAGACCGGCGTCATCGAGGCATCCACCATCCAGGCGCTCTTTCACGGCGCGCTCGCCTTGACCTACCAACCGCTGCCGGCTGGCAACCGGTTCGCCATTCTCACCAACGCGGGCGGCCCGGCCGCGCTCGCCGCGGACGAGCTGGAGGCCGCGGGGCTGCGCCTGGCGCACAGCAGCCCGGCCACGCAGGATGCCTTGCGCCAGTGTCTGGCCCCCGATGCCGCGGTGACCGGCCCCGTGGATATGCTGGGCGGCGCTCATGCCGTGGATTATGGCCGCGCCCTGGAGGTCGTGCTTGCGGATCCGGCCTCCGATGGCGTGCTGGTCATCCTGGTGCCGCAGGCCCTGGTGGATTCGGTCGGCGTGGTTGAGGCGATGGCCGCGGCCGCCGCGGCGTGTCCGGCCAAGCCCGTACTCGCCTGCCTGATGGGTGCGGCCAGCCTGGATGCAGCCAACCAGGCCGCGCACGCCGCGCGCATCCCAGCCTATGTTTTCCCCGACGAGGCCGTCGCCGCGGCGGGCGTGCTGTGGCAGCGCAGCCGCTGGCAAGCTCGTGCATTTGCAACGCAATCCGGTGGATTACGCGCAGCCACGGCCGCGGAGACTGCAATCCGGCGGATTGCGCCCCAGGTGATGCCCGACGCTACGCCGGCGGAGGCTGCAGCCCGCCAGACGGCGCTGCATGCGGCCCTGGCGGCCGGGGAGCAGGCGCTGGACGCGCATGCCAGCGAAGCGCTGCTGGCTGCATACGGTCTGCGCACCCCGGCCACTCGCCTGGCTGTCACGGCCGCGGAGGCCGCTGAGATGGCCGCGGCGATCGGTTTTCCAGTCGCGCTCAAGCTGATCAGCCCTGACTTGCTGCACAAGACCGACGTGGGCGGCGTTCTCCTGGACGTGCGCGACGCGGACGCGGCCCGCACCGGCTTCGAGGCGATCATGGCCCGTGCGCGCGCCGCACAGCCGCACGCGCGGTTGCGCGGCGTCCTGATCCAGCAGATGCTGCGCGGCGGACAGGAGGTCATCATCGGCGTGCAGCGTGATCCCACCTTCGGCCCGCTGGTCATGTTTGGTCTGGGCGGTATCCTGGTCGAGGTGCTGGCCGACGTCAGCTTCCGCCTGGCGCCCCTCACACGGCCGGATGCAGAGGAGATGATTGCGGAGGTGCGGAGCGCGCGCCTGCTCAATGGCGTGCGCGGTCAACCGCCGGCCGATCGCGCCGCGCTCGTGGAGGCCCTGGTGCGCGTCGGCCAGATGGCCGTGGATCATCCACAAATCAGCGAACTCGACATCAACCCCCTGCTGGTCATGCCCGCGGGGCGAGGCGTCATCGCGGTAGATGCGCGCGTGATTTTGGCTTAAGCGCGTGCACCGTTTGGCAACCTATTACGCCCATGTCCGACCGATTTTTTGCCACATAGAGCACAAAGAGCGCAAAGACGCCGCTGGTTTTGCGACTAACCTGCCTTTCCTTGGGTTCTATGCGTTTTCTGTGGTCAAGTGTGCAGAATGCGAACTGCTGCTCACGTTGCAGCGAGCTTGACGCACCGCGGACCTGTGGTACACTGCAACAGAGGTACTGGTTTCACAAGGCGGCGATTTTCTTCGATGACGTCAGCAGTCGTGTACTGACGACATTCATTCCACGGAGGCTATCTAGTGGTGTTGAACGAACTCCTGGCGCATGCCGATTCTTTGCGAGATCAGATCAATGCCTTGCGGCCGTTCGACCCGGATCAAGAGGCGCGCCTGGTGCAGAAGCTGAACCTGGAATGGAACTATCACTCCAACGCCATCGAGGGCAACACGCTGACGCTAGGCGAGACGCGGGCATTTCTGCTCTACGGCATCACCGCCCAGGGCAAGCCGTTTCGAGACTACCTGGACATCAAAGGCCACCAGGAAGCCATTCGCTTCCTGGAGGAAATGGTGCGTGGCGGTGCGGTGCTGACTGAGGCGGTGATTCGAGAGTTGCACCGCATCTTGCTGGTGGAGGCCTACGATGTGGACGCCATCACTCTCGCTGGCCGGCCCACGCGGCGCCGCATCGCTCTGGGGCAATACAAAACGGCCCCCAACCACGTGCGTACGACCACGGGCGAGACGCATTTTTATGCCACCCCGCAAGAAACGCCCGCGCTCATGGGCGAGCTCATGGCCTGGTATCGGCGGGAGGCTGAGACGGGCGAGCTGCACCCGTTGGTGTTAGCCGCCACGTTCCATTTTCGCTTTGTCGCCATCCATCCCTTCGACGATGGCAACGGCCGCATGGCCCGGCTGCTGACCAACCTTATCCTCATGCAGCACGGCTTCGTGCCGGTGATCATTCCGCTTGAAGCCCGCGGCGACTATCTGTTGGCGCTGGAGAAGGCCGATGCCGGCGATCTGACGGACTTTGTCGTGCTCGTGGGGCAGGAATTGATCCGCTCGCTGACGCTGACCCTGGCCGCGGCGCGCGGCGAGCCGTTGGAGGAGCCGGGCGGCCTGGAGCGCAGAATCCAGCGCCTGCGGGAACAACTGGCTGCGTACGAGGCCAATTCCGGTTTCTGAGCTGCAGCCGGTTTGGAAGGCAACCCGCGCTGCGGTACAATCTCCACATCATGTCAACGCGCTATGCCCATCCCGCTCGCCGCCTGTGGCCGATGCTGCTCTTGCTTCTGCTGGCCCTGGCTCTGCGCCTCTATCGGCTCTCCGCGCCCAGCCTCTGGTACGATGAAGGCGTCACCGCGGCCATCAGCCAACGCAGCCTGGCTGACCTGGCGCGCTGGACGGCTGATGACATCCAGCCGCCGCTCTACTACGTCCTGGTTGCCGGCTGGACGCGACTGATCGGCGCCAGCGAATGGGCGCTGCGCTTTCCATCCGCGGCCGCGGGTCTGTTGACTCTGCCGCTGCTGCTGGCGCTGCACCGGCGCCTCTGGCGCCTGGCCGCAGGGCCGGTCGCCCCCTCCGCGCTGCCGCTCCTGCTGCTGGCGGCGTGCGCGCCGTTGTGGGTTTATTACGCACAGGAGGCGCGCAATTACACCCTGCTGACCGCCCTGGGCGCCCTGTTCGCCTATCTCCTGCTGCGCGTGCTGACCACATCCGCGCCCCGGCCGCGGCGCTGGTTATGGCTGGCCGCCGTGCTGACCGCGGCCGCAGCGCTCTACACCCACTACTTTGCCCTCTTCCTCCTGCTGGCGCTGGGCCTCTTCTACCTGCTGGGCGTTTGGCTTCGACGCCGCGCGGACTTGCGCCCGCGGCTGGTCGAGGCGGGGCTGGCGGGCATGGCGACTCTGCTGCTGTACACGCCCTGGCTGCCGTTTCTGCTCAACCGCTACCGGGTGGATGCCAGCTACTGGCAAGGCCCGCTGAAAATCGGCGAGGCCCTGCGCCATCTGGCGATCAACGTCACCCTCGGCGCGCCGGAGATGATGCTGGAACCGCCGGCTGTCGCCTGGCTGCCCGCCTGGGGTCTCATCGTCGCTGCGGCGCTGATCGGCCTGGGCTTAATCCTCGGCCGCCCTGGGAACCGTCGCCGCGCAGGCCTGCCCGCGCTTTTTCTGTTGCTCTACCTGCTGCTGCCCACACTCCTGATTCTGCTCCTCGCCTGGCGTACGCCCAAGTTCAACCCCCGCTATCTCATGCTGGTGACGCCCGCCTTCTACCTGCTGCTGGGCGGCGGACTGAGCAGCCTGTGGACGTGGCGCAACGGGCGCGGCCGGCCGCTGGCGGGGCTGCTGCTCGCATTAGCGCTGCTGCTTTCTGCGCAGGCCGTCAACAACTGGTTCACCGATCCTGCCTTCGCCAAAGCCGACTGGCGCGGCGTGGCCCGCTATGTGGATTCGCATAGTCAGGGTAGTGAAGCCGTGATTCTCGTGAGCGGTCATGCTTTTCCGGTTTGGGATTACTACGCGCCGTCGCGGCCGCCGCTGCGCCTGCCGTCCTTCGATGTGCTGGATGTCAACCAGGTGCTGGGCTACAACGTAGCGACCGCCTTGCAGGCGCAGATCGCTGGACGCACGGGGGCCTGGTTGGTCACCTGGCAGGACAACGTGGTGGATCCGGTCGGTTTTGTGGCCGATCAACTCGCGCGCGTGGGCGCGGAGACGCCGTTGACCGCGCGCTTTGCGCAGGTCGGTCTGCGCCATTTTGCCCTGCCGCCGGGCGCGACCTTCAGCGCGGCGCCGCCGTTGACGGTTGCCAGCGACCTGACCTTCGGCGGCCAGGTGAGGCTGCTGGGTTGGAGCCAACCCGCGGCGGCCGGCGCGCCGACTTCCACGCTCCGCCTGGAATGGCAGGCGGTGCAGCCGCTGGCCGCGGATCTCAAGCTGGCCGCCGAAATCGTGGACGACCAGGGCCAGGTATGGGGCCGCGTCGCCGACCGCCGCCTGGCGGTGTACGATTTTCCCACGATGCGCTGGCAGCCCGGCGCGCCGGTGTTCGCCGTCGTGCCGCTGCCGCTGTGGCTGGGCGCGCCGCCTGGCGCGTATGACCTGCGGCTGCGCGTCTACGCGGAGGGGCAAACGACCGCGCTGGAGGCGTTCGACGCGGCCGGCCGTTCGCAGGGCAGCAGCGTGCGCCTGACCGGCCTGCAGGCGCCCGCGCTGGTGACGCAGGGGCCATCCGGGCCGTTGGCGCCGGCTGACGCTGTGACCCTGTCCGCGGCCTTGCACCTGGCGCCTGAATTGTCTCTTGACCGCGCCTGGCTGGCGCCGGCGGCCGCGGAGCCAGGTGCGCGCCTGGCGCTGGGGCTCTGGTGGCGGGTGGGAGCGGCGCAGCCGGCCGTGGATTACCGCTTGCAGTTGGCCTGGCAGGCCGCGGACGGCGCGATCATACCGGGGCCAACCCTGGCGTTGGCGCGCGGCTGGGCGCCCACGGCGTGGCCGCCGCAGGCGCAGGTGCTGACGTTGGCTGCGCCGTCGCTCCCCATCACGGCCACGGCCGGCGCCTGGGCGCTGCGCTTGACCCTGAGCGGATCAGACGATGCGCCAGCCGGGGACGCCGCCATCCTGCCGCTGACCGCGCTCACCAGCACGCGGCGCTTCGATGCGCCCGCGCTCGATATCGCCGTTGGCGCAGAATTTGACGGCGTCCTGCGCTTGCTCGGCGCCAACCTGCCGCCGCAGCCGGCGCGGCCGGGCCAGCCCTGGCGTGTAACGCTGGCCTGGCAGGCGCTTGCCTCCCCAGCGGCCGACCTGGGCAGCTTCGTCCAGCTGCTCGATGCCAACGGCCGTCTGCGCAGTCAGGCGAACCGGCCGCCAGGCGACCGTCCGACCCGCGCGTGGCTGCCCGGCGAGGTCGTCGTTGCGACCTACGATCTTGATCTGGCAGGCGACTTGCCGCCGGGTGAATATCGCCTCATCGCCGGCCTTTATGACCCTGACCGTTCTGGCCTGCCGCGCCTGCGTGTGCAGCCCAGCGGCCAGGATGTGGTTGAACTGGCGCACATTTCTTTGCCCTGACTTCAACATGAGCCGCGGATGAACACGGATCGCCACAGATTGCTTGTTTTTATGCATCGTTGCACCCCTGCGCAGGGGTGACTGACTTCAATTGGCGAAAGCGACGCGCTGTGGTCCCGACCGTGCCTTGAGACTCTGGAGCCGCAGAAGGGCGCCCTGACTTCAATTGGCGAAAGCGGCGCGCTGTGGTCCCGACCGTGCCTTGAGACTTTGGAGCCGCAGAAGGGCGCCCTGACTTCAATTGGCGAAAGCGGCGCGCTGTGGTAGACTTGCGCTATGGCTGCGCCACGGCTGCCGCCCGGCGCGGCCATGATTCTGACCGTTTTTCGTGACCTTCATGCACTGGATCAAAAAACGTACGCGATGGTTGCTCGTGCTGTGCCTGGTCAGCCTGGCTGTGCTCAGCACGGGTTGTGTTTCCTTGTTGCGTCCCCTCCTTGCCAACGTCAGCGTGGACCCTGCGCTCATCTCGCCCAACGCCGATGGCAAAGATGATGTCACCCGCATCCGCTACACCCTGGGCCGCAATGCTGACCTCTCGATCACCTTCACCGACGCGGCCGGCCAGGTCTATCACTTTCGTGACCGACGGCCGCGTTCGCCCGGCAAATACGAAGTGTTGTGGGGCGGTACGGTCAACCAGCCGCGCGTGCTCGACACGGCCGCCGGCCGCCAGCTCGTGGACAGTTGGGTGCTGCCGGATGGCGCTTACACCTGGGCCATCACCGCGACCGAAGCCAACGGCCGCATGCAGCAGATCACCGGCGCCATCACCCTGCAAGGCGGCGATACGCAGCTTCCTCTGCTCAACAACTTCAGCGTCGTGCCGCAGGAGTTTCGTCCGAACCAGGACGGCCTACGCGACGACTGGGTTTCGATTTCCTACTACCTGACCAAGAAAACCGATAGCGTCAATGTCTACCTGGTGAATCCGGCGCAGCCAGACGTGAAGTATTATCTCTCTGAAAGCGAACGCGTGATCAAGCCGGGTGATAGGGGGTATCACGAATACCGCTACGAAGGCGGCGTGGACAAAGGCGCGGAACCGCCGCCCGACGGCGCCTACACGATCGTGGGCGAGGCGCGTGATCTGGCGGGCAACCATGTGGTCGTCTCCTCGACGCTCACCATCAAGGAAGGTGGCAAGCCGCGCGCCGACATTCTGCAGGGCGAAATTGACTGGCAGGGCGAGATCAACCGCGTGGTGGGCGTACCGCTTGGCGGCACGCTGTGCTTCACGGCCACGGTGTCCAATGAGGGCACGGTGCCCATTCGTACGGCCGGCCCCTGGCCGGGACAGACCTACAAGTTCAGCCAGAACTACAACACGCTGGCCGTTGAAAACAACGACAAGTCGTGGTACCAGCAGGCCGGCGTCTGGCGCTTCGGCGTCAATTACGACACCACCGGGGTGGACTTTCCCTTCCGTTGGGCGATTGGCCGGCCGCAAGACCTGGAACGGCGCGTGATTGACGGCACGGAGCAGTATTACTTGATGCCCGGCCAGCGCGGCCAGGTCAACGGCTGCATTCAGTTCGACCAGGCGCCGCCATCCGCGACGAATTTCTGGTGGGGCGGGCTGATTCACGAGTTCGTGGCCGTGGCCAACAACTACGTGGATCGCATCAGCGTTGAGGTGGGCCAGCCGTGATGCCCATTCGTCGGGATGGGGCCTTGCGCCTGCCTCACGGGCGACGCTCAGGGATCGCCTCGCCATGAGCGACGAGCCGTCCATGCTGCGCCTGGCGATTGTCATCGTCAGTTGGAATGTGCGCGAGCTGCTGGCCGGCTGTCTCGCGGCGATTGCCGCCAGTCAGCAGCCCCCAGATCTGGCCTGGGACGTGTGGGTGGTGGACAACGCCTCGGCCGACGGCAGCGCGGATATGGTGGCCGCGGCCTTTCCCTGGGTGCATCTGCTGCGCCAGGCGGAGAACCTGGGCTTTGCGCGCGGCAACAACGCCGCCCTGCGCCAGATGGGCTTCGACGCCGCGGCGGCGACGCCGGCCAGCGCGCCTCTGCCTGATTTCGTGCTCCTGCTCAATCCTGACACGGCGGTGGAGCCAAGGGCGCTGGCCGCGATGGTGCAATTTCTGGCGAGCCATCCACAGGCCGGCGGGTGCGGCGCCCAGCTGGCCTATGGCGATGGCCGTTTTCAGCACGGCGCTTTTCGTTTCCCAGGCCTGTGGCAGCTCTTCTTTGATTTCTTTCCTGTCCACGGTCGCGTGCTGGCGTCACGCCTGAATGGTCGTTATCCCCGCGCCTGGTACACAGCCGGCCGGCCCTTTCCGATTGACGCGGCGCTGGGCGCGGCGCTGATGCTGCGCGGCGCGGCGATCCAGGCCGTCGGCCTGCTGGACGAGGGCTATTTCATGTACTGCGAGGAAATTGACTGGTGCTGGCGTCTGCGCGATGCCGGCTGGCCGTTGTGGTGCGTGCCCGCGGCGCGCGTCACCCATTTCGAAGGACAGAGCACACGCCAATTCCGCGGTGAAATGATCGTGGCTCTCTGGCGCAGCCGCCTGCGCCTCTACGCGCGCCGTTACGGCCCTCTGCGGCATTGGCTGGCGCGCGGCTT
>CXWK01000596.1_pt3 | contig 10050 bp, 10 predicted proteins | sample 590851 | NCBI WGS metagenome assembly CXWK01 (sample SAMEA3498364, study PRJEB10139) | wastewater metagenome | biome: wastewater treatment plant; material: activated sludge | place: Denmark | collected 2014-08-01
TCGATCACGAGCCCGAACTCGTCGACTTCCAACTCGGCCGTGAACCCGCTCTCCACGCTCTCGTACCGCCACCGATGCGAGCCGAGGCGGGTGTAGCGCTGCACCATCGGGCGGACCTCCAGCGTCTCGGGGTTCACGTACACGACCGGCAACTCGGCGCTGTGCCCCTCGAGGAGCGGCAGCCGACGGATGGGGAGCGTGTTGGTGAACGGGGTGCACGCGAGATCGATGTCGTAGCAGCCGTCGAGCTCGGTGCGATGAGCACCGTTCATCTCGCCCCAGCGACCGCTGCCGTCGGTGGCCAGCCAGAGATCTGGCTCCTCCAGATCGCGGAACAGCAGGAACTGGCGCACCTGCCAGGTGGGGGAGATGCGCAGCACGTAGTGGATGTGCTCGCGGTCGGTGGCATCGCTGACCTGGCCGCTCACCGTGAAGCCCTCGTTCTCCCACAGGATGGTCGTGGTCTCCTCCCCGTCGCCGGCCCAGGTGGCCCAGCGTGCGACGTGGCCCGTGGGCTCGTGTGCGGAGGGAAAGGGCGAGTACGACGTCACCCGCCTCACGGTACCGTTGCGGCGTGATCGACATCACCGAGGCCCGCTCCTACGTGCTCGCCCGCTGCCCGGCGGCGGTGCCGGTCGACGTGCCGTGCCGCGAAGCCACCGGCCTGGTGCTGGCGGCAGCGGTGGTGGCCGCGGAGAACGTGCCCCCGTTCGCCAACAGCGCCGTCGATGGTTACGCGGTGGTCGCCGCCTCCGTGGCCGCTGCCCCGGTCGAGCTGCCGGTCGTCGGCGAGGTGGCGGCCGGTGCGCACACCGACCGGGTGCTGCAGCCGGGTGAGGCGATTCGCATCATGACCGGTGCCCCTGTGCCGGCGGGCGCCGATGCCGTCGTGATGGTGGAGGACACCGAGCTGCTCGGTGACCGCCGAGTCGACGGTGGCGTGCGAGTGAGGGTGCGGCGGTCGGTGGCGGTCGGCGTCGCCGTGCGTCGCGTGGGCGACGACGTGCGGGCCGGTGCGGCGCTGTACCCGGCCGGCACGTTCGTCACCCCGGCAGTGGCCGGTGTGCTGGCCAGCGTCAATGCGGCCGTCGTCTCGGTGGTGCCACGGGCGCGAGTGGCTGTGCTCTCCACCGGCGACGAACTGATCGACGATGGCTCGCCGCTGCAGCCCGGCCAGATCCGCGAGAGCAATCGCACGATGCTGCTGGGTGCCGTGCGCGATGCCGGATGCGACGCGGTCGATCTCGGCATCGTGCGCGACGACGAGACCGTGCTCGAGCGCGTGCTGCGCGACGCCGCAGCGACCTGCGATGCCATCGTCACCAGTGGCGGTGTCAGCATGGGCGACTACGACGTGGTGAAGGCCGTGCTCTCGCAGATCGCCGACATGCGCTGGATGCAGATCGCGATCAAGCCGGCCAAGCCGTTTGCGTTCGGCCTGCTGGCCACCGGCCCGGATGGCGCTGCGCGGCACGTCCCGGTGTTCGGCCTGCCGGGCAACCCGGTCAGTTCGCTGGTCAGCTTCGAGCTGCTCGCTCGCCCCGCACTTCGGCAGATGATGGGTCACACCGTCATCGACCGGCCACTGGTGGCGGCCATCGCCGACGACGGCCTGCCTCGTCGTCACGACGGCAAGACCCACTACGTGCGTGTGTTCGCCGCGTTCGCGGCCGACGGTCGTGTGCACGTTCGTTCCGTCGGTGCGCAGGGCAGCCACCAGCTGGCGGCCACCTCGCAGGCCAACGCCATTGCGGTCGTGCCCGATGGCGACGGTGTGCCCGCCGGCGGCGATGTCGCCACGATGCTCCTCTCGTTGGGAGCAACCTCGTGAGCGTGGCTGTCGTGAGTGTGGGTAGTGTGACGCAATGGACCTGATCGACCCGTTCGGTCGCACGATTCGCGATCTGCGCATCTCGGTCACCGACCGCTGCAACTTCCGCTGCACGTACTGCATGCCCGAGGAAGGCATGAAGTGGGTGCCGCGCAGCGAGGTGCTCACCTTCGAGGAGATCGAACGGCTGGCGCGCCTGTTCGTCGAGCGCTTCCAGGTCGACGGCCTGCGCCTCACCGGCGGCGAGCCCACGATGCGCGCACACTTGCCGGTGCTGGTGCACAAGCTGGCNNCACGAGTTGCGCGATGCCGGCCTGCAGCGGCTCAACATCAGCCTCGACACGTTGGTGCGCGAGAAGTTCCTGCAGATGACCAAGCGCGACGAGCTCGAGCGCGTGCTCGACGGCATCGAGGCCGCCAAGGAGGCCGGCTTCGCGCCGGTGAAGATCAACGCCGTCGTCGAGCGGGGCGTCAACGACGACGAGATCGTCGCGCTGGCCCGCTTCGGCCGCGACCACGACGTGGAGATGCGCTTCATCGAGTTCATGCCGCTCGACGCCACCGGCCACTGGCTCAACGACAAGGTGGTCGGCCAGGACGAGATCGTCGCTGCGCTGTCGGCCGAGTTCCCGATGGAGCTGGTGCCCGCTCGTGGCGCCGCCCCCGCCGACCGCTGGCGTTACCTCGATGGTCGCGGCATGGTCGGCGTCATCCCCACGGTGACGAAGCCGTTCTGCGACGACTGCGACCGCGTGCGCCTCACCGCCGACGGGCAGTTCCGCACCTGCCTGTTCGCCACCACCGAGTTCGACCTGCTCAAGCTGATGCGCGCCGGCGCCACCGACGACCAGGTGGCGGCCGAGATCCAGCGCGCGGTCGGCACCAAGTGGGCCGGTCACCAGATCAACCAGGTCACGTTCGTGCGCCCTCGCCGGTCGATGAGCCAGATCGGCGGCTGAGCCGGCGCCGGCCGGTCGGCCGGTCGACTCGGCAGTAGGGTCGTCACGATGAACGTTCGTGTGGCGCTGGGGGCGGCGATGGCAGGGGTGCTGCTCGCCGTTGGCACACAGGTCGACACCGTCACGCACGCCGTCGATCGTTCCGCTCACCACGCGTTCGCGGTCAGCGCTGTTGGCGGTGCGGCCGTCGCCACCAGCCCGGCAGTTCGGCTGACGCCGCCCGTGCCGCCCACTTCGCCGCCCACTTCGCCGGTGCCCCCGCCCTCGTCGGGCCCCAGCCTGGGCGGGTGCGCGATGTACCCCGCCGACAACGCCTGGAACAGCAACATCCGCAATGCGCCGTTGCTGGCCAACAGCACGCAGATGATCAACTACATCCAGGCACACGGCAGCGACAACCTGCACCCCGACTTCGGCGAGAACCCGTCGTACGGCATCCCGTTCGTGGTGGTGCCGCAGAACCAGCCGCTGGTGCCCATCAGCTACGACGCGTACGGCGACGAGAGCGAGCCGGGGCCGTTCCCGATCCCGCTCGACGCCCCCGTCGAGGGTGGCAGCGATCGTCATGTGCTGGTGCTGCGCCAGGGCACGTGCACGCTGTTCGAGCTGGGCGTGGCGCGGCGCAACGGCAGCGGCTGGCTGGCGGCCGGCGGCGCCGTGTTCGACCTCACCAGCAACGCGCTGCGACCGCTGGGGTGGACCAGCGCCGATGCCGCCGGCCTGCCCATCCTGCCCGGCCTCGTCCGCTACGACGAGGTCGCCGCCGGGCACATCGATCACGCGATCCGCATCACGTTCGGCAGCACCCGCCGCGGCTTCGTGCTGCCCGCCACTCACTTCGCCTCGTCGATCACCGATGTCAACGCGCCCGCAATGGGCCAGCGATTGCGGCTCAAGGCCGGTTATGACATCAGCAGGCTCACCGGTCAGGCGCGGGTGATCGCGGTGGCGATGCAGAACTACGGCGTCATCGTCGCCGACAACGGCAGCAACTGGTTCTTCCAGGGCGCGCCCGATCCCGGGTGGGTCGACGACGACCTGAATCAGTTGAAGAGCATCCCCGGCTCGGCGTTCGAAGCGGTCGACACCGGCCCTGTGCGCACGTCGTGAGTTCAGCGAACGCGCTGCGTGACGCGGTCGGCGGCGGTGGGGGTACTACAGTTCCGTGACGGATGAGTGACCTGACTTTCACACACCTCGATCCCATGGGTCGGGCTCGCATGGTCGACGTGACCCCGAAGGATCCCACCCACCGCCGGGCTGTCGCTCGCGGCAAGGTGTTCATGCAGCCCGCCACTACGGCAGCTGTTGTCAACCGTGAGGTCAAGAAGGGCGACGTGCTCGCGGTCGCCCGCGTTGCCGCCATCCAGGCCGCCAAGCGCACCAGCGACATGATTCCGCTGTGTCACCCGCTGCTGGTGGGCTCGGTGCAGGTCAACTTCGAGATCGGCGACGACTTCATCGAGATCGAGGTGCAGGTCGACACCGTCGATCGCACCGGGGTGGAGATGGAGGCGCTGCACGCCTGCGCGGTGGCGGGGCTCACCATCTACGACATGTGCAAGTCGGCCGATCGAGCGATGGTGATCGGCGAGATCGCGCTCTGGGAGAAAACGGGCGGGCGGTCCGGTACGTACCGTCGACCCGCTAACATTGCATCCGATGTTACGAACGTAGTAGAACCGTAACGAAACGGATGTCGGAAGTTGCCAGGAAGTTCAGGCACCAGACACTCGGAGATTTCTTGTGAACACCATGCGGACATCACTTTCAACTTCCATCGAGAAGCCTTCCATCGAGAAACAGGGTGCTCACTGATGCAGCCCGTCGTCCTCCTTGCCGTCGCTGCCGTCTGGGCCGCCGTCATCATCCCGCCGCTGCTGCGGTCACGGGTCGAGAACCGGCCGAATTCCTCGGTCACCGACTTCCGTCGCCAGCTCTCCACGTTGCAGCGGGCCGTGCCCACTCGCACGATGGTGCCCATGCGCGGCATGGCTCGCCCGCTCGCGCAGGCGCCCCAGCAACGCCAAGCAGCGCACGGCCACCCCGGCCAGGTCCGGCGTGCCACGTCGTTCCAGGGCACGTCGTTCCAGGGCTCGTCGCCCGCCACCCGTCAAGCGCTGCACTCGGTGTCGCTCACCGGCGCTCCCCAGCGCAGTCACACCGGCCAGGCCGACAACACCGCCGGGCACCGCCAGATGCACCTGCACAAGGTCAGCCAGCGCGAGGTCGTTCGCCGGCGCCGGGCAAACGTGCTGTTCGTGCTCGTGGCCACCGTCGGTGTCACCGGCTTCCTCGCCGCCACCACGCACGCCGATGCAATGGTGTACGCGTTCGCCTTCTCGTTCGTGTCGCTGTGCGGCTACTGCTACAAGCTGGTGCAGATCCGCAACTACGAGATCGATCGCAGCTACGGCGAGCAAGCCTGGTTCAACGCGGCCTGACGCCGCTACACTCGGGCACTCCAACGGGGGTGTAGCTCAGTTGGCAGAGCGCAGCAATCGCACTGCTGAGGCCCGGGGTTCAATTCCCCGCACCTCCACCCGGTAGTTCGAAGCCCTTCCCATACGGGAAGGGCTTCGTGCGTTGTAGGGCTGCGACCGCTCCGTTCAGCACCGAATGCGCGCGCTCCGATCCCGCGGTGAACCGGTGGCCGGCTGGACGCCGCATGCGAGGTGCTGGGCGAGACCGGCGCTCTCGACGACGGCTGACTCACTCGCTGGTGGGGCCGGTGAACTCGGCGGGTCGCTTCTCGAGGTGGCTCATCAAGCCTTCGCGAGCATCGGGGCCGCCGAAGCCGTAGAACTCGTAGGCCAGCGAGGCATCGAAGATGGGGCCGGCTTGACGGTACCAATGGTTCAGCGTGTGCTTGGTCCAGCGGATCGCGGCCTGCGCCATGCCTGCCAGCTGCACCGCCACCTCCACGGCGCGGCGCTGCACCTCGTCGTCGTCGACGCACAGCGACACCAGGCCGATGCGCTCCGCTTCCTCGCCGGTGAGCGTGTCGCACGTGAGCAGGTAGTACTTCGCCTTCGCCATTCCACACAGCAACGGCCAGCAGATGGCGGCGTGGTCGCCGGCGGCGACGCCCAGGCGAGTGTGGCCGTCGATGATGCGGGCGGTGCGCCCGGCCACTGACACATCCGCCAGCAGCGCGCACACCAGCCCGGCGCCAACGGCCGGGCCATGGATCGCCGACACGATCGGCTTCGAGCAGTTGATCACGTTGTTGACGATGTCGCGGGCTTCGCGCAGGGTTCGAGTACGAGCGGCGTAGTCGGTGGTGAGCTCGTCGAGCAGCTGGAAGCTGCCGCCGGCGCTGAACGCCTTGCCGGCGCCTTGGATGACCGCGGCGCGCACTGACGGGTCGCGATCGATGCGCAGCCACACGTCGGCGAGGTGGGCGTGGCCCTGCGGGGAGACGGCGTTGAGGCCGGGGCCGTCGAGCGTGATGCGCAACACACCGTCGGCCGGTCGATCGAAGGTGAGCGTGGGGAACAGCGCTGCGTACTCACCGGTGTCGATGTCGGTGCCGGGAGCGGTGCCGGGAGCGGTGTCGTGGGCGTGAGGGTCGGCCATGCGCGCGACACTACGGGGCGACCACCGAACCGGATGGGTGGACGCGCGTCACGCGGCAGGAAGCGACATGGCGAACCGCTGCGGATAGCGTGACGCGCACTTCGAAGGGAGGTCCCACACCATGGACCGAATCTTGATCGACGACCTGCGTGTGCTCACCGTCATCGGCGCTCTGGCGCACGAGCGTGAGATCGCACAACCCATCCGCATCGACCTGTCCATCGGTGTCGACCTGCACGAGGCAGGCCGCAGCGACGACCTCGCAGCCACCGTGCACTACGGCCTGGTGTGCGAACGCGTCACCGAGCTGGCTCGCGACAGCAAGGACATCCTGCTCGAGCGGTTGGCCGCGAAGGTGGCCGATGTGGTGCTCGAGTTCGACCTGGTCGACGAAGTGGAAGTGACACTCACCAAGCTGCGCCCGCCGATTGCCGAAGACGTGCAGAGCACGGCGGTGAGGATCGTACGCACGCGTGCCGAAGCGGCAGCGCCACCGCTGGTGGCGCACTCTGCGTTCATCGCGCTGGGCAGCAACCTCGGCGACCGCGAGCGCTACCTGCGCTTCGCGGTGAGCGAGCTGAGCAACGTGGTGGCCATGTCGCAGGTCTTCGAGACGGCACCCGTCGGCGGCCCCGACGACCAGGGCGCGTACCTCAACATGGTCGTGCAGATCGAGACCCCGCTCGACCCGTACGCGCTCATCCGTCGCTGCCAGCGCATCGAGGCCAACGCGCTGCGCCAACGCATCGTGCACTGGGGCCCTCGCACGCTCGATGTCGACCTGCTGTTCTACGACGACATCAACATCACCAGCGAGGCGCTCACCGTGCCGCACCCGCGCATCTTCGAGCGCCGTTTCGTGCTGGCGCCGCTCAGCGAGCTGGCTCCGCAGCTGTGCCCGCCCGACTGGGAAGCCACGCTGCCGCCCAGCGAGATCCACGCTCGCGGACCGCTCGTTCTCTGAATGCGCCTCGACCTACTCGCCGGCAATGCGACGCTCGAACGATCGCACCTTCGCGGGGTAGTGCACGCGCCCGAACTCGGGGTGGTTGCGGATGACGATCTCCAGCAACTCGTCGTGCTGAGCGGTCTCCTTCCACGGCAGCGCGATGTACAGCGGCAGGCCGAACACGCGCATCGCGTCGAGGTTGCTGTAGACCCGCTTCTGGTACAGGTAGCGCTCGTCCCACGGCCAGTTGCTGGGGGCGAAGCCGGTGCCCGGGTCGAGCACGCAGCGCGTGCGCAGGCCGTAGCGGTCGGCGTCGCGCAGGCGAGCATCGAAGAACTCGATGATCGCCTCCACCGGGTCGCGCTGCACCATCTCCATCGCTCGTGGGTTCGGCCCGCTCAGGAACGGCACCACGATGGGCACATCGAACTCGGTGGCCACCTGCCACATCTCGTCGCTCTGCATGCCGTCGGCAGCGTTGATCACGGTGGCGCCCGCTTGCAGTGCGCGGCGCAACACCTCCGGGCGCCAGGTGTCGACGCTCATCGGCACGCCCAGCGTTGCCAGCGCCGGCACCACGACGCGCAGGCGTTCCCACTCGGCTTCCCAGGCCACCACCGTGGCGGCATCGGTGCTGCCCTGGCCGCCCAGGTCGAGGCCGTCGGCGCCGTCGGCCAGCAGCCGGCGAGCACGAGCCAACGCTTGCTCGGGCCCGGCCACGATGGAGTCGGCGTTCAACGAGTCGGGGCTGGCGTTCACGACGCCGTACAGGAACATGCGCAGGGATGCTACGAGCCACTCGCTGCCGAACGACTCGCTGTGCGACCAGCTGGCGGCGGGCCGGCCCGATGAGCGCGGTCCGCACCTTCGAGGTCGACGACTGCGCGCTCGACCTGCTGCTCGCAGCGAAGCAGGGGCGCACCGTCTCGGTGTGCATCCCGTGCCGCGACGAGGCGGCCACGATCGGTCCACTGGTCAGCATGGTGCGCCATGCGCTGATGCGGCGGGTGCCACTGGTCGATGAGCTGATCGTGCTCGACGACCGCAGCACCGACGACACGGCGGCTGTGGCGGCCAGCGCCGGAGCCACCGTGCTGCCCATCGAGGAGCTGCACCTGTTGCACGGTGTTGGGCATGGCAAGGGAAACGTGCTGTGGGCCAGCCTGGCAGCCAGCAAGGGCGATTTCGTGGTGTGGCTCGACGGTGATGTCACCAGCTTCGAGCCGAACTGGATCGCGAAGCTGCTCGCACCCCTCATCGATGACGACTCGGTCGCGCTGGTGAAGGCCATCTTCCATCGGCCGACGCAGATGGGCGGCGGCGGGCGCACCACCGAGCTGGTCACCCGCCCGCTGATGTCGCTGTACTACCCCGAGCTCACCGGGCTGCACCAGCCGCTCGCCGGCGAGTACGCGGGCAGGCGCGAGGTGCTCGAGCAGCTGGCCTTCGTGCAGGGCTGGGGCGTGGAGATCGCGCTGCTCATCGACATCGCCAGGCGCCATGGTGCCGAAGCCATCGCGCAGGTCGACCTTGGCGTGCGCGAGCACCGCCACCGCGGCCTGCACGCATTGTCGGTGCAGGCCGCAGAAGTGATGGCCACGATGCTGGGCCGCGCGCCCGGCGGTTCGCTGCTCACGCCCGGCCACCACTTGTTGCGCCGAGCAGATGGGTCGGAGGTGCCGCTCAACCTGGCCGAGCGACCACCGCTGGCCTCGCTCAGACCGTGATCGTCAGCGCGGCGTTCCAGCCGCCGTCGTTGTTGCCGGTGGCGGTGGCCAGCTCCTGGTCCCAGCCGTCACCGAACACGTTGTCGGCGGCCAGCGACACCCTCGTCAGGTTGCCGACACTGGTCTCGTAGCCGGTGGCGGCGTACACCGTTCGGCAGGCGGCTTCCGGCATCGCGATCTGCGAGGTGGTGATGCGGTTGCTGGCCTCCAAGGCGTCGGCCAGCGTGGGGTAGACCTCGAAGTGGATGTGCGGCCAGCGGCCGTCGTAGCAACCGGGCCAGATGCTCTGAAACGTCACGGTTCCGTCGGCGTCGGTCTCCTGCACCCCGCGCAAGTAGCTGGCATCGGGGGCGGTGTACATCGAGTAGTGGCCGAGCTGGTCGGCGTGCCACAGGTAGACGGCTCCTGCGACGAGCGGTGAGCAACCGTTCGACGAGTCGAGCACGGTGAGAGAGATGGAGGTGGGCACGCCTTCGGCGGTACCGGTGAACGAACCGATGCTGGTGGTGATGTCGCTGCGCACCACATCGGGCTCGGTGAGGATGTCGGGCCCGTTCGAGCCGTCGCCCGGATACGGCCCGGCAGTCTCCTCCGGCACGACAGTGGTGCACGTGGCAACGGCGGCGGTCGTGGTGGCGGTGGTGGCGGCGGTGGCGGCGGTGGTAATGGTCGTGTCGGTGGCCGCACTGCCGGCGGTGGATGCTGCGCTGCCGGCGGCATCGCTGCCGCAGGCCGCGAGTACCGCCAGAGCCCCAGCGCCGGCGAACACCTTCAGCGCGTTGCGCCGCTCCATCAGCCGGCCAAGGTCGACGGCCAGACCACGATCGAAGTCGTCCAGTTCATGTTCCACAGGGGCGTTCCTTTGCAGTATCGGGGGTGATGCGGGCAACGTACGCCGGCGAGCTTGTGCCCGGTTTGCTGCGGGGTAAGGACTTGGTTGGAGCGTGAACGAGGTTGCTGGTGCTACGACACGCTCAGCGCGGTCAGCGGCTGTGTGCTCACCGC
>CXWK01003574.1_pt6 | contig 10050 bp, 9 predicted proteins | sample 590851 | NCBI WGS metagenome assembly CXWK01 (sample SAMEA3498364, study PRJEB10139) | wastewater metagenome | biome: wastewater treatment plant; material: activated sludge | place: Denmark | collected 2014-08-01
GGCCACTTCCACGCCACGATGTTCGGCGGCTTCATCTTCCCGTTCTTCGCCGCGCTCTACTACTGGTACCCGAAGATGACCGGCCGCATGTACAACGAACGGCTGGGCAAGCTACACTTCTGGCTGATGCTGCCCGCCTTTTGGGTGATGAGCATCGGCCAGATGAGCGTCGGTCTGCTGGGCATGCGCCGCCGCATCGCCGACTATGACCCGGCCCTGGGCATCGAGGGCACGCACGTGCTCATCACGCTGTCCGCGCTGGTCATCGGCTGGTCGGTGCTGATCATGATCTACAACCTGGCCTTCAGCCAGCGGCTGCAGCCGCTGGCCGACAAGAACCCGTGGCGCTCGCGCGGGCCGGAGTGGCAGATCATCAGCCCGCCGCCGGAGTTCAACTACGACGTGCCGTTCGAGGTCGTCGGCGATCCGTATGACTATGGCCTGGCCGACACAACCTACATCCGCGACGTGGCCGCCGCCCCTTCGGGCGACTGAGAGAAGAAACCACAGATTACACAGATTCCCCTCTTGAATCTGTGAAATCTGCGTCATCTGTGGTTTCCTAAGGAGAGGAATTGCGTGAACGACAGAAAAGCGGCCGCCTATCGCCTGGGCTGGATCACCCTGATCATCCTGGCCGTGCTGACCGTGGCCGAGTACTTTGTGAGCGTCTATACCGGGTCACTCATCCTGCTGATGATCATGGCCGTGATCAAGGCGGCGATCATCGTCAATAACTTCATGCACATCACGCGCCTGTGGCGGGAGGAGAGTCACTGATGAGCGTTGTCAATCCCGTTCCCGCGGGCAATCCGGCCCACGCGCCATCGCTTGCCGCCGCGCCCGGCGCGGCGCATGAGGCTCACGTCGAGCATGGGCTGCCCTTCGCCCAACAACTGCGGGCCAACCGGCTGGGGCTGTGGCTATTCTGCTTCTCCGAGTTGTTCCTGTTCGGCGCGCTGTTCACGTCGCGCTTCGTCCTGTGGGGCAACACACGACCGGAGTTGAGCCAGGTCATCGGCCTGATCGCCACGTCGGTGCTGCTGCTCAGCAGCTTCTTCATGTACCGCGCCGAGATGGGCGCGGCCCACGGCGACCGGTCGAAGTTCCTCAACGGCGCGCTGCTGGCCGCTGCGCTGGGCACGCTGTTCTTCGTGATGGTCGTCGTGCTGGAGTGGAACGTCTTCGGCCTGGAGGGCAACCTGTTCGGCGTCGAGCTGTTCGGTCACCTGTCGACGGCCGACGGTGTCTACGGCGGCATCTTCTTCGCCATGACCGGCATGCACGCCCTGCACGTGCTGAGCGGCGTCGCCCTGATCCTGATCATCTGGTGGAACGGCCGCCGCGGCCGCTTCACGCCGGAGAACCACTGGGGCGTGGAGGCCACGGCCATCTACTGGCACTTCGTCGACGTTGTCTGGGTGTTCTTCTACCCGGCCCTCTATCTGATGGGCCAGGTGGTCTGAGGCCACTCTTCGCTGAGGTCAATCGTCCTGGGCCGCGGCTGAACGTTCTCTGAGCCGCGGCCCCGGACTATCCCCTTTTGCCCCCCAGCGGCTACAATTGAGGCTATGGATCCCGTCGCCCGGGCGGCGCTGACGTCGTGGAGTTGGCGCCCCGAAGTCATCTTCCCCCTGCTCATTCTGGGCGCGCTGTTCCTTGTCGGCTGGCGGCGGCTGCGGGCGCGCGGCGGGCGCGTCGAAGGGTGGCGCACGTTGGGCGCGGCGTGGCGGCCGGCGTCGTATATCGCCGGGCTGCTGGTGGTCGCCCTGGCGCTCGTCTCGCCGTTCGACGTGCTTGTCCAGCAGTTGTTCTTCATGCACATGATCCAGCACTTGCTGCTGATCATGATCGCCCCGCCGCTGCTGCTGTTGCCCAACCCGCTGCCGTTCCTGCTGTGGGGCCTGCCGGCGCGGCTGCGGCTGGCCGTCGGCGGGATGCTCAACAGCGTCATCCACAAGCAATCGGCCGTCGGCCGCGCCCTGCGCCTGCTGACGACGCCGGTCGCCGTGTGGTTCATCTTCGTGGCCACCATCATCGGCTGGCACGATCCCTCGTTCTACAACGCCGCCCTGCGTAGCGACTGGGTCCACGATCTGGAGCATGTGACCATGTTCGCCGCGGGCATGCTCTACTGGTGGCTCGTCACCGGGGCCGGGCCGCGGCTGCACAAGAACCTCAGCCGCGTGGCCAAAATCGCTTTCATTCTGGCCGTCATCCCGCCCAACATGGCTCTGGGCATCGTCCTGGCCTTCAGCCAGCAGCCCATCTACGGCTTCTACAACGACATGCCCCGTCTGTGGGGCATCTCCGCCCTGGATGACCAGCGCATCAGCGGCGTCATCATGTGGATTCCCGGCAACATGATGCACTTCATGACCGCGCTGGCGATCATCTTCATGATCCTGAGCGGCGAAGGGCGCAAACCGGCGGCCAAGGAAGCGGCCTGGGCCGAGGGCGACGCGCTGGCCGCGCCGGGCATCGCCGGCGGGGGCGGGAGGTAGGGACAATGGCTGAGTTGCCGCGCGCATTGGTCGGTCGCCGCTGGCGGTGGGTGACGCTGGTCGTGCTGGCCCTCATGCTGGTGCTGGCCCGGCTGGGCATCTGGCAACTCGACCGGCTGGCCGAGCGCCGGGCGGCCAACGTCCAACTTGAGGCGGCTCTGGCGGCCGCGCCCATCGACCTCAACGCCGCGGCCGCGGCCTACGCCGGGGTGTCGCCGGGCGACGTCTCGGCCGACCTGGCCGACCGTGACGTGACCGCGGCCGGCGAATACGACTTCGCGCAGCAGCACGTCGTCGTGCTCCAGAACTGGAATGGCCAGCCGGGCGTCCATCTGCTGACGCCGCTGGTGCTGGCCGGCGCATCGGGTGACACGCCCCAGGCCGTTCTCATCGACCGCGGCTGGATTCCTGAAGCCGAGCGCGAAGCGGGCGGCGCCTTCACCGAGGCCACCGGGCCACAGTCGGTGACCGGCTACGTAACCTTGACGGAGACGCTGCGCCGCCGCACGGCCGAGTCCGTGGCCCCGGCGACGCCTGACGACGAGATCTTCCGCGTCGACATCGCCGCGCTGCAAGAGGAGTTGCCCTACCGGCTGTTGCCGTTCTACGTGATGGCCGCCCCGGTTCCGGGCGACGACACGCTGCCAGTCGAGATCGCCAAGGAGATCGACCTGTCCGAAGGGCCACACCTGGGCTACGCCATGCAGTGGTTCATCTTCTCGTTGGGTCTGGGCGCGGGCTACGTCCTGTACGTCAACCACTCGCTGCGGCGCGAAACGACGGCCAGGCCGGTCGCGCCGCCGCCGGCCTCTGCATGAGTTCAACCTGAGTAAGTGCGTGTCACCGTGTTGACACCATAAGGCCACACTATAATAGATAGCTTGCGACGGGTAGCCTCGTCCTCACCCGGCGGGTGGCTGCGCGAATCTCTCTAACATGGAGTGGGGCAGTATGGAAACAAGTGGTCGTTTGCGAGAAGGGTGGCCCTCTTTCCTGCTCGTCTGGGCCATGCTCCTGATCGCCAGCATGGCGATCTTACAGGCCGACCTGATCGACGGTCTGTACGTCGTGCCGGTTGCGGCCACGCTGGCCCTGCTATCCGGCTGGCTGCTGGGCAAGAGCGTCTTCTCCGAGCGCACCGCCCACACCATTGCCCTCATCTATGGCCTGTTCTTTGTCACCTGGCTGGTCGGCTCAACGCTGCCCCTTGAGGGGCCGTGGCGCGAACGCATCTTCGACTTGCTGAGCCGGCAGGTGGATTGGTTGCAGAAGTTGCGCGACGGCGGTACCAGCCGCGATGGCATCGTCTTCGTCATTCAGACGACGGGCGTCTTCTGGCTCTTGGGCTATCTGGCCGGCTGGTACACCTTCCGCCGCCCCCACGTCTGGCGCGTCATCATCCCCACCGGCGTGGTGTTGCTCAGCGTCGTCTACTACTACAACGGCCCCAAGCCGCTGCTCATTTATCTGGCCATCTACACCCTGCTGGCCCTGCTGTTCGTGGCCATCACCTACCTGACCGGCGAAGAGAGACGCTGGCGCAGCGAGGCGGTGCGCTATGACCGGGCCATCCAGTTCGATTTCCTGCGCGCCGGGCTTATGGCAGCGCTGCTGGCGCTGTTGATGGCCTGGAGCCTGCCGGGGCTGAAGGCCAACACCGGCTTCAGCGAGGCGCTGACCACCGCCGGCGGGCCGTGGCGCTCGTTCCAGGACACCTGGACACGGCTCTTCTCGTCGCTGCGCTCCTATGGCGCGGGCACCAGTGATCCCTATCAGGACACGATGGTGCTGGGTGGGCCGCGCACGGTCGGCAATACGCTGGTGATGGACGTGCGCGTGTCGCAGGAGTTGCCCTACGGCGTCTACTGGCAGGCCATCGCCTATGACAGCTACCTCGATGGCGGCTGGCGCGTGGTCGATAACGATGTGGAGCCGGTGACCCACTTCCCCGAAGATGGGCCGCTCAATTTGCCCAACGTTCAGGGGCGCGAGGTCATCACCCAGACCGTTACCAACTATCTGCCCAACTCCAGCTTCATCTATGCCGCGCCGGAAGTGCTGAGCACCGACAAGCAGATGCTCGTGGACGCCACCTATGACGTCGATAGTCGGGCATTGGTTACGGCGCTGCGCTCGCGCTTCATCCTGCGGCAGGGCGACCAGTATCAGGTGGCCTCGCGCGTCTCCACGGCCGACGCCACCAGCCTGCGCGCCGCGTCCACCGTCTACCCGCAGTGGGTGCAGGATCGCTACCTGCAACTGCCCGACACCCTGACGCCGCGCACGCTCGATCTGGCCGCGCAACTCACGACCGGCTACGCCAATCCCTACGACAAGGCCATTGCCGTGCGCGATTACCTGCGCACCAACATCGACTACAATGACCAGATCGCCGCCGCGCCGGAAGGGGTCGAGCCGCTCGATTACGTACTGTTTGAGCTTCAGGAGGGCTACTGCACCTACTACGCCTCGGCCATGGCTGTCATGTTGCGCTCACAGGGCGTGCCGGCGCGGGTGGTCAGCGGCTACGCGCTGGGCGAGTATGACCCGCTGGCCCAAAACTACCGCGTCCGCGCCGTCAACGCCCACACCTGGGTCGAGGTCTACTTCCCCAACTACGGTTGGATTCACTTCGAGCCGACGCAGTCGATCCCCGTTGTCGAACGGCCCACGACAGCAACCGACGGGGCTCTCACCCCGCCCGTCCCCTTGTCCAACGCTGTACCGTTCGGGCTGGACGAAGAACTGGCCGACGTGGAACGGGCCGACGGTCTGCTGGACGGCGTCGGTGACCAGGCCAATCGCGGTCTGCTGGCCGACGTCCCCTGGTGGCAGGTAGCCATCGGCGTAACGCTGCTGCTCATCGCCGGGACGGCAATATGGGCGGCCAACCGTTACAACCGCGGCATCGAGGGCGACGTGGGCCGCAGCTACCTGCGTCTGGGCGAGTGGGCGCGCTTCCTGGGCATCCCCTGGCGGACCACGCAGACGCCCTATGAGCAGGCCGACGCGCTGGTGGCCGTCGTGCCCCAGGGGCAGCAGTCGATCCGCAACCTCACCCGCCAGTACGTGCTGCGCCTGTTCAGCCCGGCGCGCGCCACCGAGGTCGACTTCGATCCCCACCGGGAGTGGCGCCGCCTGCGGCCCGTGCTGCTGCGCCAGGGCGTGGTCAACTTCCTCAATCGCTCGCGGGGCGAGAAGAAGTAGGAAGAATAGCACGCAGATGACGCCGATTTACGCGGATAAGAACCGATTTCTCAACAGGGGCCATCAGGTTAATCAGCGTCATCTGCGTACCTTATTCTCTGCTATAATATTCCCTTGGGTGGCCGGACTTCGGCCGCCATTAAACCGTAGGCGGCGACTTGCCTCACGAGACAGTACCACACGTGGATCAGCCAATCGGCAACCAGGGCGCGCTGTCGTCCGTGGCCCGCGCCGCCGACCTGCTACGGCAAATCGAGCGGATGCAGGCGCTCATTGCCGACCAGCAGCGCAGCCTGATGCGCGCCCCGGACGAAAGCACGCGGGCGGCCGCGCTGCGGGCCACCGGGCTGTTGGTGCGGCAACTGGCCGATCTCCAGGAATCGGTGCGCCGGCTCGACCGCGACCTGCAAGCCCAGGCCACCGAGCAGGGGCGGTTGCGCGCCCTGCAGGGTGTCGGCGCCGCCATCAACTCCTCGCTCGATCTCGACGTGGTACTCCAGCAGGTCATGGACGCCATCGTCCGCCTGACGCGGGCCGAGCGGGCCATGCTGCTGCTTGATAACGACGGCGAACTGGAAGTCAAGATGGCCCGCAATCTGTCGCGGGAGACGCTGGACGCCGACTCGCTCGACATCAGCCGCAGCATCGTCCGCCGCGTAGCCGAGACGGGCGAGGCGGTGGTGACGATCAACGCCCAGGAAGACGAGCGCTTCGCTTCGCAACACAGCATCGTCAGTTACAAACTGCGCTCCATCCTCTGCGCGCCGCTGAAGATCAAGGGCGAAACCATCGGCGTCCTCTACGCTGACAACCGCGTGGCCAGCGGCATCTTCGGCGACGCCGACCGCGATCTACTGGCGGCCTTTGCCGACCAGGCGGCCGTGGCCATCGACAACGCCCGCCTGTTCCGCGCGGTGATGGAGTTCAAGCAACTGCTGGACAACGTCTTCGCCTCCATCGCCAGCGGCGTCATCACCATCGACGCCGCCGACCGCATCGCCCTCTACAATCGCGCCGCCGAGCGTATCCTGGGCGTGCCGGCCGAGTCGATCCTGCTGCGCACCTACCGCACCGTGTTGCCGCTGCTGGGCCTGCCCATTGACGCCCTGGTGGAGGCGGTGAAGCGCGACGGCCAGACGCAGATGGCGGAGATCGACCTGACGGCCGTTCGCCGTCGCGCCGGCCCGACCACTGTCAGCCTGACCGTCTCGCCGCTGCGCTCGCCGGCCAACGAGGAGCTCGACGGCGTGGCCCTGCTGCTCGACGACGTGTCGGAGAAGAAGCGCGTGGAGAGCCTGCGGCGCTATCTGCCGCCGGCGCTGGTCGATCGTGTGCGCGACCTGGACGCGGCGCAACGGCCGCAGCGCCGCACGCTGACCGTCCTCTTTGCCGATGTCCGCGACTTCAGCAGCTATGGCGAATACCTTGACCCCGAGGCGCTCATCGACCTGGTCAACGGCTTCTTCTCCGAGGCGGTGGCGGCCATCAGCGAGCACCACGGGCTGATCGACAAGTTCACCGGCGATGCGGTGATGGCCCTGTTCAACACGCCGCTCAACCCGCAGAACAACCACATCGAACAGGCTGTGTTGGCCGCGCTGCGCATCCGGGCGCGGCTGGCCGACTACCGGCGCGGCCTGCCGCCGGACAAGGTGCTCCACGTCGGCATCGGCGTCCACACCGGCGAGGCGGTCGTCGGCAACGTGGGCAGCGAACAGCGCAAGGATTACTCGGCCGTGGGCGATGTGGTGAACCTTTGCAAGCGGCTACAGGAGATGGCCGGGCGCGACGAAATTCTGGTCAGCCGCATCGTCCATGATCGCGTGCGCCACTTCGTGCGCGCCGAACCGCTGCCGCCGGTGCAGGTGAAGGGGCGGCAGACGTTGGAAGAGGTCTACCGGCTGGTCGGGATCGTGTGAGATAAGCAGGACACAGAGGACACGAAGGAGCACGGAGGGCACGGAGGAAGAAATCATGTTTCTTCCTCCGTGCCCTCCGTGCGTCTCCGTGCCCTCCGTGTCCCTCTTACTCCGGCAGGAAGGCGTGCGGCGGGGGGTCGTCGATGGGTTCTTCGTCGGGGAAGGGTGGCAGGTCGAACAGCTTGCGCCAGGCGTAGTTGCCGAACAGCTTCAGCGAGGCGATGAGCGGTGCGGCCAGAATCGCGCCCAGGATGCCGGCCAGCGACGCGCCCATGAACAGGCCGACGATGACGATGATCGGGTGCAGGTCCAGCGCCCCGCCGACGATGCGCGGCACCAGCAGGTGGTTCTCCAACTGCTGGATGACGATCATCAAGGCCAGGATGACCAGCGCGTATTGCCACGACGCCAGCCCCAGGTAGTTGCTCGGCTGGAAGAAGGCCACGATGATGGTGACGCCGGCGCTGATGACCGGGCCAACGTTGGGCAGGAACTCCAGGAAGCCGGCCAGTAGCCCCAGCGCCAGCGAGTTCTGCACGCCCAGCAACGTCAGACCGATCCACACCGTCAGGAAAATGACCAGCGACAGGATGATCTGGCCGCGCAGGTAGGCGCTCCAGACGTGACGCAACTGGGGCATCAGCCGTTCGGCGTCTTCGCGGTAGCCCGGCTGCTGGGCGAAGCTCTTGACGTAGCCGCCCAGGCGCGGCAGGTCGGTCGCCAGGTAGATGGACAGGACGAAGATGAAGAGCAAATTGAAGACCGTGCGCACGGTGGAGGAGGCGAAGCGGCCGACGACGTTGCCGCTCTGGCTGAGCAGCGGCTCGACCAGGCCGAGCAACTGCTCCGGCAGCCGATCCCAGGCGATGACGCTGGGATCAAATGACAGCGGGCCGATGGTGATCGGTTCGGTGCGGTTGACGAGCATGGCGATGGATGCGGCCACGTTCTCGACGAGCGCCGGGGCCTGCTCGATCAGGTTGACCGCCTGTTGATAGGAGGCGACGCCCAACGCAAAGAAGCCGCCGATGAGCGCCGCGGCCAGGATGAGATAGACGACGGCGATGACGATGCCGCGCCGGATGTTGGTGCGCCGGTCGATGAAGACGATGAGCGGGTCGAGTAGATAGGCCAGAATGGCGGCGACGACGAGCATAGCCAGCAGGGTGCGGAAGCGCATGACCAGCAGGGCCAACAGCAGCAGACCGGCTACGACCACGATGGTCTTTGTCGTGCGGCTCCACGGCGGCGAACTGTTGGGGGGCATTGGCTCGACAATCACGGGCAACTCCGGCAAACGTCTCTGAAGGATACGGCTTTGGGGTGGGTTTGGCAAGCGCTATCAAGTGTTCGACCTGACAGGTGGGCGGCCAACTAGGTTATCGTCATTGCCAGAGAAATGGCCGCCCACCTGTCAGGTCTCGATGGTCACTCTAAAGGGCCTAGCCGGCCGGCATGGGCGGGGGTTGCTCTATCGGCAGCGGCCGCGGCGGCGGCAGGTGGGCGGGGATGGGGCCGGTCGCCTGCTTGCGAACGATGAACAGCAAGTAGGCCCCGCCATCCTGCGCGGCCGGCTCTTCGTAGAACGGCCGCACCCAGCGCTCCGTCGGCCCCAGGCTGCTCTCCCACGGGGCGACGATCCAGTGGCCGGTCAGGGCGTGGAGGGCGGCCGAGGGCAAGCCCTGCACGTGGCCGAACTCCAGCGCCCGCAGCGCGCCGCGCGAGAAGTAGTACTGCCAGCGCTCCACGGCGAAACCGGCCGCGGCCAGCCGGTTGGCCCACGTCTCCGGCGAGTCGGTGTGGGCGTGGCGCGAAATGGTGTTGAACAGCCGCCGGTAGCGCCCGGCCAGACCGTCCAGCCGCAGCCGCTCGAAGAAGGCCGCGCCGCCCAGGTACTCGGTGAAGAAGTGGCTGGGCGTGGTGATGACGAAGCGCGCCCCCGGCTTCAGAACCCGATTGACCTCGGCCAGCACCGGCGGCAGGTCGGGGATGTGCTCCAGCACGGAGTTGCTGAAGGCGCTGGCGAAGGTGTCGTCGGCGAAGGGCAGCCGGTCGCCCAGGGCCTGGATGGGCAGATGGTACTTGTCGGCGCGCACGGCCTTCTGCAACGGCCCCCACCACGGGTCGATGCCGGCGGTGAGCGTCCGGTCGGGGAAAGTCATGGCCGCGAAGTGACCGTCGCCGCAGCCCACGTCGAGCGTCGGCTCCGGCAGGGGGATGAGCGGGTAGAAGCGCGCCTCCACCGCCCGCAACAGGGCGCGGAAGGCGGGGAGGGATTTGAGTTGTTGCCAGAGGAGGTCGGTCATCAGTGTTTAGTAGGTCAGTATTCAGTGGGTCAGTATTCAGTAGGTCAGTATTCAGTGGGTCAGTAGGTCAGTAGGTCAGTCGTTGGTCGGTAGTCCCTAACCCCTAATCCCTAA
>CXWK01099670.1_pt3 | contig 10045 bp, 13 predicted proteins | sample 590851 | NCBI WGS metagenome assembly CXWK01 (sample SAMEA3498364, study PRJEB10139) | wastewater metagenome | biome: wastewater treatment plant; material: activated sludge | place: Denmark | collected 2014-08-01
GCAAAGTACTCCCATAATCTTATCATTCCTTTCACGTCGATGAGTGCATCATGAGCACCAACAAGTGTCTCGTCGAACGCCCTTTTATATATCTCAGTCATCTTACCTTTCTCACCGAATCCCTTGAATGTACGCATTGCACACTCCCATGTATAGTCCTCAAAGTCAGAGCCCATCATTCGTTTGTCGAACGATGCATTGAATGCCACCATCTTGCCGCCTGTCTTGCGCGATAGATTACATGCAGTCTTCAGTCTCGAGTATACTGCATCTTTGTCCTCACCACGTGCACGTAGATCTTTGAGAGTGATTCCGTGTACCTTTGCAGCCGCTGGGTTGATTGTGCAATGTACATCGATCAGATCGCAGACAGTGAATAGTTCATGGCCGACAGTCGTCGCACCGACCTCTTCGTAGTATTTAACGATGTATGCTAACTGTATGACCTTGTCATACTTGGACAGTCCACTTGTTTCTGTGTCGATGAATACATCTACACGACCTGGAATATCTATCCGACCCTTGATAAGATCGCGCATCAACGCCATATCGCCTTCTGCATCCATTTTTTCGAACGCAGTTATGAGTGTTTGGATAATCGACATCGTGTTTGTTTGTGGGAATGACGAGACCTTCAAAAAAGATGTGACGCGCGGAGATCATTTAGTGAGGATGAGTAACTCGAGATTGATGCGAGCTGAGATCCATTGTTTGGTGTTATGAGAGACTGAGATCACTGTGCCTGATGTTGTGTAGAATGTACACTCTGTACCATTGTAAGTTACTTTCTCCGATGTATACTTCTCACCACTTGGATAGACATAGATATTAGCCATCGATGCATCTGGGTGATAGAGATTGTGAACATCGAAGAGAATCATCTTCCCCAAGTTGGATGTGAAGATGCTGCGATTCAACTTGCGGATCTCGCCAGAATATTCTACACGTGTCGGGATTTCATGGCGATCTTCGATGATGATGCATAGCGGTGTTGCATATATCTTGCCTGATGGTGTTGTGATGTTGACTCGGTTTGATGAGGGGGAGTCATTGTGGATCACTGTCATGATCTCTGGAGGTGATGGTGGAAAACAGACGGCGACTGATGTATCATTACCGATGATAGAGAAGGATGAGTTGGTGATGCTGTAATTCATTGGGTATCTTGACAGGGTGGCGAAGCGATCAAAAAAGAGAGAGTTGGGGTACGTCTTTTTTAAGGGGTTGTGGCAGTATGTGTGGCATGCTTCGAAGATGTGGGGGGAGGAGTGTGTGACAGTTTCTTAGGTGTGACAGGTGTGTGACAGTTTCTTAGGTGTGACAGGTGTGTGACAGATATGGTACAGTTAGTTTGACAGGTGTGCGACAGGTGTTTGACAGGTGTGTGACAGGTGTTTGACAGATATGGTACAGTTAGTTTGACAGGTGTGTGACAGATATGATACAGTTTCTTAGGTGTGACAGTTTCTTAGGTGTGACAGTTTCTTAGGTGTGACAGTTTCTTAGNNNNATAGGTGTGACAGTTTCTTAGGTGTGACAGTTGTGTGACAGTTTCTTAGGTGTGACATGTGATGAATGCATCACTTTTTTGGCATGTGATTCTTAATCACTCTAAATTGCTTGAGGAATGTGGGTATTAGCCACTATGGAAGTCTTAGTGAGACCGCTCCAATACATTCCAGATTCTATCGTTCGAGCGCTGTCGAATCCGATGTCGTTTCAAGGCATCATCGCATAAGGTTCTAGGAAACCCGATGCAATGATCCGAGATCCTCCAAAGGCATTCTGACTCGTCAGATATTGTCTGGGTAGTAAAGTTGCTTTCCAAGGTCAGTTAGTTTGATGCCTTCTCGTCGGCACGGCGCCTAGAACGTGTTCGAGTTGAAGGGAATCAAGTTCACATCATTTGGTCGACAGGGTCATAGGTGGTGGGCGGTGTTAATCCAATGAGATCTCCGAAGAGTTCTGGTATGGATTGATTACCGCGTTGTTGATAGGTGCCGTGGGTGGTTCAATTTTATCTGTCTTTCCGAAAGCCATGAAACGTCTATGAGTATCTTCGATTTCTTCAAGAGATGGACGATAAAGCTTCTTGTGCATATAGTAGTCACGTGCCGTTTCGATGAATGGTTTGAATTTTGCGTTAATGAACAAGTTGTGCGTTTCCTCGATGTCGGATAAAGACAGTGGGTCCGGGTTGCAGTTGATGGTGAGTGATGGATACAATGAACGTGCTGGGACGATGAAGTTTCCGCCGTTATGTAAGTACATCTCTCCATCATCTAGAACGATTGCGGAGGTGACGATGGAGGCATTAGATGCGATGGGGCTGGATACAGTTGCTCCCATATATGCTTCGGTCTGAGTCTCAGCGATGACTTCGTTAAGGATCTCGGCGATGGTCTCGACAGGAGTCTCGACAGGGGTTTCGGTAGGAGTCTCAGTAATGATCAACTCTTCTTCTGTCTTCTTGACTGGTATGAAGATGTCGCCTGACTCTGTCAATGAAGCGAAGAGTTGAAGATCGATTGTCATTGGTTCATACAATTCCCTCTCTGGAGCGGTTCCGAAGAAACGATAGAAGAATGACTTGATACTTTCGAATAATGCTGACATGGTTGTTGGTTGTATACATCTATCGTGCATCAATTTTTTGCGCCAAAAAAGATGGCTTAATCTAGATGTCGTTTACATCCTTCGAGACATTACTCCATTCTGTCACCTCACCATGAGAGTAGATTGCTGCTCCAGATACTTCGAAGAATGACTCCTTCTTCATTCTGTTGGTTGACAGCATATAACCTGGGAGTGGGACGGTGTCATACATGCTTACACCATTGAAGTACATCATTATGAGATCATTGGCTTGTGATCGGGCGACATTCTTTAGGATTGCTGCCGAGATGCCAGAGACATTGACGTCAGTGAATACATCATCCAAGAGAGCATCGACGAAGGCAACGAAGCGAGAGATCATTTCTTGACCATCTGCCTTCATCGGCAGACCATTGATGGTGACTGTCGTACCAACTGGTGGGATCATCTCCGGGAATGTCTTGAAGATCAGCATAGCGAACTCGACGTGAGACTGTTCATCGGCCTGAATATATGTATTGGCGTTGATGAAACCTGGGACTCTCTTGGCGATGTCTATCGACTTCTCTGCAGTCCATCCAACGAATGTGAAGATGACTGGGAGGAGAATGTGCTCAATGAGCATGTTAGCGAACAGTCCATACCCATAGTCTGGGTTACGGATGAAGTCACGGGCATATTCATCGAGTAGGATGACAGGCCCGTATACTTGATTACTCTCGAAGAGTTCAGTACGGACGATAGGATCCTCGATAAAGTCGCTGATGAACTTTTGGTAGGTCAATGCATGCTCACCTTCGATGTACTCGATGAAACGCTTGCACAGATCGATGAGGATGACTCGACGGATATTCTCGGGGACGATGACCGACCAATTAGCCCCGACGATTGTATCGATACTATTGAGCAGCTTGAGGAACGGTATGTACAGTTTTTTCACACGAGCATCAACTGCTGCGTATGCAGATTTGTCACCGCTAGAGATGACGTTGCTGTGCCTCCATGACACATTGGTCATACGGACGTAAATCTCGTAGAATGCGATGAATCGAGGATCGATAGGGAATGCGAGGGATGTTGAGGCGATTGGGTTGCACATCAGGTTGTAGGTGATGATAAGGTGGTCAATTTTTGAGATGCAATCTCCGATGAAAAAAGATAGATGTATGAGAGTTCATTTCTGCCATCCAAGCATCTTTCCGACATCATCGCGAGTAAGAGTGATGCAATGATCGTGTCGCAGAATATTCTGAGAGATGCGTCTATCATAGAGAATGAGTTCAGATGAATCTGCCTGACCTTGGGTATGTTTCATGCCATCTACCCATATGTGCTGTTTTGTATTGTACGTTGCTGTATCGGCAAACTCATGGCATATGGCAAATGCCACCATCTCTTTTTACCATCATCGGACACGATGCATTCATACTGAGAGGCCTAGCCAGATCTATATCCTTAAAGAATGAAGCAAAAGTCGGTATCTCGGGTATCTGCGGGAGATGATTTCCGATGACCGTCCCGTATACAGAAGGACACTTAACTGTCTTGACGAAGAGATGCGAGAGATGATCCATCTTCTGTCTACTCTCGATGGATATGATATCGCGCAAGGTGCATATGTTCGGGTTGTCGGGCATAGAGATATACGTAACTTTTAGTGCTATCGAGGTCTCATCTTTTTTGGGCTCGGCATCATCGACTCGATACGTTACTGGCGTGGTGATGAGATAGACTATAGCGACTGCAGTAGTTGGAGCATCACTGGGAGTCGGGTGGATGGTGTACTCAGTCATGTGTCTCATACATCGGCGGCCATCAAAAAATAGAGATTTATCTATGTTGCGTTGTCTTGTCGATGATGATGTCGACTGGCTGGCCAATCTTGTAATCTACCACCTCGGCAACTAACTTATCGACAGATGCCCATTCGTACTCTTCGGGCAATGTAACATCGTCACGATGATATAATCCATCGTCAGCTTGAGTATACTTAACAAGTACAAGGATGCCGCCTGACGAATTGAGTGCATATGAGATATCGTCGATGGCTGTGAGATAAATCATCACTGATAGAGTAGATGCCCTGTCGAGAGGGTAGACCTGGTGATTGACATATTGCTGAGATCGAGGGAGTTGCGGGAGATAGTCAGTGATGATGTAAGCCCTACCGCTCGATGCATCCCGTCTGATTGACTTTGCGAAGAGATTGATGATTGCGTCATTCTTGACATAGGCTATCTCCTCGTCGTCTTCGCGACAATATGCTACAGATTTGCGGAAGTACAAATCATTCACTCCTGTGTAAGTATACACGACAAGTAGAGATGTCGCGGTCTCGTTATTTTTTGGCAACCGATCACATTCCTCGACTCGATATGACCCATCATCACGTGTTAGCAGTGTCGCACCGATACACAACTCTTGAGTGTGATGGAATTCAGATGGCTCGGATGGTGTGAATAACATGGTATGCGTGTAGCCATAGAGTGATCATTGAAAATGTATTCACTCCCACACCCGACCATCGTCGATGGGCAAGATAAAATTGAATCAACCCGATTCCGAACCAAAAAGAAACCAACCTACCTACAACACAATGGCAACCAAAATCGCTGATAAAAACGTCATCTTCTTCAATGCTGCTATCTACTATCACATTGAGACAGTACAGACCAATCCAGGCCAAGATGTCGAAGTCAAGTACCCAAACAACATGTTTGTGGACTACGAGACTTTCATCGGAGCCAATGGAGAACTCGGTACTTCAATCAAGAAGACCAAGGTATTCAGTGCCGATTCAATCGCTGCAGCAGCTATCGACGAGATCCTTAACAAGATCATCGACGAAGTTAAAAGCGCCGATGAGTCAGATGCGTCCGCAAAGACAGTCGCAGAATTCGCAGAAGGCCGACCAGGTTTCATGCAAATTCTCGACACAGTCAACAAGAAGCTCAGTCTTCCTGATGACTTTGCCAAGGACGTCAAGGGTAAAATCGCCAAAGATGTCCTTTCAGGCATCAAAAGAAGGTGCAAAGTATCTGGAAACAAGCGTCATAACACTACAGACGAGTTCAAAGCCAACGTGGCTGAGGGCTTCATGAAGTGGTTATTCCACGCTGCCAGATACGTCGCAATCTCACTGGTTTTCAACATCCAGTCTACAATCTCGAAGTTCAACATCAACGCAGTAAACACAGGATTATTCCTGGCTGCAATCGATGCTGGCGCTAAGCTTGAAGATCTCTACACAGCCACCAATGGTTGTGAAACTTGGTCAGTTCAAGTCAAGAAGATCACCAAGAAAGCCAAGACAGAAGGTGCCGAAGACAAGAAATCAGGTGCTGGCAAGTCGAAGAACAAGAAATCAGTCGAAGTCTCTGACTCCGATGAAGATGAAGCCCCTAGAAGAGGCGACAAGAAGAAGGTTCTCAAGAAGAAGAAGGACGAAAGCGATGACGAAGACGTTCCAAAGAAGGGCGCCAAGAAAGCTTCGAAGAAAGAAGAGTCAAGCGATAGCGAAGATGAAGCCCCAAAGAGAAGATCCGCATCCAAGATTCAGGAAGATGAGGAAGCAAGTGAAGAAGAAGATGCCGATGAATAAATCAATCATCATCTCTAATTTTTTTTGCGGGCAAGATGGATAGAGATGGTAGGAGGTATGTGCCCGATCCTTAAGACGCGAGAGATGTTGTACCGAGGTGGTGCAGTCGCTCGCGATGAAGATGAAACAGACGTCGTCGTATCTGTCGATGGTCGTGATGTAGTGTTTGATGACGCACCTGTCGTGATTGGTGCGGGCAGTTTCAGAAGAGTCAGGGGTGGTGGTGATGATGACGATGGCGATGGGATTGATAGACTCAGGATTATGGATACACTTCATGACATCGAGGTGCGAGAGAGCATCCGTGATCTGATGACAGGTGGGTATGCGACAGTGCCATCTCGCGATGAGATCGTCGATAGATACAGAGTTGAGGGTGGTGCAATGAAGGCAGAAGCAGCCGCCAGAGCAGATCTGTCGCGTCAAACCAAGGCGATCGAAAAAAAGATTGGTAAGATCCTTGATGTAGACAGAGATCTTACTCCGTCAGAGTTTGAGGCAATTCTTCATGAAGTTGAGAAACTTGAGCGACTTCGCGGATCCTCTGCTGATTGACACGATGAACATAATCATCGTACACTGATTGGAGTCGTATACCATTGGCGATGACTCCATCGTCATGGAATGATGCAATGGCGTCGATGAGTTCATCTTCAGCTTCAGCTGCTTCGAAGTATACTCGAGCCTTCTTTGACCATGGAGTATTACCCTCTTTCTCGACGATCTTGTCGATGTATGTAATGATACCTTCGGCGGTTGCATGATTCTTCATCATGGTTGCGATGACATTCTTGAGACACTCATTATCCAATCGACCAAGGCCATCAAGGCAATCATCGAGAATCAATTCCTTGATCCATGGTCTGATTGTGAGAGTAGAGAATGGGTCGACACGGAAGATTTCACGGAACTCGGAAGCGGTTGGTTGACGGCCAAATAACCTCATCAGCTTAAGATGTGTCTTGACGTCTGTAGTGACTGAGCCGTTGTAGTTTACTGAGATGGTGGTCATGTTTTTTAATGTTCTCGGGATGGATCAATTTTCGACAGTGGCCTTCATCATCAACTTCGGAGCATGTGTCATCATGTACGATGATTCCGAGAGACGGATGATAACACCTTGAGATGATGTCCCGCGACGGATTGGAACGATGACGCTAATTTCTCTGTCGTCGATCGAGCAGCACTCTGGGAGGGTGGGTATGATGGATGTGTAGTACTCTTCGAAGCGTTGATCGGCATCGTTGGTTACGTAGTACATGTCATCACCGATGAAGTGACTCGCATCTGTCGATGAAAGTTGGCCACCACGAAAGATGGCACTCATCATCTCTTGAGTGTTAGTAGGGAGTTGATGGACATACCAACCAGACAATCGTGCACGATCGCGATGCACTCGAGTGGCCATCATCAACTTCTTCTCAAGAGTATTGACCTCAGTGCGCAGTGACTTCATCCGAGACTCCAAGCCGGCGATGATAGAAGCATTCTCAAGGGTCATGGCCTCGATAGTCGCAGCGTGCCGACGTGATGTCGATGTCATCGTCTCAGTCAGGGTTGCGATCGTCGTCTCGAGGATGTCTATTGTCTTTGCTCGTGACGATATTCGTTCTGCTACGATCGCTTCAACGCCATTGGCGAATATATCCTCAACATTTTTGTCCAGAGCATCTGCCCTCGGTATCTCGGAAGTGCCTTCAAAGCCACTGCGAAAGATGGTGATCAGTCTTCGAAAGATAGGATGACGGGGTGATGCATCGCGACTATCGAGGATAGTGACTAACTCGATAACATGATAGAATGTCGAGTCGCCATCGATGATCGAGAGAGTCAGCGTCTTCTCTATGTCTTTGACCCATTGAGCATCGGCAGACTTGACGACGATCTTCTTACCATCTACTCGGAGAGACCCACGAGATAATGAGTCTTTGTCGGTGAACGCGACTTCGGCCATTCTTCTGAAGTTTACTGCCCATGCGTGGACAGGATGAGCGAGATGGTTATCGGCCAAGAACTTCTGAAATGATGGTGTGTAATAGACGTCGGCCATGAGTGTTTTTGTTAGGTCGCGGGAGTGTCTCAATTTTTTGAAAAAATTGATCCGCAGTAGGGTGATGTATTACTAAATATCACCGAAAATGTCATTCTCATTCGTCCTTAACATTAGTTACAGAGCATCTGAAAACGCCCAAATCTGCATCAATGATGATGATGTCATAATCTACAATGAAGATGACATGGGCAATACAATCGATGAAATCTACTTACCTGGTCTCCGTATCGTCAGAAATCGTGAAGATTGCCATATCTATCATCTTCCTAAGATGCTCTCTGATGATGATGTGATTTATGGAAGTTATGCACATAAGCAAGACATCAAAGCTTCATTAATCGATGCCATCCCAGCTCTCAACGAGATGATCAACTCTCGTCGTTTCAGCATTCTTCCAGGAATACTCATGGGAGGTGTCATCGAAAAAGGCCATGGTGGTATACTCCAAGGAATTCATAAAAGACATATGTACTGTCGTGCCCTTGATAAAAAAGAGATCCTCTTCAGAGTGACATGTGGATCATACACTCAGATAGTCATGAAGAATCATGATATCTTTATGGTTCATAGTGGATGCGTGTATAACTTGAATCATCGTATTCTTGGTGAGATACCAAAGATCGATGATTATGTCTCGAAGATTGGAAAGGTTACAGATGCGTTTGCCGATATCATCATCATGTAAAGATGACTCGATACTTTTTTGGTGATGCACTAAAATTGATGCTCAGTCATAGAAGATACTACTACACACCTCACCACCCATGTCTTTCTCAAACGTGCTGACTCATAACTGGTACGCTTCTGAAAGCGCTGGTATCCGTATCAATGAAAATGACGTAACAATCTACGCTGAAGATCCTGCATCAAACATGCGTGAAGAGGTCTATCTTCCTGGAATCCGTTTGCATTGCGACGACGACAATGAATACCGTATCCTCAAGAAACTCCCTGACATTCCGATTCCTGAGTCGGCCGTGACCAGAGATAAATATGCTCATAATCTCCGCGATATCGAGGATCGTATCGTCGGTCATAACAAGTTCATCAATGACACTGGGTTGATGGTGAAGAATGACAGACTCGAAAGCCGTTACGCAGATGCCCAAGAGTTCCATTCGACCCTCTTGAAGGCATTGCCAATCATCAATGGTTACATCGCCATCAAATCAGAGAGTCTTCTTCCAGACGTTTTAATGGTCGGTACCATTCAGATGGGTTGTGGAAACGTCCTCGATGAAATCGAAGAGAGACATTTCTACTCTCGTGTATACAAACCACATGACGTGGCTTTCACAATCACTCATGGTGAGTTCGTTCAGTTCGTGACCTTTGATGGTAATGTCTGTATCATCGATGCCGGACGTGTCTACATCCTCGAGACTAAGCTTGACGTCGGAAGCATCATCATCGATGCTGCCAATCGTGCTTCATGCTAAAGAGGGTGCAATCTTTTTTTTGGCTACCATTGCAGTGACCGCAGTAATAGCCGAGAAACGCGTCTAGTCTTTTTTGAGAGTGCCAGCGATCTTCAAGAGATCGTCAAGGGGATTTGTCGTATCATGAGAACCTGTCACTCCCTTTTCGAGTGCAAGACGATCACGTGATAGCCCCAACGAATTTCCGGTGATCGTGTCATACCGCATGACTTGGATAGCATCATCGAAGTTCACTCGTTTTTTATGAGTCGTAACCCCGTCTACTTTTTTGGACCGATTGATGATCGATGGGAGGGATGGCGTTGAGGCACCATTCGATGTCAAGATGAATATGAGTAGCATGACAACGAAGATGAG
>CXWK01005640.1_pt1 | contig 10041 bp, 7 predicted proteins | sample 590851 | NCBI WGS metagenome assembly CXWK01 (sample SAMEA3498364, study PRJEB10139) | wastewater metagenome | biome: wastewater treatment plant; material: activated sludge | place: Denmark | collected 2014-08-01
GACGCGACGCGCACGGCGGGCTTCCACGACCGCCTGCCCGGGAATCGCACGCTGAGCCTCGCTGGCTGCGAGGCGCATATCTGCGTGTTGCAGACAGCGCTCGGCCTGATCGCGGCGGGGCGCAAGGTCGCGCTCGTCGCCGACGCGGTCGGCTCGCGCACGGCCGACAACAGGCGGCTCGGCCTTTCGCGCGCGGAAAAGGCGGGCGCGGAGATCGTGACGACCGAAATGGTCCTGTTCGAATGGCTGGGGGATGCCGGCCATCCGCAATTCAAGGCGATTTCGGCGCTGGTGAAGTAGCGCTAGGCCTGAACGCGACGGCTTCCAAGGCCTGTTCCAAGGCCTGCGGACACGCCTGCGCCCTTGCCTGTCCCTTGCCTGTCCCTTGCCGCGACCCATTTCCGCACCGACGGCCTCGAAATGTGGAGGGGCGCATGACGGCGGGCGACAAGGCTTTCACCGGATCGATCCCGGCGCTGTACGAGCGCCACCTCGTGCCTCTGTTCTTTGCGCCCTACGCCGACGATCTCGCCGGCCGTCTCGCCTCGCTCGATCATGGGCGTTTGCTCGAACTGGCGGCCGGCACCGGCGCGGTGACGCGCGTGCTGGCGCGGCGCCTGCCCGCAGCGGTGGCGATCACCGCCACCGACCTCAATCCGGCGATGCTGGACATGGCGGCGAAGGCCACGCCGGACCGCGCAATCGAATGGCGCGCCGCCGACGCCTGTGCGCTGCCGTTCGAGGACGCGCGGTTCGATGCGGTCGTCTGCCAGTTCGGCGCGATGTTCTTTCCCGACAAGTCGAAGGCGTTTCGCGAGGCGCGGCGCGTGCTCGCGCCGCACGGCGCATTCCTGTTCAGCGTCTGGGACCGGATCGAGGCCAACGATTACGCCATGGCCGTGACCGAAGGCGTGACGAAAATCTTTCCCGACGATCCGCCGAATTTTTTCGCGCGCGCGCCGCACGGCTATCATGATGTCGACGTCATCCGCAGCTCGCTGCGCGAGGCTGGCTTCTCGCGCATCGAAGCGGATGTCGTCGAACACGAGGCCCGCGCGCCCGATCCGCGTCATGCGGCAATAGGCCTGTGCCAGGGCTCGCCGCTGCGCAACGAGATCGAGGCGCGCGATCCGCAGAAGCTCGAAGCGGCCACCGACGCGACGGAAGCCGTGTTGCGCCAGAAATTCGGCGACGGCGCGATCAGCGGCCGGATGAGCGCGATCGTGTTTGCGGCCCGCGGGTGACGATCAGGCCTGCTTGATTGCGCCGGCGTCGATCAACCTGTCCACCTCGGCGTTGTCCATCCCCGCCTCGCGCAGAATCTCGCGCGAGTTCTCGCCGAGCCGCGGCGCGTGGCGGCGCACGCTCGCCGGCGTCTTCTCGAACTTCGTCGGCGGGCGCGGCATTCTGATTTTCCCGACCGTCGGATGATCGTGCGTCTCGAAGAAATCGGTCGCGACGAGATGCGGATGGTCGGGCAGGTCGTCGAGCGCGTAGAGGCGGGTCGCGGGAATGTCGAGCCGTTCGCAGGTTTCGAGCCAGTCCTGCGTGGTGCGCGTCTCCAGCGCATCGCCCATCGCCGCGTAGAGATCTTGCACATGCTTGTTGCGCCAGGTTCGGTCGGTCGCATTGGCGGCGAGATCGGGCTGCTCGACTTCTTCGAAGAACGCCGTCCAGTGTTCGGCGGTGTACGGCAGCAGCGCGAGCCAGCCGTCCCTGGTGCGCATCGGCCGGCGGCCGCCCTGCAACAGTCGCGCATAGCCGGCGCCGCCTTCGCGCGGCTCGAACGTCATGCCGCCCATGTGCTCGGCCAGCACGAAAGCCGTCATGGTTTCGAGCATCGGCGTCTCGACATGTTGACCCTCGCCGGTGCGCAGCCGATGCACGAGCGCGGCCAGCACGGCGTTGACGAGCGCGAGGCCCGTCGTCTTGTCGGCGATCAGGCTCGATACATAATCCGGCCGATCCGCATATACGTTCGACACGGCCACCATGCCGGATGCGGCCTGGATGACGTCGTCGAATGCGGGGCGCGCGCGATCCGGGCCGTCCTGGGCGAAGCCGGTGGCGACGCAATAGACGATGTCGGGCTTCAGCTTGCGCACGGCGTCGTAGCCGAAGCCGAGACGTTCGATCGCGTCGACGCGCATGTTGTGGACGAGCACGTCGACGGTCGGCACGATTCTTCGCACCGCAGCCCTGCCCTCTTCCGATTTCAGGTCGACGGCGAGCGAGCGCTTGTTGCGGTTGATGGCGAGGAAGATCGAACTGAGGCCCGCCGTCGATCCGTCGGCCTTCTGCGCGCCGTTGGCGCGCATCAGGTCTCCTTCGAGCGGTTCGACCTTGACGATCTCGGCGCCGTAGTCGCCGAGAATCTGCGTCGCCAGCGGCCCGAGCACGACGGCGGTCATGTCGAGGATGCGGATGCCGGCCAGCGGGCCGGCGGGTTTGTCTTGCAAAACGATGAGCGTCACTCCCTCTCCCGTGCAACGGGAGAGGGTGGCCCCTGCGCAGCAGGGGTCGGGTGAGGGCGCCGCGATTGCGACCGACGTCCGAGTGCGGCCACTCCCTCATCCGGCCTTTGCTGTGCAAAGGCCACCTTCTCCCGCGCGCAGGAGAAGGGTTTCGCGTCGCGGGGCGCGCGTCAAGCCGCGCTCACCTCAGCAGCGTCGCCTTCGCCCACCAGCCCGGATGGTCGCGCCGGATGGTTCGCGCGGCTTTCGCGGCCTGGTGGCGATCCGCGAACAGCGCGAAGCAGGTCGCGCCCGAGCCCGACATGCGCGCCAGCTTCGCGCCGCGCGCCGCGCCGAGCACCGACAGCACATCCACGATCTGCTTCGCGACGACGCCGGCCGGATCCTCGAGATCGTTGCGGCCTTTCTTCAGCGCGCCGAGCAGATCGCCGGCCGGCATGTGCGCGTCGATCTGCGGATGCTTGCCGAAACCGTAGGAATCGCCGGGCTTCAGACCGAGCCTGGCGAATACCGCGCGCGTCTCGACGGCGACGCGCGGATTGACCAGCACGGCGGGGATGGGCGCGAGATTCAGCTTCGGACCGAGCTGTTCGCCGACGCCCGCCATCATGCGCGCGCCGGGATCGACGCACACGGGCACGTCGGCGCCCGTCGCGCGCGCCGCCTCCATCAACCGGGGATCGTCGAGCGCGATGCCGTTTTCCTGCGCCAGCAGGCGCAGCGCCGCCGCCGCATCCGACGAGCCACCGCCGATGCCGGCGGCGACGGGCAGGTATTTGGTCAGTCGAAAAGCGCCGACGCGCAGGCCCTCGACGCGCTCCTGCAGGTTGCGGGCGGCGCGCAGCACGAGATTGTCCGGCCCGGCGCCCGCGGCGTCCGCGGTCGGCCCGTCCACGCTCAACGCGAGTTCCGCGCCCGGCGCGAACGTCAGGTGATCGCATACGCCGGCAAAGGCGACGAGGCTCTGCAATTCGTGATAGCCGTCGCCAGCGCGCCGACCGAGCACGTGCAGCGTCAGATTGATCTTGGCCGGCGCGCGCATGGTGAGCGCAAGTTCGTCGTTCACGGCAGTTTCGCTCGCTCGACCTGCGTCGCCATTTCGCGCGCCGCTTCGCTCTTCTCCGAGCGCAGGCCGGCGACGACGCCGGCGCGATCCCTGTCGTCGCGGTTCTGGCTGAGCTTCGCCTTGCCTTCGATCCGCGAAATCTCGATCTCGATGCCGACGATGCCGCGCAGCATGACGTCGATGTAATCGTCCGGCGCGTCCGTGATCTTCCACGGCGTTTCGCGCGAAGATTCGTGCGCGTCCGTCAGGTCCGTCACCAGCTTGCGCAGCCAGTCGCGATCATTTACCGCGCGCAGCTTTCCCGTGACGTGCACGGCCGAGAAATTCCAGGTCGGCACGACCTTGCCGGTGTCGCGCTTGGTCGCATACCAGGACGGCGTGACATAGGCGTCGACGTCCTGGAACACGACGAGCGCCTCGCGCAGGCCGTCGGCCTCGCGCCATTGCGGATTGGCGCGCGCGAGATGGGCGCGCAGCACGCCGTTCGCGCCGGCGTTTTCGTCCAGCAGGAATGGCGCTGGATTGGCCATCAGCCCGCCCGGCCCGTTCGTCACCAGAATACCGAACGGGCGCGCGCGGATCAGCGCGCGCTGCGCGGCCGCGTCGTCCATGCGGAAGTGGTCGGGCAGGTACATGGCGGCGACGCTCAGCCGCCGCTCTTGCGCGCAGCGTCGGCCGATTCCGGTTTCTCGTCGACGATCCCGTTCTGGATCTTCTTGAGAATGTTCTGAAGGTCGTCCGGCTCGGGCTTGAGGTCGCGGGCGTGGTTCCACTGGAACTGCGCCTCGAGCTTGCGGCCGACGCGCCAGTAGGCGTCGCCGAGATGATCGTTGATGACCGGGTCGGACGGTTTCAGATCGATCGCGCGCTCCAGTTCCTTGGTCGCGAGTTCGTATTGTCCGAGCTTGTAGTGCGCCCAGCCCAGGCTATCGACGATGTAGCCGTCCTGCGGCCGCAGTTCGACCGCGCGGCGCAGCATCTTGAACGCCTGGTCGAGGTTCATGTTCTTGTCGATCCAGGAATAGCCGAGATAGTTCAGCACCAGCGGCTGGTCGGGATAGAGCTCCAGCGCCTTCTTGAAATCCGCTTCGGCCGGCGGCCAGTCCTTGGCCCGCTCGTAGGCGATGCCGCGGTAGTAGTAGAGCGACCACAGCGCCTTTTCCGGCCCGGTCCCGAGCTTGATCGCGTTTGTGTAGGCCTCGATCGCGCCCTTGAAATCCTTGCGCGCCCTGTTGATGTTGCCGAGCGCGGTCTGCGCCTCCGGATCGTTGGGATGCTCCTCGACGATTTCCTTCAGGTGCCTGGAGGCAAGATCGCCCTTGCCCATGGTCTCCAGCAGCAGCGCGATCTGGATGTCGGCGTTGGCGCGCAGCGGCGAATCGTCCGCCACGGATTCGTAGATGTCGATCGCCTGCTCGTTCTGCTTCAGGCGCTCGTAGACGTCGGCGAGCGTGACGGTCGCCAGCGCGTTCTTGTCTTCCAGATACGACGACAGGCGCAGGTAGATCATCGCCGCGAGTTCGTCGCCCTGGCGGCCGCCGACGGCGCCGAGGCCGTACAGCACTTCCGCCGCGCCCTGCTGCGCGGTCCGCACGAACGGCGGCAGCGGCTTGCCGGCGTTGAGGTCGGCGAGGGCGGAGGTGACGATCGGATGGCGCGGCACCACCTGGTCGAAGGCCGTGTAGACTTCCCGGGCCTTGTCGCGCTCGCCGCGCGTCGCCAGGAACCGGCCGTAGGCGTCGACCAGGCGCAACGTGTTCTTGTCGCTCTTGTAGACGCTCTCGAACCGGCGGCGCGCCTCGTCGTTCTGCCCGGCGACATTGGCGAGCAGCGCGGCGTGATATTCGCGGAAGACGCTGAAGGCGTCGTCGCGCAGCTTTTCGACCAGCGGCAGGGCGCGCTTGGCTTCGTTGGATCCGATGTAGGACCACGCGGTGAGCAAGGTCGCCGTCAGGTCGCGCTGGCGCCCGGCGCCCCCCTTGGCGAACAGGTTGCGCGCCGACGTCCAGCGGCCTTGCTTGATGGCGCGCACGCCCAGGGTCAGATTGGCGAGGCCGTTGGAGCCGTCGATCTTGACCAGCCGTTCGGCGAGACCGATCGCTTCGGGCATGTTGCCGTTCGCCAGCGACGCCACGAAGGCGCGCTCGATGAGATCGGGATTGCGCGGATCCGCCCGCAAGGCTTCCCGGAAATAGGTCGACGCCGCCAGCGTGTCGCGTTCCGCGCCGGCGACCAGCGCCGCCAGATAATTGCCGGCAGGGCTCTCGCCCACCTCGAAGGGAGAGGAGACGGCGACGCTTTCGCGCGCTGCGGCGGGCAGGACGGACAGGGATGCGAGCAGGACCAGCGCCAGGGCGCGGGCGGGCCTTTTACGGACGAGTGCGGACACGCAGAATCTTTCGGTGGCGGCCGGCCGCTCGAAAGGCGACCCCGAGCCGGGGCGACTGTGCAGAATCTCTCGCGAACATGGCGGTTTTGGGCCGTCGGGGCAAGAGAGCGGGCCGGGTTCGCAACCGTCGGGAAGGCTCGACATCGCCGGCCCAGCTCCCCATGTTGAAGCGATGACGCAACCGATCGTGGTCACCGTTTCGCATTCCCTCGGCGCCGAAGAGGCCCAGCGCCGGATCGCGCAGGGACTCGATCGCGGCAAGAGCGAGTTCGCCGCGCTGTTTTCCGCCTACGACGTGGCCTGGAAGGCCAATCACGCGGATGTGGCGGTCGTGGCGCTGCGGCAGCGGATCGTCGCCGGCCTGGACGTCTTCGCCGACGTGGTGCGGGTGGAAGTGAGCCTGCCGTGGTATTTGGCGCCGCTGCAGAAGAAGATCACCGAGGCGCTCCAGCATCGCGGGCAGGAGACCCTGCGGCTGGGCGCCAAATGACGGTTTCGCAACCGCCTTCTACCTGACCGGGACGGCAAACAGCGGAAAGCGGCCGCTGGCGGCAGCCGGCCGCGCCAGCGTGACCGACCCCGGCGCGCCGTTCGTGACCGCCGCGATGGCGTTGCCCGCGGCGGAGATCGGCCAGCCGCCCCCGTAGGGATCGTTGTGGAGCGGGCCCATCAGCGCGTCGCCGGGGACGATCCAGACGGACAGATCGCCGGCGGCGCCGTCGCCGCGCGAGACGTCCCGAACCTCGGTCGAACCGGCCGTGAAGCTGCCGTAGTGCATCTGTCGCGAGACCGATGGCGTCATCGGGACCAGGACGGTGTAGCCGCCGAGCTTCGTGTCGTTCAGGAGGTTGGCCGCGCAACCGCCCTTGTCGTCGAGCCTGAGATTGTTCTGCTGGAGCGCGGTGACGCGATAGGCGCCCGCAGCGTCGGGCGCGGCGACCTCGGTGACGACGAAGAGCGTGCCCGTGGACGCGTGATACAAGAGCCAGCCCGGCGCCGCCCGCAATCGCACGTCCGCGTAAGCCGCCGCCGAAAGCGAAAAGCGCAGGACATCGCAGGAGATCGCCGGCGGCGAGGGGACGTAGGCCGGCGCGGCGAACTCGATCGATACGGGCGGCGGCGTCTGGAAACGCCAGTCGCGACCCTGCGAGTCCTGCATGCCCCGCGCCGCCTGATTGATGCGCAGGCGCGGCCGAAGCGCGCCCGATGCGGAGAATCCCATGCTCGCATCGAAGTCCTGCGAGCCGATGCTCTCGGCGGGAGTCGCATAGTAGGACGCGTAGGATCGCACCGTCGACGTGCGGTCGAGGCCGAGCGTGTTGTATTTCGGCGAGCCGTAGAAAAGGCCGCCGGTGTAGTTGAGCGCGAGCTGAAGCGCCTCGGAGCCGCCGGCGTCCCGGGCCGCCGACTGCATCGTGACGCCGTCGAGACGAAGGTTCACGGCGGCCGACGAGTGAACGAGATTGGAAATTCGCCGGTTCAATCCGAACGACGTGCCCTTGAATTCGATCGTCTGCGCGCCGCCGGCGACGATCAGCGCAGGCGGAATCTGGCCATGCGCGCTGTCGCCGACCTTGATCAGGCCGCCTTCGAACATGACGCTCGCTCCGAACGACGTCGTATTGACGAAACGACCGATCCGCACGCAGTTCTCGCAATACAGGTTGCGGAAGATGAGCGGCCCCGAATGCGACAGCGCGCTGAAATCGGCGATCTGATACGCGCCGCCCACCGACAGGTTGTCGATCGGCCCGTTCCATTGGCCGTTCTGCGGTCCGAACCGCGCGTTGCTCAGCGTCGTGTGAACGCCGCCGACCGACAGATTGCGGATCTCGACGTTGCGGCTCTGGTGATTGCAGATGGCGATCGCATAGGCGTTGGCCGTGAACTGTCCGTTGCGGATGCGAATGAAGTCGCCGTTGTAGTCCGCGTTCAGACCCGCGGCGATCCCGACCGCAAATCCGTGCACGCTCGCCTCGATCGTCGCCTCCGACGAATAGCGCTGCCGGTACTGACCGGCGATGCGGGTCCAGGCGGGATAGGCGACAGGCGGAAAGGCGTCGGCCGGCGCGGCGCCCGCATAGGCGTCGATGGCGATTCCCACGAGCGGCGAATGCCGCTGGAGGCCGCCCGGCGCATTGCCCGTGCGCGCCAGATGCGGCGCGATCCAGTCGGCGTCGTTGGCGGAAAGCGAATCGCTGAACCATTGGCCGTGCGCCGCATAATTGTAGTTGGGACCGTAGAGCGCGACGCCGGTGACGCCGCTCATGCGGCCGCCCTGGATGCTGATCGCCGGCCGATCCGTCACCGTCGAGACGACGAAGGTTCCGCCCAAGCCCGGCGCGAAACCGGGGCGGGCGCCGCCGACCAGCCGGACGGTGCGGAAGGCGTCGCCGTAACCGAGATGGATGGTGTCGGTCACCTTGTGCGCGCCCGGCGACAGGTGGACCTCGTTGAAACCGGTCTGGAGCGCGAAATCGATCGCCGCCTGCAAGGCGGCCGTATTGTCGGCGCCGACCACGCTGGATGCGTTGATGTCGAACCACGCGATGTAGGCGCAGTTGGTGCAGGCGGGCGCATCGGCGGACAGGACGAGCCCGTCCGGCTCCAGCGCGACGACTGTCGTCGCCGGCGGCGGCGCCAGCGTCGCATTGGTCGCCGGATTGGAGATCGTCAGCATCATGCCGACGACGATTCCTCTGGGCGCCCCGGATGTCTTCAGCCGCCGGCCGCCGCCGCTCGACGCGGTCAGTCCGCTCCCGCCGCGCGGAAACCACGCATCGCCGACGACGCCGAATTCGCAGGCTTTCACGGGAGCCGTGGAATAGACGGGCGACCAGTGCGCGCCCGCAACCGAAACCTCGCCGTACAATCCCGTCGGCGCGGGCGCGCGTCGATACGACAGCGGACATGTCGCTGCGCCGCCTGCACCGGTCGGCGCGACGGCGTCGATCCGCACGCGATCTGCGCGCGTCGTTCCGGCGGCCGCGACGAAAGCGGCTTTCGTCGCGAAATGCGCCTCGGACCTGTCGGGGTCGCCGGCCAGCGTCGGCTGCTGGGCGGCGCCCGCGCCGACGGCGCCGAGAAGGAGAACGAGCGCGAGAGAGCAAGGCCGGATCATGACGGCAGAAAAGAGCAAACCGCCGCAAAAAGCCAGCCGGGCGTCGTCGCGGCTAAGTCTGTCCGGGCTTCAGCCGGTAGAAGATGTGACGGCCGATCACGTCCATCTTCTTCAGGCGCTTGGCCCAGCGCGGCCGGACGTAATTCGCATGGTAATGCGTCGAGCCGCCGACATCGGCGAGCCAGGTGCGGCCGCCGAACACTTCGTCGGCGACGCGGGCCGCGCGCGACCAGGATTCCTGGTCGGTGATGCGCAGCGACTTGCCTTCGCAGGCGAAGGAGAACTGGCAGGCCTTGTAGCGATGCTTGTTCTGGTAGACGACGCCGCAGATGGACGCCGGATAGAGACCGGACGTGACGCGGTTGAGGATGACCTGCGCCACCGCCGCCTGACCTTCTTCCGGCTCGCTGCGGGATTCGAAATAGACGGCCTCGGCGAGACACTTCTTTTCGCGCGCGACGTTCTCGGCGCCGAGCAGCGCGGCATAGTCCTGACGGCCCGAAGCGGTGCGCGGGACGATGGTCGCGTTCGGCGCCGTGCGCGGCGCGGTGGCGACGCGCGGCAGGCCGGGAACGGCGACGACCTGGATCGGCGTCGCATCGGCGGGCGCCGGCGTGTTGGACGACAGGCTGACGGCGCGCAGCACGGCGGGCGTCGCGCCCTGCGCGTTGCGGGCGGCGATCGCCGCGGGCCGGATGGTGATGGACGCGTTGGCCTGGCCGGGCGAGGCGCCGGCGCCGGCGCTGCGCGGCGAAGGCGTCATCGTCGGCGCGTCCTCGTCGGCCCAGGGTTCGAATTTCGAGACGGCCTGCGGACCGGAGGACGCCGGATCCCACGGCTGGAAGGTCGAGGCGATCGTGTTCTCGTCGGCGTTGAACATCAGGTCGCGCGCGACCATCGCCTTGATCGCGTTCGGGCCCTTGAGCTTGGAGACGAAGGAGGGGCGCAGCGCGACGACCGGATCGCCCTTTTTCGCGCGGACCGCCGTCGG
>CXWK01003762.1_pt1 | contig 10040 bp, 11 predicted proteins | sample 590851 | NCBI WGS metagenome assembly CXWK01 (sample SAMEA3498364, study PRJEB10139) | wastewater metagenome | biome: wastewater treatment plant; material: activated sludge | place: Denmark | collected 2014-08-01
CCCTTGATCTTCATCCCCAGGATGTCGGCGGCGCGCTGCTCGGCCTCGTTGGGCGTGGCCGCCAGCTTGACGCCGCCCGCCTTGCCGCGGCCGCCGGTCAACACCTGGGCCTTGACGACGACCTTGCCGCCCAGGTCCTGCGCGATCTGGCGCGCGTCCTCCGGTGTGTAGGCCACTTCGCCGCGCGGAATGGGGATGCCATGTTCCGCGAACAGGCGTTTGGCCTGGTACTCGTGTAGATTCACTGGATTCTCCTTTCTAAAACGTGGACGCCAAGTATAGCAGCGCGTCCCTCAGGGGCGAACTGGCCGGCAGACCTGACAGGTGGGCGGCAGGCAGCACCTCAGCCGATGCGAGACGAGTTGCCGCCCACCTGTCAGGTCTCGCAAGGATGCCCCCGCTGCCTCATCACCTCAAACGCCAGCACCGCCGCCGCGCCAGTCGTGCCCAGGGCGTGGGCGAAGGGGCGGCCGTAGGGGATGCGCACGCGCAGGTCGGCCGTCCGCTGGAAGGAGCGGGTCACACCGCGCTTCTCGCCGCCGATGACCAGCAGCAACGGCCCGCTCAGGTCAACCTCGCCCATCGGCCGGCCGTCTTCGGCGGCGACGGCGACACGTAATCCGCGCGCCCGCAGCGCCTCGGCCGCGGCCTCGGGCGACTCGGCCTCGGCCGTGGGCATGAACTCCGTCGCCCCAGCCGAGGCGCGGACGGCCGTGCCCACCGATAGCCAGTTGCGCGGCCGGACGATCAGCCCGTCGATGCCCGCCGCGTAGAGCGAGCGCACCGCCTGGCCAAAGTTGAATGGATCTTCCACGCCGTCGAGCATGACCACCACCGGCGATTGGCCGGCGATCAGGTCGTCCAGCGGCGACATCCGTCGCGGGCCAACCTGGGCGGCGACACCGCCGTGGCTCTCTGAGTCCACCAGCGCAGCCAAAGCGTCGGGGCTTTGGGCCTCAATCGCCACGCCGCGCTCGCGGGCCAGCCGGTTCAGGCGGGCCATGCGACTGTCGAAGCGGTCGAACGTGCTGGCGATGACCTTCATCTCGCGGCTCTTGGCCTGCAAGACCGACTCCACGGCGATCATCCCGGCGACCCACAACCACTCGCTCATGCTTCGCGCGCTCCGGTCGAACAGAAAAGGCCGGACGAACCGGCCTCTTTGACAAAACACCTGACAGGTGCGCGGCCTATATGCAACACCTGACAGGTGTTGCATGTGGGCCTACTCGGTCGGCGTGGCCGTCGCTTCGGCTTCGGCCGTCGGCTCCACCAGTTCGACGGTCGGGATTTCCTCGACCGGCTCGATCTCCGGCGTGGCCGTGGGCGCGGCCAGGAACTTGCTGTCCAGCACCGGCAGCGTCGGCACGCGGCTGCGCCACAGCTCGTTGAGTTGCAGATTGCCGGTCAGCGCCTCATCGGCGAAGGCCTGCAGCAACTCCTGGCGGCGCGTGTCATATTCGTTCTCGTCCAACTCGCGCTCTTCGCGGCCGCTGGTCATGATCAGGTAGTAGGTCGTCGTGTCGTCGCCGTTGTCCACGGCGATGATGTCACTCGGCTCGTTGACCGGCAACTCGAACGCCGCCGCGGCCACGTCGGGGCCGACGCTGGCCGCCAGTGCGTCCTGCGTGCGCCATAGCAGTTCGAACGACTGCGTAGCCGGGGCTTCGGTCGCCGCCGGGTCGTCGATGCGGCTGGCGATGGTGTTCCAGGCAGTCAGGAAGCCATCGGCCTCGATCTGCGCCTGCACCTCGTTGGCCGCGTCTTCGCTATCGGCGGTGATGACGAACACACTGGCCTGCGGGGCCAGCCGCGACAGCGACTGCTCCTCGGCCAGGGCCTCGGCCAGCCGCGTGCGGCACAACTGGGCGCGCACTACGTTGCGGTAGGCCGCCTCGGTCGCGCCCAAATCGGTGACGGAGGTCATGATCTCACCGAACTGCTCTTCGAACGCCACCTGCGACAGCGGCGTGGGCGTGGGCAGGGGCGTGGCCGTCGGGCCGGTCGTCGGCGTGGGGAACGGCGTCTCGGTCGGCACCACGTCGGTGATGACGGCCGTCGGGATGGGCGTCAGCGACGGCGTCGGCGCGATGGTCTGCGTCGGTTCCGGCAGCGCCGTGGGCGACACACCTTCGCCATAGAAGCCGAAGTTGACGTTGATCTCGTTCTGCACGTCCTCATCGGTGATGGTGATGCCGCGCTCGGCCAGAGCGTCACAGATGACCAGCTCTTCGGCCATGACGTTCAGCACGTTCTCGCCCAGCCCTTCGGGTTCCAGCAATTCGTTGATGACACTGCCGCCGAATTGCTGGACAATGCCCACGTCGCCGCCGAAGGCTTCGAGCTGGTTCTCCAGGAAGATGATGCGCTGGGCGCGCTCATAAACGACGCGGTCCTGCCACTCGTTCAGGGTGACGTTGCGCTCGCCGACCGTCGCCACGGCGCGGCCGGGTGTGAGCAACAGCTCATTGACCAGGGCGATGGCGATGACGATGGCGATCAGGACAAGGACGACGACGCCGGCAATCCGCAAGTTGCGCACCTGCTGCTCACGCTTGCGGGCGATGAGCTGCTCTTTGCGCGACTGGCGTAGCTGGGCGTCGCTGTTGGTCGGTGTTTGGGGTTTCTTAGCCATTACGAATCCACGCCGGGCGGGCGACTAATCGGAGACGAACGGCAGAAGGGCAATGTGACGGGCGCGCTTGATCTCGCGGGCCAGATGGCGCTGGTGCTTGGCGCACGTGCCCGTCTGGCGACGCGGCCGCATGCGGCCGAACTCATTGACGTAGCGGCTCAATACATCGACCTGCTTATAGTCGATGGGCGTCTTCTCGACGCAGAACTGGCACACCCGCTTGGTGGGGCGAAAACGCCGGTTAGGACGGTTCGAAGCTTGCATGTCTATCCTCTTCTACTCTGAGAGCACAATCAATTCCTGGGCGACGACTTCCGTGCGGAAGTGCTTGCGGCCGAGATTGTCTTCCCAACCGCGCGTCTGCAATCGCCCTTCGATGTAAACCTGCTGGCCCTTCAGGACGCGATCCTTGCACATCTCGGCCAGCGCCCCCCAGGCGACAACGTTGAACCACTCTTTCTCTTCGTGCTTGTCGCCTTCGGAGGAAGTCCAGGCGCGGGGCGTGGCGACGCTGAACGAGGCCACGGTTCGGCCGCCGGGTGTCTGACGGACCTCGGGGTCGTCTTCCAGCCAGCCGATGACCATGACTTTGTTCAAGCCTTTGTGCGACGCCATCGCGATTCGTCCCGGATCAGGACCTACTCTTCTTTGCGCACGACAAGATAACGAAGGACATCCTCGTTATATTGCATGCTGCGTTCGAGGTCGCGGATGCGCGTCGGGTCTATCTTCGCCTCGTAGAGGACGTAGTAGCCTTCCTGGAATTTGCGGATGGTGTAAGCCAGTTGCCGCACGCCCCAATGATTGACGGTCAGAGCGCCGTCCTCTTTGGAGCCGGGAACCAGTAGATTGCTGAGCCGTTCAATCGCCTGATTGCGCTCAGCCTCATCCAACTGCGGTTGGATGACAACCGTCACTTCGTAATCACGCACGTTGCTAATCTCCTTTCCTTGGAATGTGCTCTAGCGAGCCTTGCCCCCGGTCACTTGCCGGGAGCGGAAGCGGCGAATTGGCGTGCGGGCCAATGCCGGCAACGAATTCGCGATTATAGCGCAGGCTGAGAATTTGGCAAGGGTGGCGGGCGGTTTTGCTTGCCCAATCGGGGTAGCCGGTATAATAGCCGCCGATGTCTACCCCACAACGGCCGACGGCGGCTCCCCAACTGCTGCTCACTCTGTTCCTGCTGCTCCTGGCACTGGCCGCGCCCGGAGGCGCGCGACCGGCGCAGGCCCAGGGCCAGACGAAACTGGTGCTGGCCTTCTACTACGCCTGGTATAGCCCCGGCTCGTTCGGCGCGGGCAAGACGCCCTTCCAGCCGGCGGCGGCCTATAGCTCGGCCGACGCCGCCACCATCCAGCGCCACGTTGGCGAGGCCCGCGCCGCCGGCATCGACGGCTTCGTCCAGAGCTGGTATGGCCCGCAGACGGCCAATAACCAGACCGAGACCAACTTCCAGACATTGCTGGGCGTGGCCGCGGCCAATGGCTTCAGCGCCGGCGTCCACTTTGAGACGGGCAGCCCGTTCTTCGCCAACAATGACGATCGCATCGCCGCCCTAAACACCCTGCTGACGACCCACGCCACCCACCCGGCCTACCTGCGCGTCGACGGCCGCCCGGTCATCTTCTTCTGGGCCAACTGGCTACTGTCGGCCGCCGAGTGGGCGACCATCCGCGACGCTGTCGATCCCGGCCGCGGGTCGATCTGGATCGCCGAAGGCGGCGACACGAGCTACCTGGGCGTCTTCGACGGCTTGCACCTCTACAACACGGCCTGGTCGGCCGCGCCGGCCCAAACGGCCGCCGCCTGGGCCGGCAACACCCGCGCCGCCGCGGCCAGCCACGGCAGCTACAAGTACTGGGTGGCCACGGCCATGCCCGGCTGGGACGACACGCTGCTGGGCCGGGGCACGGCCGCCTTCCGCCGCGACCGGGCCGATGGCGACTACTACCGCGCCAGCTTCGGCGGCGCGGCGGCCAGCAGCCCCGACCTGCTGATCATCACCTCGTTCAACGAGTGGGCCGAGGGCAGCCAGATCGAGCCGTCGCAGGAGGACGGCCGCTTCTACCTCGACCTGACGGCCGAACTGAGCGCGGCCTACAAAGGCGGCACGCTGCCCGTCGCCCCGCCGCCCGCCCCGGCGCCGCCGACAGCCACCAGCGCCGCCGCGCTGCCCACGACCGCACCGGCCGCGGCCGGCGTCGGCCCCACCGCGTCTTCGACCGACGGCGCGCCGGCCGGCGTGGCGCTGGCGTCGGCCAGTGAAGCCGATAGCGCGCCATCGCTGGCCGGCTTCCCGCAGGCCCACGCCCGCGACGACGGCGCCATCGTCCACCGCGTCGCGGCCGGCGACACGCCGCTGGGCATTGCCATTCTGTACGATCTGCCGCTCGAAAACCTCTACGCGCTGAACGGGCTGGAGCCGGGCGTGCTGCTCCAGATTGACCAGGAACTTATCGTTGGGCAGCAGCCGACGCCGACGGCCGCGCCGCCCACCGCTGCCCCACCGACGGCCACCGCCACCGCCGCACCGACCGAACCCCCCACCCCCGCGCCGACGGCAACACCGGTAGGGGCGGGTCTAAGTCCCGCCCCTACAAAAACGGCCATGCCGGTGGAGCGGGCGACTGTTGTGGCCCAGGCAGAGCCGGACCCAACCGCCACAGTGACGGTTGCCACGGGCCAGGCCGACGATTCTTCACCGTCCACTGGATTGCTCTGGCTGGCCGTGGGCGCGGCCGCCGTCGCCCTGCTGGCCGCCGCGTTTGTCCTCTCCCGCCGCGTGCGCTCCTGATTGAGGAAGAAGAGGAGAGGGACGCCGAGAGACGCAGAGAAGAATCAGATTCTTCTCTGCGTCTCTCGGCGCTCCTCAGCGTTTCTCAGCGTCCCTCTTCTTCTTCTACCGGATGAGCGCCGTCTCCACCGCCTCATGCAACGTGCGGCACTGGATGATCTCCAGCCCTTCCGGCCGGTTGCCCTCTTTGAGCTGCCGGCTGCGCGGCACGACGCAGCGACGAAAGCCCAGCTTGGCCGCCTCGCGCAGGCGTGGCTCCAACTGGCTGACGGCGCGCAGTTCGCCGCTGAGGCCCACCTCGCCGAAGAAGGCCATGTCGGCATGGACGGCGCGATCCTTGACGCTGCTGGCGATGGCCAGCGCCACACCCAGGTCGGCCGCCGGCTCGCTGATCTGCAAGCCACCGATGACATTGACGAACACGTCCTTGTCGGCCAGGGGCATGTGAACGCGGCGGGTTAGCACAGCCGTCAGCAACAGCAACCGGTTGTAGTCGATACCATTGGGCGTGCGTCGCGGATTGGCGAAGGTGGTGGAACTGGCCAGCGCCTGCACCTCCACCAGCAGCGGCCGCGTGCCCTCCAGCGTCACGGCGATGGCCGAGCCGGGCGAGTTGGCCTGCCGCTCGGCCAGAAACGCCTCCGACGGGTTGGCCACTTCGACCATACCCTGCTCCACCATCTCGAACACACCTACTTCGCTCGTCGCCCCGAAGCGGTTCTTGACGCTCCGCAGCAGCCGGTAGCGATGAAACGGGTCGCCCTCCAGATAGAGGACGGTATCGACGATGTGCTCCAGCACGCGCGGCCCGGCGATGGCCCCTTCTTTGGTCACATGGCCGACGAGGACGATGATGACACCCGTCTGCTTGGCCACGTCCTGGAAGCGGGCTGCCGATTCGCGCACCTGGCTGACGCTGCCGGCCGACGAGGACAGGTTCTCGTCGTAGGTCGTCTGGATGCTGTCGATGATGGCCATCACCGGGCGCACGGCGGCGATGTGGTCGAGCATGGCGTGGAGGCTGGTCTCGGTGACGAGAAACAGGTCTTCAGCGTCCATGCGTAGCCGGTCGGCGCGCATCTTGATCTGCCGCGCGCTCTCTTCGCCGGAGATATACAGCACCGGCCCGTGCTGCCCAGCGACAAGCCCGGCGATCTCCAACAGCAGCGTCGATTTGCCGATGCCCGGATCGCCGCCCACCAGGATGAGCGACCCCGGAACCAGCCCGCCGCCCAGCACGCGCGAGAATTCGGCCACGGGCAAGGTCAGCCGGTCGAGGCCGTCGGCCTCCACCTCGCGCAGGCGAACGGGGCGCGAGACGGCCGCCCCGGGCACCCGCCGTCCGCCGGCGCTCGGCTCCGGCTCGACGCGCTGCTCGACCATCGTATCGAACTCGTTACAGCGCGGGCAACGGCCCATGTAGACGGGCGTTGTGCGGCCGCAGGCCTGGCACACATATTGCGTTTGTCGTTTTGCCATGCGCCAAGTATACCCCCGGCAAATTACGAATTACGAATTAGGAATTACGAATGAAGAAGGGCACTTCTTCATTCGTAATTCCTAATTCGTAATTCGTAATTCCTTTTCACGCCCACTGTGCGGTCTATCGGCCCTGACGCTGCTATACTTGACGCTGAACATGATCGATTGGTTGACCGTTGTCGCCCACAGCTTCTGGCTGGCCGGGCTGGCGCTGATCCTGGCCGCGTTGAGCTATCACTACTGGCTGGCCGAACAGGCCGGCCACTCTCTGCGCGAGCAGTTGACCGGGCCGCCGTTCCAGAGGCTGCTAGTCGTCGGTTTGCTCCTGGTCGGCATCGGCCTGAGCGGGATCAGCCGGCAGCCGTGGCAACTGGTGATGTCGGCCGCCGTCGTGGTGGCGTCCGCGGTCACGCTCGTTCTGCTCTGGCGCGCGGCCTAGCATACGGTCGATCACACGGGACACTGGATGAAAGTAGCTCAGCAGCTTAACGCCCGCCGTCTGGCGTGCTTCTCCTTGCTTGTGGTTCTGCTGGCGCTGGCCGGCGCGGTTTGGGCCGCCCCGGCGCGGCAAGACCCATACCCGGTTCCGCAGCAGCCGACGGCCGACCCGTTCGCGCCGCTGCCCACGCCGTCGGCCTACCCGGCGCCGCTGCCGACGGCCATTACGCCCGCGCCCATCGGTGGGCCGCTCGATGGGCAGCCGGTCGTGGGCCTCGTTGAGGCCGCGCCCGACACAGTGACGCAGGCGAGCCCCGGCGAGGGTGCGCTGTACCTGTGGCTGGGCTTCATCGCCACCCTGCTCATCTTCACCGCCAGCGTCATCGGCGCGGTTATGCTCTTCAACCGTCGCGTCCAGCCCTGAGCCAAGGCCGGACGTGGCCGCCGGCCCTATCGAAGTGAAACAGGAGCCTTGATCACCGAGAAATCCCCTTCGACAGGCGACAGTTGGCGGCGCGCCCTGCCGTGGCTGAACCTCATCCTGGCCGCGCTGCTGGTCCTGGCCGGGCTGTGGTATCTGTCCAGTTGGGTCAGCCTGGCCGCCGTCGGCGACGCGCTGGCCGGGGCCTCGCCCGGCTGGGTGGCGCTGGCCGTGGCCATCCTCATCGCCACGCTGGCGCTCAAGGGCTGGCGCTGGCAACTGATGTTTCCCGACCCGGTCGCGCCGGTCCCCTTTCGCGCCGCCTTCTGGGCTACCACGCTCGGCCAATACGTCAATCTCATCATCCCCTTTCTGCGCCTGGGCGAAGTGGCCCGCCTCTACGCCCTCAACCGCGAGACCGGCATCGCCCCGGCACGGGCGCTGGGCACGCTGGTCGTCGAGAAAACGCTCGACCTCATCTTCTTCGGCCTGACCGTCGTCTTCATCCTGCCCCTGGTCGTCCTGCCAGATTATGTCAACCGACCCGGCCCCTGGCTGCTGCTATTGGCGACGGCCCTGCTGGTTGTGCTCTACCTGCTGGCCTATCGCACGGCCTGGGTCATCGGCCTGTGGCGGCGCGTCGTCCGGCCGCTGCCCGACCGGCTGGAGCAATGGTTGCTGCGCGTGGCCGTCTCCGGGCTGGAGGGGCTGGCCGCGCTGCGCGACGGGCGGCGAGCGCTGCTGCTGCTGCTGACCTCGCTGCTGGCGGCCGTCCTATCGGTGCTGATGCCCTACGCCCTTTTCCCGGCGCTCGGACTGCCTCTGACGCTGCTCGACGCAGCCCTCGTCCACGTCGTGGTCACCATCGCCATCACCCCGCCCAGCACGCCGGCCAAGATCGGCGTCTTCAACGGCGCGGTAGCCCTGATGCTGCTGCAACTGGGGGTGAGCGACGAAGCGGCCGTGGCCGGCTATGCTATCCTATTCTACCTGGTGGCCGTTCTGCCCCCCATCGCCCTCGGCGTCGTCGCCGCGTCGCGCAGCCATTGGCGCTGGTCGGCCGCCGCGCCAACACCATGACCGGTCCCCTACTCTCCGTCGTCGTGCCCGCCTACAACGCCGCCGGCACCATCACCGGCTGCGTGGCCGCGCTGCGCGGGCAGAACTATGACGGGCCGGTGGAGATCATCGTTGTCGACGACGGCTCGACCGACGACACGGCCGCCCTGGCCCGCGCCGCCGGGGCCACGGTGATCACCATGCCACGCGGCCGGCCGGCGGCGGCCCGCAACACCGGCGCGCGCGCCGCGTCGGCGGCCATTGTCTGCTTCACCGACGCCGACTGTGTTCCACACCCCAACTGGCTATGCGAAATTAGCGCCCCCATGAACGACCCCGCCGTCGTCGCCACCAAGGGCACCTATTCCACCCGCCAGCGAGCGCTGGTGGCCCGCTTCGTCCAACTGGAGTATGAGGACAAGTACGACCGCCTGCGCCCCCAGGCGACGATCGACTTCATCGACACTTACTCCTGCGCCTATCGCCGCGACGTGCTGCTGGGCAACGGCGGCTTCGACGAGCGCTTCCACTATCTCGAAGACCAGGAGCTGTCGTTCCGGCTGGCGGCGCGCGGCTACCGGATGGTCTTCAGCGAGGCGGCCGTCGTCGAACACCGCCACAGCCCCACCCTGCGCGCCTACCTGAGCAAGAAGGCCACCATCGGCTACTGGAAGGCGCAGGTCGTGCGCCGCTTCCCCGGCCAGGCGGTGCGTGACTCCCACACGCCCCAGGTGATGAAGGCGCAGATAGCGCTGGCGGCGCTGGGGCTGGCGGCGCTGGCCGCGGCGCTGGGCGCGGGGGTGCTGGGCTGGGCGGTGGCGGTGTGGCTGCTGGTCGCGGCCGGGGCGGCGGCGCTGGCCTTTCTGGTAACGACATTGCCGTTCGTCGCCAAGGCGTGGGGCAAAGACAAGGCGGTAGCTCTGGCGGCCCCGGCGCTGCTCTTCGGGCGGGCTGTCGCCCTCGGTTGGGGCACCGTGCGCGGCCTGCTTTTGTCTCAGCCCGGTATTGGCGGGGCGCCCGAGAAGGGGGTGCAAGCGTGAGCCACCGCGCCACGGGCATCGACGGCCCCAGCCGGGCCATTAAGCGGGCCTGCGACATCGCCGGCGCGGTGGTTGGCTTGCTGTTGGCGGCGACGCTCTGGCCTGTGGTGGCTCTGCTCATCCGCCTGGATTCGCCGGGGCCGATCCTGTTCCGGCAGGAGCGCGTCGGCC